>ENA-ORCT01000631-ORCT01000631.1-marine-metagenome-genome-assembly--contig:-NODE-631-length-16187-cov-3.331223_pt1 | contig 16187 bp, 16 predicted proteins | sample MGYA00248632_ERZ508511 | MGnify/ENA primary metagenome ERZ508511 (study PRJEB26182, sample SAMN06268839) | marine metagenome | isolation source: Tt an P1-techrep anaerobic enrichment on pine from sediment...
ACCGGCCTTTAACAAGCACTTAAAAAGACTGGACAATCCACCTTTTTCGGGCGATATGAGCGACAGCGAAGTGGACGACCTGCTGAACCGTTCCATCAGACAAAGCGAACGCTACCGGGTTTTACGGCTGGCCGGAAAGAACTTCAATCAAATTAAGGAAATTTTTAAGCAGCCGGTTGAAATGGAAGTGTTCACCTGGCAAGGCGATCAGGATACGATCATGAGCCCGCTCGATTCCATTCGACACTATCTGGGATTTTTTCGTTCCTCCTTTATGTCGATGGATCTGTCTACCGGCCAGGTTCGTGCCTATGTGGGAGGTCCCAATTACAAACACTTCATGTACGATATGGTAAAAGGAGGTAAACGGCAAGTGGGCTCAACGGTAAAACCCTTTCTGTACACACTGGCCATGCAAAATGGCTTGTCGCCCTGTACCAAGGTGCCCAACGTGCGGCAGCAATTTGTCATGCCCGACGGCACCATCTGGGAGGCAAAAAACTCCGGCCGGGAGCGCGAAGGCGAGATGGTCACCCTCAAGTGGGGACTGGCGAACTCGGTGAACCAGATTTCGGCCTGGGTAATGAAGCAATTCAACCCAAAATCGGTCGTAAACGTGATGGAGAAAATGGGAGTCTACAGCCGGATCGACCCTGTTCCGTCCATGTTCCTTGGAACCTCGGATATTACCCTGTATGAAATGGTTGGAGCATATGGAACCTTTGCCAACAAAGGTGTTTACACGCAACCAATTTTCGTAACCCATATCGAAGACAAACATGGCAATGTGATTGCCCGCTTCCGCCCCGAACGGCACGATGCCATTGATGAACAAACGGCCTACCTGATGGTGAACCTGCTGGAGGGTGTGGTCAACAGCGGATCGGGAGGACGCGTGCGCTGGCACCCGGTTTACGGACAAATCGAAGGGCCTGTTGCCGGAAAAACCGGGACAACACAGAATCATTCGGACGGCTGGTTTATGGGAATTACCCCGCAACTGGTTGGTGGCGTGTGGACCGGAGCCGACTTGAGAAGCATCCATTTTGATGACATTTCTACCGGGCAGGGCGCCAACATGGCTTTACCCATCTGGGGACGTTTCATGCGAAAAGTGTATGCCGACCAATCGCTGGAATATAAACCGGACCATGAGTTTGAAAGACCCATTAATTTTATCATGAACCTGGATTGCGACGAAGAAAATAGCCCCGGGCAAAAGCCAGCTGAATTTGAGGATTTCTTTTAGGCGACAAGCAAAAACAAAGCGTATGGGGTCGCTAAGTGACTGTTTGAAAATTTCCCGGAGGGAAGATATCTGGGTAGAAATTTAGTCACCGATCTGTTCATTTTGTCCCGTACGGGACAAGAGAGCATCTAAATCATTGTTCTTCTACCAATATTTTGTTCCTAACGGAACGATAAACTTAAGCAGTTTCTTCTAAAACCCGTAGGGTTGAATATTCATCACCTCCAAAGAATTTGGGGGTCAAAAACGTCAGAACACCGGCTCAACCCCGAAGTGGGTTGAATTTACTTCACAGCAAGTACTTCTCATCGAAATCTATCCCGTTATCTCTTAACAACTGAATATATTCGTCCCTGAAAGACACCTTTTTATGATGTTCTTGCTGGTTGATGACGTATTGTATCACCACATCTTTTTCTTTTAATGATAAGGTAAAAGCCCCGTAGCCTTCAGCCCAATGCGAAAACTGAGGGTATAGATTCCGATTTTTAATCCACGTCGATGTCGATACTTTGATGTCTTTGATCAAGTTTGCCAAAGCAACCGACGGGTGAAGATCACAAACGACATGGATATGGTCTTCAACGCCGTTGATGCGGTAAAGCTTGCAACGTTTATTCTTCAGGATTCCCCAAATATATTTGTAAAGCTCATCATTCCCCGAGTTTCGAAGTACTTTTTCACTGTTCTTGGTGTGAAAGGTCATGTGATACAAAATTTGCCGGTAGCTTGCCATAATGAGATATTTTTTGAGTACAGTTATTCCTTCTGGGTGTTCAACCCACTACGGGGTTGAGGCGGTGTCGTTAGCTTTTAACCCCCAAAGCATTTGGGGGTGATGAATATTGAACCCTTGCGGGTTCTCGCTTGTCCTCATCAACTCCGCGCCTTTGCGTTTAAAACCTCTCGGTACAACCACGCTCACTATCTCACCTTCTTACCCTCCCCCATTCTCGCCCTCAATCCTCCGACTTCAAAATTTTGAGCAAGGTGCGGTTTTCAATCTCCAACTCCCGGATGCGCTCCAGACATTCGGCATGTTTGGCCGGATCAATGATTACCTTTTTGGGCTCGGGCAGGTCGAGCCGACCAGCCAATACTTCGAAAAAGTTGTAGTTGAATACCAGCGACAATTGCTTCAGCTTTTCGACCATAATCGTGTTGGCATTGACCAACCGATGAATGGAACTGGGTTTCATGTTGATCCGCTGTCCCAGCTGGGTTTGGTTCCAACCCCGTTCTTCCATCTTCTCGCAGATCAAGCGGATGGCAACCTTGTTGAAATTGACTTGATTCTCCATGATTTTTCTGATATTAACATGACAGCTGGCTTCCTCCCGCTTGTGATTCGATTGGCACCAACGGGAATTGAGGGCGCAAGCTTCATTCGCGAATTGAACTCAAAATTTCTGAATAATCTCGAATAAAAACAATAGCCGACCGACACCCAATCAAAAAAAATCAACAGTAATGCATTTCTTTATTTCCAAAGCTGAAAGAAGTACGGGTAAAAGTCACTTTTTTGTTGTCACCAATCACAATCCTGTTGTCACTAGCCATTTTTATGTTGTCATCAGCCAAACTCCTGTTGTCACCAGTCATTTTCGTGTTGTCAGCAGCCAAAATGTTGTTGTCTATAGCCATTTTCCCATTGTCACTAGCCAAAAAACTATTGTCTACAGACATTTTCCCATTGTTACTAATCAAAATCACTTCGCACACAGTCAAAACTCTATTACCAATAATCAATACTACCTGATTGATGAGTCCTTAGTCGAGGAAGCGTTTGGTCAAGTTGTGATAGCTACCAATCCGCCGGTCGCGGAAGAAGGGCCAGATCCGCCGCACATCTTCCGAGCGGCTCAGATCCACCTCGACCAGGAGGTTTTGCCCGGTCTCGGTGCTCGCCTGCCCCAAAAACTCACCTTGAGGACCGCTGACAAAGCTGTTTCCCCAAAACCGGATTCCTTCAGAAAGTGATGATGGATCGGCTTCGTGCCCCACCCGGTTGACACTAACAACCGGCACACCATTGGCAACGGCATGCGAACGTTGAATCGTAATCCAGGCGTTGCGCTGGCGATCTTTCTCCTGCTCGTCATCGCGTGGATCCCACCCGATCGCTGTTGGATAAATCAGCAACTCGGCCCCGGCCAGGGCCATCAGGCGGGCCGCTTCGGGATACCACTGGTCCCAGCAAACCAAAACGCCCAGTCGTCCAACCGATGTATCAATGGGCTGATAGCCCAGGTCGCCCGGGGTAAAGTAGAATTTTTCGTAGAAGCCCGGGTCATCGGGAATGTGCATCTTCCGATATTTTCCGGCCATGCTGCCGTCTTTATCGAACACCACTGCTGTGTTGTGATAAATACCGCTGGCTCGCTTTTCAAACAAGGAGGTCACCAGCACCACCTGGTGCTTCCGGGCTAACTCACTATACATCTGGGTGGAAGGACCGGGAATCGGCTCGGCCAGGTCAAACAGTTCAACATCTTCAATCTGACAGAAATAAAGGCTGTTGTGCAACTCCTGCAGCACCACCAGTTCGGCTCCCCGGCTCGCACAATCGGCAATATTGACTGCCAGTTGGCTCATGTTTTCCTCAATATTCGAGGTATTTTGTTGTTGAACAAGTCCGATATTTAACTTATTTGCTTTCATCTCTACTGTATTAATAAATTACAAAAAACCTTCGGGAAACTGCATACTGATGCAGTGAATGGAGCCGTGCTGCCTGATCAGCGCGCGGCTGTTGATGGGGATAATTTCCCGTTCGGGGAACAATTGTTTCATAATTTCGATGGCTTCTGCATCCTGCTGTACTTCATAAACAGGAAGCAGGACTGCCTTGTTCAGGATTAGAAAGTTGGCATAGGTGGCAGGCAAGCGCTCGCCATCTTCATCAACAATTGCATCGGTAAAGGGTAACGGCACCAGCGTAAACGGCTTCCCATATTGATCTGTTAGCTGCTTTAGTTCGGCCTCCATCTTTCGCAAGGCATCAAAATGGATATCGCTTGAATCGGTACACCGGATGTAGGCAATCGTGTTTTCGTTACAAAAGCGGGCCAACGTATCAATGTGGCTGTCGGTGTCGTCGCCTTCAAGAAATCCGTGATTGAGCCACAGAACTTTTTCGACATGCAATATCTTTTTTAAAAAGAACTCAATTTCGTCCTGGCTCAGGTGCTCATTGCGGTTTTTCGAGAGCAGGCATTCGCTTGTGGTCAGCAAGCAGCCCGTTCCATTGCTTTCAATGGCTCCGCCCTCCAGTGTAAAATAGGATAGATCCTGGGCAAGGATTCCATCGGCAAACGTTTGTTGCCGGAGCAAATTCGGTGTGATTTGGTTGTCGTGAGCTGCGGCAAACTTCATTCCCCAACCATTGAACCGGAAGTTCAGCAAGGTCGGTTTTCCTTCCCGAATCAGGCTCAGCGGGCCGTGGTCGCGCGCCCAGGTATCATTGACAGGCATTTCGCGAACAATCAGCTGCTCGCTTTCCTTTTGCAGGAAATCGGGAAGCAGGCTTCTGTCGCGACACACCACCAGCAGTTTTTCCCGTTTTAATATTTCCCGGGCAACCTGCTCATAAACGGGCAGTACCTCTTCCAAAACTGTCACCCAGTCGGTCTGTTTGTCGGGCCAGGTCAGCTGTACTCCGCTTTGGTTATGCCACTCTGCCGGCAAAAAAGAACCTTGTTGTTGCATTCGTATATCCTGTTTATTGTTCATTTTCTGAAAACTTCATCGACCTGAAATGGAACACGCTCCTCTCAGTTTCGTTCGATTTCCGGCATCAAAAATAGAATAAAAATGATTGATGGAGAACAAGTAGAAATGTTGAATGTTTTTTAAGGTGTTGCTTTGGCAACTCTTTAATAACTTTGATAGATAGTTAGTCATTAAATTTTTAAAATTATGAAGAAAATTAGAAAAATTACTTTTGTGGCGCTGATATCAGCCGTTTTTTTGCTGAGCAGCTGTATCGGCAGTTTTAATTTGACCCGCACTGTTTTAGACTGGAACAGATCGGTTGGTGATAAATTTGTGAACGAACTGGTGTTCTTAGCCTTAAACATCGTTCCGGTCTACAGTGTCTCCGTTTTTGTAGACGCAGTTGTCCTGAACACCATTGAATTTTGGACTGATGAAAATCCAATGTCAATGAAAGAAGGCGAAAAGCAAAAAAAGGTGGTTGAAATCGATGGCAAGATGTATCAGCTAACTTCAGAAAAGTACAAAATGACGATTGAAGAGTTGGGAGAGAATAAAGAAGCAACAGAGCTGGTTTTTCGTGAACTTGATCAAAGCTGGTATCTGAAAAAGGGCAACAAATATCAGAAACTGGTTGAAGTCGAATTGGGAGAAACGATGGAGGAAACTTCCTATCATGTTGTTCTGCCTGAGGGAACATTGGATGTCAAAAGCGGGTTTGACCAATTGGCGCTGAAGGAACAATTGGGTCTTGCCGGCCAAATGGCATTACAACCGTAGCCGGAGTAATTGCAAAAAGCTAAAACAAAAGCGGGATTGGTCATTGACGAATCCCGCTTTTATCAGACAGGAGGTGCCCTAGTTACCCATTTTCACCTGACTGGTTATTTTGTCGTTCTTATCCTGATCCGGCAACTGGACTGAATGCACCATGGCCTCCACCTGGCGAAGCAAGTTTCGTTTGTCAAAACGCGGTGCGTAAACATAACCATCCAGCATCACAATTCTGTTGTTGGCGGCATCCAAGACCGTTAAGTTAACGAAAGGTCCGCCCATATAATCGCCTTCCACTTTCCACAAGCCGCGGGTTTCCGCTGCGTAATTTTTCCGCAACTCAAACACATTAAACACCGTGGGCACCTGGTGTTCGGTCGTCATGTAACTCCCATCCGCCGGTCCTTCAACATGAGCCTTCAAAATGGAATCCCGCTTATTCAGAATGTAGTCTTCCGTGAAGGTACTGTCAGATGTGTAAGGATAAGTATGAATGAGGATTCCCTGGCTAATATCCGGCGTTTCGTAGCGCACCCAGGCAAAGTCATCACGTTCTTTGGTAACCTTGAAACCTGGAGGAACATTTAACTCAATGTTGAATTTGTCGCGAATGACATTCCTGGCCGCTTTGTCGTGGTAATTCTTGTAGTTAAGCTGCAGCCGATCTCGCTCAGCACGAAGCATGTACGCCACAATCCGATCTGAATACTGGTCGAACAGCCGGTGAAAATCGTCTGTCGACTGGGCCTGAATATTCACCACGGCCTGCGGCCACGCCCAGATATCTCTTTTAAATTCTACTTTGGAGGAATCAACAGTCGTTGAAATCTTAATCTGCACAATGTTCCGACTGGTCTTAAAAATTTCTTTAAAGGCGGAAGGTGGAACCGCAATCAAATCGAAAATGGGTTCTTCCTGAGGCAGCCCAAGTTGCGGTTGGGCCATTACTTCGCGAAAACGTTTTCCGGTGGCGCCCTCCCAGGTCGGTGTTGGAACCACCACGACGAGTTCTCCGGCCTTTCCGGTAATCTTTTTCCGCATATTGGTATTGCCATCCTGACAGGAGATCAAGATGAGCGAAAGGCCTGCCAACAAAAATCCAAGGGTAACAATTCGTTTCATAATTTAATAATGCTCTGGTGTGTAGCCATGTGCAACAAAAATCCTACCACAAAAAATCCCGCCTTTACGGACGGGATTCTAAGTCAAGCAAAACTGATTATTTATTAATTTTTTCAGTGTTTTTCTTTTCACTTGGTTGATCATCATCATCATCTTCGCTGGTGGCTTTTTTGAATTCCTTCATTCCCTTTCCAAATCCTTTCATGAGTTCAGGAATTTTGCGCCCCCCGAATAAGAGTAGTACAATGACTAGTATGATGATAATCTCTTGTGGGCCAAACATGCCGCAAATAATCGATAAGTACATAGTCCAAAGTTTAATGGTTTCTGCAAAAATAGAAAAAAATTAATCGCTTCTTAAGTAAAGAGCTTGATAATATCATTTGCATTCGCATAAAGTACCAAAGTCAGCAGAATAATCATGCCGCTGATTTGTGCGTACTCCAAAAACTTGTCGCCGGGCTTGCGTCCCGATACAATTTCGTAGAGTAAGAAAGTCACGTGCCCCCCGTCCAAAGCCGGAATTGGCAATAGGTTCATTACTGCTAAAATAATGGAGAGGAAGGCCGTCATGTTCCAAAACTGAAACCAATCCCACGCTCCGGGGAAAATATTACCGATGGCAATAAAACCACCCAATGATTCGTATGCTTTCGTCTTGGGCGAGAAGATCAGCTTAAACTGCTTGAGGTAATCTTTAATGGTTGAAATTCCCCGGTTAAAGCCGGCAGGAATGGCTTCTAAAAAGCCATAACTGATGGTTTCGAACTCCAGGTAGTCGTAGGCTTCCTTTTGTGGTATCGCACGAAATCCGGTGATTCCATCCTCCGGAACACTAACCGGAATTGTCAATGGATCTCCATCCCGGACAATGTTAAACGCGATGGTTTCATTTTTATGCGACCGGATGTAGTTTAAAAACTCATCGTAAAATTCGAATGTTCTTCCGTCAATACCCTGAAAAACATCACCAGCCTTCAATCCCGCTTCTTTGGCAGGAAGATCGTTTTCAACTTTCGCCACTTCAACATGGAAAAACCCACGTGGATTAATGACTTCCCGGCTTTTGATCAGCAAAGCCAAATCCTCATCCGAAATCTCAACGTCTATCTCTTTACCGTCGCGTAACACCTGAATAGCATGGGCATTATCAAGAATGGCAGTAGGAATAATTTTATTGAAATCATCAATAAACACGCCGTCGACCGACAAGATTTTATCACCGTCCTTCAGCCCGATCTGCTGACCAGTTTCGGAAACCATAATGCCGTGCGTTGCGTTCTCAGTTGGCAGGTATTGCGTTCCCCAGGCATAAAGTACACCCGCATAAATGACAAAGGCAAAAATGAAGTTCATCAACACCCCACCCAACATGATCAGCAATCGCTGGTAGGCTTTTTTTGAACGAAATTCGTAGGGCTGCGGAGGCAACTGCATCGCCTCTTTATCCATCGATTCGTCGATCATTCCGGAAATTTTCACATAACCACCCAGCGGAAGCCAGCCAACGCCGTATTCGGTCTCACCGCGCTTGAACTTGAAAAGGGAAAACCAGGGATCGAAAAAAAGGTAAAATTTTTCAACCCGGGTTTTAAACAACCGGGCAAAAGCAAAGTGCCCAAACTCGTGGAGCACTACCAAAATCGACAAACTTAGGATTAATTGAGCGGCTTTTATCAGTACTTGTTCCATTCTTCTCTTACGTCTTTATTTTACTTCTCTGTTTAATCAATGAAGTCGTTAACAATCGGGTCTCTTTGTCGGTTTGAATATAATCGTCCAAAACCGGATTTTTAATATTTGTCACCTTTTGCATACTTTCTTCAATGAGTCCGGGCATATCTACGAATCGAATTTTCTCTTTCAAGAATGCCTGAACCACCACTTCATTGGCGGCATTGAGGATGCAAGGTAAATTTCCTCCCATTTTCAATGCCTCAAAAGCGAGTGCAAGGTTACGAAATTTTTTTGTATTCGGCTGTTCAAAAGTCAGTTTTGGGTGATCCAGAAAGTTGAAACGCTTGAAATCCGACGGCAAACGAAGCGGAAAATTCAGCGCATACTGAATCGGTAGCTTCATGTCAGGAAGTCCCATCTGGGCTTTCATCGACCCGTCGCGAAATTGGACAATGGAATGAATGATGCTTTGCGGATGAACAATTACATCAATCTGATGGGCTTGCAGATCGAACAGCCATTTGGCTTCAATCACTTCAAAACCTTTATTCATCATACTGGCAGAGTCGATGGTGATTTTGGCTCCCATATCCCAGTTCGGGTGTTTCAATGCATCGTCCCGGGTCACCTTCTCCAGTTGCTCTTCAGAAAGGCTTCGAAATGGTCCGCCGGAAGCCGTCAGGTAAATTTTTTCAATTTCGTTCATGTGTTCCCCTGCCAAACACTGAGATATAGCAGAATGTTCCGAGTCGACCGGGTAAATATTGACTCTATTTTTTACAGCCTCACGGGTAATTATTTCGCCGGCAACCACCAAGGTTTCCTTGTTGGCCAAGGCAATGTGTTTGCCCGCTTCAATGGCTTTGAGTGTCGGAATCAGTCCGGAATAACCCACCATGGCCGTCACCACCAAATCAACGGTGTCGAGCTGAACGACCTGCTCCAGTGCTTCTTTTCCTGCAAAAATCTTGATGGGCTCATCTTTCAGCGCCTCGGCCAACACTTTGTAGCGGCAGTGGTTGGCCACTACCACCATGTTGGGCTGAAAAGTTTTGGCTTGTTGCACGAGCAACTCAATATTGTTGTTGGCCGTCAACACTTCCACCTCGAAATGATCGGTGTTTTGCGCAACCACCTCCAGCGTTTGTGTCCCAATAGATCCGGTAGATCCAAGAATGGCGATCCGTTTTTTCATAGTACAGTTTAAAAATCGATGTATTTTTCTGGATCAAGGGCAATTCCCTGGTGCCACAGTTCAAAATGAAGGTGTGGTCCGGTGGTCAATTCACCGGTGTTTCCCATAATGGCTATGGCTTCTCCGGCTTTCACCCGCTCATTTACTTTTTTCAGCAACTCAGCATTGTGCTTGTATACCGACACCAGGTCGTTGGGGTGCTGAAGGTAGATAATGTAACCGGTCTCAACGGTCCATCCGGCAAAGATCACCGTCCCGTCCAACACAGCCGAAATTCTGGAATTGGGCATGCCAACCACATCAACGGCAACATGGTCGGTTTGTTTGTCAAACTTGTTGGTTACCATCCCCTGCAAAGGAGTGAAAAAATGAAGATTGGCTATATTTCTCGACTTGGGACTTTCCGTTTGAAGAGAAAGGTCGAGTTGTTCTTCAAGAATTTTTTGCCGAAAAACCGAGTCGTGATTATAGTAATTAATCTGCATCTCGCTCGACGGAATGCTGGTATCAGCGACAAAATCAGGATCTTGCGGAATTTCACCTTCAATCAATGCCCTGATCTTCTCGAAATAATTATCCCTGATCTGAAGCTGTTCATCCAGTGAGTCAACCAACATAGCATTGCGTACAATCAACTGGCGCACTTCGGCAGAGGGGTAGCCCGGAATAAGCTCACGAATGGGAGTATAGGCAACCATCAGTACGGTAAAAACAACCAATAACAACCCGCCAAAACTGACAATGGAAAAAACTTTGATTCGACTTAGCTTCATACTCCACACCGTTTGATAGGTCGAATCGTTGTAGATGATTAACCGGTAACGGTTCTTGAGTTTGTCGATTAATTTTTTCTTTTTGTCCTGTTTTGCCATGTTCTGTTTTTGCAGGCAACAAAATTAGTAACAATTCGATGAATGCCTATTGAAGCGCCTGAAATTAATACTTTTTAACGGATTTGCTTGGAAAGAAAAATAAAAATTGGATGAATCGTTTTGTATATCGAAAAACATGATTTATATTTGCATCCGCATTTGAGGCAGGAATGTCAAGAATGAACGTTCAAAACAGACAAAAAATACTCAAAATATATTGCGGGGTGGAGCAGTTGGTAGCTCGTTGGGCTCATAACCCAAAGGTCGCACGTTCGAGTCGTGTCCCCGCTACTGCTAAAAACCCAAAAGACCTGTTAGTCAGACACTAGCAGGTCTTTTTTTTATTGGAGCACATATGAGACATCCCGCTCAACATCAATTGAAAAATTATTGTTCTAATTCATTTTTAGACAGTCTGAATTGCAGATAAAACTGCACACGCTATTCTTATATTCATAACAAATAGATCAACTTAGTTCTATGATTCTCAAGAAACAAAAAGCTGAATATCTATAAATTAAAACTGGATTTCACGATTTAAAAAAGCTTCGGTTGAAATTCCGGGAGGCAAAATATGGGTTGAATCTATGGCAGGCGAAGAATCAACTTTTTATTTTTGTTCCTCCATACAGCAGTGTATCCTTTCAACTGCCCAATGAAACAAAGGACTCACCTGATAAGACAATCCAGCTGATCAACTTTATCAATTGGGCCATGTTCAATGAGTGATAAACATGATCTGTCAGCCGATTGTTTTATCTTGACGGCGGGGATGATAAAACTACAACACGATGAGAAAGATGATAACGTTGAGGGTTACAAAAAAAAGAGGAAATACCCCATTCAGTTCAGTGCTAAATGCTGGTCTATTTACCCTTTCTGCAAAAAAATAGAGGCAAGGATGTCTAAAAAGAAGATACTAGTTATAGATGATGGTGAAACAAATCGCCGGTTGATCCAGGTTATTTTAAGTAAGAAATTGCCTGAATATGACGTTTTACTCGCTTCGTCAGGTATGGAAGGGATTCAGTTGGCGCAGTCAGAATCTCCGTCAATTATTCTGTTAGATCTCTTAATGCCTGAAATGGATGGTTATGAGACCTGCAAAAGAATCAAGGGTAATGCCACGACCCAATCGATTCCTATTGTGATAATTTCTGCATTGGGAGATGATCCGGAGGTGCGGACGAAAAGCCTGAGAATTGGAGGGGATGCCTTTGTGGCAAGACCATTCTATCAAGCCGAACTGGTTGAAATTGTCAAGACTATTTTACGGAAGAAGGATGGTGAATGGCAGTTGAAAATGCAAACCCGGGAACTTGAAACTCACTTAGCCAGGCAAAATGACGAGTTTCGCCTGCACAAAGAGCGACTATTTCAAATCACCGATTACATCCTCGAGTTTTTCTGGGAAATTAGCCCGGAAGGGGTGGTTACTTATCTTAGCCCGGTGGTTGAGAAAATTCTGGGATTTAAACCAGAGGAACTGGTTGGGAAAATGAATGTATTTCAGCAACATTCGGGATCGCACTACCATTGGTTTGGAAAAGTTGTAATGACTAGCCTTTTAACTGATCGATACATCAGAGATCACCGCCTAATCTTTCGGCATCGAAACGGAAGAAAGGTTTGGGCTTCGGTAAGCGGATTTCCGGAATTTAGTCGTGCGGGTGAATTTTTGTGTTATCGGGGAGTTTTACAAGATATTACAGACCGGGTGAGAACGGAAATAGAACTCCAAAAAAGCCTGATCGAAATTAACAGGTATCAGGAAAAGCTGAAGCAAATGAATGCAATGCTATCCGAAACCGAAGAAAAAGAACGGCGGCGAATTGCCGAATACCTGCATGACGGGATCGGTCAAACACTATCGCTGATCAGTATCAAGCTTTCTTCGTTGGTGGGAGGGAACCTGCCTTCCAAGGCCGATCAAATTATCCGTGATTCTGTCTCGCTGATTAATAAAACGATATCCGAATCCCGAACATTAACCTATCAGCTTAGTCCGCCTATTTTATATGAGTTTGGACTGGCTCGTGCGATCCAGTGGCAATTAAGAAACTTTGAGAAGTCTAATGGCCTAACAACCAAATTAGTGGCTCATGATGGCGATCTACAGCTCCCTGAAGATCTGAACATATTGCTGTTCCGTATCGTAAATGAACTTGTTGTGAATGCCATCAAACACGCACGAACTAATTACATTGAGGTGGAATTAGGGAAAAACGGACAAGTTCTGGTTTTGTCTGTTTTAGATAACGGCCCCGGGTTTGATGAGCGATTGATTGTAAAATCAAAAGAAGGTGGATTTGGTTTGTTCAGCATCCGGGAACGGCTGGATTCGATCCAGGGATCACTTCACTTTGAATCACTCAATGAGGGAGGCACGAAGGCTGTTGTGCGCGTCCCATTGTAAAAAAGTACGTAATTATGCCAATTAACTTACTCATAGCAGATGACCATTCCTTGTTTCGTAAAGGAATTGTAAATCTGTTGTCGGAGACCGAAAATATAAAGATTGTGGCTGAAGCTGAAAATGGACAGGAAGCTATAGAGCAAGCCAAGGAGGTCAAGCCGGATGTGGTGCTTATGGATATAGGCATGCCGGTGCTTAACGGCGTGCAAGCCACCGACAAACTATTAACACAAATGCCTCACATTAAAGTGATTGCCCTTTCCATGCACGCCGACCCGCACTATGTTCGCGAAATGCTTGAAGCAGGGGTATCCGGCTATCTGTTTAAGAATTGCGATTACAAGGAATTAATCAACGCGATTGAGACGGTTTATGCCGGAAAAAAATACCTGAACGAACAAACTACTGAAATGGTCATTCAAGGGTATCTTGATAAAAACAAGCCGACCAGTGTTACAGTGGGCGAATTAACGGAGCGTGAATTTGAAATCTTCAAGCTATTGGCAGAAGGTAAATCTGCCCGGGAAATTGCAGACATGTTGTTTGTCAGCGTCAAAACCGTTGGGACTCACCGCCAAAACATTATGGATAAATTGGAGCTAAAAACGACAGTCGACTTGATTAAGTATGCGCTCAAAAAAGGGATTATTAGCCTGGATTAGTTTATTGACGAAGTCTGCATTTGTTGATGGATTTTTCAGCTTCAGCTTTTTTGAAGCCTTAAATCAGTTTTTTGCACCCCTGTTTTCAGCAGTCTCCCTATTTTACAACCAGCTCTGGTCGCTTACTTTTGGCCATGTAATATTTAAAATTAAGCGATTATGAAAAAGTTATTTTTACTTCTTATCATGGCAGGCTTCGCGGTGGGGGCCTATGCGCAGGCTACTGCAACTGCCTCAGCAAGTGCTACAGTGGTAACACCGATAACAATCTCCAAAACTGTTGATATGAGTTTTGGAAATGTGGCTGTTAAAGCAGACGCAGGTGGTACCGTGATTTTGAATACTAGCGATGGAACGACAACCACAGGCAATGTAACCCTACCAGCAACGGCAGGTACGATTACTTCGGCTTCGTTTACCGTAAACGGAGAGAGTGGTTACACTTATGCTATCACGCTTCCAACCACTGTCCAGGTTTCAAAAGATGCTGATAATATGCAGCTTTCCGATTTTACGAGTTTGCCGTCTGGTACAGGAACATTAACGGGTGGAACAGAGACCGTAAAAGTCGGAGCTACCTTAACAGTGGCTGCAGGCCAGGCCAGCGGCACGTATTCCGCCGGAAGTTTTGATGTAACGGTAAATTACAACTAACTTATGTTTATTATCTGAAAAGCTGATTGGCGGAGTCAAAAACACCGTTAATCAGCTTTTTAAATTTTTCGCGAAATACATTCTCACCTTCCCAAAAATGTTTAGGATTATCTCCATTCAAGAATTTCGAGCTGCTTTACGACAACAAAAAGCAGTGATTTTTTTATTGACTAGTCTCCTTTTTCTGGTTTCGATGGCATTTCAGGCAACGGCACAGGGTAACCTGATGCTGATGCAAAAACGGGTAGTTTTTGAAGGGAACAAACGCATTGCCACGGTGCAATATGCCAACACGGGTCAGGATACGGCCCGCTATGTTGTTTCCCTGGTGCACAACCGCATGAAAGACGACGGTTCTATGGAGCGAGTTGAAACCCCTGGCCCTGGTGAATGGTTCGCTGATGACTATGTGCGCTATTTCCCGCGCAACATTGTGCTGGGCCCCAACGAATCTCAAACCATGAAAATTCAGTTGGTCAACAATCGCAACATGCAGCCGGGTGAATATCGTTCGCATTTATACTTCAGGGCTGTCCCCAACTCCGGAGACTCATCTGAAGACGGCAACACCAATGACGAGGAACTCTCGGTGAGCGTGAAAGCCATTTTTGGTATTACTATTCCTCTGATTATTCGGGTGGGCGAAAATAACAGCTCGGTGCAACTTGCTGATTTGGCTTTTTCGCACCAAGGCGCCCCTAACCTGGAATTCAGTTTGATTCGCTCGGGCAATTATTCGGTGTATGGCGATCTTTCGGTAACTCATGTTTCTCCGGCTGGCAAAAAGACGGATGTAGGCCTCGTGCGGGGCGTAGCGGTTTACACACCCGGAACGTTACGCCGTGGGCGAATCAACCTGCAAGCTCCAACTGATGTGGATTTCAGCCAAGGGAGTTTTCTTGTGCGGTATTCCAAACAGAAAGAGGAAAAAGGAACCCTGCTGTCGGAGGCCGAACTCGTGCTACATTAAGCCTTCTCTGCTTTTTTAAATTCATTTGAATACAGTCACATGCGATTTCGCAAGTTGAAGGAAAATGCAAGATTGTGCTGGAGAAAATACTTCTTCTTGGGGCTGCTTTGTGTCTTCTGGGCCGGAAATATACAGGCTCAAAATCCGGTAACCGTCACGATCCTTCAGGATATTGACTTTGGTGCGTTTGCTGTTTCGGGCAGCGGCGGTACCATCACGGTTTCAAGCGAAGGAGTGCGAAGTGCAACGGGCGGGGTGGTTTTGCTCGGGGACGAATATCATGCAGGCCTGTTTCGGGTAGAAGCACCCAACGGAAGCTATCTCAACCTGGACAGCGGACTTCCCGCCACGCTACACGGGAGCAGCGGTGGACAAATGAATGTGGAACTGGACGAAACGTATCCGGCTTTTCCGTTCAACACCATCGCCCCTTTTCACGATTTTCAATTCGGAGCAACATTGACTGTCGGTTCCGCTGGTGAAACGCCCCCGGGAGCCTACAACGGAAGCTTTGAGATTGTGCTCAGCTATGACTAAACTTTTTTGGGGGTCATTTGGTATATGAATAAAGAAAATGCACATTCTCCGGAGCTTGGAAGTAATTTCTTCCTCATCGGGATTGCGGTGTTGATCTTGTTCGTTCTGACTTTTTTCGCTCTCCCTGCACAAGCCAATTTTCCTGAAGACATGGCGCCTGAAGAAATCCCGCTGACCATGAAAATCGACAAAGCCGGCACTTTCGAAATCCCGGCGGTCATTATGGGAACCACCGCCTATCTTTCCATTAGCGACCTTTTTACATTTTTGAAGATTAAAAATTCGCCCGCTCCTGATTGGACGAGCATAGCAGGGTACTTTTTAAATCCTGACGATGAATATGTC
>ENA-ORCT01000632-ORCT01000632.1-marine-metagenome-genome-assembly--contig:-NODE-632-length-16133-cov-2.686721_pt1 | contig 16133 bp, 4 predicted proteins | sample MGYA00248632_ERZ508511 | MGnify/ENA primary metagenome ERZ508511 (study PRJEB26182, sample SAMN06268839) | marine metagenome | isolation source: Tt an P1-techrep anaerobic enrichment on pine from sediment...
GTCCTTTCAGATAAAATTACTGCCACCGGATTCGATATTTATTCGACGCTGTGCCCGATTCGTATTGATAACCAGTGGGCCAGGGCCAATATGGACAAACTCCAGCAAAATTATTTGATGAGCGATCCGCTTATGGCCGAGAGTGATACGGTTGCGATCGATCCATTGAGCGGATACTTCAGAGAACAGTTCAAAATCAACACCAACGATGATCCCAAAAAATGGTGGCAGGTCTTTGACCGTACTGCCTCTCAGGAAGTTCCCGCTGGTGACTGGAGTTTTGATGTCGAAAAAGGCATTGTCACGGTGAAAAATACAAAAAAGTGGCACATGTATACGGTCAACTTTCTGGCTTACCGGATATGGGAAGCCATTTCCATGTACAATCATATCACGAATGACTGGGGAGACCGGGAGCATTTAATGCCGATTGATCCGATCTATCCGGAAAATCAGGCATTTATTTTAAAATACCTGGACCAATGGCTTGAAGAGCACCCGCGAACAAAGATTGTGCGTTTTACCTCGATGTTCTACAACTTCGCCTGGTTCTGGGGTGACCCTGCTGACCTGCGTTTTCGTTATGTTGACTGGGGTTCATATGAAACATCGGTCAGCCCCTACGCATTGAGTCAGTTCGCTGAGAAAAAAGGGTACGAACTGACCAGTGAGGATTTTGTGAACAACGGAGCATACTGCTCAACACACAACGTGCCATCCAAGCGACTGCGGGACTGGATGGATTTCATGAATGAATTTGTCGTTACATTTGGACGCCAGTGTATTGACAAGATCCACGCTGCCGGCAAGCAGGCCTATATGTTTTATGACGATCATATTGTCGGCACTGAGCCCTACGGTGAACGTTACAAGGATTTTGGTTTTGACGGGCTGATAAAATGCGTTTTTAACGCATTCGAAGCCCGGTTGTGTGCAGGAGTCAAAGGTGTCCCAACCAAAGAACTGCGGCTGCATCCGTACCTGTTTCCGACCGGACTCAGGGGGGAACCGACTTTCATGGAGGGTGGCAATCCTGCAATTGACGCGAAGCGTTTTTGGGTCAATATCCGCCGGGGCCTGTTACGTGAACCAGTGGACCGCATCGGGTTGGGAGGATATTTACATTTGGTCGAACCGTTCCCGGACTTTGTCGAGGCGATCCGACAAATTACTGAGGAGTTTAGAACGATTCGAAATCTGCATGATGACGACAGGCCGTATAAGGCTCCAGTCAAGGTAGCAGTGCTGACGGCCTGGGGCAAGTTGCGTTCCTGGGTGTATGTGGGTCATTTTATTCACGGGATGGAATTGTATGAAGTCACCGAGTCGCTGGCGGGACTGCCGGTTGAGGTTGAGTTCATTAGTTTTGACAAGATTCTTAAAGATGGAATTCCTGACGACGTCCAGGTTATTCTCAATGCCGGACGATTGGACACTGCCTGGTGCGGTGGCGCATACTGGAAGAATGAAAAGGTGATCGAGGCAATCTCTTCCTGGGTTGCTGACGGTGGCGGATTGATCGGTATCGGAGAACCGTCAGCCTGCCTTCACAGCAGCCAATATTTCCAACTTGCTCACTTGCTGGGAGTGGACCGTCAGGTTGCCCAAACCTTCGCCCGTCCCCGACGTCAGTACAAAGCTAATCCAAAGCATTTCATTCTCGAAGATACTACCGGAAACATAGATTTTGGCGACGATATTGACGATATTTATATAACCGGCCAGGAAACACAGGTACTTATTGCAAAGGAAGACGCTCCACAAATTACCACACACCAGTTTGGTAATGGGCGGGCGATTTATTTTTCCGGATTCAAATTTGCAGCGGCGAACAGCCGTCTTTTGCACCGTTCGCTCTTTTGGGCTGCCGGACAGGAAGATGATTTCGGGCCCTGGACATGCAGCAATATTTTTACAGACTGTACCTGGTTCCCGAAAAATCAAAAACTGGTCGTCGTCAATAACAGCGATGAAGAACAGGAAACAAGGGTGTTTGACTCGAAAGGTGATTTTACCACGGTTAGCGTAGATCCTTTTGGTGTTAAGATTGTTGATAAATAACCGTGGTGGTTTACTATATTAAATGTTATGCATATACGTAGAGGAAATCTAAAATGAGGTATGTAATGACCCCCAAAAGATCAATATTCATATTTGCTCTGCAATGTCTGCTCATAATTAATTTCATAAATGTCCGGGCTGAGTCGTTGAGTAACAGTGAGAAATCAGAAAACTCGATTCCGACATTATTCATCGCCGGAGACTCCACTGCAAGCAATGGTGCCGAGAATGGATGGGGCAGTCATCTCCAGAAATTCTTTGATCCGGAACAATTAAAGGTGATCAACAGGGCACGCGGCGGCCGCAGCAGCCGAACCTTTGTCACCGAAGGCCTTTGGGATGGCATCTTGGAGGATCTCAAACCGGGAGATACCGTGATTATCCAATTTGGACACAACGATGCCGGGCAGATTAATGATGATCGGCGTGCACGGGGTTCGATTCCATCATTGGGCGATGAAAGCCGCGAAATCGACAACCTCGTCACAGGAAAACATGAGGTAGTACATACTTTCGGCTGGTATATGCGGAAAATGATAAATGAAACAAAAGACAAAGGCGCCACGCCGATTGTCATGAGTATGACGGCACGCAATGTCTGGATCGACGGCAAAGTGGAGCGAGAAAACACATTTTGTACGCTTGCTCAAAAAGTAGCATCTCAGACCGAAGTAACGTTTATTGATTTTCGAAATATGATTGCAGACCAATACGACTTGCTCGGTCCTATTCGGGTTCGTCAATTGTTTCCACGGGATCATACGCACACCGGGCCGGATGGTGCTTTTATCAATGCGGCAATGGTGGTTTCGGGTCTGAAGGCGATTGACAGTCCCCTGGCTGAGAACGTATCAGAATTGGGACAAACCGTCAATCCATACATTCCGCCTGTGATGGTGAAACAGGTCACCGATTGGATGACTTCGATCTGGATGCCGGCTGTACAACCTGCGTCCAATCCGGATTTACCAACCCTTTATATCATTGGAGATTCTACTGTACGCAACGGCTTCATGGGAGATGGGAGTAACGGCCAGTGGGGTTGGGGAGCTCCTATTGCAGATTTTTTTGACAGAAGCCGCCTGAATGTTGAAAATTATGCGATGGGCGGAACCAGCAGCCGAACGTTTCGTACCTTGGGATTGTGGCAGCGCGTCCTGGACAAAGTCAAGCCCGGCGATTTTGTAATCATGCAATTCGGGCATAACGATAATGCTCCCTTAAATGACGAAAGGCGCGCCCGAGGAACAATCAATGGCAATGGAGATGAAACCGAGGAGATCGACAACATCCTCACAGGCAAACACGAAGTTGTGCATACCTATGGCTGGTATATTCGACAATACATTCTGGAAACACAGGCAAAAGACGCAACGGCGATCGTGTGTTCATTGATCCCGCGAAACCGTTGGACAGAAGGAAAAATCGACCGCTCTGTCGACGGTTATGCCCAATGGGCTGCTCAGACCGCTCAAGCAGAGAATGCCCCTTTCATTGATCTGAATCAAATCATCTGCGATCACTATGAGACTATAGGGCAGGAAACAGTGACAAAACTTTACTTTCCTGAAGATGAAACGACACACACGAATGCGGCGGGAGCACAAATGAACGCAGTTTGTCTGGTAAAAGGGATTCAAAGTATTGACGACTTAAAGGGTTATTTAAAGATTGTCAAACCTCAATGATCTTACATGTTTCAAACAATCCAGTTTAATTAGAGGCGAGACACATATTTTACGAGGTGTGTTGGATTCAGCCCATCTTATTGGATTCCGTCTGCTTCGGTATCACAAATGGCGGTTTGCCGACTTTCGCTCGAATCCAGTTGAGGGTCTTACTGACCTTGGATTGTTGGACAATCCATCGTTCAATCGCGAACTTCCCTGGGAAGTTCGTAAGGGCAAATCCGATAAGGATGGTGATGATCCCCTGACCCGGAAGAACGAGCAGGGCGATTCCTGTAATGATGATGATGATTCCCAAGAGATTTTTTAAGGCGATAAATATCGTATAAAGGAGATTATGTTGAATTAACCTGCGTGCCGGTTCACGCCGCTTCACAGCGAAGTAATCTGTGGGCAAGTGCATCACCACGACAGGAACTGCCACTAACGTGACTGCAAGCAACAACAGGGAACATGAACTCAATAATTCAATTACATGCCGGTGAGCTTCAAGCCATTCACTTATCTGTGCCATATGTGTATCTCGATTTGAATATCCAGTACGATCAAATTGTGTATTACACCTTCAAATATTTTTTAAGATTGAAAATAAACGGGTTTAAAAGGTTCGAATATTTACTTTCCTGGCTACTTCTGATAAAGCTCTGATATTTTTAATATATCACAAATAAAACTCAATATAAAAGATAAATTTGAAATGAACCCGAATATGAGGCCAATTAAATATTAATTTTTATTGATCTTTTGGACTTTATGAAATGCTGGCTACAGACCCAATGAGCCTGCAACAAACCTGACAACGTCCCGTGAAAGTTCGAATACATTAAAAGATTGCAGATTGTCTGAGCTGATTTCGCTTAAGTCTGTCTAGGGCATCACAATGAGTCAAAAGAAAGGTTATTAGTCAGAAAGCAAGTCCGATGATTTTGGTATGGTGCTGTATAACTGAGCGAGGTCTGTTTAGCGAATTTTATAAGACGAACATGCTGAATCATTGTTATACGTCAACGAGCCACATTTCAAGACGTATCGCTAAATCAAGAAGATTGACGATACCATCACCGCTGTAATCATAATCTCCACATCCAGCCTCATCCGTTCCACACCAGCATTCCGCCATGTCCGCAAATTCATCCAGCGTAAAAACGTCATAGGGAATTGTGTAAGACCAACTGTATTCCGGCAGGTAATTGCCGGGGATCGTCTGATCGTCACTGTCACGCTGCATCCATGTCAGAACCACCTCGTTGCCCGTAATGGTAACGAGAATATATCCGAATCTCGTAGTATGAAAATTATCCGTCAGCTCATATCCACCATTATCACCTTTGTAGATACCGTCCCAATAGTGGACTGAAGCGCCCGCAGCCCCACTAACGACTTGATCGATGTTATTATTTGGGTCGTTGTCATTATCTGCAGTGGCATGATGATAGAAATGCTCATGGCCGCAGAAATACACTCTTGATCCGGCATCTTCAAGGCTTTGCCAAAACGCGTTTCGCTCAACCGGATGATCTCCCATGCTGTCCCAAACCATCTTGAAAGCAGTATAATGACCATATGAAAAAACATGGGGACGGGTGTTGAAAGCAAACTGTGAATCGACCCAGTCCTGGGTCACATAGTTATTGCCATGATTAACGGTCGTGCATTCATCCAAAGCAAGAATGAGTGCGTTCTTATGAGTAATTGAATATGTCAGATTTTCTTCGCCGGCCGGGCCGTTTTGCGGCAAGCTGTAATCCAGCCCGCCGGAACTGGTTTCATCCTTAAATACATTATTCCAAGCGGTCGTTATCGAGGAACTGCCGCCATCATGATTGCCGCGGACTATATAGACGGGTATCCCTGCCTGGTAAACCGGCTCCATCACCTCTCGCCATTGCAGAAACTCGTCTTCGAGGAGATCCTGTGTCGTATTGCCAACCACCAGGTCACCTGCAAACAGGAACATGTCCGGATTTTTGGTGAGAATTTCATTGACCAGTTCAGTGAGAATCGGAACATTAACCCCCAAATTTTCATCATGCGACTCACTGCGGCTGTCGGCTGTCACTATGAAGGTCCAGGTTTCCCATGCTCCGGAAATCGGAGTAAGCAACAAAAACAGAATCAGAATAATTAATTTTTCTTTCATAAAGGATCTCATAAAGTTTCCCTGGCTCCAAATACTGAATGAATCGTCGTATTCTAGATTCCTGGTGAAGGTGCCTGTGCATGCCAATTAATAACATCGTCACCGTATGAATTATTGTCTGTACGATTCAATGTCTGGCCATCGCCATCCGGGGTTGCAGGCCACGGGGTGTCATCATCATAAAGCACCGAATCAACCAGAATATAATATCGTGTTCCTGCCAGGTCAGTATCGCCCGGCATTGACAGTTCTAATAATTCACCTCCATTACTGAGGCTTGTATCATTTTCAAAGGGACCGAGGACCGACACTCCGACACTGCCGTAACGTGAAGTGAATGCAGCCGGGTTTTTGGCCACAATAAGACGGCTGTTCGCTGGGATTGTCGTACCCAGTGGGAATGTGTAATCGATCCCATTTGTAAATTGCCATCCCAGTGTTACGTCCAGATCGTTATCGTACACATCCAGTGTGACCGGGGAATCGGTAATATTCGTCAGTTCGAGATATTCATATTCCTGTGCCGCATAGGACCCACCAGCCGGTGGATTGTACATGATCTCGCTGATCACCACAGGGCCTACCTTGGGCCCTGAATTGAGCGATTCTGGTGTCGCTGAACTCATTGACACAAATACCGCAGTCGCATCGCTTTTCTCATAATGTCCAAACGTAACACCTCTTTCTGAGGCACCGAACGAAACCTCGACTGTATACCCTGTGAGAACGCCGTCCTGGGCGGAACTGAGATAAACCTGGTCCCCGTTTTCGCTCAGGGCAAACTGACTGCCGAAATGCTGGTTTTCATAGAAGACAATATAAGCTCCGTCATTAATGATTGTCGAGGCGGCAATCTCGTATTTCATCAGGTCCGCAGAATCGTCACTGAGATACCATCCACCGATATCGACAGGGCTTGTTGTTGGATTATACAACTCGATCCAGTCAGGAGCAGTCTCATGTGAATGGGCCAGAACTTCATTGATCGTGATGCCGGCAATGTCATCAGCGCCGGGAGTTCCTCCGGCAGCGTAACTGGGACGCCAGCTTTCCGCATCCTGCCAGCTTTTAAGTGATCCTGACAAATCGTTCTTTACAAGGGAATGTCCATCCCCGTCAGTGGTTGGATACCAACCGTCCTTATACTCAAATCGCAGAATAGCGGCATCCAGAGGCTCGGCAAGCTTGAGTACGATCTTTTCGCCGCCGTTATCTAGTTTACCGGTATACACGCCTGCTACATTAATTTGTGTCCCATAACGGTTTTCAAAGATTCCCTGATCGGTAACGACAACCGTAAACTGGCCGGGATCAAGCGTCATTTGCGGGAACACAAACTCGATTCCTTCTGTAAACCGAACCCCTTCAAGATCAATAGATGTATCGCCGATATTTCGCAATTCAATAAATTCTGAATTTGGATCGGCAGCAGGATTATACATGATTTCAGATATACGAAGACTTTCCAGTACGTCCCGGTCATTATCGTAATTATTTGAGACATCGATCGTATAGCTGACTGCGTCCATCGAAAGGCCAAAAACAATATCACTGCTGGTGGAAGAGGTTTGATGTACTTCTACGGTGATGACATTGTCTCCGTTAACCAATGCTGAAGCCGGAATACTGAAATATTCCAAAACAGCGTTTCCGACTGACGAAGCGTATGTTGAATAAGTAACCGTTCCGCTAAGACGGAGCTTTAATACTTCGATTCCATTCAGATAAATGACTGCACCATCATCGATGATGGTTGACAGCTCCAGGTGATCAACGTCTGCAGGATCACCGCTAAAGGTGAAATGTTTACGGAAATAAAACGTTGTCGGTCCCAGGCTTAGCTGTGTATTTTTCGGTCCCGGCAACGCATCGCTTTCCACATACAGCAAGGCGGCCCCGGCAGGCCACGCAGTATCATTATACCCGGCATCCCGCCATGAAGTGCCCAGGTCAGTACCGGACTGATTATATGACCACGTATCGTCCATGGCGATCAGGTTATTGGTTATAAGCGTGATATTCAAACCCGGATTAACAGCCCCGGGGGTCGGCAGGCTGAAGAACTGAATCGTATCCAGATCAATCGGAGAGCGTCCCTGAGATGTATCTGTCATATGAGGGCCGTACAGGATTTTGTCGATTTCATTAAGATCAGCATCATAGAGAGCAAGCATCTCACCGTCAGAACTTAGATTAAAGGGCAGGTGCCCACTTGCATTTGATTGATCTGCCTTAAAGACGGTGTATCCTTCAGCGCCAATGAAACTTAATTCCCGGATTTGGTATTTATTCGGTTCTGCAACAGGATCATCGGTGATATAAAGACCTCCCATATCAATCGGCCACGGCGTGGGATTATAAAGTTCTACCCAATCGTCGACAAACAGGATTTTGCCGTCCGTCAGCCATTCATTCAGTTTCAGATTTCGATAGTCACCTGTTCCTGCAATCTGGTTTTCACTCCCGAATGTCGGCGTTGTCATCGTCCATTGCTTGTCGTATCGTGCACGACCGATTGACAGATCGTCCAATTGCATACCGAATACAACCGAGTCAACGATGATTCCGGCAGGAGTGGATAAATAAAGATCATCACCGTCCGAATCAAGCATAAAGTCCGTATGAATGCCGGAGGTGCCGGTATCACTATCGGCATAAATAACCAGGTAGTCACCCGGATTCATGATGGTTCCGGAGGCGAACACAAACTTATCCGGCAGGTCCTGATTATCGGTTAATCTGTAACCGCCTAAATCAATAGCAGCAGCGCCGTCATAATAGAGTTCGATCATGTCTGGTAACGATCCTTCATGATCAATCGATGTATTGGCAGCCAGCACCTCGTTGATTCTCAGGACAGATGACGACGTATCGACCGTCCAGGTATAGGATGAGTTGCCATCTGGATTACCCAATGCGTTAAATACAGTGCTGCCGAATTGCTGCCCCTGCCAAAGACCGGCCGAATTTTTTCCGATAACATCAACACGATACGAATGCCCGTTTTGCAGACCGGATAAATTGATCTGGCCGTACATATTTTCCGGATCGACAGGAAAATCATCGGCATTGATCGGCAAAGCAGCTTCGCTGCTCCAAACTCCGGGAGTTCCATTATCGACTAACCGATATTTGTAGTGAGTAATACCGGGTCCGGAGACAGTCAGCGTTGCGGTTGTTTTGTGTGTGATGCTGTCCGGTTCCCCTGAAATCGAAGCTCCTGCGGATACATCCGCCCCGATATTTTGATTATTTGAACCTGTTCCGACCCCTGATGATGCAGCCAGCAAACTCCAGTCGGTCAGCGAATCTTTGAACATCGGGTCAGCATCTATGTTCTGACCGCCGATGAACGTCCATTCCGCAGGAAGATCTTCCGGTAAAAGGCAGCGATACACTCCAACAGGTCCTGTAGGACCGTATTCATAAGGTCCCCAGGGAGCAGGCAGAACGGGGTCATCGAAATAATGTTCAAAGATCGACGCGTTGTTCCAGAATAGATTGCTGTCGAGATACGAACCTTTTCCGGGATCCCGCGGTGTTGATCTAAAGGGTTCGCCAAAACTGATCGCAGCAATACTGCTGTTGATAATCGTATTGTTTTGGGTCCAGCTATAGACATCCTCTTTTTGTAGAGCAGCATGGTCGTTATCCAGGAATATATTACGCACAATACACACTTGTGATTGGTCGCCTGTTGCGACCGCGTACGAAGGGCTGTCCTGTTCGGGAGTCGTCTGGTGGAAGTTTGTAAAGAAATTGCCTTCCACATGTGCATCGGTTCCGTCCAGGTCGGGACCGTCATCGCCACCGCCCAGCCATGTGTTATTATAAAACTGAACGATCGGACCGGGACGCTGTCCGCCCGTAAAATCAACAATGTCATTGTAGCCGGTGGTCGACCCAAACGTATTACCTGCAAAGATCATGTATTCATTGCCATCGAGTCCGCTTCCATGGACCGGCTCGGTTCCACTGATGGAAGGCACTATGCAATTTCGAATAACCGCCGAAGGGTGAACCAGGTTAAGGACAGGGGTATTGCTGTTTGTGCTTGCCCACGTTAAAGCATCCATTGTCACCTTGGATGATTGAACATCGATCGACTCTCCCTGCTGATCGCCGTATTCCATATCCAAATATGTTAATTGGTTATCCTGTTGTGTATTCTCAAATGTAATACCATCCCAACTTGATCCACCCGGTACCGGCGCCAGACGAATTCTCGAATAGTCCGTCCCCTGGGCCAGCAATCTGCCGTTTACAGTAATCCCCGTGCCGGCATCAAAAAACACTGTCGTACCTGAGTGGATGGTTAATACAATTCCATCCGGAACAATGACATCACCTGTAACATGCCACGGGCCGGAAGCCGCCGACAGAATAGTATTTCCTGAGAGTGTCCCTGAAAGGGTACTCTCGTTTCCATTCTGGTACCAGATATCCACATATCCGCGATGCAGTTCGCTCCCGGTTCCTTGCGGGTCATCAAACGTTTGTACGATAACCCGATTAATACCCGGTTTCAGGGGCACACCCGTTACAGACCAGGTACCTTGCACACCTGACCAGTCCGCTGACAAACCATTGACTTTGACTGCCCTGGTCTCGGTCGCATCAGCAGTACCATTAATTGCTGCAGAAGCCGTTGTCGCCTGATAAAAACCATTCACGGTTGGTAGCGCAGTTTCAACTGTAAACGATTGGGGAATCTGAGACAGTACATTGGCATTACGGTCCACGACGAATTGTTTCATCTCGGCCAACTTCGCTTCAGGTACAAAACCGCCTAAAAGTGAGTCTATCAGCGAATCCATATTTTCGGGTTTAAAAACGGTTTCGGTCAGATTTTTCAATTCGGCGTAATAGCGCCAGATATATTCAGGGTGCTGTAAAAATCGCCTAATGGCGACCATCTCGACAGCTGAATGAGGTTCTATACAACGCCAAATTGAAACGTCAGGATTTACCCGATCGGAATCCCCTGACCCCAGGATCGTATCCATATCATGTGTAACAAGAGTAAAACGCGGATCAAGTAAGCCGCGATACATCTGGTAATCGTCGCCATAACCATTACCTAAATTTGTTTCACCATTCCCAATCAGAGCCTGTACTGCATACCATCGAATCCATTGCTCGGTATCAACGACCTGCTCCAATCTCTCCTGATAGGTTTCATCAGGCTCGTTATCCATGACATTTGTCAGTTCAAATAAATCGGTCCAATCGTTTTCTGATTCATTCGTTCCCTTAGAATAACCGCGGCTGACGTAGCTGGCCGGGTTCGTACCCTGATAGGTCAGATCGGCAATTTGCGGATAAATGGAAGCTTTGTAAATATTGCCCCCGGAATTGTCCGGAAAATGATTGACGGTAAATTCACTATCGATAACTTCCAGCTGAACATAGGTTCCATACATCCGATCGAGAACCGTTTCGTTTAATGCCAGATTCTCTCCATTAACCCGGACTTGAATCCCAGTCGCCTCTGCTGCGGGTAATCCGGCCATACGAAAGATCGCACTGCCCAGAAGTTGCAGATAGGTATACTTACTATTGATAATTATTGCTTTGACATTTTTCCACGGGCGATCATGCCTGAAATTGACACGATAATTATTAGGAGGCAGTCTTCTAGAACCCTCTCCGCGGTTACGAACTCCCACTGCATACCGGACTTTCGTGTCCGTTCCGTCTACACTGATGAACGTTGCATTCATTTGCGCATCGGAATACTGTTCATTGCTCGTTACACCATCCCCGATATCTTCGATCCTTGCCCGTTCAGATTCGGTCATGATGATATAGTTGATCGGCTGTTTACCGGCTTTCCATGTGGTTTCCACTTCAAATGTGTCATCCACCTGGTACAGCATATTCGTCACCTGCTGCAAATGACCATCCACATCCGATGGCGCCGGCCAGGTACGTGTACGGGGTCCATCGCTGGATTCGACAAAAAACTCAATGACCGAGCTGTTTGTTTGGGCGGGGATTGTTGCGCCAAAGACTCCGTCTCCATACTGACCGTCGTTATGCAGGCCGTCATCGTACATGGTGACCATTGTATAACTTTCAGGAACATAAGCAGGGTACTCAGTCTGTACGTAATCTGATGTGTCTACCCGCCAGTATAAGACTGCGGAGATTGCTCCGGGTCCATCGTCGGAAAGCTGTACCGTAACAGTGACAGTCTGGCTGCTGTTGGGTACAACAGGAGTATGCTTAACATTTTGAATGATTGGGGCCGAATCCGTAGAGACAACAGAGTTGCTTCTGCCGGGTGTTCCTCCATGGGTCAGGCTTGCTTTCCAATTTTGGCCATATTCATTCGTCTGATTCACACAAACCAGTTCAAGGGAACATCCCTCGCCGTCATGTGCATTTGACCACAACCAACCCCGTTGGCCATAATCCAGGGGTCCCAGCAATCGTTGAGCCCAGTCACCTTCATCAGCATATTCGACACTGTCAATAACCGTTCCAATTGAATTGACTAATGTTATTTCTTCCCCTTTATTACTAAGTTTTCCTGTCCAACCACCGACCACATTGTTAACAGTGGGATATTCAGCGCCGAATGCTGCCGAATCTGCCGCAATTACCAAATACCCACCGGCTCCAATGATTGTATCTGCAGGAATTTGGAATGATACACCGTCTACAAAGCGCCACCCACTCAGATCGACTGCGCTGGTTCCGGTATTGAACAGTTCAATATACTCCAATCCAAGCGGTTCAGGTTCAAATGACAATTCATCATGTTCGGGATGATACATGATTTCATTAATAAGAATACCGTTGTCCGAAGACTCACCACCATTTGACCAACCGGGAGTTGCTGAGCCGTCAGCAAATGTTTGCCATCCCGGTCCTCCGTTCGGGTACCGTCCATAAGATTCATCTGTCGCTTGACTGCTGAAAGTGATCGTATCAACGGGATTGCCGGTTGTATCATAAAGACCGATTTCTTCACCGCCGGCACTCAGCTTGAGATTGACATGGAGCGGACCTTGAGTCGTATCACCATCTGCCCAGAGAATCAGGTATCCCCCCGGAGGGACGGTTGTTTGTTCGGGGGCATTTGCCGGAATCTGCCACAAATAAGGGTTGCTGATTGTGTCAGTGATATACCATCCTCCGATGTCAACTGGTTCTGTATCAGGGTTGTAAATCTCGATCCAGTCTGGGTACTCTTCCGCTTCGTCAGGATCTTCAATCGTACCCGAGTTATCAGCCATAAATTCGTTAATCAGTAATTGATAGCCAACGTCGCCCCAGTGTTCTGCCAAGATTGCGTAATCAACAATATCGACTTTCCCAATGCCATCCAGATTTGCATTGCCGCCGTCTTCATCCAGCCAGGAAGAACCCAATACAACTAGATCACCCAAGCCAACCGAACAATTTCCGTCAATATCTCCAACCGGACATTCCGAAAAGCAAAGATGTGTATATACAATGAGAAATGCTATTGGAAGAATTTTTCGAAAAAACATCCTATGCCCCCAGACGAGTCATATATTCAATAAACACCAATTTTCTGCATATTATACACTAAAATGGAGCGCAAAGTCTAGGAAAAAAATAGGAATTAGCTCTTGATTTCAAAAGATTAATAAGATATAATTGAAGGGTTAAATGGGGGCTGAATTTGTCTTGATTTCAAAAATCTTAAAAATGGGAGTGGTCATGAAAAAAGCAAGCCTAACCTGTCTATACATCCGGTCATTATCTAAATGTTTTGTATGCTTTCTTGCGTGCACCGGTGTTTGTTATTCCCAAATCACCGTTACAGGCATTTCAGATCAGCAGGTTTATCCTGATCATGTATCTTTTACAATTACCTCAGAAACAGGATATGATTACACGGCAACTTTAAATGGATTACCGGTTGCTGTGGATACGTTGATTGAAATCGATGCTCCCCAGTATTATGAACTCGACATAGTTAAGGAATCACAATCATCCGGAACACAGGAGACCCGTTTGATTCAATTTATCGTAAGGGCCTCTGAACGTATTAATACGGAGTGGGGACTACCCCTGTTTACGCCTTATCCGGATATTGAATCGGCTACATCTGAATATGTCGGCGCCGAACTTGAAATCGTGACTCCTGCTGAATATCCGCAGGGGCTTGAAATCCCCGTGATCGCACGTATTCAAGACATCTCAGGCCGCCGTCGAGGGGTAAATGGAATGGTTACATCGACCGGTTTTGAAAGCTATCCTCTGCAATTGCGGCGTGGCGTGGGATCGGTTTTTCTCCCCGCAGTCAATCAATCCAGTACCTTGTCTTATAACGCTCAAGTTGCCTCACTTTCAGACTCTAAGCAAATCACGATCGAAAGCACCACCAGTTGGCTGTCTGTCTCCGGTACGATTGCTGCCTCAGCGGATTGGGGGCAAAATGCCCGCGTTCATATCACCGGCGATCTGACGATTCCGGCTGATGTCACGCTGACCATTGGAGCTGGAAGTGTTGTATTGTTGAGTCCAGAGGTCGAGATTACATTAAACGGCCACATGATAGTCAATGGGACAAACGCTCAACCGGTCGTCTTTACTCCGCAGGATAGAAGTCATCCCTGGGGTGGTTTTATTATGGAATCTGCTACCTCACAGGGTGATTTTACAGGAACTATATTTACGGCCAGCGGCGCCGATTCGAACTGGTTTAATACACATTCAGGGTATTTTACACATCAGTCGGAGCAATGTCTGTTTTTACTGTCAAATGACGCACATGCGACCTTAATCGATTGTTACATGGTCGAAAATGCCGGCCAAATCGGTCACGGCGAACATGGCTATCTAACCATGACCGGCTGCCTGGTCCAAAAAGCCATTACCGTCGGACAATATAATAACGGTTCGGTGAATTGTCAGGATACTGCCATGATAGAGTTTCCTCCTGACAGAACCTATTTTATTGACGACGACAATGACTGTATTTATCTTTCCGGCGGGCCGCATTCATTCACAGACTGCCTGTTTGGCTGGACTTTGGATGACGGTATCGATGCAGGCCAGGGAGATGCTGGAGCGGTTACTATCGACGGTTGCTGGTTCGAATCCATAATTCATGAAGCATTGGCCTGTTCATCCGGATATCCTCGTAATATTACTGCAATCGATACTGTCACGATCAATTGTGGTCAAGGCATTGAATGCGGCTATGGTGAACCGATTATTGATGCTGATAATTGTTTATTCACAGGAAATGTGGTTGGAGCCAGGTTTGGGGATAACTATGATGATAGATCTTATGATGGATTTATCGATGTTCAGAATTCATTATTGCTATATAACTGGCGAGATGTCTGGGGCCGCGCCTGGGATAACTGGCAACTGCATCTTTCGCAGATGGATATTCAAAATAACTATTTCAGCGTTCCCAATGATAACTTCCCGAACAATACATTCTGGGACCCCCAAAATGATGCAAATCAATTAAATGCGCTGGAGCCTTTTTTGCCCGGTCCTGCCGAAACGGTCGGTATTGGAATTGCAACGGCCGAACAAATAAATGATCTATCAGTTTTCGAATCGGGAAATCTCGTCCCCGTTCGATTGAGTACTTTCACAACACGTTTTGTTTCGGTCAATTATTCAGTCAGCACAAATTTTGGCCTGCTTGAGAGCGGCACGCTGCAGTTTATTCCCGGCCAGACAGTACAACAAATTGAATTTGCTCTTGGTTCAATCGAAGAAATCCGGCAAATTCGTATTACACTCAGCGACCCGGTGAATGCCGAACTGACACAGTTTTCTCAGGTTATTTTTGAAAAACCTTATGAAATTGCCGAATCACTGATTGTTACAGGCGACCAATGGAGCTATTTCAAAGGAACAAGTGAACCTCCGGCCGATTGGAATCAGGTTGCTTTTGATGATAGTACATGGCTGACAGGTCCCTCCGGATTCGGTTATGAAACGGGTTCGGGCTACGAAGCCTGTATTGCTACCAACTTGTCTGATATGCGGGGTAATTATTATAGCATTTATGCGCGCAAGCTGTTTTGGGTTGATGATCCGTCCCGGTTGACAGAATTGACATTCGGTATGGAATGGGATGACGGGTATATCGCGTATCTGAACGGTATTCAGATTGACAGTCAATATCCTCCTAACACGGTCGCATATAATCAGCCCGCTGCCAGCGATTCACACGAGGCCTGTTGCGGTTCCGGCTGTGTTCCCCGGAAGGTTGATCTGTCAGCGTACATCTCCAGTCT
>ENA-ORCT01000634-ORCT01000634.1-marine-metagenome-genome-assembly--contig:-NODE-634-length-16099-cov-3.487205_pt1 | contig 16099 bp, 17 predicted proteins | sample MGYA00248632_ERZ508511 | MGnify/ENA primary metagenome ERZ508511 (study PRJEB26182, sample SAMN06268839) | marine metagenome | isolation source: Tt an P1-techrep anaerobic enrichment on pine from sediment...
CGAGGCCGACTATACACCCGAACTGCACGGCGCGAGATGAGTTTAAATCCGGCGTATTTGAGTGACGAGCAGTGCATCGGGTCGGCTGTATCGGCGCTCGAATGCAATCACATATAGGAACAGGTCCACTATTACTAACCCTCGGTGATGGCTGTCAGACGCTGGTTGTCGGTGTTTTTCTCAAAGAATGCGCATAGAAATAGGGAGTATGCTGTGCAGGGGTCGATTTGGTCATTGAATCTGTGAATCAGCAGAGCGCAGGCGGTTTTGGCGATCGAGGTTCATGAATGCAGAATCACAGGAATTGTAACATCATCACTTTGAAAACCACAAGTCCATCCGGAAAACAATCGGCTTAAATACGACTGGCACCAATCAGCATATCAGTCAGTGATCGACGGGTTCGGAATTCAGGATCAATGTCATGGTCGGCCCATCGATGTTGCCGCCGCTGATGATGATGCCCACCTTGCCGACCGGTTTGACCGATCCGCTTAAAAGGGCGGCCAGCCCCAAGGCCCCGGAGGGCTCCACCACCATTTTCATCCGGTAAAACAGGAACCGGACCGCCTCCATTATAGCTTCCTCGGTAACCGTGCGCATATCATCGACGTATTTAAGGATGAGTGGAAAGGTGAGGTTGCCCAGTGAGGGGGTGCGGGTGCCGTCGGCGATGGTTGGCGGGTTTGGTACCGTCTGAAGAATCTTCGTGTGAAAGGAGCGGGTGGCATCATCGGCCACCTCCGGTTCAATGCCTATTACCCGGCAATTCGGGTACAGCCCTTTGGCCGCGATGGCCGAACCGCTGAGAAGCCCCCCACCGCCGCATGGGACCAGCAGCATATCCAGGTGCCCGATCGACTCAGCAAGTTCCAACGTCGCCGTGCCCTGGCCGGCAATGATATCCTCATGATCAAACGGGTGAACGAGCGTATAATTCCCCTCTCTGTCAAACCGGTCCACGACGGCCTCCCTGGAGGTGGTATCCGGATCATAGTCAATGACCCGAGCACCGTACGCTTCAGTTGCCGAACGCTTGGTGGCGGGCGCATTGTCCGGCATGATGACCGTAGTGCGAATGTCGAGCAACCGGCCCACCAGGGCCACCGCCTGGGCATGATTGCCGGAGGAAAGGGTCAGAACGCCTTTGGCTTTCTGCTCGTCGGTCAGCTTAGACATAGCGTTAAAAGCACCCCGAAATTTGAACGCACCTACACGCTGATAGTTTTCGCATTTAAAAAAAATGTCTGCTCCGACAAGTTGGTTCAGCGTCCGGGAGGTCATCACAGGGGTCACATGAGCCTGGCCTTTCAGCCGCTGCCGCGCCGCCTCAATGTGCTGGTAGGTCATGGTCATTAGAACAAGCCTTTATCTTTTATGGTGTAGAGCGGATTTGGTCTGGAGGTTAATGCAGGATTTTACTTCTTTTTTATCGCCGCCTTTTGGCTCCGATAAAACCGGATATTAGCCTTTTCCATGGTGATCAGACCGTCGGTGATGGTGTGGCCTACCGTTTCGAGGAACCGATCGAGTTTTTCTTCGGTGTCCACGATTTCTATAATGATCGGAAGATCTTCGGACAGGCGCAGAATTTTAAACGTGTGTATCCGGCTGCTGGCACCGAATCCCATCATGCCGCGCAATACGGTAGCCCCGGCCAGACCCATTTCACGTGCTTTGAGCACAAGCCACTCATAGAGCGGTTTCCCCTCGCACTTGTCGTCTTCACCGATCAGGATCCGAAGCAGATAGCCTTCCTGTGGCAGTTCCATGGTTTACCTCCATACGACGTAGGTTGTCATTCGGCCTGCCCAGACGGCAATCAACCCCAACAGGACGCTGCCGAATATGTTGATCAGTGCCAGATGCAGTTCCTTGTCCCGCATCAGTCCGAATGTTTCGTTCCCGAAGGTGGAAAATGTGGTGAAGGACCCCAGAAGGCCAATCAGCAGAAAGAATCGCATTTCGGTAGAAAGAACACTATGGGTTTCAACCAGGCGTGTCAGCAGGCCGATGACAAAGCAGCCAATGACATTCACTCCGAGGGTACCGTAGGGAAAAATGATGCCATTGGACAGGTTCTGTATGAGTCCGCTGACAAGATATCGCAAAATGGCCCCGACAAATCCGCCGCAGCCGATTACCAGTATTTTGAGAACATCGACGTTAACCATTTCAGGCTCCAGAAGAGGGTGTAGATCAGTGAACGATAGGAATCCTTAAACCAACTTGGCGAAAATGAAAACCCCTTCTGTGTCCTGGATCGATGAGATTAATTATTGAAGGCGCTGGCGATGATCCGGGCATGGTGGTGCATAAGGGCTTTGATTTCGGTCTGATTTTTACCGGGGTAGTTTCGAAAGGTCAAAACGACGCCGATCAGGGCGGCAAAAAACGACTCTAAAAGCTCCCGAATGTCCTCTGTTGAACGGTTTCTTTCGATCAGTGTTTCATAGGCATTTAAGAATTTGCATTGTGCAAGATTGAATTTTCGTTTGGCGTTGCTTGAGATATCTTTTTTAATCATGAAATGGCACAGGAGTTGAAAAGTGGTTTCGTGCTCCAGAAAGTAATTCACGGCTAATTCACCGAGTTCTTCAAAGGACAGGCGGTTTTTTCGTGTCCGATTTTTAACTCGCTGCCGGATATCGGCAACATTCAAAAGCAGAGCTTCCGCGAACAGGTCGTCCCGTCCTGAAAAGTACCGATAAATCGAAGCCGCCGATACGCCGGCCTCCTCGGCAATGTCGCGCATACCAATTTTGTGAAACGGAATTATTTCAAACAGCGCCATGGCCGAATCGATGATGTACTCCCGGCGGATTTCCCGCTCGGTTTCACGAAATTTTTCAAATGCGGATTTCCGTGCCATAGTAATCCCCTTCAGGTGCGATTGTAAGCAACGCCGATTGATCTCCACTGGTTAAAATGAGTCACGAAAAATCTTGATGGATAATCCGGCATGCATCCGATTTTCGAATGAGCCCTTCGGTCGAAAATAGAATCTGTCACCGATAACAGGGATATTATAGCTCAGTGCGATGTCCGTTTTAGAGACGCAAGTCTTTTGTTTGAGCAGGGCTCGGAATTGTTTACCGTCTTGAATATCAAACGGTCTAACTATTCACTATATTTGGAAAAGGTCAATCCTGAAATTCCACTAGTAAACTGCGTAGCTGTTTTACGTGTTCTTGAGGTGTGTAACACGACATGGTGATATCGGTGAGGGCGTGGTTGAAGATTGTGGGATCGACGAGAAATTTAATTATCGCCAAAATTGCACGTATGCGATAGAATCTATCTCGTATGGTGACTCGGGCGTTGCCTTAGGACCGCGAATTTAATTAATTACAATTTCTTGCAATTAAATAAATCCTCGTTCCTTAGCCGGTTAAGCCAACTCAAACACGATCATGATTTTTCGGTTGGGTTCTCTTCATCTTCTGTTTTCTTTCCGGTTGCAAACGTTTTGAATACTGACTGAAACGGATTCAGGTTGCCCATGGTCTTCTGTGCCATCTGCGACAGGTCCATTCCCATTTCAAGCCATTGACGGAACTGGGTATCCAGCGCCTGTTTATGGGCCACGTAGGTCTGGATGGTCTGTTGCAGGTAATTGTCAAAAAATTCCCCCAGCAGGTTGTCGCCATAGCGAATGATGAGATGCAGCAAGGGTGATGGCAGGAGCGCGTTTTTATTTCGTGCTTCTTCCAGAACGATCTGGGTCAGGATAAATGCGGTTACATCTTCTTTGGTCTTGGCGTCATAGACTTCCACTTGACGCCCCTGGCGGATAAGTTCGGCCACTTCATTGAGGGTGATATACGTGCTTCTCTCGGTATCGTAGAGGCGCCGGTTGGCATATTTTTTTAAACGGACGGTGTCGGCCATAATCGCTCAAGTCCCTGTTCGGATGCTATACTGCAACAAAATATTACGATGGATATTCCTGTTTCAAAACAGGAATCGCATTAATTCGTCGTGTTTTCATAAGTATATTCGATTTTTTATAAAATCAAGCGATCAATTTTATAAAAATATTTTTTGTTGCAGTGCAAAAAAAATCGATTGACATCCCCTGCCCCGAGGTTATTATAAGATCATGCTATGGCGATATTTATAAATTTTCAGAATCAAACGAATACAGGGGGGCATCGATATGTATCCTGCACAATTTGCAAAACAGATGATTGATTTTCAAAAAACCGCGTTCGACAACACATTCAAGGCTGCCGTAATGCTCCAGGATCAGGCTGAATCGGTGGTGAACATGATGCTTGAGCGAAACGTCTGGCTGCCGGAAGAGGGTAGAAAATCGCTACGGGCCTGGGTTGAGGCCTGCAAAGAGGGGCGTGAATCATTCAAGGCCTGTATGGATGACAATTTCAAGACGGCTGAATCCTTTTTTAAAGGGGTGTCCCGAACGCCTACAACCAAAAATGAATAGCGAAATATCGCAATGCACCAAATTGGGAGGTAATCATGATGGACCAGAAGAAGCTTTTGAAACAAATGATTGATTTTAACAAAGCCACCTTTGACAATTCCTTCAATGCGCTGGTGCTTTTCCAGGACCAGCTTGAGAAGGTCGCCGGTACCCTGCTCGATCAGGCCACCTGGCTGCCCGAGGAGGGGCGAAGCGCCATCAGGGAGTGGGTGGATTCATATAAAAAGGGAAGAGAAACCTTCAAGTCCACTGTCGATGAAAGTTTCAAGCGGGTAGAATCCTTTTTTGGTGAATCGTGATGGTAATCCCGACCTTGCGGAGGTAAAAATTATTATGCTGCACCGCAGTAACGCGAAAGGATTGCCTTAATCCGGTCTGATCGCCATTTTTCGATTCAGTCACTGTAAGCCACGTCAATCCATCGAGGGAGAGCTTCTCAACGGAGCGATATCTTTTTATCCGGGGGGAATTCAGGGATTGTGACGATCCCGCTTCGTAAGCCTTGCCGCACGCGGAGCCGGAACGCTCGTGCAATTCGTGTGAAGGAGGAAGAATTAAAACCATGCGATCTGCAACACCGCAACAATTGAGTCCGGAACTACTCGTTACCCAGTGGATGCAGATTGCCTCATCGGGTCTGCACCTTCATCGGGCCGTTCTCAACACGCTGGCAGCATGGAATCGTTATGCCGGTGATTTTGTTCTGCCCTATTTGATTGCTGTCAGCTATTTCTACCAGGTGGAGCATTCCCGCTGGTTTAAATTGCCTCTGGTTGATACGGCCCGTTCCTACACCGATCTTCTGGGATTTACCCTGGAGTTGGCATCCCGCGCCATGGCCGGCAGCATTGCGGCGGTTGAAACGCATTCCGCCCGTGAACTGGATCGGTTTCTTGAGGCATGGCTGCAGTGGATGAAACAGGGCGATGCGAGCCAAATGGAGGCTGTCTGCATGCGCCAGGCGCATCTCACGGGGATGCTGGCTTTCGGCTACCCCGAGGCAATTGAAAGAATTGCCCCTGAGTTTGGATTCCATTTCGATAGCGGTATCTATCCGCGCATTGCTGAAACGGATCGGTTCAATCTGTACCAGATTCTTCCCACCGATTCGAAGATTCAAGCCCGGGACAATGCCAAACCGATTCTGATCATTCCGCCGTATGTTCTGGGGGCCAATATTCTTGGTTTTTTGCCTGGAGAAAATCGCAGTTATGCCCATTGCTACGCCAATCAGGGCATTCCCACCTACATCAGAACACTTAAGGATATTCGGACCTCTGAAGCCCTGCAGGTCATGACCGGAGAGGATGATGCACGGGATACCCGGGAGTTCTGCCAACGGATTCGTGAGCGTCATGGTCGTCCGGTCACCTTGAACGGGTATTGCCAGGGCGGTTTTTCGGCGTTGTGCAATCTGCTTTCCGGGGAGCTGGATGGGCTGGTGGATGCGTTTATCACTTGCGTGGCGCCCATGGACGGCACCCGCAGCCACGGGCTCTCAACATTTTTAAACAATCTGCCCCAGCGCTTCAACGATCTTGCCTACGGAACCAAAACACTGGCCAATGGCAACACGGTGGCTGACGGCCGGCTTATGGGCTGGGTCTACAAGCTAAAAAGTATTGAAACCGAATATCCCCTGGCGGCATTTTACCGGGATTTGATGATGTTTGCCATGCAGGAGGATACCGCCAATCTGCAGGTTGGAAAAACCGCTGCCGCTCTCAATTACTGGTTGACCTACGAGCGCAGTGATCTTCCAATGGACATCACCCGAATGAGCTTTGCCTCCTACAATACACCCATATCGGCTGACGGCGATCTGCCGCTTAAGCTGTTTAATCGCAAGTTGAATCTCAAACGGCTTCGGGAAATGGGCATTCCGTGGCTGATCTGCTATGGCGAGCACGATGATCTGGTGGAAAAGGAAACCGCTCTGGCGCCTCTGGACTGGGTGGAAGCCGAAGTAACCGGCTTTCCCAAAGGGCACGTGGCTATCGCGACCTCCTGGTCGGATCCTTCCTCAGCCTGCGCGCTGCATACCCGGTTTGGTGAGGACGGGCAACGGGGACCCGTGCGTTTCCAACTGGATCTTTCGGAAAAGTAGAGCCGGGATGTTGCTAACGCGGACAAGCCGCAACCAAACAGACAAAAAATGCTGGGCTGAGGGCCCAGATATTTTCTGGCGATATAAAAACCAAAGGATCAATCATGAGAGGAAAAAGCATTGATGAGCTGACGGTTGGTGATGTTGCCGAGTTCAGCAAAACCGTCTCCGAGTCGGACATTTACCTTTATGCCGGCATAACGGGAGATTTCAATCCCGCCCATATCGATGAAGCTTACGCCTCCGGAACGTTTTTCAAAACCCGAATTGCTCACGGCATGCTCAGCGCCGGCTTCATCTCAACCGTCATTGGAACCCGGTTGCCCGGCGCTGGAACCATTTATCTGAAACAGGACCTGAATTTCCGGGCACCGGTTCGCATCGGCGATACCGTTACGGCCCGTGCCGAGATAGTTGAAATTGTAAGGGAAAAGAAGCGGGTGCGTATCCAGACCACCTGCACCAATCAGGAGGGAACGGTGGTTCTGGACGGGGAAGCACTGGTGAGTCCACCAAAGGGTGCGTAAAGCCTGTTTGAAAACCGATCAATTGGCCCGGTGATGCCAGGATGCCGGGTAGATCCGGCTCTATGATCGGTTTTATTTTATAAGATCATGTGATTATTTAGAAATGATCTGGTTCAACGACATGGCCTGAATCCTTCGGTTGCTTTTTGGGATGAGCGCTTTTAAGATAGTAAAGTAGACTGTTGCAAGAATCCTCCTCCTCCTTCGATCCATCCCGACGTCCGTGATCGTCTGTGTCCTGCATCTCTCCCGCGGTTGCCAGTGTCAATGCCTGCGTGTATCCGCTAACCACCTGTTTATAATTAGGTGAGCCATGGATGATAAAGAGCAAAAAATGGTGGGCCTGGAGTCCATTTTTTCGGAATGGATGAAATCAACTGCTGAGTTCTGGGGATCGTTGACCCGGATGTGGCCCTCTGATGTCCAGCCTGTTCGACCGGAACCTGACGCTGAAAAATTCGGTCCGAGCCGAGCCCAGGAATCCTGGGCCTCGACCATGAAAGCCTGGCAGACGATGGCGGCGGCAACGCGCGAGCCGGAAGCACTGGAGCAACTGATGCGCGGGGTTCAGATGATCCCGGAGATGATGTGGCGATTTTCCCAGGCCGGGATGGAGAGTTTTCTGGATGTTCACCAGAAAATCTCCGAGCGGATCGCTCTCTTGGGCGAAACCGAGAAGGCCTATGATTTTCGTGATATCGATAAAGAATTGCTCAGCCGCTGGACAGAGATTTATGAGCAGGAATTCAGGCAGTTTTTCCACCTGCCCCAGATTGGCCTGGCTCGCATGTATCAGGAGCGGGTAGTTCTGTCTGTGGATCGGCTCAACACATTCAATGCCGCGCTGGGTGAGTTCATGCATCTGCTTTACCTGCCCATTGAAAAAACGTCCCGGGTTTTTCAGGAGAAACTGGTTCAGATGGCCGAAACCGATTCACTGCCGGATGATCCCAAAATTTACTATCAGCAGTGGATCAAAATTCTGGAAGGCCATTACATGACATTGTTTCAGTCAGAGGAATACCTCCGGACTCTGGGCAAGACCCTGAATGCGATGAATGATTTTATCAAGGCAAGGGAAGATGTTATCGAGGACGCCATGAAAGCCCTGCCCGTCCCGACCAACAGTGAAATGGACGGGTTGTACAAGGAAATCTATCGGTTGAAGAGGAGGGTTCGCGTGTTGGAAAAGGAGCTCAACCAAAAAGAATTCCAGGCATAGCGCCTGGTTGAAAACTGTGGGTTCACACGAAAATGTCCGGAAGTGAGAGGAATGCGCGGCCGTGTTCGGACGACCGAAGGCCTCGGATGCGCAGGTGTCGAATCGGCACGCTTGCTTCAGGGACGATGATGATCTCTCAACTGTTTTCAATCAGGCCCTGAGATAACCTGGTGGAAGGGAGTCTTACGATGAGCCGTCCCAAGATCCCGGTGGATTTGATTATCTCCCGGCTGACAGAAGGTGCCGGAAAAATCCACGAACGCGCCCGCAAAGCTTCTGATGTGCTGCTGGAGGACCTGTCGACAGATCTGGCCACAACCCCTGCCGATATTGTATATGAAGAAGACCGGATGCGGGTGAAACATTATCGACCCGTGACCGAGCCGAAGGTGCAGACTCCTTTACTGGTTGTATATGCCCTGATCAATCGGGAAACCATGCTTGACCTGCAACCCGGCCGCAGTGTCGTGCAGAGCTTTCTTCAGCACGGAGTGGATGTGTACATGATCGAATGGGGGTATCCCACACGCAAAGACAGTTTTCTGACCATTGACGATCATGTTAACGGATATATGGACAATGTGGTGGATTTTATCCGTGAGCGGCACCAGATTCCCCAGATTAACCTGATGGGAATCTGCATGGGGGGAACCTTCAGTGTCATCTACTCCTCGCTGCATCCGGAGAAAATCAAGAATCTGGTTACCACGGTTACGCCGACCAACTTCGACACCCGTCAGGGATTGCTGCACATCTGGCTGGATGGACTGGATGTGGACCGCATGGTGGACACCTATGGCAATATGCCCGGGGATCTTTTAAACTTTCTGTTTTTGCTTCTCAATCCGGCCCGGTTGATGATCGATAAATATGTGGGCTTTTACGAAAACATGCACGACAAGGCGTTTGTGGAGAATTTTATCCGCATGGAGAAATGGATTTTTGATAGCCCTGATGTGCCCGGCGAAACGTTTCGCCAGTTTATCCGGGACTGCTATCAGCAAAATCTGCTTATCCAGAGCCGGATGGAGGTGGGAGGACAGCGGGTGGATCTGAAAAATCTCACCATGCCGCTGCTGAATTTTTATGGAAAATTTGATCACCTGGTACCTCCCGAGGCCTGTGAACAGTTGACATTGAATGTCGGCAGCAACGATACCGAGGATGTGTGCCTGCAGACGGGCCACATCGGCATCTATGTAAGCTCCAAGTGCCAGAAAGAGTTTGTGCCCAAAATTGTACAGTTTCTCAAAACCCGGGATCTGCCGGTGAAAAAGGCCAAACCGCGAAAAAAAACCGCCCCGGCAAAGCGCACCACCCGCAAGCGGAGTTCATCTGCAAAGGCCGGAGCTCAGTAACGTGAAACGATGAATTCAGGAGAGATACCCATGGAGAAGAAAAAGGATTATTTCCGTATCTTTTGCAAAGTAAGTCAGGCATTCGGTACCACTCTTGAAAGAGAAGATCTGCTGAATCTCATCGTGGAAAGCGCCACTGAAACCATGGACGGGAAGGCGGCCTGTCTGTTTCTGGCTGACAAGGGAAAAGATGTCTTTGTGCCGGTTGCCCAGAATGGGTTGTCAGCCGATTATCTGCATGCCAAGCCGATGAAGGCCAAAACACTGGTGACCGCTATCATGAAAGGCGGTTTCCTTTCCTTCCGGGACGCCACCACCGATCCCCGTCTTGAGAATCACGAGGCCAAAAAGGCCGAGGGGATTGCATCGATTTTAACGGTGCCGGTCAGGGTCAGAAACACCACTATCGGTATCCTGTCTTTGTACACCGGCGAAACCCGGGATTTTTCCGAGGATGAGATCGAGTTTTTATCCGCACTGGCCGATCACGGCGGACTGGCCATTCACAATGCGCGTCTGCTGGACCGCATTCGAAATAACTCGCAGCTGTTTCTGGAGCTTGCCTCCAAGATTAATTCATCGCTGGATATCAAAACGGTTTTGCATCATCTTACCGTTGAGACCTGCGAGTCGCTGGGTATGAAGGGAGCTTCCATTTACCTGCTGGATTCCGAGACAGATACACTCGAGCGGGTGACCACCCACGGTCTGAGTGAGAACTTTTTAAGCCAGGGACCCATAACTTCCGGTGAGGATGTGTCCAAAGCGCTGAATGGAGAGACGTTTGCGGTCAGTGATGTAACCCGGGAAGAACGTCCGGATTATCGTAAAGCCATGATTGATGAAGGCATTGGCGCTATGCTCTGCGTGCCGGTCAAATCCAGGGAAGACGTTATCGGGTTGTTGCGGCTCTACGCCAAGCATCCACGAGAGTTTCCGGAGGATCTGGTGCTCATGGTAAACGCCCTGGCGCACACGGGTGCCCTTGCCATCCAAAACGCCTCGATGTACCTGAAACTTCAGGAAGACAAGACGGATCTGGAGAAAGAGATCTGGAGTCATCGGTCCTGGTTCTAATGTCTGCGAAACCCAAAGAGGTTTGGATGTGATGAACAGGGAATTTTTCGAATTCTGGGGTAATCTGATGCTTCAGGTGGCCCGGGGCCAGAAGCAGATGGAAGACATCTCCCGTTGGATGACCCAGGGATTCACGAGTCAGAAGGATTTGATGGATATGTTCATGAAGTCCTTCGGGATCGAGCCGAAAGCCAAGCAGACCTCCGCAGGAAGTGATATATGGAAGGAGGCCATGGAGCAGTACCGCGAGATGATGGGCCTGGTGTCCAGGGCGGAGTATCGGGCACTTGCCGATCGATATGAAAAGATGAAGCGGAAATCGGCTGAACAGGAAGCCACCATTCAGAATCTTCGCCTGCAACTGGCCGAGCAAGGCAAGGGGCAGGGTGAGCTTGCCCGCAGTTTTCAGGCGCTGATGACCGATCAGCAGAAGCAATTTGAGCAGCTGTCCGAGAGTTTTCAGCGATTTTTCTCCCAGACCCCATCTTCTTCCGACACCGAAACGACCAAAAAATAAATTCGCGTACCTCAGAGCCTTTATGAAAAGCAGGGGATTGAAGCGACAGTTTTCAATCTTCAAACAGGCTTGGATAAAATCCAGAGGGGGTGTTGGTAGTGAACAAATGGCTGAAGTACTTGCTTATTTGGGTTGCGATCGGTTTTTTCAGTGTGCCGGCTATACCCGAAAGAGGGTGGGGCGCCGATCCGATCAAGCTGGGGGTGGCCGGTGTTCACAGCGGTGAGCTGGCCTCCTACGGCATTCCGGCGCTTCGAGGCGTTGAACTGGCGGTCAGGGATATCAATTTCAGGGGCGGCGTTCTCGGAAGGCTGGTGAAATTGTATGTCGAAGATGATCTGTGCAAACCGAAAGAGGCACCTCTTATCGCTTCCAAACTGGTCGGCAAAGGCGTTCACGCCGTAATCGGGCACACCTGCAGTGGTGCCACCAAGGCCGCGCTGGATATTTACCGGGCGGCCAATATCCTGGTAATTTCTCCCTCGGCGACCCATCCGGATTTGACCAAAGGGGGGATGTATCCGAATTTTTTCCGTACCATAGCATCCGATGATGCCCAGGCAAAAGTCCAGGTCGATTTTGCGCTGGGGGTTTTGAAGGTCAGAAAGATCGCCATCCTTCACGATAAAGGGGTCTATGGGAAGGGGCTGGCCGAATTTGTCAAAACACTGCTGGAGAATTCCGGAAAAGCCGATGTCGTCCTGTATCAGGGGATCCGTCCGGCATCCACCAATTTCTCCGCATTGGTGCAGAAGATAAAGGGCGTAGGTGCCCAGGCCGTCATATACGGGGGGTACCATCCCGGTGCATCGAAAATAGTCCGGGAGATGTGGATCCGGAAGATGGACGCCGCATTTATCTCCGGTGACGGGATCAAGGATGAGCGGTTTATCGCCGTTGCCGGCAAACATGCCGAAGGCGTCTATGCCACCGCCCCGAAAGATCCCATCGACATTCCCATGGCCATGGCGGTAACCCGGGCGTATATCGAGGAATTTGAATCCGAGCCCGGTGCATTTTCCCTCAATGCCTATGCGGCGGTACTGGCGCTGGCCCATGCCATGGAAACAGCCGGATCCACGGACTATGCCGCCGTTTCCACGGCGCTGAAAACAGAAGCCGTGGAAACCCCGATCGGCACCATCCGGTTCGATGAGCGGGGGGATGCGATCGGTGTCGGATTTTCCATCTTTCGAGTTGACAACGGAGTTTTTGTTAATACTAAGTAATAATATTTTATCCACCAAGAGCTGATATACGGGTGGAGCGATTGGCCCTCGCTAACCGGTGTTGTTTTGGTTTTTCCAAAATCGGTCAGTAAACCGCGGTCAATGATGCCCTTTAAAAATAAGTATACACGGCTGCCGCTAAGGAACGCGGATTTATTTAATTGCAAGAAATTGTAATTAATTAAATTCGCGTTTTTAGGGGCTAAGTCCATTCCGTTTTTACCTCTTTCTCAACACCTGTTGACGTGATCGGACAATCCTTTCCTTTTTTTCCTGCCTCAATTTGAGAAGAAACCTGGCCCCATTGGACGGCCCATATCCCCTGCCTCTGTTGCCGGAGTCCGTTGTCGCCATCACCGCCGGGCTGTCAGGCATATCGCTCGATGATCTCCATCGTAACCGATGGTAATAAATTGAAAGGGAACTATCATGTTACCGAAAATCAAGACTTTCTGGATTGTTTTGCTGCCTGCAGCGGTGGCCCTTGGCATTGTCATCACGATCTATCTGTACCCGGAGCATCAGGCCCAGGCCAGGGAAGGTGAGCAGGCCGTTTCGGCGTCCGGGGAAAAGGATAATTATCCGCTGGGACGCAAGCCCGTGGCGATTGTCGATGGTCAGTTCCCAGCCAGCTATTTCCCCAATACCGAACTGCTTGGCCCCGAGGAGATGAGGATCACCGCCCTGGGTACCGGTATGCCAAATCAGACCAAGAAGGCCGCATCGATTTCGTATCTCGTTGAGTTGGGCAACGGGGACAAGTTCCTTTTCGATATCGGATTGGGTTCGATGGTGAACCTGTTCGCCCTGCGGCCCGATTTTTCAAAGATTGACAAGGTGTTTGTCAGCCACCTGCATGTGGACCACGTGGGCGACTTCATGGGGCTTCATGTCGGCGGCTGGCTTTCAGGGCGCTATACACCGATTCACCTTTACGGACCGAGCGGGTCCAGCCCGGAAATGGGCACCAAGGCCTTTGCTGAAGCGATGAAGAAGGGTTACGCCTGGGACCTTGCCGGCCGCAGCGGCGCGCTGCCTGACGCCGGCTCGCACATCGAGGTGCATGAGTTCGATTACAAGCAGGTCAACGGGATCGTTTATCAGAAAAACGGCGTGACGATTCGATCATGGCCGGCCATTCACGTTCTGGACGGCTCTGTGAGCTACAGTCTCGAGTGGAACGGGCTCAAGTACGTGTTCGGCGGCGACACGTACCCCAACAAGTGGTACATCGCGCACGCTGGCAATGCGGACGTAGCCTCGCACGAGTGCTTCCTTCCGCCCAAGGCTTTGGCAAAATATTTTGGCTGGGACTTGACCCAGGCAACATGGGTTTCGACCAGAGTCCATACCGAGCCCCAGGCTTTTGGCAAGGTGATGTCGGCAGTCAGACCGCGTCTTGCCGTTGGCTACCATTCGGTGCAATCGCCGGAGAATAACGCCGCGATCATGGATGACGTCCGCAAAACGTATGACGGTCCGCTGGCCCTGGCGCGCGACCTGATGGTCATCAACGTCACCAAAGAAAAGATCAACGTGCGCATGGCCGTGGTGGATGAGTATGTCCTGCCGCCCGACGTCACTCAGGCGTATAAGGATGCGGATCGTTCAGGCGAGAAGAAAGCCTCCGAGTACATCACGGGAGGCAAATGGGAAGGCTACACCCCGCCGCCGATGCCGAAGAGGAAGTAACGGCCCGGCGCGTTCCGCAGGCCATATAAACCCGGTTTTTAAGGGGGATACAGTCATGGAAGGAAAACTCAAATTATTCGGGATCGCTTCAATCCCAGTGATTATCTCCATGGGCTTTTACCTGTGGGGTCAGCATGCCGTGCGGACGGAAAACGGCATCACGATGGTAACGCCGGCGCAGGCTGCCGAGGGAGCTGAGTACAGCTCAAACGTGAAGAGTCCCACGGGAGCTGTGAGCCCCCGCGACATGTATTTCCCGGGAACCGAAGAGCTCGCCCCCAATGAAATGCGGATCACTTCATGTGGCACCGGCATGCCGGCGGCACGTCGCAGTCAGGCCGCGACCTGCTGGCTGGTTGAGCTTGGCAATGGGGATAAGTTTCTCTTCGACATCGGCTCAGGTTCCGCGGCGAATATTGCAAGTCTCAACATTCCGTACGACTACCTTGACAAGGTCTTCGTCAGCCATTTGCACGCCGACCACATCGGAGATATGGACACCCTTTGGGTCGGAGGCTGGACCGGCGGACGGCACGGGGCGCTCCATGTTTGGGGACCCAGTGGCGCGAAACCGGAACTGGGAACCAAACATTTTGTCGAAAAATTAAAGGATGCCTTCAGCTGGGATTATGCCGGGCGACTCGGAATCATCCCCGCCCGTGGCGGCGACATCAAGGTGACTGAATTTGATTATCGCCAGATGAATGAGGTTGTGTATGACAAAAACGGGGTTACCATCCGGTCCTGGCCGGCAATCCACGCCATCGACGGCTCGGTAAGCTACAGTCTGGAATGTCACAAAGGACGATATCCGTGTTCGACAAGCCATAGTGGACGAGGAATCATGGCCGGCTAAATCACCCACGAAGCCCGATGATCCGGATGCTTCAGCCAAAGTTGAATTCTCCGGCTTTATAACGGAAGGCAAAACGGATATGAGTCAAACGCTTGGTCCACTAATTGAGAAATTTAAAAAGGAACACAACCTCAAGTGACCGGTCGACTGATAAAAAGAGAAAATGGGGAAGATGAAAAAGACGGTTCTTACACTGGGATTGATATCTGTAGCGGTATTTCTTTCCACCTTTCCTGCATCAGCTGACTGGATCAACATGACCGGGGCACAGAGTGCGCCAAATATTGCCGAAATATACGTTGAAGAAGATCGCGTGCGGGTGGTGCTGGAGATTTATGTCGGGGATCTGGATCGATTTGCCGACCTGCTCCCGGACGATTGGCTGGCGCAAGGTGGAGTCAAACCGCCGCCGCTCGATGAGCGCATGCAGCGCTTCTCGGTAGAAACGCTTCAGATAATTGCCGACGATAAATCGCACCTGGTCGCAACGCGCAGGCTATCTGAACCACGCTTGCGCAAAGATCGCCCCAATCCTTTTGCAGGAACTATCGATATTGTCACCGGCCGTCCTGTGCCCGGGCCACCGGAAGACAAACGGGTGCTCTATATCGAACTGATTTATCCGTTCAAAAACAGGCCGTCGACGCTGACCATGATTCCACCGCTGAATCAGAGGGGAGCGCCGGCGGTTTCCATCGGGTTTATCGCGTACCACAACAACGTACCGGTGGTCGATTACCGCTTTTTTCAGAGCGAAATCCGATTGCAGCTGGACTGGGATGATCCCTGGTACAGCAAGTTTGATAATAAGGCGCTCAAACGGTGGCAGCAATCCGGATTGATGACCTATCTGTACGTGGAGCCTTTCGAGGTGCGTCATGAAACCCTGGTGCGTGTCAAGGACATGGGAGCCTGGATCGATCTGGGGCTGCGCGGTGATGAATATATCGAAACCGACGAGTTCGAGCCGCTGAAAAAGCGAATCGGAGAGTTTCTGTTGCAGCACAGCAAGGTGTTGATCGACGGGCGGGCGCTGCGGCCGATTCTGGATCGCACGAATTTTGTCA
>ENA-ORCT01000635-ORCT01000635.1-marine-metagenome-genome-assembly--contig:-NODE-635-length-16096-cov-2.998002_pt1 | contig 16096 bp, 15 predicted proteins | sample MGYA00248632_ERZ508511 | MGnify/ENA primary metagenome ERZ508511 (study PRJEB26182, sample SAMN06268839) | marine metagenome | isolation source: Tt an P1-techrep anaerobic enrichment on pine from sediment...
TGCACCATGGTCATCAAACCGGCCAGCCAGACGCCGTTGGCCGCCCTGGCCCTGGCCGAACTGGCCCGCCGGGCGGAGATTCCCGCCGGCGTCCTCAATGTGGTGACCGGATCGGCCGCCGTCATCGGGAAGGAACTCACATCCAGTCCCACGGTGAGAAAACTCAGCTTCACCGGCTCCACCGAGGTGGGCCGCCAGCTCATGGCCGAATGTTCGGAAACGGTCAAGAAGGTCTCCCTGGAGCTGGGCGGCAACGCGCCGTTCATCGTTTTCGACGATGCCGACCTGGATAAGGCCGTGCATGGCGCCATGATCTCCAAGTACCGCAATTCCGGCCAGACCTGCGTCTGCGCCAACCGGCTTTTCATCCAGGCGGGTGTTTACGAAGATTTCTCGAAGCGGCTGGTGGCTGAAGTTGAAAACCTCAAGGTGGGCAGCGGCATGGAGGCCGGTGTACAGCAGGGGCCCCTTATCGACCGGGCGGCCATGGACAAGGTTTCCCATCACATCGACGACGTCCTTTCGCACGGGGCGACCCTGCTCAGCGGCGGCAAGCCCCACGCCGTGGGCGGCACCTTTTTCCAGCCCACCGTTCTGGCCAACGTGACCGCCGACATGAGCGTGGCCGTGGACGAGACCTTCGGGCCGGTGGCACCGCTGATCCGTTTCGATGACGAAACGGATGTCATTCGCATGGCCAACGACACCCCGTACGGCCTGGCGGCCTATTTTTATGCCCGCGATGTGGGACTCATCTTCCGGGTGGCCGAATCCCTGGATTTCGGCATGGTGGGCATCAACACCGGCCTGATCTCTACCGAGGTGGCGCCCTTTGGCGGCATCAAGCAGTCCGGCATCGGTCGGGAAGGATCGAAATACGGGATCGATGAGTATGTGGAGATGAAGTATTTGTGTCTGGCCGGCATCAATATTTAATCACGAAGCCTGTCCAGTGCGTAACCGGTAACTGTGTACGGTTACCGGTTACACGATCTGTTTCAACTATAAGTGCTTTTTGTCCTATCCCTAAAAAGAGGTCTTAAGGGGGGGCCGCAATGGCCCTGGAGACGCTATTTCCGTAAAAAATCCGTAAATGTCCCCGCTGCCCCTGGCGGGCCTGCCCAAACCCAAAGCATGCCAGTAGCTTCTGCTGATGCCTTACTCGTATCGGGATTTTAACAAGCAAAAAGACAAAGCTGCAGTTTAATTGCCCAGCCAGATCTATTGATGGGGTCGCAGTGGTATCATTGAAGGCCACTGCGATCCCACATTAGCGTTTCTTCAGCTATAAATTTTAAGGCTATAACGCACTGCAAAGACGGAAAGCATCATATATAGCCGTATGGATATTACGGCTTGTGACCGCGTCACCAAGAGCATACAATTCAAAAGTATTTTTCGAGTCATTATTTTTGGGCTGTCGTTTTCCTGAAATGAAAGCATCAATATCCATAATGCCATCATTGCTTGATAGATGCTTTAGCTCATCAAAAAGCTCGGTGTTGGAGATGGTTCCGTGCTCCACAACAACTTTTCCTGTCTCTCGTTCCATAAGTTCACCGGTGTACTCATTTACAAAAGTCGCCTTTAGTCTATTATTGCATGGTTTCACATTCAACAATCGATGGTCATAGATAACATTGATGCCGGCTTCATAGAAGTTTTTTAAATATATGGCTCTTTCCTTACCACTGCAATCCTGCCCCAACATTAGATCGGGTGTAATCAAGGTTACTTTTTTATCCGATCTTGCCAAGTGTTCGGCACAAGAGAGTGCCTGATGATATCCATTGCCATCATAGACAATAACATCCTTGAATTGCTGCGTTTGCCCATTAATTACGTCCCATACGCTAAGGCAATGCTCGGCGCCATCAACCCAGTCAATATCCGGTATTCCACCGGTTGCATTTATGACGACATCCGGTTTTAATCTGACGATGTCTTTAGGCGTTGCATAAATGTTTAGTTGCACATCCACACCCAAGTGCTCTAACTCGGACTTTCTCCATTCGACGATACTGATCAAATCGTGGCGCCAACTTACTCGCGCGGCAATTTGGATCTGACCACCTAGTTTATTCGATGCTTCAAGCAGAACAACGTTATGCCCGCGTTCTGCGGAAACACGCGCCGCTTCTAAGCCTGCAGGCCCACCGCCCACCACAACGACTTTTTGTCCCGGATTTTCGGATCGATCGATCTTGTGGGACCAGAGCGTTTCCCGGCTGGTGGACGGATTATGAATGCATACCGTCTTTTTATGGAGGCAATAGCCAGCGCCGACACAGGGCCGAATGCGATCCTCTTGACCACTTTCTATCTTTTTTACGATGTAAGGTTCCGCGAACAGTGCGCGTGTCATTCCCACCATATCAACCAAGCCGTCCCTGACGGCATGCCTTGCCGTGGCGACATCCGTGATCCTCAGCGCGTGAATGACAGGCAAGTTTACATTTTTTTTAAATTCCCCAACCTTGGAAAGGGCCGGCGCGCTTGGCGTTCCCATGCCGGGCATGGCATCAAGAGCACAGGTTATTTCTGAATCAATGCGCCCATACATTAAATTGAAAAAATCGACCAATCCTTCTTTTTGGAAGATATTGGCGATTTTAATGTAATCGTCTTGAGAGAGGCCATCGTCGGTACCTTCTTCTACGGGCAGACGCATTCCCAAAATAAGATCGTCCCCGACTTTCCGGCGCATTTCTTCATACACCATGAGCCCAAATCGGCATCGATTCTCCAAACTCCCTCCATATCGATCAGTTCGTTTGTTGGTAAGCGGCGATAAAAATTGACCGACCAGGTGCGCCCCACAGAATACCTCCAGCCCGTCGAGTTGACCTTCCTTGCATCGCCTTGCGGCCTCACCAAAATCCTTGATAACGCGAGCTATGTCATTTTCATCCATTTCCTTCGGAAAGGTACGAAATCTGGTTTCCCTGACTCTTGAGGGCGCGACCGTTGATAACCAATTTCCCTCATCATACTTACCCCTCCGGCCGATATGTGTGATTTGACACATGAGGGCAGCATCGTGCTTGTGAATCCGCTCTGAAAACTGTTGGAAATGTTTTATGATTTTATCGTTTCCGACGTTGAGTTGCCCAAACACGGAAGGACTGTCAAGGGAAACATTGGCAGATCCCCCGAACATGGTCAGCGCCGTACCGCCCTTAACTTTCTCTTCATGATAGAGCTGATAGCGCTCTTGCGGCACTTCGTCTTCTTCGAGACCCGAAGCGTGGCTTGTGCTCATGATACGATTCTTAAGCACAAGGCTTTTTATTTTTAATGGTTGAAGCAACGGGTCATTGGATTTCTTTTTTTTCGGATGCTCGGACATGGAACCACCTCTTCTCATTATGCACTATTTCAACGGTAGAAAAGCTATCTTTGCGGATAACAAAAATGTTGATTAATCTTTTAATTTCTCGATTTCCGATTCGATCGCCGGAACGACATCAAATAAATCCCCCACGATGCCATAGTCGCATTTGGAGAAAATCGGTGCGTCCGGATCCTTATCTATGGCTACCACCACACGTGAGGACGCCATGCCGGCAACATGCTGAATGGCTCCCGAAATGCCGCAGGCGATGTACAGGCTGGGGGCCACAACATTGCCGGTCTGTCCGATTTGGTCTGAAACAGGACGCCATCCCTCGTCAACGGCGCTACGCGAAGCGCCTACGGCGCCGCCAAGGGCCCTGGCCAGTGCCTCAACAACGCTGAAGTCCGCGCCTCCCATCCCCCTCCCGCCGGAGACCACCACGTCAGCCTCGGCAAGATCGATCTTGTCGGTATCCATGTGTTTTTCGATGAGTTTCACGGTAGTATTGTCGAGATCGAATGCTATTTTTTCCACTTCGCCGGCTCCCTGTAGCATTGCGGCTTCAAAAGCCTTGGGACGAATGACGACAATGGCCGTAGCGCCGGAAAGGCGCACATCAGCCAGTACCTTTCCCCCGTACATGGGGCGTGTGGCCACAACCTGCTCCCCATCCATGCGTACATCCACGCAATCCATAGCCAACGGAGCTTTGAAGCGGGCAGAAAGGCGGGCTGCTATATCCTTGCCCAAGGCCGTGGCTCCGATCAAAATTACCGCTGGATCGGATTCGGATACGATTTGGTCGACTACCTGGGTGCAGGCATCGGACAAACCGTCTTGCAATCCGTCATGCTCAGCCACCATGATCCGGTCTGCGCCATAGTTAGCCAACTGACCGGCAATCCCATTGACGCTGCTCCCCATGACTAGGGCGGTTAATGGTTTCCGGTTCTGATCGCCAAGTTTTTTCCCTATGGATACCAATTCAAATGAAACATTCTTAAATGCACCGTCTATATTCTCGGTGATAGCTATAATCCCATGCGGCATGGTTTTTTTTCTCCCTATATGATGCTAACTCGGCGATGCCGGGTATCTTTAATAGTTAGATGATCTTGGCTTCTTCTCTTAATGCCTTGACCAGGATCGCAGCCTTGTCGGTGGCAGTGTCCCCTTCGATAATCCTGCCCGCGGAACGTTGGGGCGGCAACCGCATGGCTATGGTTTTAACCATGGTATCTTCCGGGGCACTCCCGGTTTCCGACAGGGTGCGGGTATCAATAGGTTTCTTTTTGGCTTTCATAATGCCTGGCAAGCTGGCATAACGGGGTTCGTTGAGCCCTCGCTGGGTGGTGATCAACGCCGGAAGGGTGGCTTCAAGCACCAAGGTGCCGCCGTCAACGGTCCGCGTGCAACGAATCTTACCATCGATAATTTCTTTACGGATCACCATGGAGATGTGGGGGATGGCCATGAATTCGGCAACCGCCGGCCCCACCAGGAAATTATCGTCATCCACCGCACGGTGACCGGCCACGATCAGCTCAAAAGCCCCTTTTTTTAGCTCTCCGGCCAGGACGGTGGCGGTGGTAAGGCCATCCAGCAATTGGCCTTCGGGATCAATGCGTACGGCGCTGTCGGCGCCCATAGCCAGGGCGGTACGCAAGACCTCAGCGGCTTTTTCAGGTCCCAGGGTGAAAACGGTGACCGAGCCCCCCACTTCATCACGAAGCCGCAAGGCCTCTTCAACGGCCAATTCGTCGTACGGGTTCATCACCCAGTTAATGCCATCGGTCTTGATGTCGGGATGACCATCGGCAATCTCAATTAAAGACTCTGTGTCCGGAACCTGTTTAATCAATACTGCAATTTCCACTAATCACACTCCTTTGGTTTTTTCTCTTTATTTTTATCGAAGATTACCAATTCGAAGCATTCCCATCCGTTTGCCAATAAATTTTTGCAGGGCGATTGTTAAATGAATAGGAAAAACAAGATATGGGTACCGATATCACCTATATCACCACGCCTGCATATTAATGCAGGCGATCCGTGAAGTAATCTGCAAATTACAGACCATCCATATCGAACTATGAAAAATAAGAGGAGAAGAGTAAAAGAGGACCCGTTCAATCGTGCTGTCAACTAAATTAATTGGCTTTGTCGTTGTCTGCGAAAACACCAATGGAGTAGTCTTTACAAGTTGACAACGTCTTTAGCCCTGTAGGTGTGAATTCGCTCCTGGAAGTAATCGATTCAGAAGTGCATCACGACTGCGGTTGGATCAGGATCGCTTTCGTTCAAATGGGAGTGTAATTCGCTTCCGGATCTAAATTCGTTTCTTTTAAAGGTTTTCATAGTCGTTTATTCATGAGACGAGGTGAGACGTTGCTGGTTTTGGAGTAGCAATTTTATGGGCCATGCTCAAAATATTAGGTTTCAGGTCGAAAGCGGAAACACATGATAGCAGATTCATGCGATCCATTATTGTATCGCACTGGGACCAATCTACTTCGTGACAGCATTTCAAACGCCTAATGTCCATCGTGGGTCAGTAATTTCCGGATAGGAAATTGCATGTAACTATCCGTAAATATTTCGTAATGATGTAATATTTTCTTGATAACACAAGGACAATATGCGGCACACATTTTGTATAACTCATTATTACAGGAGGTTATACATGCCGCGCTCGTTTTTCCCATATAAAAAGCCCAGTTCCATATCTTTTTGCGATTTTATCAGCCCTGCTTTTAATGCCATGAATACGATGCCCGAACTTCAACCCAGAGCAAATAGCCCCTTGAAAATGTCTTTCGAGGATCAGCTACAGGCGTTGGTGTTTTTCCATCTTGAAGAACACAAATCGGCACAACACTTTTTACAATCTCTCAAAGAAGACGATTTTGCCAGAGAGCATATCGCCCCTGAAGATGGTATTGAAAAAAGCAGTTTCTCCGAGGCAATCAATACGCGTGGGCTCGAACAGTTGTTACATGTATTCGAAAATCTTCGCCACAGGCATCCCATTTATTGCCCAATGCACATAAAGAACTGGGGCAGTTAGTCGGCATTGACGGCTCCCTAATTGACGGCACCTTGTCCATGCTTTGGGCTGATTACCGGAGGGCCTCCAAAAAGGCAAAAGTTCATGTCAGCTTTGATCTGAACCGATCCATTCCCAGGAAAGTTCACCTTACCGATGGCAACGGTGCGGAAAGACCTTTTGTCTCTCGAATTCTTTCGAAAGGCCAGACCTGCGTTCTGGATCGTGGATATCAATGCCACGATCTGTTCAATCAATGGCAAGCAAACGATCAGTTGTTTATTTGCCAAATCAAAGCCAGCACGAAAAAAAGATCGTTTCCCAACACGCGATATCTGCGGACAGCATCGTTTTCTTCGATGCAATAGTGCTTTTGGGTACTGCCGGTATCAACCAAAGCCAACGTCCATTACGGTTGGCGGGCTATGAAGTCGATCATGTCAAATACTGGATTGCCAACAACCGCTACGATTTGTCGGCGGAGCAAATCGCCCAGGCATATAAATTACGTTGGAACATTGAGAACTTCTTTGGCTGGTGGAAAAGACACCTGAAGGTCTACCATCTGATTGCCCGCAGTTCCTATGGCCTCATGGTCCAGATCCTTTCAGGCCTGATCACTTATCTGTTGTTGGCCATATACTGTCCCAACCATTTAAAGGAAAAGGTGTCCATCCGTCGGGTGAGGCAATTGTGTACTCAGATCGAAAATGAATTGCGCTGTTGGCCTAATGCTGCTGGGAATCAACAATTCGAAAAAGAAGCAAAATTTCAAAATTTTAGTGCAATAACCTACCCGGAATTTACTGATCGTGGCTAAAAGCACTTTACGCAACAAGACAGAAAATCCGATACATATTCGAATCGCCCTGCATTGATCGGATATGCGTAAAGCAGACGCCAAAGAAAAAAAGCAAGGCGGAGTTGAAGCTTACGATTGATGGCATAGCTTTTGCTTAAAAATTGAGCGTACACCTTTACCGTGATTTTGAAATCAATCATTCTCTGAATTAAATTTACTGGTTTTCTACAATGCTGAAGTGATAATGGCCTAACCGTCCTGATTTATGTTGGTTTTAACCCAAAAAGGCAATTTCCACAACATTGCCCGTATTTTCAATCGCATAACGCAATTTCACTTTAGCTTTCTGGATAACCAAGTTAAGTTTTACAGATAACCGTTCTATACGGTTAAATATACGGGGAATATAACTCGGACATGAGAGTAAAATTGGGGCGTAAAAATTTCGTTATTGACCCCTTAGCCAATAGCACTGATCCGGATCCCCATCTGAGCTGTTGCTATTGATTTTGCTACAAAGCATGACAGGGCATGTACGCGTACCAAACGTGAAAACGAGAAGCAAATCATGCAATGGGTGGCACTCTCTGGTTGTGTCATCTGAAACCAATCTACATTCAAACTATGAAAGGAAGCATTACATGAAAAAAACCCCACAGTCATTCAAATCGAAAGCCTTGGTGAATCTCGCTTTGGTGGTAATTTTATTGATCGCAGCTTTATGCAGTCAAGCACAGGCTAAAGCCGATATCGTTATCAAATTGGGGCATACCGACACCGACATCAGTATCGCAGAAAGCCCCTACTTTGCCTATACGGAGACCTTCAAGTCTATCGTCGAAGGTCAAACCGAAGGACGCATTGCAGTTCAGGTTTTCCCCAATTCGCAATTGGGGGATCTGCGATCCCAGATGGAACAGACCTCTCGGGGTACCATCCAGGCTGTCGCGGGCATGACGGTGGATTTGCTTTCTTCCTATGATCCCAATATACAGGTGCTTGCCATTCCCTATACATTTCAAAACACGGAAATTGGCAGGGCCGTTCTCAATGGCGAATTCGGCGCTAAGATGAATGAATTCATCGCCAAAAAGTGTAATCTGCGTATTCTTTCATGGCTTCCTTCGGCTTTCCGCAACTTCAGCAATAATGTGCGGCCTATTCGTACGCCTGACGATATGAAGGGATTGAAAATGCGAACCATGCAGGCGCCCATCCATATAACCATGGTCAGAGCATTGGGTGCCAATCCCACGCCAATTCCTTGGGAAGAACTCTATTCTGCACTTCAAACAGGCGTAGTCGATGGCCAGGAAAATGCGCCCTACGCAGTTGTCATGGCAAAGATCTACGAGGTACAAAAGTATTACACGCTGGACAATCATCTGCTTAATTTACCCCTTGTCGCCATGAACGAAAAGTTTTACCAAGCACTGAGCCCGGACGATCAACGGATCGTTGAATATGCAGCAAGACAGGGAGCGATGGCCTTGTTGGGTATCATTACAGCCAAGGAGAACCAGGATCTTAAAACTATTTCGGAAGCGGGTGTGGAGATCTACAGGCCAACTCCAACAGAGTTTGCTCAATTCAGGGATAAAGTACAGGGACCGGTTTTGAAAGAGTTGGAAAAGAAGATTGATAAAGAATGGATCGATGAACTTTTCAAGGCAATTGAGAAAGCTGAAAGAGAGACGGGGTTGATTCAATAACTTTTATAACGCACAATACATCATATTTTATTGAGACCAGTATTTTTGCGTATAACTGAGAAATCTGGAACAGGCGGGTAATAGATCGGAAAGAGTCTCAAGGGCGGTGCATATTTGCCATATGTGAGAATTTGAGACGCTTTCCGACGCCGGCTGGGGCCTTAGATGGGCTAATCAAAGAATCATCTAAGACCGCTTTCCGGCATCATTAAAAGAGCTAACCTTGTTAAGCCAGGGTTAGGAAATACTTCTCTCATGACAAAGGTGTCTGTAGGCTACAACAGCACTTGAAAAGTCATTGGGGCTTGAAATATATTAGGTCCATATTCCGCTTTTGGGAGAGCAACATGAGAATTCTGGAGTATATAAGCGACGCAATAGCCAAAATCACAATTAAACTTTCCTGCTTGTTTATTTTGATGATGACATTGATTCTTATCGTCCAGGTCATTCTTAGATATCTTTTTAACAGTGGTATCCCAAGCGCGGACGAAATCGCAAAATACTCAATTATATGGGGTGTTTGCCTCGCTGGGAATGTATTAATTAAAGAAGATATTCTTATCAAGGTAGATTTTCTGGATCATTATTGGCCTGCGGCTTTTGTAAAATGGCGTGATAAAGTCTATCAGGTTGTTATCATAGTATTATTGGTTTTTCTGCTCAAAGAGGGGTGGTTGCAGGCGGTAGAAGGATGGCACACAAAACTGACCAGTATCAATTTACCGTGGTTTTTCCCATATCTGGCCATACCTGTGGGAGCTTTGTTGATGCTTTATCAGTCAGTCTTCCTTCTTATAAAAGCTGTTAAGAAATAAATATAGAAGTTTTCGGGTAAGTCTTTCGATCAAGTCTCGGTTGTGGTTCGGGTTACGTATACCGTCACCAGACAACCAAATTTTCTTCCAAAGGGCCATAAACAACATGTCGCTACTGGTTATCCTGATCGTTCTAATGCTTTTGCTTATTATCGGCGCACCTGTAATGTTTGCCGTAGGCGTTGCCGGCTTCGCCTATTTTATTATTGCACCAAACATGTGGGGCTCAATTTCAATATACGCCCATAAGTTTTTTACCGGCATGGACAGCTTTGTATTCCTATGCATTCCCCTGTTCACTCTGGCAGGAGACTTGATGGGAAGAAGCGGAATGATGAACCAGTTGGTCAAATTCAGTCAACTCCTGGTAGGGCGAATTCGGGGCGGATTAGGCTATGTCAATGTTATGGTTAGCATGCTGTTCGGTGGGATCTCCGGTTCTGCCATGGCCGATGTATCAGCCCTAGGTCCTGTCATCATTGAAATGATGAAAAAAGATGGTTACAAAACCGAATTTGCAGCCGCCATTACCGCGACCACGGCGATTCAGGGACCTATCATTCCACCTAGTATACCCATGGTCATTTTTGCCAGCGTAACCAATGTTTCCGTCGGGGCTCTGTTTTTGGGCGGTGCCATCCCGGGGGTACTCATCGGTATCGGTCAGATGTTGATTATCGCCCTGATGGCCAAGCGTCGCAATTTTCCCTGTCACTACCAGAAAATGAACATTCACGAAGCAAGCAAAGTGACGGTATCGGCCTTCTGGGCGTTGCTCATGCCGGTGATCATCCTGGGGGGAATTTTGTTTGGCATTTTTACGGCCACTGAGGCGGCGGCCGTTGCGGTTGGCTATGCGTTTGTCATTTCCACTTTCGTATATAAAAACATGACTTTCAAAGGGTTTATGGAGTCGCTCACCAGTTCCATAAAAACCACGGCGGCGGTCTACCTGATCATCGCCTTTTCTTACGTATTGGGATGGATTTTCGCTGTGGAGCGGGTCCCTCAAATGATTGCTCATTTTGTCCATGTTAATAATCTTTCACCTTATATGGTGCTTTTTTTAATCAATTTATTTATTCTTTTCAACGGGATGTGGATTTCTGATTCGGTGCAGCTGATCCTCTTTGCTCCCATTTTTACACCCCTCGTCGTTGGCATGGGAATCCATCCTATTCATTTTGGCGTTGTGATGGTCATCAATGTGATGATTAGCCTCATTACACCACCTTATGGTTTTGCTTTTTACTTGGCGGCGACCATCAGCAGGACGAAATTGAAATCCGTGGTCAAGGAGTCGCTGCCATTTCTGATTATAAGCATCGGAGTTTTGTTTATTGTGACCTACATTCCCGCCATCAGTCTTTATTTGCCCAAATTGTTGGGTTTTATTAAATAATAGTGCCTATCCGGAAAAGGGGCGCTTTGCTCGAGGAAGGAGAGCTTAAATGTTTATCAACTTGCTGAGGTCACGGAGAAGTATTAGAACGTATCAGGACACGCCAGTTGAAAAGGAAAAGATCGATCTGCTTATTGAAGCGGCCCTGCGCGCCCCCTCTTCATGCGTTCCCAATCCATGGGAACTCGTGGTGGTCACCGATCCTGAGATCATTGGCAAGCTTTCCAAATCCAAACCTCATGGCGCCTCGTTTTTGGCCAAAGCGCCTTTGGCCATTGCCGTGTGCGGCAATCCGGAAAAGTCTGATGTGTGGGTAGAGGATGTTTCCATTGCCACCATCTTTTTGCACTTGACCGCTACCGATCTTGGTCTTGGAAGTTGCTGGATTCAGTTGCGCAAACGGTGGTACGATGAGAATACCACCGCCGGAGAGCATGCTGCCCGTTTGTTGGGGGTGAGAGATGGGTTTGAAATATCTGCCATCATGGCCATCGGCTATCCGGACCAACAGCAGGCGCCTCACCCGGAATCGTCCTTGCAGCACGATAAGGTTAGTTATAATCAGTGTGTTTAGTGCGGATAGAAATCATCAAGGCTTTAACTTGGCAGGGAAGCCGATCACTACACGACCTGGAACAATTTCGTAGAGCGAATACGCGCACATGCCTGCATTTTGAATCTTGGCTATAAACTTGAAAAGGCTGACAACGAGTAGACATACATTGAAAGAGCAAATTATGACGTCGAATTACACATATGAGAAGAAAAGGTGGGGGCCTTTGTCAGGCAGAGTGGGGCCAATAATATGGGCCGGCCACCCTGCATGAAATATAGGTTGGCAGCTAAGGTAGGTTTTTACTCGGCTTGAATGTTACCACGCTGCGACCTTTGATTTTGATCGCTTCGCCGGTCTGGGGATTGCGGCCCATCCGGGTTTTCCGATAAACGTTCTTAAACGTCCCGAATCCAACCAAAGTGACCTTGCTGTTCCTCTTCTTGAGTCCTTGCTTGATGCCACCTATTGCAGAATCAAAAGCCACTTTGGCTGTGGCTTTGGGTATGTCGGCATCCTTAGCGATTTTTTCGATGATTTCGGCTTTGGTCATGTTGTCTCCTTGGTTCGGGTTGATAGTTATCGGATCGCCTCTTGTTTGAGGCATGAAAACCAAAAGATGGCATGCGGGTCTGGAGAATTCAACGATCCACCCGCTCCTTCAATTCCTTGCCCGCTTTGAAGAACGGCAGCTTTTTCGGCTGGATCTTGACGTTCTCTCCGGTTTTGGGATTCCTGCCAATGTAGGATTTATAGTTCTTCACAAAAAACGAACAGAATCCTCGGACCTCAACCCGTTCCCCCTTTGCCAATGAATGGGTCCATTCTTGTCCAAAAACCGTTTAAATAGAAGTAATTCTGTGAGCACTTGAAAAAAAGCCTCCTTGTAAGGCATCATGGTTTAATCGCCAAAAGAAACCGTTAGCCAAACAAAGGAGGCAGACAGATGGTACGCCATGCAAGCTTGTTCAGTCAACTGGTTGCGTTGTTTCATCGAGGTCATTTTTTCAATCTGGTTTTCCGCCATCAAGCCGAGCGGTACGCCAAAGGCTTCGGCAGCTGGGATCATTTTGTAGCCATGCTTTTCTGTCAACTCGCTCAAGCCAAGAGTCTGCGTGAAATTTGTGGTGGATTGTCCTGTTGCCTCGGGAAACTTCGTCATCTGGGAGTGAAAAAGGCCCCCAACAAATCCACGCTGTCCTATGCCAATGCCCATCGTCCCTGGCAGATGTATCGCGATCTGTTTTACCAGACGCTTGACGTGTGCAAGATGGCTGGTCCGGGCAAACATCGGTTCCGATTCAAAAACAAACTGCTGTCACTGGACAGTTCGACCATCTCACTGTGTCTTTCACTTTTTCCGTGGGCCAAGTTCCGCCGGACCAAAGGAGCCGTCAAGCTTCATCTGCTATTGGATCATGACGGGTATCTGCCGACTTATGCTTATATTTCCAACGGCAAAAAGCACGATGTCACCATCGCCCGCAAAATTGCTTTGGCACCGGATTCAATCGTTGCCATGGATCGGGGATACAATGATTATCGACTATATGCGTACTGGACAGAAAATCGGATCTACTTTGTCACACGATTAAAGAACAACGCCGATTACACGGTGCTTGAAGAACGTCAGCCACCTTTCAATCGAAACATCCTGGCCGACGAATTGATCCGGTTTAACGGCCATTACGCTCGTAAAAATTGTCCCCACACGCTACGGAAGGTAACCGTCTGGGATAAAGAACAGGACCGTGAAATCGTATTGCTGACCAATCATCTTGAATTCGGGGCCACAACGATATCCGCCATTTACAAAGATCGATGGCAAATAGAGACGTTCTTCAAGGCACTCAAACAGAATCTGAAGGTGAAAACCTTTGTCGGAACCAGTGAGAACGCGCTGTATATCCAGATTTGGACAGCATTGATCGCCATACTGCTGATCAAGTACCTGAAGTTCAGGTCCCGATTCAATTGGTCGTTGTCAAACCTGGTTGCTTTTCTCAGATGGAACCTTTTTACTTACAGGGACTTATGGGAATGGATCGACAAACCGTTCGATGTTCTGCCAGGAACGACTCAGTCTGTCCAATATCAACTTCCATTTAAGGGAATTGGACAGCACCAATTAAAAATGGGAACCTGATTCTGAAATCTGCGCTTTTGATCGCCTAAATAACTGAAATTTAAAAGAGCAACTACGGATTTCTATTTATCTTGGACAGCAGTGGAATGGGTCATTTCATTGAATAACGTTTCTACGACAGCAGCTGCTTCGGCTTTGGTTATATCGGCGGTGTCTCGCAGGGTCTGAATCAAATCGATCTTGTTCATGGGGATGAGGGGGCTCCTTGTTAACTACAGGCGTAGTAAATGGCTCCTGGCAATTACAAACAAAATAGGCTGAAAAGAAAAACGATGTCAAGAAATCTGTTTGATTTCAGGAAGAAGAGCATATGACTTAAACAAGAAAACACATTTCAAACCTACTTCTCAACAATTCGTAACTACCAACCATGGCCCCTTGATCTGCTTTCCTCTATACACCGTGTACTTCAGGCTGACCTGCCGACCTTTTGAAGTCTCCGAACACCGCCTCCCGCATGAGGGTTTTTGCCACCGGTCCCTCATCGGTAACCACCGTTACCACAGATTTGGCCCGTAGCAGCCTTTTTTTCAGGCTTCGATTCACGACAGCTTCTCCCGGAAAAAAGCCTGGCCTTCCAAAAAGGAACGGAAGACCGGGCCGGACAAACAAGACAAGCCCTTGTCAAATCAGGCGGTGGTCGGAAACGCGGGCAAGCCCCGGATGTTGTTTCTTCCCCATAAAACAGACTGGTTATATCAACCGGTTTTTACTTCCATGGATATTTGCACGAAAAAAACTTTGACTGACTTGACTGCCTTGTCAGACTTCTAGCGTCCAACCTGATATCTTCCTGCCAACCTTCCGGCCTTTTAGGCCCCAAAAATCCCTATGGTGGGGAACCCCTTTCCAGCCAAAGGGCTGGATTTTTGCTCTGGGTAGATTCCGGCTGCCCGGAGCAAATTTTTTCCAAAGGAGGGAATTATGAACATCAGCGAGCTAAGCGCTCCTGACGTCTGGACTATCATGTCCGATATCTTCGAAAACATGCTCTGAAGAATGCCGAGCCCGGAAAAGGCCGCGGAAATGGCCTACCGCTTCACGGAGAACCCGGAGCAACCTGACGATTTCATGCTGAGATCCGGAGTGGCAATCATCCCAGTCAACGGGACGATTTTCAAGCGCGGTCCTTCTAGTCGTTTTTCTTTAAGGGTACGCCGCTGACTGTGCTGACTCCGATCCTCTCGGCGGCCGTGGCAGACGATGACGTCCAGGCCATCCTCTTGGATATCGATCCGCCCGGCGGCCAGATCAGCGGCACGGATGCCTTTTCCGATCTGGTCTACCAGACCTGGCAGAAAAAGCCCGTCGTGGCTTTTGGCAACGGCGTGATGGCATCGGGAGCCTACTGGATCGGCAGCGCGGCCAGTCGGGTTATCGTGGATCGTACGGCCCAAGTTGGCAGTATTGGCATGCTCTTACATGCACCACGACTGGTCGAAGTATGACGCGAATCTGGGCCTGAAACGAACCGTCATTGCATCCGGGAAGTACAAAGCCGTGGGCAACGATGCCGATCGGCAGATCATCCAGGCCGAGCTTGACGAAGCTTACGGTCTTTTCATCGATTCCGTGGCCAGGAACCGGAACGTAACGGTAAAGCAGGTCCGTGAGAATATGGCCGATTGCCGAGTTTTCATCGGTCAGCAGGCGGTTGATGCGGGTTTGGCTGATAGCGCCGGATCCTTCTAGGATGCCTTCAACGCAGCCAGCGGCATGATATCCGACCAGCTGCCCGCCAACGTCCCAGGGAGCGTTAGAAAGCCTTTGCGCAACGCCCCCAGCGTCCGGCATTTCCCAACGCAAAGCGGCGAGGCTGAGCGTATCATGGGGCTTGTATCGCTTCATTTTTGAGAAGAAGCGGTCGGGAAATTTCAAACTATCGTCGATGCTGGCCTCAACCCTCAGCAATACCAAGCCATCGGGCCGGGTATTGGCATCGCCGAAAACCCGGAATTGGTCGCCATAAACAAGGCGAAATCGGATATGCTGGCCACGGTCCAGGCCGCCGGCGCCGACAATCCCGGTTATGGTTCCCTGTCCGGTTATGGAAACGATTTCGAAAGCGCGGTGGCCGCTGTCCAGGCAGAACGCAATTGTTCCAAAACCAAGGCCATGCAGATTGTGGCCAGACAACAGCCCGAATTGCATACTGCATACATTCAGAAAAACAATCCGAACATGACCATTGACTTCTCAAGATGAAAGGAAATTCGATATGTCCACGTTAAGAATATCGCTCGTTCCACATCGAACTGATATTTACGACCGTTCAGCAGC
>ENA-ORCT01000637-ORCT01000637.1-marine-metagenome-genome-assembly--contig:-NODE-637-length-16088-cov-2.543501_pt1 | contig 16088 bp, 10 predicted proteins | sample MGYA00248632_ERZ508511 | MGnify/ENA primary metagenome ERZ508511 (study PRJEB26182, sample SAMN06268839) | marine metagenome | isolation source: Tt an P1-techrep anaerobic enrichment on pine from sediment...
AGCTGTGAAAATTGCCGTAAATACTCGAACATTGTCGCAGCCAATGACAGGTGTTCAACGATATCTTATATCCCTTCTGCGACACACACCCAAAGATATTGGGATTTTAAAAGTTCTCTCAAAAGAGAAAGGCATCAAAGGCCATCTGTGGGAACAGCTGGTCCTCCCCTGTCTGACTGGGAAACACCTCCTTTGGAGTCCAAGCAACACGGGGCCTTTAAGTGTGAAGAATCAAATTGTGACAATTCATGACACTGTGGCTTTGGAGCATCCCGAATGGTTCAATCCACAATTTTCTGCTTGGTACCGTTTTTTAATTCCCCGTTTGGCGGCCCGTGTTCGCTGTATAATCGCTGTGTCTCAATACACAAAATATAGCATTTCCGACATCTGCAAAATCCCAGAGGACAAGATAAAGGTGGTACTAAACGGTGTGGACCCAAAATTCACACCAAGATCGCAACAACAGATCAGGTTTACTAAGAAGTATCTTAACATCCCTGGAGCCAAATATGTTCTTGCGCTTGGTACTTTTGAACCCCGCAAAAATTTGGATAGGTTAATACGTGCCTGGGGCCATGTGGTGGGTTCATTTCCAGACGATATTTGGTTAGTTGTGGCCGGTGCGAAAGGGCATAGACGTATTTTTGCGAAAATGCAAAAATATTCTCTAACTCCACGAATTTTTTTTTGTGGATTTGTTCCAGACGAAATGTTGCCGGCATTATACTCTGGAGCCATGGTTACCGCATATCCATCCTTGCATGAAGGTTTTGGGCTTCCTGCATTGGAATCTCTAGCCTGCGGATGTCCGGTTCTGACAAGTAATACAACCGCTTTACCCGAGGTTGTCAGAAATGCAGCTATCCTTGCCAATCCATATGATTGTGAAGAAATCGCATACGGTCTCTCGAAGCTCGTCTTAAATGAAAATTTACGGATTGAACTGAGCAGACTTGGATTAAAAAGAGCCATGAATCTCTCATGGAAACGAACGGCAAGTGAAACTTTTGACATACTGAAGGAAGAAGCACTCGCCTACTCGTGAATATTTTTTGAGCTATTTTATTTTGGACAAAAAATATATCGAAAAATTCCAATATGTATTCGTTAGGATGCCCCAATAAGTGAAAGTTGCTATCGTTCATTATTGGCTTGTATCCATGCGTGGAGGAGAGGCTTTTATCAACACCTTGCTCGATCTTTTTCCTGATGCGGATATCTATACCCATGTCTATGATAAGCATGCCGTTTCAGATAAAATCGCAGGCCGAAAAATATCGACGACATTCATCCAAAATCTCCCGTTATCAAAACATCTTTATCAGAGCTATCTTCCCTTTATGCCTCTTGCCCTTGAGCAGATCGATTTACGAAGCTACGATCTTGTAATCAGCAGTGAGTCCGGTCCGGCAAAGGGCGTTTTAACCCCACTGGATTGTCTACATGTCTGCTATTGTCATACGCCTATGCGATATCTATGGGACATGTACCACGATTATAAAAATATTTCAGGACCGTTAAAACGCATAGCCATGATCCCACTGTTTCACTATCTGAGATTGTGGGATACGGCCTCTGCTCAGCGGGTTGATCGTTTTGTAGCCAATTCAAAGCATGTGGCTAATCGCATTAAAAAAATTTACCGCCGTAATGCCACAGTAATTCATCCACCTGTTGATGTTCAGGATTTCTTTGTTTCCGAAGAATTAGATGATTTTTACCTGATGGTCGGGCAACTGGTCGGATATAAGCGCGTGGATCTTGCGATCAGAGCGTTTAATCGGATGCAAAAGCCGCTGATTGTAATCGGAGAGGGAGAGCAGTATGGGATGCTTAATCAAATTGCAGGCCCTAATATTAAGCTTATGGGGAGGCAACCCTTTTCCGTTGTCCAGGAGCATTATGCCAAATGCCAGGCATTGATTTTTCCTGGAGAGGAGGATTTCGGCATTGTGCCCGTCGAAGCGATGGCGTCAGGCCGTCCGGTGATCGCCTATGGGCGTGGTGGAGCGTTAGAGACAGTTGTAGAGGGTGAAACAGGAATTTTTTTTTTCAAACAATCAGAAGAAGCGCTTATTGACGCAGTAAATGAGTTTGAAAGCAACAAAAATCGGTTCAAGCCGATTGTTTGTAGAAACCGGGCAAAAATATTTAACATAAAAAGGTTCCAAAAAGAATTCCTTCAATTTGTTGAACTTAATTTAAACTAAAGACCTTTTGAAGGACTTATTTTACTTAATTTTGGATTCGCTATTGCATTTGAAAATAACTTTTCGTGAACTTTTTTAGATTTCAACACCAATTAAAGAGTCTTTGCGATTTCTTTTCCCCAAAATTTCAGTCCTCTCTGAGATATACAATCATAAAACACAATTTTTTCATGAAATAAAAATTCGTACAACTACCCAAACGAGGTGCCAAGATGGAAAACGGGAATTCAAGAATCCTGTTCATCACCGACCTGGTCATCATGTTCACCTGCTTTTTCTTTGTTTATAAGTACTACACGGGCGGCACCCTGGTCCCTTTAAAAGGCAATATTTTGATGGGCCTCATTGTCATTTACTGGTTTTTGATATCCGTCAATTCCAATATTCTACGGATCAATCGCCTGTCGAACATTACTGCGGTCGCGAAAGATATCCTGATCGCTTACTCGGTGTTGAGCACGATCACGATTGCAACTGTCGCCATTTTTGGCCAATTCAGACCCAACGACAAGCTGATCCTCTACCCGCTGCTTTTCGGAGCTGTTTCCTCAACCAGCCTGCGTCTATTGTACCTGGTTATCAGCAAACACCGCCTTAAACTCGGTCATCAGCAGAAAGCTGTCGTGTTGATTGGCGGCGGAAACGCTGCCAAACAGGTAATTGCCACCCTTTTGACCACCCCGGAGTTGGGATTTAAAATCCAGGGGGTTTTGTCCGACAGCGACCCAAGCCTGCCCATCAGGGGATTGTATGCGGGCCAGTTGTCACGGTTTCCCGACATCTTGCGTAGCCATCGGATCGATGAAGTCATTATTGCCGAACCTTCTAGTAAAAGGCATGCCATCAAGAGCATCATCGACCGATGCGAGGAGGAGGGTTTGCGGTTTTGCATCGTTCCGGACTTTTATAACCTCATCCCCAAGTGGACGGTGCTCGACGGCCTTGGGAACCTGCCGGTCATTGCCGTGCGCAACGAACCGCTCAACATCTTCAGCAACCAATTGATCAAACGTGCCTTCGATATCCTGGTTTCCTTTTCGGGTCTGCTGGTCCTGTCCCCCATCCTGCTGGCAATTGCCCTGCTGATCAAATTGACCTCTCCGGGGCCGGTGCTCTTCAGACAAAAACGGATCGGAAACAACAACGTGGAGTTTACCCTCATCAAATTCAGGAGTATGACCGTACAGTCCCACCGGGACTCGAACACGATTTGGACCATTTCCGATGACCATCGCGTCACGCCGCTCGGGAAACTCCTGCGTCAAACCAACCTGGATGAATTGCCGCAGCTGTGGAACGTACTCGCTGGAGATATGAGCATCGTCGGCCCCAGGCCGGAAAGGGCCTATTTTGTCGAAAAATTCAGCACGGAAATACCCAGCTACCGTATACGGCATCGGGTAAAATCCGGCATCACCGGCCTTGCCCAGGCCAATGGATGGCGTGGAGACACCTCGATTCGTAAAAGAGTCGAAAACGACCTGTATTACCTTGAAAATTGGAGCCTCTGGCTAGATTTCAAAATTATCTTCATGACCTTTTTCAACCCGGCCGCCTGGAAGAATGCCATCTGACCTGCCTTTCTCGACTTATAGTCCTCAACCTCAAAGGAATTAGGCAACAACCGTACAATAAATCCTTTCCACGTTTTAGCCATAATGACCTCTCCAAAACCGATCAGCCTCTTCATCGTTGCTACCATCCCTCTTCCCTTCGCAGCTGTCCAGCCATGGGTCTGGCCTGGCTATGGGTTCTTGATGATCATGGTCTTCCTGGTTGGATTATGGACGCGACCTTCTACGTCGCCTGTTGCGATCAGCAATCAGAAGAAAGCATTGGCGGTATTTTTCATCTGGTCGTTTTTCCTGTGCCTGCCGCTTCCTCCATCAGTTCTATCTATCCTCAACCCGGCTCGGGCCGCCACCCTACACGAAGCCTGGACCCTTACCGGCGCTACCCCCAGCTGGCAGGCCCTTAGCTGCTTGCCAAAAGAGGCCCTGGCCTGGTGGACATTCCTGCTCAGCCTGGGGCTTTTCGGCTTCGTGGTTCACGACCTGTGCAAAAACCGAAAAACACTTCGACAAATGGTCTTCATCATGATTGCGGTTGGCGTTGCTGAAGCCATTTACGGATTGATTCAGGCCCTGGTACCTTCCATGGGCGTATTATGGGTCGATTATATCCAGGAGTACATGGGCACCGCCCGGGGAACGTTTATCAACCGGAATCACTTTGCCGGCTTCATCGAAATGATCTGGCCCCTGGCGTTAGCCGTCACTTTGGCGATGACAGGGCAGGCACGTTCCATCAAGGCGGCACTTGGATCGGACAGGCTCAATCGTCAGGCCTTGATGGCGCTTTGCATCATTGTTTTCTTATTGGCGCTGATTCTCACCCGCTCTCGTGCCGGTATCATCAGCGGCTTTGTCGGTTTTTTTGTCTTTTCGATCATGGTCCGCCCAGGCTTGCGCTACCGCTCCAAACAGACCCGCCTCTTACTGGGAGGCATTCCGATTCTTCTGAGTGTCTACATCGCAACCGTCGACATCGGTCCGGTCATAGATCGGTTTCTTTCCATCGGCAATGACGGCAGTTCGCGGCTCACTATCTGGCAGAACAGCCTATCGATTGTCAAAAATCATCCGCTGGGAATCGGTCTTGGCAATTTCGGCAACACCTTTGCGGTTTACAACCAATCACCAATATTCGACAAAACGGTTGTTCATGCCCATAACGACTATCTGCAGTTTTTCGTTGAAACGGGATGGATCGGCTTTTGCGCCCTGCTCACCGGATTCTTTCTTTTTTTCATCCAACGCGGCCGACGCATTCAGCACATCAACACGCGAAAGGACCCGCTACGCTTTTTCCTGGCCGTAGGTGCCTTCAGCGGAATCGTTTCAATTTCTGTTCACAGCCTTTTCGATTTCAACCTGCAGATACCGGCCAATTGCGTCTACTTCGTTGTATTGATCGCCATTTTAGGCGCCTGTACGCACCCCGAGCCATCGATTTCCTCCCAACGGTCTCCAAAAAACAGGGCGGCGGCGAAAATCCTATCTTGAATTCCGGATTGTGGTTCCCGAATTCATCTACCTGATTTCAGAAAAACCGTTCATCCATGACCATGCATGTATAACCGGAATTTATCCACGAAATGATCGACCTGCATTGCCATATTCTGCATGCCATCGATGACGGTCCCGAGACGATCGAGGAAAGCGTTCACACGGCCGCAGCCCTCGTAAAAACCGGTTATGGGTTGGTGGTGGCCACGCCGCATATGATCCCGGGCACGGCATGGATGCCACCGGTCAGTCGCGTTAAATCCCGGGTGAGACAGGTAAACGAAGCCATACGTCTCGCCGCACTGGAATTGGAAATCCTGACCGGTATGGAAATCGCGTTGGATCCATTGATTCCCAATTTGTTGGATGACGGCCGTCTGCTGGCACTGGGCAACTCCTCCTGCCTGCTGGTCGAGCCCCCGTTTCAACAACTGCCACCGGACTGGCGACAGCTGGTTTTTTCCATTCTGGCCAAGGGCTACAACATTCTGCTGGCACATCCCGAACGCTGCCCCCAGTTGTCGGCCAACCCGAAATGGATTGAAGAACTCATCCAGTCAGGCGTCTACCTGCAGATCAACTGGGGAAGTTTCTTCGGTCATTACGGAAGCCCGGCAAAACGGGCAGCGATTCTCTGGGCGCGGAATGGTTGGATTCACTGCCTGGCAACAGACAGCCATCATCCCGGCGGCCGTCATTTTGCGGGGATGCGAAGAGCCGCGATCAAGCTGGACAAAATGATCGGCAAAGCGAATTTGCGCCAGCTTACCCGCGACAATCCGCAGCGGCTGCTCCGCGACCAATCGTTGCATCCGATGGTTGTGTCTGGACGAACGAAACAGCACTGGTGGCGGTTCTGGTAAACGACCAATACCTATTTTTCCTTGCTTGGGCAGATAGTGAACCCGCGCCGGAAGCCAACCCTCTTGAATTTGAGAATTAAAACTCAAAAAAATACTCCAATTCGGCTTGTCATCAGCATGGTCCTGCTGGCATTGGCATGCTGGTCGATCATTTACGCCTGGCCACTTCGAATCGTTCACCAGGGCAATTTTGCTTTCACCAAAGAAGAATCTCGCCGTTTCGAGAACGACGCGGACGCGCAATTTGCCTATGGCATGCGAAGTTGGATGGATCAGGATCCGCAAACAGCGGCCGGCTATTTCCGGCAGGCCGTTTCCCGGAACGTTCTGCACATGGATGCCTGGCTGAGGCTGGCTGAGGCCGAGTCCGCGTTGGGCCGAGAGGAGAACGCCCGCTCCATTCTGGCTTTTACCCTCCAAATGACCGATCAGGTCCCGCGCTGGAAATGGGCCCAGATGGTCTTGGCCCGCCAACTGGACATGAACTCATCGTTCTTTCGCAACGCAAACGATCTGCTGGCCCGCAAGGTGCTGAAACGAGACACGCTCCAGTTGCTGTACTCCCACTTCGACGGCGATAGCCAGGCAGTTATCGCCGTCCTGGAGCCGCAGCACTTGGCAGGTTATCTGGACTGGCTGATCGGTTGGGGCATGGTGGAAGAGAGCCAGATGGTATGGCGGGCCATGACCGCACACCACATTGCACCTGCCGACACCGCTCTGCGTTACACCCATTTTTTGATCGACCATAAACGTATCCGTTCCGCTTTGGATATCTGGCAGCAGTATACGAATAAAAGTGGTGGGCTGACCAATCCGGGATTCGAAACCAGGATCACCGACCAAGGCTTTGATTGGCGGTACCAAGATAATAAAAATGGTCAATGGGAGATAAAGCGCGTCTTTTCCGAAAGCGCCGAGGGCAACTACGCCCTTCAAATCCGTTTTACCGGCAAGGCCAACGTCGTTTTTCACCATCTCTACCAAATTGTCGCCGCACCCCCCTCGCAACGCTACCGGCTTACCTATCGCTGGAAAACCCACGGTATCACGACCGATCAGGGGCCTTTTGTGGAAATTGTCGGATACGACGGAAAGGGGCTTCAACAAAGCGGCCCCATGATGACAGGCACACGCGGATGGCACCAAGAAGTCATTGATTTCACCATGCCCATGGACTGCCACGCAGCCGTCGTTCGTCTTCGGCGCCGGAAAAGCATGCGATTTGACTCAAAAATCCGTGGACGGCTCTGGGTAGACGACTTCCATCTGGTAAAAATTAAGAACGATCCGTATGAAAAACCTGCTGCAGAAATGGTCCGGTTGTTCCCTTTGAAAAGACAAGCCAACCATTGATGGGTTCGGTGAAAACGTTCCTTGAAAGCGCAATCTTCATCCGCTGGAATTGCCGCCTGTGGAAGAATCTCACGGTTGGTTATCAGGCCTTCATCAGAAAATAAAACCCGCGAGGAAATCCTATGACGACTGAACGATTCCAACCTATCGACGCTTCCATGGCGCCGGTGCCGCCAGAGTACGGCAACCACTTGCTGCCGACCGACGCCCAGCAACAGGCCCATTTCGAATGGCAGGAGACCGAAGAGGTGCAGTTGCGGGATTATCTCGATGTGATCCTCCGCCGAAAATGGCTGATCGCGACCGTACTCATGCTGGTGTTTCTGTCGACACTGATTTTCACCCTGGCGGCAACCCGAATTTACGAGGCATCGGCCGTTGTCGAGGTGAGCCAGCAAACGCCCCACGTGACGACCTTTCAGGAAGTGCTGGGGTCCGAAATCCAGGCCCGGGAGTTTTATGAAACCCAGGTGGAACTCATTGGCAGTCGGGCGATGATCGATCGCGTGATCGACAAGCTCGACCTGTTGGCCCACCCGGTGGTCAAGAACGCCGTTTTTGGCAAGGGCCGAGACGGAATCCTGAATCGATTGGGTCATGGGTTGAAGTCGCTCGTCGGGAACGTGTTTCGCGGTCAGACCCAATCCGCGGTTTCCGGAGATATCGCCGCCCAGCAACAGGTCGCCGAATACCTGTCGGAAAACCTGACGGTAACGCCAAGCCGGAAATCCATGCTCATCAGCGTTGCCTTCCGTTCTCCCGACCGGCACCTGTCCCGATCAGTGGTCAACACGCTGATCGAAGATTTTATCGGTTGGAAGATGGAGTTGAAGGTCGAGGCCTCCGGTATGGCACGGGATTTTCTGATGATGCAGATGGACCGGGCCAAAATCAACTTGGAACAGGCCGAAGAGCGTTTGAACGACTTCGCCAAACACGCCGGCATCGTTTCCCTCGATGCCCGGATCAACAGCATCTACCGGCATCTGGAGGAGCTGAACGCTTCCTTTGCCAAAGCAGAGGCCGACATGATCACCAAGGCAGCCGTCTATGAGCAGGCGGTCAAGGAAGGGCCGGCCAATCTGCCGCAGGTGCTGGGCAGCGATCTGATTGCCAGCCTGAAGAACAGGTATGCCGAACTCAGCGCCCGGTACGAGGAATTGAAGACCACCTTTCACGACGGCTATCCCAAGGTAAAAACACTGAAGTCGAGCATGGACAATATCGCCGCCTTGATCGCCGCCCAGGAGGAGGGCATCTTCCTCTCCATTGCCAACGAGTACGAGTCTGCAAAAAAAATTGTCAGTGCCATGGAAAAAAGGATCGAACACCAGAAGGCCCTGGTGCTCGATCTGAACGACCGCGCCACCCAGTATTCAATCATGGCCCGAGAAGTGGAAACCAACAAAGAAATTTACCAGAGTCTGCTGCAGCGCGCCAAAGAAATCGAATCCATGGCCGGTGTTTCATCCAGCAACATTCAGATTGTCAATCGGGCCGCCCTGCCCCTTGAGGCCGTCAAACCGAATGTCAAGCTCAATCTGCTCCTGGCTGTGGTGCTGGGCCTGCTGGGAGGCATGGCATGCGCATTCACCGCCGAGTATTTCGCCGATACAGTGACCCACCCCGGTGAAATCAGCGACCGATTTCACATTCCCCTGCTGGGAACAATACCCCAGGCCAAACCGGATAAATCGGGGCTGGAAAAGGCTTTTTGGCGCCACCCCCGATCGGCATTCTCCGAGGCCATTCGTTCGGCACGGGTTTCGGTGCAGCTTTCCGGTTCCGGAAGCCGCAGCAAGTGCTTTCTCATCACCAGCACCCTTCCCAGTGAAGGAAAGACCACCATGGCGATCAATCTGGCGCTGAGTTTCGCTGCGGCGGGAGAAAAGACGGTGATTATCGATGTGGACCTGCGCAAACCCCGCCTGCATGAGGTTTTCGATCTCAAGCACCGCGTCAATGGCAACGGGGTTTCCAGTTTTCTGGCCGGCATTACCGGCAGGCTCAAAATCTACAACGGCCACACCCAGAAACTGAGTGTCATCCCTTCCGGACCGGTTCCCCCGAATCCGGCGGAATTGCTGGCTTCCCGTCGTTTCAGGCTTCTGCTCAACGACCTGGCTGGACGCTACGACCGGGTCATCCTGGACGGACCGCCCCACATTGGCTTTGCCGACACCCTCATCCTTTCCAAGATCGTCGGCGGCATCGTTCTGGTCAGCAGTGTGGGAGAATCCAGCCGTGAAGCGATCGCTCACTTCAAACGATCCATCCAAAACGTGAATGGCGCGATTTTGGGCTGCATTGTCAACAAAGTCGATTTCAACCGGAAATATGGATACGGCGGCTATTACCAAAGTTACCAGGCCTACGCCGGGTATGGGCAGGATCAGGATGCCGGCCACTCATTTCCGCAGCGACTGAATTAAAGGCAATTCCATGACTGCCCATTGTCAGATGCAATTGCTGACCCGGTTTGTCAGGCAGGTTCATAATCGTTTGGATACCCCGTCTCTCATCGTCATGATCGCCGCCAATGACCATTACCTGCGCCTGTGCCAGACCATTGTCAATCCAGGGGCCGTATCATCACCCTTTTCCAGGGAAACGCTGGAACAGGTCTGTCGCAATCACGGTTGGCGTCTGAGGGATCTGCAGGAAAGGCTCGTGCCTGCAGCCAGGGCGCTCGGGATCGCATCCGCGAATACGGACAGCGCCGATTACTACCGGATACTCGGCATCCGGAAAACAGCCAGTCCGCGGGAAATCAAACAAGCCTATCGCAATCGGGCGCGTCACGTACATCCCGACACCTCGAGGGATAAGAAAGACAGCGTCCGTCGGTTCCAGCAACTCAACGAGGCCTATCAAACCCTGCGTGATCCGGCGCTGCGAGACGTTTACGACGGCGGCCGCCGCCAGCGTTCGCTGTGGCACGAGCATCCCATGCGGCTTCTTTCGGCCGACGGTCGAGCTACGCTTTACCTGTGGTATCTGGGAGGCCTGCTGGTGGTGTTTGTTGTATTATTTTTTGCATTGGATGCAATCTCGGCATCCTGAACGTGGCGCGGATGCCGACGTCCCATCAAGGATACCGCCCGTGAGTGAAGCCTCAATCCCCTTTTTGATTCCTGGGCGGCAGGAAGGGCGTTGAATCAACAGTTTCATTCTTAATAAAATAGGAGATCATGTCATGCATCGGCTTAAAAAAAGAGAGAAGGCCATCAGTCGGCTGGCCCTGGCTTTGGCGGTTTACATGATCGGTCAAAGCGCCACCGTATGGGCTGGGTCGGATCGAATCTATCCCACGGGCAAGGTGACATTGTGGAGGGGAGATCGCACCGTCGGGGTATACACCCGGGAAGCGCCGCTCCCGAACGGTACGATTCTGTCAACGGATGGCCGGTGCGGCATCAAGTTGAACGATTTGTATCTCGTTGCCGAGGATCAATCTGTTTTTTCGATAAACACTACCGGCCGGCAGCGGCATCTGTTTATCAGGCAGGGAAACGTCTATTTTAAAACGCGCGGGATGAAGCACACCTTGGCTTTCTTCACTCCAAACGGAGCGATCAGCGTCCAACGCATCCGACTCAACGCCGGCTTTGACGATGCCTTTCTCAAAGGCTACGTCTCGGTGACCGATGAGAGAAGCGAACTGGGCGTCGCCGAAGGTGGGTCCATGGATGTTTTTACCGATGACGGCCTGATGACCATTCCAGCGGGCAAGAAGATCATTCTGGCTCAGGCCGACATGGACATCGGACTGCCGGAAGAGGAGCCACTGGCCACCGAGGAGCCGCCGGAGACCGAAAAAGGCTGGTCTACCGGAACGAAGGTCGCCGTCGGCGCATTGGGCGTCGGCGCCGTCGCCGGTATTCTGATGGGACTTGGCGGCGGTGGTGGCGGGGGCGATGATGGCGGTGGGGGTGGCGGCAATGTCAGCCGATTTTTACCCTAACGTCCGACCGAATGGAACATGGATCAGCACCCGAACGTAAAAAGAGCGCCCGGCAAAAAAGGAGCAATCACAGTGAACGATACCGTGGCTATAAATTCGCTTATCGGACGGACGTATCGGCAACGAACGGCGGGCAGGGCTTTGCTCGTTTTGCTGGCGGGGATCTCCATTCTCAGTGCCTGCGCCCCTATTTCCACCCCGGCCAACGAAGAAACCGATAATGAACCGGTCGCCGGTTATTATCTGAAAACGGATGAAATCAACCGGATGAACACGATGATTCTATCCCGTGCCCAAACAGTCTCTCCCCCTGGCGAATATCTTCTCGGAGAGGGGGATCTGCTGCAGATCAGCGTCTTCGAGGCCGAAGAACTCGGCACAAAGGTACGGGTCAGTTCCCGCGGTTTCATCAATCTCCCCCTGATCGAAACCGTTGCCGTAAAAGGGCTCACCGCCATCCAGGCCGAAGAAAGAATCGAGGCCCTTTACAAAGCATCGTATATCAAAAACCCCCATGTCACGATTTTTGTCGAGGAACATATCAGCCAGCGGATTACCCTGGTAGGGCAGTTCAAAATCCCCGGCACCTACGATTATCCAAGCAAGCAGCGATTGCTGGATGTGATCGCCCTGGGTGGAGGGCTGAATGAAAAGGCCGGACAGTTGGTGCAGGTTCGCAGATCCCGCTCCGTTTCCGGACAACCGGATACCTTCATGGTCGACCTGGACCAATTGATCAAAGAGGGCAATACCCAACTCAATATCGAAATCAATGGGGGAGACGTTATTTTTATCCCTGAAGCCGGCGTTTTTTTTGTGGATGGTTCCGTAAGACGTCCCGGTGCCTATGCCATCAAGAACCATACTGTGGTTCATGAGGCCCTGGTGGAGGCCGGCGGCTTTGAAACCTGGGCAAAAAAAGATGCAATTAAATTGATCCGCGTGTCGGAAAATGGGGAACGGAAGGTGCTCGATCTCGATCTCAGTATGCCGGGTGCCCGGGAGATGGCTATCAACGACCGCGATATTCTGGTGGTGGAAGAAAGCGGTGCGGCCGGGTTCATGAAGGGTTTCAGCGTGTCGTTTCTCGGCACCGGTTTCAGTTATTATGGCCGGTAAATCGAATCCATCCGATCAACCATTCACAAAAAATCCAATTTTCCTTTTCGATGCACCCATGCGGTTGAGGTAGATGCGCCGGCGACAGCCTTCATACCGGTTACAAAATAAACTCCATTCATATTAGGGCCTTTTCTTTGCAATTGTAGGCCGGTTTGAAATTCTAAAGCCTCTGAGAAACGTTTGATCTTGTCCACCGCAGATCGGCACTGAAGCGATACCCCTTGAATCCTTTTTCGTATTTTCTGGGGTACACGCTACCGGACCTGCGGCGACATAATCCACGGTTTCTTGGTGGCTTTTTTTATTGTGTATTGTCAGGCAAATCAATCGTCGCCAATAAAAGCGACGCACTTTTTTGACTCTTGATTAAATTCTTGTATATGATAGCCGACGAATGGACCGTTTCGCGCCACATTTGGCTTTCACAAACAGGACGCAAACCGCCGAATATGTACCTCAGGCACTATCACTTAGAAAAAAAGCCCTTCGATTTATCTCCGAACCCAACATTTCTATGGCTGGGGGAAAAGCACAATGAAGCCCTATCCACTTTGAAATATGGGGTTTCTTCAGATATGGGGTTTCTGCTTCTCACCGGTGATGTGGGGGTGGGTAAAACCGCGCTGATCCATCGACTGATCAGCGAGATCGATCCTGCAACCATTGTTGCGTTCATCACGGATCCCGGAGTAAGCACCTACGATTTCTTCCGGCTTTTGAATAACGAATATAAAATTGAAAAGGAGTTCCGCAATAAAGCTGAGTTTTTGATCGAGTTTGAAAATTTTCTGCGTCGATCTGACCAGGAGAACAAAAGCGTCCTGCTTATTGTGGACGAAGCCCAACGTTTAGGCCATAAGCTTTTGGATGAAATAAGGGTGCTTTCCAACATTGAACGGAACGACCGTAAACTAATAAACATTTTTTTTGTCGGCCAACCTGAATTCATTGATCTGGTTACGGACAACAAAAACCGGGCCATCAGACAGCGGATTGCCATCAACTACCACATTCAGCCGCTGAATGAGGATGAAACCAGGCAATATATTACGCACCGGTTGAAACTAGCCGGCGGCGCCCAACCCATATTCACGCCCGACGCATTTCGTGAAATATTTCGTCTAACCGATGGCTATCCGCGCGCTATCAACATCCTATGCAATCATACCCTGATCGAAGGATATGCATCCGGCATCCAGACAATTGATGCAAAAACGGTCAGGAAATGCAAACAGGAAGTCAACATAAGGCCCGGCAAATCGGCAAACCATAACGATGCACAACGTTCGCCAGAACCCGTCCTGCCCGCAACAATGCCGCATCCTTCAGACCGGTCAACCGCCAGATGGGCATCGCCCTGGTTTCTTGCCGGTATTTTGGTCGCCGCTGTGACGGCTTATTATTTTTTGAGATTTGAACCTCACTGGATCAATCGAAACAAAACCCAAACACAAATCGCAGAATCCATCCGACCACCGGAAAAGATAACGGAAGGAAAGACATCGCCGGCACCCCAAAAAATTGAGATCACCGTTACAGCTCCAAAAATTGTAAAAATCGATCCTAGCGAAGAAGCCACAGCAAAAAAGCAACCGGTTTCCAATGACCAACCACAGCCATTAATCATTGCCCAAGCCCCCTCACCACCGGCATCCTACCCAATAGATCCAGCGGAAACGGTCCCTCCATCGGTTGCAGCGCCTGTCTCACCGAAGGGGGTTTCCAGGCCTGAAGCCGAAAAACGAGAAAACCGTTCTTACGAATCCGATGGCCAGGAGGCTCTTGATACCCGGACGGAAGATGCCAGCGGAGGCACGACCGCAACGGACCGGTCGGTCACAGGTTCAGAGAATGACGGCCAGCAAACCTTCTCGGAGAAAAAGATCGATGGTTCTATTGGAAAAACGACCCCGGAAAGTAAAGGATCGAAGCTACAGGATGATCTCCCCCTCCCAAAGGAGGTCTCCAAACCTGAAACATCAACCGCCAGAGAAAAGCCCAGGGAGCAGGCTGAACCACCACCGCCGATAAAAGCGACCATCGAAAACGCAACAACACAATTGCCTGCCGATCATAAGAATGACAGCCAATCGTTTCTATCGCATGAAACAGTTCCGCCCTCAACGGAAAGGATTGCTTGGGTCGGCAATCAAACCAAAGCGCCCAAGAACAACAATGCTCCGCCGGAAAATGCGACCGCAAAATCAGATTCGACTGCTGCAAAGGAAAAGAGTGCCAATGCGTCCAGCACCACCACGCCTCAAAGTAAAAGCCAAGAAGCGTCACCTTCCCTTGCACTAAAAGAAACGCCCCTAAAATCGGCCGTTGGCGACCAGACACCTGCACCTGAAACCGCAACGCCGGAAAAACCGCCTCCCGTCGATCTCCCCGAAGCAACACTGGCGTCGAAACCGGATGCTCCACCTGAACGGCCGACGAACCAGATTGGCACCGGATCGTCTCCGGTGGAGAAGCCGGATATCATCCTTATGGAAGATCGGCTACGTGCGTTTCTCAACTTGTATTGCAGCACGTATGCGGAAAAAAATTTGAACGGTTTTACTTCCTTTTTTTCAGCCAATGCCTTGGAGAACGGAAAGCCGTTCGAGAGCCTTCTGCCGAAGTATAAAAGGAATTTTACCTATATCGATAAGATCCAATACCGAATCGAACTGCAGCAATTTTCTTATGATGAAAGCGAGAAAATTGTCAAAATAGAAGGTGATTTCTTTTTGAAATGGCTGCCTCCCGGAAAAGATTGGCGTGAAAATTCAGGAAAAATTTTCATGGATCTTCAAAAAAACGGCCCTACATTTCTGGTACAGCGCCTGAACTATATCGGCCACCATTCCAAGAACAAATAACCATCCTTTCAAAAATTCTGCGCAGGCTAACAGTTTGTTGAACACTTTAGCGAATAAATCAAATTCTCATCATCAATAATGTTTATGTAGGACGATGGTCGGGAAAGGTGCGCTGGTATAGGCGAGTGAGTTCAAGGGGAGAGAAGGCCGTTTTACTTCTCAGAGACTCGGCCTGGACTACGGAAAGCAGCCGTTGGGTCTGCTCGGCGTCCAGAGCCACGCCGGCGTGCTCCATGAGATGTTGGATCACATTCGTGCCGCTATGCCGCCCCACTACCAATCGGGAACGCTTGTGCCCCACGGTCTCGGGAGAAAACGGCTGGTAGGTGGATGGATCTTTTAACAGGGCCGCACAATGGATGCCCGATTCGTGAGTGAAGACCGCTTCGCCCACAACGGGGCGGTCCGGGGCAATCGTGCGGTCGGTGATCCGGGCAACCCACTGACAGATCTTTGCCAATCGGCGGGTATCCACCGACGAAGATCGATGTTCAAGGGTTGTAGCCGCTACGGCCACCTGCTCCAACGCCGCGTTGCCGGCCCGCTCGCCGAGCCCGTTGACCGTGACGCTGACCGCCTGTGCCCCCGCCTCGATGGCGCTGATTGCATTGGCCGTCGCCATTCCCAGATCGTTGTGG
>ENA-ORCT01000638-ORCT01000638.1-marine-metagenome-genome-assembly--contig:-NODE-638-length-16080-cov-2.948072_pt1 | contig 16080 bp, 8 predicted proteins | sample MGYA00248632_ERZ508511 | MGnify/ENA primary metagenome ERZ508511 (study PRJEB26182, sample SAMN06268839) | marine metagenome | isolation source: Tt an P1-techrep anaerobic enrichment on pine from sediment...
TGCGGTTTCTTGCCGTCCAACCGCTGCAGGTCGCGTCCAACGAGGTTATTATACGTCTGGTCCGTGCCGCCCAGTTCAACATCGCTCTTGATGGCAACAGAATCATATCCCTGCATCAGCGGGTAGAGAAACTCGTGCACGCCGATGGGGTCACCCTTTTTGTAACGAATCTCAAACGTGTCCCGCTCCAACATCCGTGCCACCGTCATCGAGGCGGTCAGTTTGATCACATCAGCCAGACGCATATCGGCCAGCCACTCGCTGTTGTATCGCACCTCGACCTTGTCCGGCGACATATCGAGAATCTTGCCCGCCTGCTCGAAATAGGTCTGTGCGTTTTCTTTGATCGCTTCCGGCGTCAACATCGGCCGGGTCGTGTTCTGGCCGGTCGGGTCGCCGATCCGCGCGGTATAGTCGCCGATAATCAGCACGGCCTTATGTCCTAAGTCTTGAAATTGGCGTAATTTACGGAGCACAACCGTGTGCCCCAGGTGAATGTCCGGAGCCGTGGGGTCCATTCCCAGCTTGGCGCGGAGTTGAGTACCATCATTAGCTGCCTCGGTCAGCCGCTGTGCCAATTCATCTTCACGAAACACCTCCACGGTCCCGCGTTTAAGCAATTTTACCTGTTCTGCAATGTCCATTGAATTGTCCTGAAAGCTTAATTTTTGGTTTAAGCGTTGAATTATACCAATTTACCTCGTTTCAGGCAAGAATGCTTTAGGGGGATCGTCAACACCTGGGTATCGACGAAAAACGACTGTACGATGTCTTTAAGACCTTATTTTTTACATGAAAAACTGAAACAGTCTTGTCTTTTCGACATTATACAATTATAAAGAGGCTTCACAATATCTTTATTTAAAGAGGAATCCTATGCGACTACTAAATTCTGAAGAAATCGATCTGCAGCCTGCGGATATGACGTTTGGACCGTCGAAGATCAAGGCGGTTATCATGCTGGTTCTTGTTGTCGGGGTGTTTGGTATCCCGTTAGTACTGACTTTCAAATCATCCCAATGGGTTCCGTTTGCCTTTATTGCCGTTATTGCCGCGGTCTTCCTGATGGGTATCGGCAGTTTTACCGTCAAGGCCTTCAGCAAAAACGGCTGGAAGATTGCTGCTCAGACAGGTGGAATTCTGCTGAAAGCAAATATCACGGGTAAAAACAGCGATGACATTCTTGAAATCGAATTTAGTGACATCGCTTCGCTGGGCGGATTGTGTGAACAGTATTATGTCTATAAACAAAAGAAAAACCGTACTTATTTCCATCGTGTCCGCTGTCGCAGCCTGGACTTTGAATTAACCAACGAGGCATTTTCAAAGCTGCGTGAACTGACCGGATCGAGCGTGATCGGATTGTCATTGACCGATCCCAACAGGCTGATTTATCCGTCTGATCAGGCGATGCTCCTAACCAACAACATCATCAAACACTTGGAAAGACATTGCAAGATTCGGCCGGAACAGCAGGTGGAGTATGACAAACCTGACCTTAAGGATCCGCAGCAGGCGAATGATTATATCCTGCTCCTGGCCCAACGCGGGCATAAGATGGACGCGCAGCGGATGGCCCGCAGGGCATTCGGTTTGGGCCTGGGCGAATCGAAACAGTATGTTGTCGATTTATTACAGCAAGCGTAACAATCTTTATGATTGAATCGAATGGAGAGCGAAAAAAAACAGCGTGTCCATATTCAGAACCGCAGTGGTACAGTGGTCTATTCCGCAGGTTTCTGGCCGGGATGGAGCGAGGTTATCATGCTGTCAATCGTTTCTTTAGTGGTGTCCGGCATTGCTGGATTTCTTGCATGGGCTTTTCATACCTTTCAAACAGCCTTTCATGATTCTCCGATTGAACCGGCGTGGCTCAATCGTATCCTGTCATTCATTTTTCTGGGTGCCTTCGATATAAGCCTGATAGCCGGGATTGGCTTTCTGTGTTTGTGGATGCCATATTTTTTATTGTATCAGCTTAGCCCCAAGAAATTCTGGATCGAAAACAACACCCTGTACCACGCTGCTTACCTGTTGGGATTTATACCGAACAAACGAAAAATTCCATTCAAACAGATCCTGAATGTTGAAGCCGGCGAATCAAATGGCCGGTATGCCGTTTCCGTCCTCTATGAAAGAACCTTGCCGAAATGGCTGTTTGTCATAGTGGTGTATTGGAATGAGAAACTGACACAATGGCCGCTGACGCTCATCAATGGGATACCAACGATGGAGGAAGCCGAGACGATTCAAACTGCTTTATTGGAGCCCATGACGACTTCACCTGTGTGCAGGGTCGGATCGAAGCAGCAATAGCTGCCGCAGTTTATTGACACAAATCCGTCAGGTGCGACAGGATCACCGGGTTGGCAGACAGCAGCCCGGGCAGCAGAGGATCGGATTGGTTGAAAGTCCGCACCTGTCCATTTTTGTCAATAACTTTGCCGCCCGCCGCTTCGATCAGCAGCCAGCCCGCGGCGACATCCCATTCATTTTTCGGCACCAGCGTGAAGGTAATGTCGTTAAGCCCCGCTGCGACACGCGCCATCTTATACGCCACCGAACCCATCGGAATAATCTCAAATGATGCGTTTTCAAATACCTTCCACTCGCCCCGCTTGACCTCGCTGCGGCTGGCTAAAACGGTTGCGCCGACGAGGTCTCGTTTGTCCGTAACGTTGACGGGTGTGCCGTTCAGTGTGACGCCACCGGCGCGGGTACCGAGAAAGGTTTGCTGTGCGGACGGCGAACAAATGCCCGCCGCTTCCGGTCGGCCGTTGACAATATAGGCGATTGAGATACACCATTCGGGAATGCCCTGGATGAATTCTCGCGTGCCGTCCAGCGGATCCACGATCCAGACACACTCTTTGTCCAACCGCGACTGGTCGTCTTTGGTTTCTTCGCTCAACCAGCCCTCACCATCTCGCAGCAGGATGTCTTTAAGAATCCCGTCCAGGAGGACATCGGCCTCGGTGACCGGATCGCCGCCGTCTTTGAGCGTTGAATCAATTTTGCCGGGTGTAAACGCCTCCAGTGCTTCAGCAGCAGCTTGCAGGGCTTTTTCAATGCGACTCAGCGGTTCTGTAAAATCCATTGAAGTATCCAATCACAGTTTGAAGATAATACCTTTGTTTTGCAACAGGCCCTTGACGGTTTCGAGCGTGCGGTCCATATTGTCCAGGTTCGGTACATGCAGGGCCTGAATATCGGTTGGGTCCTCGCCCAGCCAGACGGCTTCGATCAAATCACTGTCCACAACGCTGCGAATAATTTCCAGTTCCTGTTGCGTCAGACCGATCGCTGTTACGATCAGAATAATGCCCGCGTCAAGCATGATATTGGCCACTTCCGCCAGACGCCGCAGGTGTTCGGGGCGGTGTGTTTGGTCGGCACCAGGCTTTTTGATGTCGGCGTCCACGCCGTACAGGACATTGGCGATGCCCATGAAGTACACCAGTTTACCCTCGGTAAACAAATATTTTTCAATCGCGCGGGCCAGGGCCTTCTTGCCGACATTCCGTTTGCCGGTCACCAGCAGGAGTGTCGCTTTCTGGTTGTAACGTTCCCAGCGCCGTTCTCGGCTGATCGCGCTGGCTGCCCAGTTCAGGTTACGCTGCATGACCCGCTGCCGCATTGGCTCGTCTTCATCGACAAGAGCTTCGCGGATGATGCCGCCACCGCGAATCTCGTAATCATCGACAATCACAAACCGCCCCGTCGCCGGGATGGTCTCGACCGTGTCGAATGCAATCGCATGGCCACATCGCAGAATGACCTCGGCTACATCGTGATATTCGACGGTCTCTTTTTTCGCGCCGGAGCTCAGGTCCGAGGCGTCCATAACGCTAACAATCTCTTCGACCTGTACCGGTTCCTTGACGGTGCCGACTTTGAGAATATATTGCTTTCCCTTGATCAGGGGATTTTTGCCCATCCAGAACAGGTTGACCCGCAGCCGCTCACTGACGGCGGGTTCTGTTTCACCGGCTTTAGCAGCAAGCTGGCCGCGAGAGATATAAATCTGCTGATCCAACGTAAATCCGGCGGCTTCACTGGCGATGAATTGCTCCGGTGTGGGAGCATTGAAACGCTCCAGTGACTTGACCGTGCTGCGCTTACCAGAGGGATAAAAGATGATTTCATCGCCCACTGTGACGCTGCCGGTATCGACAGTACCGGCGACAATGCGGCGCTGGTCCCCTGCCTGTGTGAATTTATATACATCCTGTACCGGCATCCGAAACGGTTTGTCCACCGGCGGCGGTTCTTTTCTAAAGTTGTCCAGCGCCTCCAGCACCGTCTGATCTGAATACCACGGCATTTTATCTGTTAGTCTGGCGATGGTATCACCCTGCATCCCGCTAACGGGTATGAACGCTTCGGCGGTGACATCGATCCCTTTGAGAAACTCGGTGTATTCGGCAACAATCGCATCGAACACGTCCTGCTTGTAATCGACCAAATCCATCTTATTGACCAATACAACAATCTGACGAATACCGAGCATCGAGACCATGTACCCGTGCCGGCGGGAATTTTCCTGCACTCCTTCGGCCGCATCGATCACCAGCAGCGCAGCCTCGGCATGAGAAGCGCCGGTGACCATGTTTTTGAGAAACTCGATATGGCCCGGGGCGTCGATGATGATATAGTGTCGTTTCTTTGTCTTAAAGAATACCCGTGCCGAATCGATGGTGATGCCCTGGGACTGTTCATCCTTGAGTGCATCCAGTAAAAAAGCATACTCAAACGGCTTGCTGGTTCGGCGACAGTTTTCACGCACCGCTTCCAACTTGCCCTCCGGCAGCGATCCGGTATCGGCCAGCAAACGTCCGATGACGGTACTTTTACCGTGGTCGACATGACCACAGATGACGATGTTCATATTTTCAGATTTTGTTGTCATAGTTCTCAAGTCCCCAGGGAATATGTGCCCATGCACGTTCATGGCCGTAATAGACGGCCATTTTGAGAAAAAACTCCGCTCCGCCAACCGACAGTGCGGTTTCGATGTGACCGGTGCCGATCCAGACCAGCACCACTGTGGTCAATGTGGCCAAAATGCGCCAACTGAACGACTTGGCAACCGAGCGTAAGGGGTTTGCGTGTTGCTTGCTCATTACATGTACCCCTCACGCCGCAGTGTTTCCAGGCCGCCGCCGTCTTCGGCATCCTGCGCACGGCCGGAACGTTCAGCGATATTGGCCAACTGACCACTGCGTAACTCCTCAATAATTTCTGCCGGATTCTTAGCCGTTGATTCAATCGGGAACGTACAGGGATAGCACCCCAGCGAACGGTAACGTTTTCCCTCGCCCTGGTCATAATACAGAGAAACGGTGGGGATGTTTTCCCGATCGATGTACTCCCAGATATTCAATTCCGTCCAGTCCAGCAGCGGATGTACGCGAACATGCGTGCCGGGAGCGAAGTCTGTCTTGAACTGGTTCCAGAATTCCGGCGGCTGCTCGGCGATGTCCCATTCGTTGCGGCGGTCCCGAGGGGAGAAATATCGCTCTTTCGAACGCGACCCCTCTTCGTCCGCCCGCGCACCGACGATCACACCGGTATACGGTTCGGTGTTCTTGTCCACTTCATACTTGCCGATGGCATGATTAAACCGAAACCGCGGCCATTGACCGCTAAGCGTATTTCGAAGCGCATCCGTTTTCAATGCCTTACAGCAGGCAAGACGATCGATCGCGCCGTCAGGATAGGTCTGTTTGGCCTTCAGTGCCTCGACATTCTGGCCGTATACCATATCCAAATGCCACTTTGCCGTCAGTTTGTCCCGGTATTCAATCATCTCGGGGATCTTGAAGCTGGTGTCGATATGCACCAGCGGAAACGGCACATGCCCCAAAAACGCTTTTCGGGCCAACCACAACAACACGGTGCTGTCCTTGCCAATCGACCACAGCATGCACATGTTTTTGAAGTTGGCATACGTCTCGCGCAGGATATGAACGCTCAAATTTTCCAGTTTATCTAAATGATCCACTTTTTTTGTTCCTATAGATATTTTTTGAGATAGTCCATGATCTGATTAACTGACTCATCGACTGTTTGATTGACAGTATCTACTACGATTTCAGGATTCTCCGGTTCCTCATAGGGATCGTCGATACCGGTGAACTCCTTGATCTCTCCGGCGAGGGCCTTTCTATATAATCCCTTTACATCTCTGTTTTTACATTCATCCAGAGAGGCATTGACATACACTTCGATAAAGTTGGGGCACAGATCCCGTACAAATTGCCGGGCCGCCCGATACGGCGAGATAAACGACGCAACGACCGGGACGCCGTGATGAGCCAGCCGCGATGCCATAAACCCGACGCGGCGAATATGCTCGTCGCGGGCGTCTTTGGAAAAACCGGTATTCGGGAACACGCCGCGCAGCACATCGCCGTCCAAACGCTCATATCCGATACCATTTTCCTCAAATCGTTTACAAAGTGCCTCGGCGATGGTGGTCTTGCCGGAACCGGAAAGTCCGGTCAGCCACAGCACGAAACCTTGATTTTTTGCATTATTATCTGCCATTTTCTTTCTTTTCATACTGACGCAATAGGATATTAGGTGAATAATACTACCAAATTTGTCTCTTTAAAGCAAGATTGTAACGGAACTGTTTAGAATTAAAAAATATTTTTTTTGAAGCGTTTTGCACTTGATACCTTCTACATATGTAGTAGAATTGCTTTTACATTTGTAGAAGAACAAAAAGGAGTATCACATGAAATTAACAGAAGCGGAATGGCAAATCATGAAGGCCCTGTGGCAGGAGTGGCCCGCAACCGCCCGTCAGATTGCCGACCGGCTGGGGGACGAGGTTGGCTGGGCTTACACGACGATCAAAACAATGCTGACTCGACTGGCCGACAAAAAAGCTGTCAAAGAAACTAAAAACGGAAATGTCAGCATCTATGAACCTGTTATTTCCCGACCCGATGCTCAGCGTAATGCGCTGAAGTCACTGGTCAACCAAGCCTTTGATGGGGCGTTCGGGCCGTTGATGCATTTTCTATTGGAAGACAGGACACTGTCGAAGGATGATCGAGAACAACTCAAAAGAATAATCGACACAGGCGAGCAGAAAGAGCAATAAGGAGCGAACCATGGTTAATTTTTTAAATTCAATGGCAGAGGATTGGTGGGCGTGGCAATTTGCCATGTTGTGGCAGACGGCGGTTTTGGTGGGAATTGTCTGGATACTGGATATCGCAATCCGTAAATGGGCGCATCCGCAGGTGCGGTATGCGCTGTGGATGCTGGTGCTGGTTAAACTGCTGATCGGCCCCACGTGGACCAGCCCGGCGAGCGTGACCTCACATATCCCCGATCTGGCCAACAGAGCCGCGACAGTGATGGAGCGAGCGGAAACTCAAACTCCTTTTTCACCTACGATTTCAGGTTCGAACGAAAAGGGTGTTTCGCTTGCCTCGCAGCGAGGGCTGGAAACCGGCGTTCCATTGCCCAGTGCGGATGCAGAGCAGATTGATACCAACAGAACTTCGGCAGTCATGGAGCGAACCGAATCTGTCACAAAGGGGCAAACTACAAGCGCCGGAAGTACAATCCCCAACAAAGACACAACAGTGATGGATCGGACAGACGCAACAGGACCTGTTATAGCTGTGGATCCTAAGCCATCCTTAACATGGCACGTTTATGCAATGCTGATATGGCTAGTCGGGATGGTAGTCCTTGGCGGGTGGCTGTTTATACGACTGTCCGGTCTGCGAAAAGTGCACTTTGTAGATGGCAATGCGCATCGGTTGCCCGAACGATTTTACCAGCAGCTTGAAACCGTTGCTGACAGGCTGCGACTTAAACGCATTCCGCGGGTTATCCTGACAGATAAGGCGGCCTGCCCGGCAGTGTTCGGCGTGTTTAAACCGGTGCTGCTGATGCCTGCGGTGAAGTTTAAGACGATGTCAATGCAGGATACCGAACATATCCTGCTGCACGAGCTGGCGCATATCAAACGCGGCGATCTGCTGGTGCATGCGGTCTGGATGTGTGTCCAGATTGTGTACTGGTTTAATCCACTGCTGTGGATGGCACGTCGGCCAATGCAGAACCTGCGCGAACTGTGCTGCGACGCGACGGTCGCCCGGCTGCTGCGGGATAAAACCTATCGCTACCGCGAAACACTGCTGGAGACGGCACGTCAACTGCTGGCCGAACCGGTCGATCCGGGATTGGGACTGTTGGGCCTGTTTGAAAACAACCACTGGCTGGTCACCCGCCTGCAATGGCTGGAAAAAAACACCTGGAAAAACCGCCGCCTGCGCATTGGCGTCATTGTCGTGCTCATTGCCGTCATGACTACTTGCATCCTGCCGATGGGGAAAGCAAAGGCCAAATCTATTAAAATAGGATTCTTTGATCGCAAAACGCTTGTCAAGTTTCAGTCCGAAGATAAACTCAATGGTGAGTACCGAAAAAACGGTGATGAAACGGTTTATTCAAAAATTTATGATGTTGTGTTCCGAAAAGGTGAAAAACTGTTGGTTTTTGCGGAGTTATACGAAGCCGGAAAACCCATGCGGCGTCTTGGCCATAAAATATTTGACGGCAGTACAGAACCTCAACAGATGTCAGCATCTTTAATCGAAAAGACCGTCGCAGCGGCACCGGATGAGAACGATAAAATTATCAACTATCAAATAAAACTACAGCTTGGCAATGAAAAGTATGAGGTCTCTACCGATGTGTCAACGCCGATTACAGCAAGCGGCAGCACCTGGGGATGGTTTCAAGACGAAGCAATATTTAAGCATACCATAAACAACAAACAGCCCGCATGTCGGGTTCATACGTTGCTCAAATTTTTCAGGGACAAAACAAAATCGAATGAGGAATGCCGAATATGGGTACCGGATGACCAAATTGCAGAAATCGGTAAAGATAAGCAGATTCTTGTTGTGAGAATGGTTCCACTTAGCCAATTGAATTATCCCTTAAACTTCTATGGGCTTACGATAGGCGCCCAATTGCCGGATGGTAGTATCTTAAACAAGTCTACAGAAGTAAAAGAACATAGAGAAAGCTATCTCCAGTCAATAAGGGATTTGATTAAAAATGATTCTTTTGTCGCCACCTTGCCCAATGGTGACACCGTTCAATTGCTGGGGGTGTGTGAAGTTCCGGACAGCGGCGATTATGAAAACTGGTGGAAACCAGATGGAACCGCTATTGAGGAACGCCCTTTCAGGCGAGTACAGGTGGGCATGAAACCGAATCACAACGAAAAGTTGTATTGTTTCGCATATTCTATATGGACTGGGAATAAATATCAAAGCCCTCGCCAGATTGGTATTGAAAAAAATCGTGGCAATGGTTCCGGCAGGATGATTAATGAGAGCGGCGAACTATTTCATTCAAATGAGTTGCAACATCAAATATACCGCCTGCCTGCGGATCAGGAAACGGTCGAATTCAAGTTTGCGTTTCAGGGCGGGCCGTGGCGTACGCTTTGCAAGGTGACAGATAATCAACATACGTATACTTTTGGTGACTTCAATGCGTTAATTATGCCGCCAATAATGGAAAATGGAAAGTATATTGTCCGTATTCAGGAATACTGGCCATGGACCTTTAATCAGGATTATTTCAAACAGTATGTGATCAAGTTCAAAGATCAGCCGAAACCGGTTAATATGGCCAAGTACGAAGCTGGTGTTACTGATCATCCTGACGAACTTCGCCCTGTTGAGCGTCTTTTTGAGCTGGATTCAAACTTGCAGAATCAAATAGAATACATCGCCGCACAGTATTGCGTCAAACAGATAGCCGTATTAAAAAATGTTTCGCTTGCAAAGAGCAAGAAAGTAAATGTTCAGATCAATAGCCGCAAGGTACCTGAACCGGAGTTTATCTATATGGATCTCTCTGGCCCCCCGGTCCCGGTTTTAAAGAACTATGCTTCCGGAAATGTAAAAGGTGTTCAGCATCTTTGGTTTCGCGCTACTCACCCGCAGACATTGTGGCAGGTATTGAAATCGGATACAAAGCACAATCCCCAATGGTATTTCCGCGTTAACGGTAAGGATTATCCGTGGAGAGTGACCGGCCAACTTGCACATTCCAGATATGAATTAATAGAGATCCCCGGCTTTCCTTCTGACCTACCTGATCATGAAAACAAACAGCAACCTGGCGATTATACATTAGCGTATGTTGTTAAAAATACAGTCTGGCAGGATCCGGCCGGGAAGCGGCGTGTATGTGAGGAATTGGTGAGCAATCCCGTCCAATTCAAAGTCCTCGAAGACGGCCGCTTTGCCGACATGAACGGACAGATATTTCCAACCGAAGAAGAACTAAAAAAAGGCAATTTAACTCCGAACTCCGAACTCACAACGACGAACTACGCCGCCACCTTGCCCAACGGCGTTACCGTCGAACTGCTGGGCGTGGCCGACATTCCGGCCGACAGTACGCAGTGGTGGGCAGCCGATGGTACGCCGATTGACAATGTGTACTGGGAGGGGACCACCCAAACACAGGAGGAAATCCCAAACGCTCGGCAGGCCGTATTAAGTTTCAGCCATGACAAAAATGAGCCGATTAGTATCTCGACAAAGCTCTCTGTTAATCATAATTCAGCCCCCAAAGGCTCATGGAGCAGTGTTTTCATGGTAGATCGGGATAAGTTCATGCCAAAATCTGTGCTTCGCGGATGTTCATTTTCACTGCATGACGATTATCGGACAGCGGATATTTCAGCAATGGTTGGCTATGGTCCGTGGCAAACGCTGGCAACCAAAGATATCGATTCTCAAGAAAGCTTACAGTCAATTATGACCAACGCAGGGACAGTTATTTTCAACAATCCGGTGGAAAAAGAAGGCAAAACAGCCGTTTCGTTAGTCCTGCTTGGGCAGGTGGATGAAAGCCGGTTTCTTGTAATTGACAAAAAGGGTAAAACTCATAGCTATTCTTCATCCTCTTGGTTTGGTGTGGACGAAGATATCTCTAACAACATCTCCCAGCACCAAATCTTCGAAGCTGAGTTTCAATTACCCTTGGAACAAATATGGAAAATTAAGCTCCAGACGAGAGAATCGAAAGAAGTCACCTTCAAAAACGTCTCGCTTTACTCCGGAAGCAAAACGGAGGTGGAAATTGAAACACAATCCTCAGCCCCCATTCCTCCGGCTTCAGAAGGGCAATCTCAGAACTCGGAACTGACAACTACGAACTCCTTAGCCACTTTTCCCAATGACGAGGATACTGAGAACCTCCTCCTCTTCCATGGCCCGATCGAATTCAATAGGGAGATTCTGATTAACAAGCAAACTCAAACCGTCGAATTTCAACAGCTGCATTACAGAGAAAACGATAAGTGGATTACTGATAATTCCCGTTTGCACACCGAACCTGCCTCTGTTTATATAAATTCGATTTATTTCAAGAAGCAAGCCTTCTCAAAGCGCGCTTCGGTTATTATGAAAGCAACATATCCGAATTGGCCGCTGTCATCCTGGAGTTTCGAGCTTACGTTTTTTGACGAGGACAAGCAACCGATAAGCAAGGTTGGATTGGCAGTCCAACCCGGTGCAGGTAGCCATGCGGTTCCGGAAAGAGTTCTGGTAGTAACAGACGATCAGCAGCTTTCCCCAGTGGATGTTTCTAAAGCCGCATTTTTCGAATTGAAAGCGAGAGCAAATGTTGAGCCAATGTTCTCAGAGATTATCCCTAAAGAACGTCAAACTCCGGCGGAAAAGACAAACACCGAGTCTCACTACAGCGCCACTTTACCGAATGGCGTCACCATCGAACTGCTGGGCGTCTGCGAGCATCCCAGTGAGGGCAAGCAGTGGTGGAAACCTGATGGAACGCCGTTTTCTTTACCGCAAGGGCTTGTCGTTAAAGAAAGCAGCCGGATGATCACCGACGAGAAGCTGCATAAGTATGTATTATTATTTAAATATCAATTCGAAGATAAGATATTTCATTCCTATCGTGTCGACGGTTCTTCGGGGATAGCATCCATGTCAGCAACGCTACCTGATGGGGGAACAGGTGGTTACATGCCGCAAATGGTATACTTTAAAGAACTCCCGGACAGGACGGCCGTTGGTGTTTCAGTCTCGATCGGTCCACAAGAGGCAGAAACACTCTATTATGAAACAGTTACCTTCAAAAACGTCGCCCTCCGCCCCGGCGGGGAAAGGGAGATGGAAATTGAAACACAGTCCTCAGTTTCCAGTCCTCAGTTGTCAGTACAGGAGTCAGAAGAAAATGTAAAATATGGAGGGGGATATGGAACAGAAGAGGACCCTTATCAAATCTGGACGGCTGAGCAGATGAATCAAATCGGACTGAATGAAGACGATTGGGACAAACATTTTGAGTTGATGCAGGACATTGACCTTGGAATATATCAAGGAGAAGAATTCAATATTATTGGTTCCGACTCGTCATCTGATAAGAATCTTAATAAGTCTTTTATGGGGATATTTAATGGAAATGGTCACAAGATTTTCAACTTTACATATATCACTGAACACCGAGACAGAGTTGGACTTTTTTCTCGTATTGGTCACCCTTTTACTAGTGATCGGCCAACAATTAAAAATCTAGGTATAATCTCACCTCGCGTTCGTATTGAAAGTGGCCTCGACCACGGCACATTGGTAGGGGATATGCTTGGCGGCATAATAATAAACTGTTATGTTGAGGATGCTGAAATTACAGGTGGAGAGGATTCTGTAACGATTGGTGGGCTTGTCGGCCATATTCTAACCGGAAAAATATACGATTGTCATGTTTCAGGCAATATTTCAGGTAAAGTCTGGGTGGGCGGTTTTGCAGGTGTGGTGATGCCGGGAGCAAGTATAATGAAAAGTTTTTTAATCGCAACAGTGGAAGGTGAAAAAACAGTTGGTGGCTTTATATCAGAAAATCAGGGAACACTTACCCAATGTTATTCAAACGGCAGTGTTATTGGAATGCAGGAGGTCGGTGGACTTGCGGGCAGATGTCAAGGGAGTATCTCAAACAGCTATACGACTGCTGCAGTTGAAGGAGAAAATGAAATTGGAGGATTGATCGGAACTGTTTACCCAGATGGTTTGGTATCCAATTGCTATGCCACAGGTAATGTGTCAGGAGATAGCAGAATTGGAGGATTGATTGGATATTCTCACTGGGGTGGCGAAGTTGAGAATTGTTACTGGGATGCCGAGACCAGCGGTTTATCAAATCCGTCCGAGGGCGAAGGGATCTATAATGATTGCCTCCGTTTGACAGCCGTTCAAATGAAGCAGCAAACAACATTTTCCGGATGGGATTTTGAAAAAGTATGGACTATTAAAGAGAATGAAACACTGCCGTATCTTCGTTGGCAAAACGTCGCCCTCCGCCCCAGCGGAGAAGCGGAAGTGAATGACTCCACAACTCCCCTGTCAAAAGAAGAGTTGACACGTCAGAATTTTTTTGCTGCCGTCCGGGATGGGAATTTGCCGAGGGTGAAGCAGTTTGTTGCACAGGGATTCGACGTGAACACAACAAGTGTTGGCGGGCCATCGGCGCTGCATGAGGTCGGGCCTTCGGGCCAAACCGAAATCGCCCGATTTTTAATCGAACATGGAGCCGATGTACACCTGCAGGACCGCCATCAGCGAACGGCTCTAAGCGCTGCGGCCGCTTACAGCCATCAGGCCGAACCGACTGCGAAATTGCTCATCGAACACGGCGCGGATGTGACGCTGCCGGACGATCGGGGGATGACACCACTGCATTATGCGTGTACGGCCTCGATGTGCCGGATGCTTGTCGAACAAGGAGCCGATATTCATGCCCGCGATGATCGTGGATGGACACCGCTGCACTATGACAGCAACTGGGGGCGATTATCAGCGGTTCAATATCTTGTTGAAAACGGGGCGGATATTGACGCCCTTGATAACGAAAGGCGAACACCGCTGATGCTGGCCAGTACAAATGCATATAGCCCTGTAGCTGAATACCTGATCAATCAACATGCCGGTCTTACTGTCACAGACGATCAGGGCAGAACACCCTTGCACTGGGCGGTCCTTAAAAATGAAGAGCAGATTCGAGAATTATTGAATGGGCAAAGAGCCGGCGACGGACAATCACAGGCCGCTGTTGATAAACATTACCTGAAAATAATCGATACCTTAAAGATCCTGATTGCCGCCGGGGCGGATCTTCAAGCCAAAGACGCTCAAGGCCTGACAGCCCTGGATTACGCCAGAACAGCAAACAATCTCGCTGTGGTTAACCTGCTTTCTGCTGAAGAATCTACAGGCTCCGAACTAACTACGACGAACTATAAAGCCGCTTTGCCCAACGATATCACCGTCAAACTGCTGGGTGTGGCGGATATCCCGGCCGACAGCACGCAATGGTGGGCCGCCGATGGTACGCCGATTGACAGCGTGTACTGGGAAGGAACCACCCTCGTAAAAGAGGAGGTCAAAGATGAGCGGCAGGTAGTCCTGCGAATCGACTCGCCGGAAGAGGATCCGGATCAAAAGCCGGATATGAAAGCTTCTGTGCATCGCCATTCTGTGGGAGAAGGCCCCGGTTCGTATGTCGGAGCATTTTTTGTCGAACAGGACAGACAAACGCTGGAAGATCATGTCGGTTGCAGCTTCTCGCTGCATGATGATTATCCGACCGTTGATATTCCTGTGACCGTGAGCTATGGACCGTGGCGGACACTGGCTGACAAGGATGCGCAGGAACAGGACAATCTGATGAACATTCTGCTCGATGTCGGCACACTGGTCTTTAACGACCCCGCGGAAAAAGACGGCAAGACAACGCTGTCGGCCACCCTGATCGGCGGCCGGCTCGACACCTGGCGATTTATCGCCATCGACACCCAGGGCAAACAGCACACCAGTAATTCGGCAGTTGCCAGCGGAACAGTCCGCCAGACACCCGACGGTGACATTGAACATCAAATTTACAGAGTTGAATTCAGACAGCCGCTAAGCGAGATCGTCAAGTTCCAGTTCCAGACGCGGCAAACGCAAAAAGTCACCTTCATAAACGTCTCACTTTACTCTGGAAGGAAAACGGATGTGAGAATTGATTCCTCAGTGCTCAGTCCTCCGACTTCAGAGATAAAATCTCCGAACTCCGAACTTACATCGACGAACTACAAAGCCACGTTGCCCAACGGCGTTACTGTAGAACTCGTAGGCATTTATGATTTTAACGATCCTGATGGTCAGTGGTGGTCTCCGGATCGGACAACACCCATACCGGAACCGTGCCTGTTTAAGGAGGCCTTTAGTCAACTTGATGCTGTGGCATTTCGGTTGTCCGGTAAAGAGTATTCCCAACACTACTGGCTGGATGATCCACTTATCATATCCGATGACTTTCTATTACGACCGGCAGGGCCACCTGAAAACAAAATGGGCGACAAGTTATACAATATGCGGCTCCTTTTATTTCCTCCTGAAACGAAAGACATGATTTCTTTTAAGGTTGGTACACCCAATGGGCAGTGGGAAGATGTTGTAGAGAATTTCATATATAAGACCGAAAAATTTGAAAAAAATAATGAAGCTTACATTTCAGCTACGTTTGTTGGGGGCCCTTTAAGAGTTCTGGCTGTTGATAATGACAGCAACTTACATCCAACCAACAAGATCGATACAATGCCCGCAACCACTTCCAGCAGTACAGCTCACAGTAAAGCAACTTTTAAGGTCGCGCTTCCATTAGATCAAATTAAAGAGTTCCGTTTTCAGACATGCTCGTACGAATGGGTCACCTTCAAAAACGTCGCCCTCCGCCCCGGCGGGGAAACGGAGGGGGAAGTTGAGCAGATGGAAAGTGAGGCATTTGACCCGACAATCGAGCGTGTAATCACAGGGGATTTTTCCAAGGCCATCTCGTATCTGGATTTAGATACCGGTGAGCATGTGACACCCAACGAGCCAGACATGTTTTTGAGGCCGTCGGTCGAATGGCTGCAAAACCACGGCGTCGATCTTTTTGTGAGTGGAGCTGAAAACGAACCCTCCTGCAGGACGGTGATGGACATGGTGCTGGGTCAGCTCTGGGAGGCAGCGTGGA
>ENA-ORCT01000639-ORCT01000639.1-marine-metagenome-genome-assembly--contig:-NODE-639-length-16058-cov-3.387710_pt1 | contig 16058 bp, 19 predicted proteins | sample MGYA00248632_ERZ508511 | MGnify/ENA primary metagenome ERZ508511 (study PRJEB26182, sample SAMN06268839) | marine metagenome | isolation source: Tt an P1-techrep anaerobic enrichment on pine from sediment...
CTGGGTGGTGGACAGCGAGGCGTGGCCGAGCAGTTCCTGGATGGTACGCAGGTCGCCGCCGCCGGCCAGGAGGTGGGTCGCGAAGCTGTGGCGGAGCGCATGCGGCGTCGCTGTCTCCGGCAGGCCGAGCAGGTAGCGGACATCGCGCATGCGTTTCTGGACGATTCCGGGATCGAGCCGCTTGCCGCGCGCGCCGACGAACAACGGGCCGTCATCCTCCAGCGCATAGGGGCAGGCGGCAAGGTAATCCTCGATGGCTTTGCGGACCACCGGCAGAACCGGCACCATGCGCTGCTTGTTGCCCTTGCCGGTGACGACGATCGAGTCGTCCTTCGGGGCTTGGCCGCGGTCGAGGGCCAGCGCCTCGCCGATGCGCAGCCCGCAGCCGTAGAGCAGCGTCACCACCGCCGCGTCGCGCGCCGCGATCCAGGGCTCGGAGGATTGCAGCTCCACCGTGTCGATCATGGCGCGGGCGGCGTCCGGGGCGAGGGGGCGGGGGAGTTTGCGCTGGAATTTCGGCGCGCGGACCGAGAGCACGGCGACCGGGTCGAACCCCTCGCGCTCTCCCAGCCAGCGGTAGAAGCTCTTGACCGCCGACAGCGCACGGGCCAGCGACCGGGCCGAGACGCCGCGGGCGCGCTCATGCGCCATCCAGGCGCGCATGTCGGACAGGCCGATCCCGGCCAGCGTCTTCATCCCCGGCGCGCCGCCCAGATGCCGGGCGAGGAAGGCGAGGAAGCCGGTGACGTCTGTGTTGTAGGCCTTGACCGTGTTCTGCGCCGCACCGTTCAGCGCGCGCTCATGCGCCAGCCAGTCGCTGAGCGCCGCGCGCGCGGCGGGTGTCAGCGACAGGCTCACGCCAGCCAGCGGCGCATCGCCCGTTCGAACACGCCCGCGAAGAAGGCCAGGAGGTCGGTGCCCTGGCTGGGCGAGAACTGGTGCGGGTCCTCGGCCCCCATCACCAGCATGCCCGCCTGGCGCCCCTCGCCGAAATCGAGCTTCAGCAGCGCCTCGGAGCGGATGTAATCCGCCCTTTCGCCATAGAGGCTGTCGCCCGAGGGCTGGGTCTGGCGCAGGGTGACCTGGCGCACGGGCAGGTTGCGCCCCTGCGTGATATAGCTGTCGATGAAACCGGGCTCGGAGACGTAGAGCACATCTCCCAGCCGCTCCAGAACGGCGTCCTCTTCGCCCTGCCGGCCTTCCAGCACCAGCCGCAGGCAATCGAGGCGCAGGATGCCGGAGACCTCGCTCCCGAGATTGCGCAGGAAGGCCTCGAACCCGGTCGGGTCGAGCATTTTCAGGATGGCCCGGTGCACCTGGTTGGTGCCGGCGAGGTTTTCATAGGCCGCGGCGATGACCGAGCGGTGGGTCTCCTCCAGCCGGTCGAACCGGGCCTCCAGCCGATCCATGGCGACGCCGCGCAGATCGACGATATTGCCGCCCATGGCCCTTTCATTGGCGGCGATCAGCGCGTGCATCAGCTCGCGGTCTTCGAGGATTGCGTCGGGATCGGCAAGGATGCGATCCCGCAGAGTGGGTTCGATCAGGGCTGTGCTGCTCATCTGGGCCTCTTGTCGTCTTTGCGCGCAACCCTAGCAGAAGCGCGTGGTTTTTTCTTGTGTTTTTTCAGGCGGCCGGCGTTTCGAGGCGACGGTATTGCGGACCGCCCCGGGGGGGCCCGCGCCGGTGCCGGTCAGCTCAGAGGATCTTCTGCCCGGTCTTGGCCCAGTCCTTCATGAACCCGTCCAGCCCCTTGTCGGTCAGCACGTGGCTGGCCATCTGCTTGACCACGGCCGGAGGCGCGGTGGCGATGTCGGCGCCGATCAGCGCGGCGTCCCTCATGTGGTTCACGTTGCGGATCGAGGCCGCCAGGATCTGGGTCTCGAAGCCGTAATTGTCGTAGATGGTGCGGATGTCCTGGATCAGGTCCATCCCGTCGAGGTTGATGTCGTCGAGCCGGCCGATGAAGGGCGAGATGAACGTGGCGCCCGCCTTGGCCGCCAAGAGCGCCTGGTTGGCCGAGAAGCACAGGGTCACGTTCACCATGTGGCCTTCGCCCGACAGCACCTTGCAGGCCTTCAGCCCGTCCCAGGTCAGCGGCACCTTGATGGCGATGTTGTCGGCGATCTTGGCCAGCTTGCGGCCCTCTTCGATCATCGCCGGGGCCTCCAGCGCCACGACCTCGGCCGAGACCGGGCCGTCGATCATGTCGCAGATCTCCTTGGTGACCTCGAGGATGTCGCGGCCCGCTTTCATGATCAGCGAGGGGTTGGTGGTCACACCGTCGGCCATGCCCAGTTCGTTGAGCTCGGCAATGGCCTCGACGTCGGCGGTATCGACAAAGAATTTCATTTGTATTGTCCTGCAACTGTCGGCATCTGTTCGGGCTCCTGATACAAGAAGGCCCGCCCGGCGGAAACACGTAAAAGGAATTTGTGGCACTTCGGATGAGCAGCGCCCCGGCAGATTTCTACGACGAAGGCGCGCTGGTGGGCGTGCTCACGACCCAGCCGCTGGACCGGCTGCTGGATTACCGCGCGCCCGAGGGCGGCTGCGCGCTGGGGGCGTTTGTCGAGGTGCCTTTGGGCCCGCGCAAGGTGCTGGGCGTGGTCTGGGGGCCGGGGCAGGGCGGCTATGACCTGTCCAGGCTGCGCGGCGTGAACCGGGTGCTGGACGTGGCCCCGATGCGCGACGAGATGCGCGAATTCCTGGAGCGCGCGGGCGATTACACCATCACGCCCATGCCGGCGATGCTGCGGCTGGCGACCCGCGCGCCGGGGCTGGGCGGCGCGGTGTCGATGCGCAAGGTCTACCGGCTGGGCGCGGCGCGGCCCGAGCGGATGACGGATGCCCGCCGCCGCGTCCTGGAGGTGCTGGAGGAGTATGGCGGCCTGGCCTTCACCCTGTCCGAGCTCTCGGCGCAGGCCGGTGTCACGACATCGGTCATCAAGGGGCTGGTCAAGCTCGGCGCGCTGTCCGAGGAGGACACGCCGCGCGACATGCCCTATCCGCGGCTCGACCCCGACCTGCCGGGCGTGGACCTGACCGAGGATCAGGCCGCGGCGGCGAACCGCCTGCGCGACGGCGTGGCAAGCGGGCGCTATGGCACCACGCTGCTGAAGGGCGTGACCGGATCGGGCAAGACCGAGGTCTATCTGGAGGCGGTGGCGGAATGCCTGCGCCGCGGGCGGCAGGCGCTGGTGCTGCTGCCCGAGATCGCGCTGACCTCGGAATTCCTGACCCGGGTTGAGAAACGCTTCGGCGCGAAGCCCGCCGAGTGGCATTCGGGCGTGACCATGACCGAGCGCCGGCGCTGCTGGAAGATGGTGGGCCAGGGCGGTGCGCAGCTTGTCGTCGGCGCGCGCTCGGCGCTGTTCCTGCCCTATCGCGACCTCGGCCTCATCGTGGTCGATGAGGAGCACGATACCTCCTACAAGCAGGAGGATGGCGCGCTCTATTCCGCCCGCGACATGGGGGTGCTGCGCGCCTCGCTGTGTGACGCGCAGGTGGTGCTGGCCTCGGCCACGCCCAGCCTTGAGAGCTGGGCCAATGCCGAGGCGGGCAAATACGCCCGGATCGACCTGCAGTCGCGCTTCGGCGCGGCCGAGCTGCCCGAGATGCGGGCGGTGGACATGCGCGAGGCCGATCTGCCGGGCAACCAATGGATTTCGCCCATCCTGCAGGCCGAGGTGCGCGCGCGGCTGGAGAAGGGGGAACAGTCGCTGCTGTTCCTCAATCGCCGCGGCTATGCGCCGGTGACGATCTGCCGGGCCTGCGGCCACCAGATCGGCTGCGACCATTGCGACGCGCGGATGGTCGAGCACCGGTTCCAGAAACGGCTGGTCTGCCACCAATGCGGCGAGACCAGGCCGATCCCCGAAACCTGCCCCTCCTGCGGGGTGGAGGGCAAGCTGGCCCCGGTGGGCCCGGGGGTGGAACGGCTGGCCGAAGAGGCGCTGGAGGTCTTCCCCGAGGCGCGCATCGCGGTGCTGTCGTCCGACCTGTTCGGCTCGGCCCGCGCGCTGAAGGCGCAGATCGAGGCCATCGCGGCGGGCGAGGCCGATATCATCATCGGCACGCAGCTGGTGGCCAAGGGGCACAATTTCCCCCTGCTGACGCTGGTGGGCGTGATCGATGCCGATCTCGGGCTTCAGGGCTCGGACCTGCGGGCGGCGGAGCGCACGTTTCAGCTGATGCGGCAGGTGGCGGGGCGCGCCGGGCGGACCGGGCGCAAGGGGCTGGCGCTGCTGCAGACCTACCAGCCCGAGCACCCGGTGATCCGCGCCATCCTGTCGGGCGACGAGGAAGGGTTCTGGCGGGCCGAGGCCGCCGAGCGCCGCGCCGCGGGCGTGCCGCCCTATGGCCGCATGGCGGGGATCGTGCTGTCCTCGCCCGAGCTTCAGCAGGTCTTCGACCTCGGGGCCGAGATGGCGCGGCGGGACGCGCCGCTGCGGCGGATCGGGGCGCAGGTCTTCGGCCCCGCCCCCGCGCCGATCGCGCGCATCCGGGGGCGGCACCGGGTGCGGCTGCTCGTCAAGGCCGAAAAAACCGCCCCCCTGCAGGCGGCGCTGCGGCAATGGGCGGGGCAGTTCAAGCTGCCCGGCAACCTGCGCCTTCAGATCGACATCGACCCGCAGAGCTTTTTCTAGAGCATCTGGTCGTAGGCCTCGATGGCGAGGTCGCGCAGCCGGTCGCGCGGCATGTCGCCCACCACGGCATAGCCCAGCCCGCCGTCCTTCCAGTACAGGCTCTGGGTGGTGCCGTGGCCGGCATATTCGAACGCGCTGTCGGCCTTGTCCCGCTGCGGCGAGACATAGAGCGTGATGCGTTTGCCATCGGCGTTTTCATACATGTAGAGCCCCGCCGGACCGTCTTCGGAGGGCAGGATGCGCCCGCCCATCAGGGCAAAGCCCGACGCGGCCAGATCGGGCGGGCGCATCTGCGTGCCCATGCGCTTGGACATCCAGGTGTCCAGATGTTCGCGCTGGCTGGCGGGCACCTCGACGGGGTGCACGACCTCGACCACATAGGTGCCGTGGGCGGTGAGCGCGGCCTCGGCCAGCTGCGTGGCCCCGGCCTCGGGGCCGAGCCAGGCATGGCTGACCCAGCCGCCGGTGCCGCCGATGGCCAGCAGCGCCAGCATGGCGGCCAGGCGCAGCGGCGCGCGGACCGGACGAGGCGCGGCGGGCACGCGCAGCACGTCTGTCAGCCGCTCGGGGACCGGCGCGTCGGGGGACGTGCCGTAGAGCGCCCGGATCGCCGCATCCTGCGCGCCCCAGTCCTCCAGCTTGGCCCGGGCCTCGGGATCGGCGGCCAGCCGTTCCTCCAGCGCCGCGCGCGCCTCGGGCGGCAGGGCGTTTTCGAAATAGGCGATCAACTCTTCGTCGCTCAGCGGCGTTTGCGGCTGGGTCATCTTTCGGGTCTCCCGGCGGGGTGGCGGGCAGGGGTGGGGCGGCCCGGGCGCTCGCGCCCGGTCATGCCGCGCAGCGCTTCGCGGGCGCGGGCGAGGCGGGACATGAGCGTGCCCAACGGAATATCCAGCGCGGCGGCGGCCTCGTTGAAACTGGCGCCTTCCAGAACCACCAGAAGCAACGCCCGGCGCTGATCGTCGGGCAGGCGGGCGATGGCGGCCTCGGTCTCGCGCAGGGCCATGTGATCCTCCTGCCCGGGCGGGCGCGAGGGCTCGACCGCCAGGTCATCGACGGCCACGAGGTGGCCGGGGCGCGGCGCGCGGCGCATCAGGTCGCGGTGGCGGTTGATCAGGATGGAAAACAGCCAGGCCCGGAGCGAGCCGTCGGCGCGCCGCGCGCGGTGGCCCGCCACGGCGCGCTCCAGGCAGTCCTGGACGAGGTCGTCGCCCGCCTCCGCGTCGCGCATCAGCGCGTGGGCGTAGCGGCGCAGGGCGGGGATCTGGGCTTCGATCTCGTCCAGGGTATTCATGTCATCGGCTCTGCACGGGGCTCACGGGCGGGCCAGGTGCCAGACACCCTTGACGCCGTCGCCGGTGATGTCGCCGGGCGCGGCATCCTTGAACCAGCTGTAGAGCGGCTGGCCCTTGAAGGCCCATTGCCTGGAGCCGTCGGCGCGGATGATGATGCCGAACTCGCCCTGGGGCTTGGCATTGCGGCCGGCCTCCAGCGGCGGCCATTTGGCGGCGCAGTCGTCATAGCAGTTGGAAACGGCGGCGGCATCCTTGTCGAAGACATAGAGCGACATGCCGTCGCCATCGGTCAGGATCTGGCCCTTGGCGCTGGCGCCGGTCTGGATGGCTGTGGCGGCAAAGGCGGCGGTGCTCAGGGTCGCGGCGGTCAGGGCAATGGCCAGGGTGGTCTTGAGGCTCACGGGGCTCTCCTTTGGTCTGGGTTGGTGCCGGCCCTTGCGACCGGCACAGTAACAGACGCAGGAGGGCCGGGAATAGTCCCTGGCCCCCGTGGTTTTTTCACGCCGTCGCGCGCATCCCGGGCTGATCGACCACGAAATCGGTGATGACCGCGCCGATCCACATGCAGAACAGCGCCACCCAGGCGGTGCCGGCGAAGATCGAACCGCCGGTGACGCCGTTGCCGATCGCGCAGCCGCCTGCAAGCATCGCGCCGAAGCCCATCAGCGCCGCACCGATCATCGCCTTGCGCATGTTGACCTCGCTCTCGAAGCCCTGGAATTTCAGCTCGCCCGCCAGGCCGGCGGCGGCAAAGGCACCGATCACCACGCCGGGCACCAGCCCGACGTCGAATTCCAGGATCGCGTTGCGGTCGAGGAAGAACATCAGCGTGTTGGCCGAGGGCCCGGAGAAGGTGGCGCTTTCGATCTGTATCGGCTCGAAGCTGACCTGCGCCAGGTTGTAGGTCAGCACCCAGCCCGCCGCCACCGCGAAGCCCACGCCCGCGCCGAAGATCCAGGTCTGCAGCCCGATCCGGTTCTTGTGCGACAGCCACAGCGCCACCAGCGCCGCCATCAGGCCGATGACCAGCCCGCTGCCGTCGGGCAGGCGGAGCGCCGAGATCAGGTGCATATTCTTGCCGCCCGGCGTGACCCACAGCCCGGCCAGCCAGTCGCGCAGTGGCGACAGCGCGCCATGCAGGCTCATCTGCGCCACCACGGCAAAGATCAGCCCCGAGACGACAGAGCGCAGGTTTCCCGTGGAGGCCAGCACCAGGAGCCGCCCCGAGCAGCCGCGCGCCAGCACCATGCCCGCGCCGAACATCAGCCCGCCGATGATCGCCCCCGACCAAGAGCCCGCCACCGCCATCATCCGCGCATCTGCCGAGCGCATCAGGCCGAACATCTCGGCCCCCTGCACCCAGACCAGCGCCGTGGACCAGGTCAGCAGCCACACCGCCACAGACCGGCCCAGGCTGCCGCGGGCGAACTCCACGGTGGCCGCACGCAGGCAGAAGGATGAGCGCTGCGCCGCCACCCCGAAGATGATGCCGGTGATCAGGCCGAACAGCGCCGCGGTGGGCTGTTCGCCGATGTTTTCCACGATTGCCAGTATGTCCATTCACGCCTCTCTCAGACTCTCGCCGGGTTGCCGTTTTTCCTGCCTCAACTGCGCGCAATCTGCATTGATTCAGATCAGGCGGCGCAAATGCGACCATGGAGAGTCGCGAACAGGCGCCGTGCCGGTGGTAATGCCGGTTTCCGGCGGCGGCGCGCAATGCGCGTTTTTGCCCTCGTCAACCGCAGCGGGCGGGGCTATGGCTTTGCCATGCAGAACCACAGCCGCACCCTCCCCCTGGCCGAGGCCCACACGCAGCCTTTCTGGCGGCGGCCCGTGAGCCTGCTGTTCCTGATGGCCGCCGCCATGCCCGTGGCCTTCGCCACCTGGTCGGCGCTTCTCAACAATTTCGTGATCGAGGTCGCGGGCTTCAGCGGGGTCGAGATCGGCTGGCTGCACACGGTGCGCGAGATCCCCGGCTTCCTGGCCGTGGGGGTGATCGCGCTGATCATGGTTCTCCGCGAGCAGGTGCTGGGCGTGGTGGCGCTCTTGATGCTGGGGGCCGCGACGGCGGTCACCGCATGGTTTCCCACGCTGGGCGGGTTGCTGAGCGTGACCATGATCAGCTCGATCGGGTTCCATTATTACGAGACGGTGAACCAGTCGCTGCAGCTGCAATGGCTGCCGAAGGACCGCGCGCCGCAGGTCCTGGGCTGGCTGGTGGCCACCGGCTCGGCGGCCTCCCTGGTGGCCTATGGGCTGCTGGTCGTGAGCTGGAAGACCTTCGACCTGTCCTACAATTTCGTCTACCTGGTGTCCGGCGGCTTCACCGCCGTGGTGGCGCTGTTCTGCCTGCTGGCCTATCCGCAATTCGAGGCGCCGAACCCGCAGGTCAAGAAATTCATCCTGCGCCGCCGCTACTGGCTCTATTACGCGCTGCAGTTCATGTCGGGGGCGCGGCGGCAGATCTTCGTGGTCTTCGCCGCCTTCATGATGGTTGAGCGCTTCGGCTTCGAGGTGCACGAGGTCACCGCGCTGTTCCTGATCAATTTCGTGGCCAACATGGCCTTTGCCCCGCTGATGGGCCGGGCCGTCGCGAAATGGGGCGAGCGCCGCGCGCTGGCGTTTGAATATGTCGGGCTGATCGTGGTGTTCCTGGCCTATGGCGGGATCTATTATTTCGGCTGGGGCGTGGTGCTGGCGGCGACGCTTTACGTCATCGACCACCTGTTCTTCGCGCTGGCCTTCGCGCTGAAGACCTATTTCCAGAAGATCGCCGATCCGGGCGACATCGCCCCCACCGCCGCCGTGGCCTTTACCATCAACCACATTGCAGCCGTGTTTTTGCCGGCGATGCTGGGGTATCTTTGGGTGACCAGCCCCGGCGGCGTCTTTGCCCTGGCGGCGGGGATGGCGGGGCTGTCGCTGTGCCTGGCGCTGATGATCCCGCGCCATCCCGAACCCGGCAACGAGACCGTGTGGGCCAGATTCCGCGCGGTTCAGCCGGGATAGACATTTCGTTTTCCGCCGCGATGTGGCAGAAATCGAGGAAAAGGGGATGCCGGGCGCGGTGAGGCGCCCGGAACAAGAAGGCCAGAGGCATGACCGTTCGCAGCTGGATCGCCTACCTGTTCGCGGGCACGGCCCTCTGGGCGGTGGCCATCGGCTTCCTGTCCGGCCTGCTGCCCAGTGATCCCCTGCCGGGCCTGGGGTACATCGTCGGCTATACGATCCCCTTCTCGGGTGCCGCGCTTGTGCCCTCGGCCCTGATCGCGCTGGTGGTTCTGGCGCTGACCCGAAAGGCGCAGGCGGCGATGCGCGTCTGGACATTTGCGGCCTCGTTACTGGCCATCTGTTTCTCTATGGGGGCCTTCATGGTCGCATGAGGTGCCCGCCCGAACCGCCGGAGGTTTCCATGTTTCCGTTCCCGCAGAAGAAGATGCAGATGATCGCGCCCGAAGAGGCGCTGCCGGGCCGGTCCACCCCCATTCCCACCGCGGCGCGGCATTACGTTTTCGACCGTCCGCTGAAGGCCGAGCTGCCCGCGGGCATGGAAGAGGCGATGTTCGGCATGGGCTGCTTCTGGGGGGTGGAGCGGCTGTTCTGGCAGACCCCGGGCGTGTGGCTGAGCATGGCGGGCTATGCCGGCGGCTTCACCCCCAACCCCACCTACGAGGAGGTCTGCACCGGCCAGACCGGCCATGCCGAGGTGGTGCGGGTGATCTTCGACCCCACGGTGATCTCCTATGACGGGCTGCTGAGGCTGTTCTGGGAAGGCCACGACCCCACCCAGGGCATGCGCCAGGGCAACGACCGGGGCACGCAGTACCGTTCGGCCATCTACACCTGTTCCGACGATCAGGCCGCGGCGGCCGAGGCCAGCCGCGATGCCTTCCAGGCGCGGCTGAGCGCGGCGGGGCTGGGGGCCATCACCACCGAGATCGGCCCCGCGCCCGCGTTCTTCTATGCCGAAGACTACCACCAGCAATACCTGGCCAAGAACCCCGGCGGCTATTGCGGGCTGGCCGGAACCGGGGTCAGCTGCCCCATCGGCACCGGCGCGTGAGGCCGAGGCGGGTTCATATCCTCGGGGCCAGCGGCACCGGGTGCTCGACGCTGGGCCGCGCGCTGGCGGACCATCTCGGCAGCCAGGCCTTCGACACCGATGATTTCTTCTGGCGGCCTACCGATCCGCCCTTCAGCGACAAGCGGCCGATCCGCGAGCGGCTGGCGCTGATGGAAGAGATGTTCCTGCCGCGCTCGGACTGGGTTCTGTCGGGGTCCTGCACGGGGTGGGGCGACGTGATCGTGCCGCGGCTGACCCATGTCATCTTCCTGACCATGCCCGCGGGACGGCGCCTGGCCCGCCTGCGGCGCCGCGAAAGGCGCCGCTTCGGCCGCGCGATCGAGCCGGGCGGCCACCGGGCCGAGGCCTTCCGCAGCTTCCTCGACTGGGCGATGAGCTATGACGACCCGGTCTTCACCGGCCGCTCGCGCCACCTGCACGAGGCCTGGCTGGCCGAGCTGGACTGCCCGGTCACCCGCCTCGATGGCGCCCAGCCGCTGGAACGGTTGACCGAGCAGGCGCTGGCCGCGCTTGACCCCGCGCCCGCGGGGGCCTAGGCGCAGGGGCGAGACCCTGACGGAGAGAGCGATGCCCACCTTCACCGCCCTGACCACCCTCAAAGGCAAAGCCGCCGCCGACGCCCTGGGCGAGGCGATGGAACGGCTGGTGCCCGAACCCACCGGGGTGGGCGTGTTCGAGATCGAGGACGGCTCCGGCCTGTGGGAGGTCGGCGGCTATTTCACCGAAAAGCCCGACGCCGCGGGCCTGGCGCTTCTGGCCGCGATGCACGGGGCCAGGGATTTCGTGGTCTCCGAGCTGCCCGACGTGGACTGGGTGGCCAAGGTCAAGCGAGAGCTGGCCCCGGTCGAGGCCGGGCGCTTCTTCGTCTATGGCAGCCACGACGCCGACAAGGTGCCCGAGGGCAAGGTCGCCCTGCTGATCGAGGCGGCGATGGCCTTCGGCACCGGCCATCACGGCACCACGCTGGGCTGCCTGCGCGCGCTGGACCGGCTGGCCGAGGCGGGCGTGGTCTGCGAGAAGGTGGCCGATATCGGCTGCGGCACGGCGGTCCTGGCCATGGCGGCGGCGGCGATCTGGCCGAACCCGGTTCTGGCCAGCGATATCGATGCCGTGGCGGTCGAGGTGGCCGAGGCCAATGTCGCCGCCAACCACATGCAGGGCCGGGTGCGCTGCGTCGAGGCCGCGGGCTTCGATCACCCCGAACTGAAGGCCGCCGCGCCCTTCGACCTCGTCTTCGCCAATATCCTGAAAGGGCCGCTGGTGGCGCTGGCCCCCGATATGGCCGCGCATGTGGCGCCGGGCGGGTATGCGATCCTGTCGGGCATCCTGAACCCTCAGGCCGACGACGTGGTTGCGGCCTACGCCGAAAACGGATTCACTGTTCGCAACCGCGAGGAAATCGGGGATTGGACGACTCTTTGTCTCCGGAAAACGGACTGACCCGCCGTAATTTGGCCAAGTTGTTACCTTATTCCTGCCGCCTTAGGGGGCGGGAGAAAGATGATGGCTGACCCGCAGATGGAAGAATTTTATGGCCGGCTTCGCCGTGTCGCGCACAACCAACGGCGCGGGGCGGCGTTCGAGGTGCCTGGCACCGTGAGCGCAGCCCGCTACCGGCCCAGGGCGCGGGCAGAGCGCTCGTCGCTGCTGCGCCCGACGCTGCTGGTGCTGGCGGTCTTCATGGTGCTGAAATCGGCGCTCCTCGTGGAGATCGGCCCGGTGGACTATCAGGGCCGGGTGGACCGGTTGCGCGAGGGATCGCAGATCGAGGCCGCAGGCGCCTGGGCCCTGCAGATGGATCCCTTGACCCTCTGGCTGGCCGGGCAGTTCCGCGAACTGATCAGACGCCCGATCTGAACCGGGGCGCCGGTTCGACTCCGGATCACATCAGAAACTCCGCCGGCCGGGGCCGGCGGAGCGCTGAGAGGCCCTGCGGGGCGGCCGACGGCCGGCCCCGGCAGGTCATTTCGTGATGAAATCGATATCGCCGCGGACGAGCCCGATATCGCGCAGCTGGCGGTCGGTCAGTTGCGACAGAGCCTTGCGCGTGGCGCGGCGTTGGTTCCATGCGACGACAGCGGCGATGCCGCGTGCGGAAATTTCCGCGAAACGCCCGCCGACAGGCGCGCGTGTGGTTTCAGTAACAGCCATTCCAGTCTTTCCTTCCTACTGCCTTTCACGATCCGGACGACCGTGAAAGGGCCGAGCAACCGTTGTCCGGGGCAAATAAGGAGGTGAAAAACGCAGCACAACGCGTGATTTGTGCATGGCCTTTATGCAGTTTTGGAATGGCGGCCTCCGCATGTCACAGTTTGCCGCAGCGTGGGAATTGCGCAGGGAAGGACGCCGTTCCCGGGCGGTCCGGCAACGCCTCCCCGAACGGGCGCTGGCGCATTCAGACTGGCCGATGTTCTCTTTTCGTGCTACTGCATCGCAAAAGACACGAAAAACGGGGCGAGCATGCGGGTATTGGGGGTCGATCCGGGCCTGCGCAACATGGGCTGGGGACTCATCGACGCAGAGGGTGCGCGAATCAGCCATGTCGCGAACGGCATCTGCACCTCCCGCACCGGCGATCTGGCCGGGCGCCTGCTCAGCCTGCACGAACAGCTCAGCGAGATCGTCGCGCGCTATGCGCCCGACACGGCCGCTGTGGAACAGACCTTCGTCAACAAGGACGGCGCCGGCACGCTGAAGCTGGGCCAGGCGCGGGCGATCGCGCTGCTGGTCCCGGCGCAGGCGGGGCTGAGCGTGGGTGAATACGCCCCCAACGCGGTGAAGAAGACCGTGGTGGGCGTGGGCCATGCCGACAAGAAACAGATCGACCACATGGTGCGGCTGCAGCTGCCGGGGGTGCAGATCGCGGGGCCGGACGCGGCCGACGCGCTGGCCATTGCGCTGTGCCACGCGCATCACGCGCAGGCGGCCGGGCGGCTGGGCGCGGCACTGGCGAGGGCGGCGCGATGATCGGCAAGATCGCGGGGCGGATCGACTATCGCGGCAGCGACCACGTTTTGATCGACGTGCGCGGGGTGGGCTACATCGTCTATGTCTCCGACCGGACGATGGCGGCGCTGCCCGGCCCGGGCGAGGCGGTGGCGCTCTATACCGATCTGGTGGTGCGCGAGGACCTGCTGCAGCTTTACGGTTTCCCCACGCTGCTGGAAAAGGAATGGCACCGGCTGCTGACCTCCGTTCAGGGGGTGGGGGCCAAGGCCTCGATGGCGATCCTGGGCACGCTGGGCGCCGAAGGGGTGGGCCGCGCCATCGCGCTGGGCGACGCGGCGGCCGTGAAGGCCGCGCCGGGGGTGGGGCCGAAACTGGCGCAGCGCGTGGTCAACGAGTTGAAGGACAAGGCGCCCTCGGTGATGGCCATGGGCGGCACGCTGCCCGCCGCGATGGGAGAGACCCCGGCCGAGGTGATCGAGACCGCGGCGGCGGCACCCGCGCCCGCCGCCAGACCCGCGCCTTCGGCCTCGGCCCAGTCCGAGGCCCTGTCGGCGCTGGGCAACCTGGGCTATGCTCCGGGCGAGGCCGCGGCGGCGGTGGCCGAGGCGGCGGGGGAGGCCCCTGAGGCCGACACCGCCGCCCTGATCCGCGCCGCGCTGCGCCTGCTGGCGCCGAAAGGATAAGCGATGACCGGCCCCGACCCGACGCTCCGCCCCGACCGCCAGCCCGAGGATGCCGACCGCGCCCTGCGCCCGCAGGCGCTGGACGAGTTCATCGGCCAGGCCGAGGCGCGGGCCAACCTCAAGGTCTTCATCGAAAGCGCGCGGCGCCGGGGCGAGGCGATGGATCACGCCCTGTTCCACGGCCCGCCCGGCCTGGGCAAGACCACGCTGGCGCAGATCATGGCGCGCGAATTGGGGGTGAATTTCCGCATGACCTCGGGCCCCGTTCTGGCCAAGGCGGGCGACCTGGCGGCGATCCTGACCAATCTCGAGGCGCGCGACGTTCTGTTCATCGACGAGATTCACCGGCTGAACCCGGTGGTGGAGGAGGTGCTCTACCCCGCGATGGAGGATTTCGAGCTGGACCTGGTGATCGGCGAGGGCCCCGCCGCCCGCACCGTGCGGATCGAGCTTCAGCCCTTCACGCTGGTCGGCGCCACCACGCGGCTCGGCCTGCTGACCACGCCCTTGCGTGACCGCTTCGGCATCCCCACGCGGCTGCAGTTCTACACCGTGGACGAGCTGCACGAGATCGTCACCCGCGGCGCCCGCCTGATGGGCGTGCCCGCCGAGCCCGAGGGCGCCCGCGAGATCGCCAAACGCGCCCGCGGCACGCCGCGCATCGCCGGGCGGCTGCTGCGCCGGGTGGTGGATTTCGCGGTGGTCGAGGGCGACGGGCGGATCACGCAGGCCATCGCCGACAATGCGCTGACGCGGCTGGGGGTGGATCACCTCGGCCTCGACGGGGCTGACCGCCGCTACCTGCTGATGATCGCCGAGAACTATGCCGGCGGGCCGGTGGGGATCGAGACCCTTTCGGCCGCGCTCAGCGAAAGCCGCGACGCGCTGGAAGAGGTGATCGAGCCCTATCTGCTGCAGCAGGGCCTGATCCAGCGCACCCCGCGGGGGCGGATGCTGGGCGCGAAGGCCTGGGCGCATCTGGGGCTGCCCATGCCGAAACCGGCGGGCCAGCAGGATCTCTTTGCCGGGAAGTAGCGGCGCAGCAGATCCGGGCGGTTGTTCCCTGTGGCAAAGGGATTTATGCCTCCGGCGGGAGTATTTGGGCCAAGAAGAAGGGAAACCCATGAGCCCCCAAGAGGTCGAGGCGCTGTTTACACGCGCCGATGGTCAGTATCTGTTCGCCCGCTGGGGCCGGCCGATCGCGCCGGTGGTCTTCGGCGTCGAGGAAAAGACGCTGGGGGTCATCAAGGGCGCCTGCGAGGCGGTGGTGGCGCTGGCCGGGCACAAGATGGCCGAGACCGACCCCGAGCTGGGCTCGAACCTGATGATCTTCTTCTTCCGCGACTGGGCCGAGCTGCTGGAGACCCCGAACCTGGACAAGCTGGTGCCGGACCTCGCCCCGCTGGTGGCGCGGCTGCAGGCGGCGGGCGCCAACCAGTACCGCTTCTTTCGCTTTGACGCGCAGAACGCCATCAAGGCGGCCTTCGTCTTTGTGCGGATGGACGAGGAGCTCAGCCGGATGCCCGCCGAAACCCTGGCGCTGAGCCAGATGGTGCAGACCATCCTGTTGTGGTCCGACCAGGCCTTTGCCGGGCGCTCTGCGCTGGCGCGCACGCCCGAGGGTCATGCGGTTCTGCGCCCCGACATCGCCGCGGTGATCCGTGCGGCCTACGACCCGGTCATGCCCGCCTCTGCCGACGATCCAAGCCACGCCCTGCGGCTGGCCGCCAGGACAGGACAGATGCAATGACGCACCGTTTTCCCGTCCGCGTCTATTACGAGGACACCGACCTTGCCGGCATCGTCTACTACGCCAATTACCTGAAATTCATCGAGCGCGGGCGCAGCGAGTGGGTGCGCGATCTGGGCGTGGACCAGGCGGCGCTGAAGGCCGAGCAGGGGGCCGTCTTTGCCGTGCGGCGGGTGGTGGCCGATTATCTCTCCCCCGCCCGATATGACGATAAATTGATCGTGGAGACCGATCTGAAGGCTGTCACGCCGGCCCGCGTTGTGCTTAGTCAGCGCGTGATGCGCGGCGAGGAGGCTCTGTTTGCCGCCGAGGTGACCCTTGTGGTGCTGGGACCGGCCGGGCGGTCAATACGCCTGCCGGCGGAGTTCCGCCGGGCGCTGGGGGCGCAATAGGCGGTTGCCCGCGAAAAGCGTGGTTGCGGTAGCATTTACCCGCGAAACATTGTAGCTTTGCCGCTAATCAGAGCTGGACGAACCCGGCCCAACAACGAGCAGGTTAGATGGAAACCGAAACCCTTGCGATGGCGCAGGAGATTGATTTCTCCATGCTCGCCCTTTTCGCGCGCGCCACTTTCACCGTGAAAATCGTGATGATCCTGCTGCTGCTGGCGTCGTTCTGGAGCTGGGCGATCATCATCCAGAAGCACATCAA
>ENA-ORCT01000641-ORCT01000641.1-marine-metagenome-genome-assembly--contig:-NODE-641-length-15981-cov-3.450578_pt1 | contig 15981 bp, 11 predicted proteins | sample MGYA00248632_ERZ508511 | MGnify/ENA primary metagenome ERZ508511 (study PRJEB26182, sample SAMN06268839) | marine metagenome | isolation source: Tt an P1-techrep anaerobic enrichment on pine from sediment...
TATGGAACTGATCAGCCAGCATGCCAAGAAAATCATGGAAGGGTGCAAGGAGCGGGCCCGTGAGGCCGGACTCTCTTTTCAGGACGAGAGCCTGGAGTATATCGTCACCAACCGTGACCTGCTCGAGCTGGGTCCCAAGAACATGATCCCGACCCTCTATGACTACTGGGTGCAGGATGTTGAAATATTAAAAGAAACCGGCAGGTATGAACTCTCCCCATCCAACCCGTACGAGACCGTTATCAATACCAGGCCGCCGATCTCCTTTTATAACGACAATAACCCGGACTGGCTGAATGTGATGATCTTTTATCACGTCATCGGCCATATCGATTTTTTCCAGAACAATCTGTTTTTCCGCCACACGTGGGATTACGATTTCAACGGACAGGCGTTGTCCGATAAACGGCTCATTGCCAGACTCCGGTCGGAGAAAGGACGGTGGGTGGACTACGTGATCGAGTTTGCCCGCGGAATCGATAACCAGGTGGGCTACCACGATGAACTGGCCCGGATGGACAGGCCACTGCCCCACGGCCGCTCCCTTCAGCTCGATTACTATTTCGATGTATTCCTTCAGACGGATCACAGTGTCAGTACCCATGAGTACATTCAGGAGATCGAGTCCTACAACGATTTTATCCGAAAATACGGGCAGCTTGGTGAAGAATCATTTTTCGCTGCAGTCAGTCGAAAATATCCGGAATTTGACTCTGCATTCGAGAAATATAAACATCGGGAAAACAAGGAGCGGATGGATCTGATGCAGTTCGTGCTGGAGCATTCCGCCTTTCTGAACCGGGCTGAAAACCGGTGGATGAAATCGATTATCCAGGTGGTTCGAAACACCTCTTTGTTTTTTCAGCCCCAGATCCGCACCCGAATCATGAATGAAGGGTGGGCCAGTTACTGGCATGAGACGTTGTTCCTACAGGACGATCGGATTGCAGGGCACGAAGTGGACTATGCCAGAGTGAATGCAGGGGTGACGGCTTTGTCGCGAGTGGGGGTGAACCCCTATGCCCTTGGCATGCGGCTGTTTTATTACATCGAGGAGATGGCTGACAAGGGGAAGCTCTCGATGGCATTCAAAATGATGGCCGATGAAGGCAACCGGGGTCGATTTGATACAAAAGCGGGCGGAGGCCGGGAAAAAATTTTCAATGTCCGTGAAAATTTTTGCGATTTCATGTTTATCAATACCTTTGTGGACCAGGACTTTGTCAATCGTCACCGCCTGTTTGTTGTCGGCACCCGGCTCAATCAGGATAAAACCGCGTGGGAATATTATGTGAGAAGCCGAAAGGCGGAAGCATACCGCAATATGCTGGCCGATTCCCTTTACCATCCTCCCCATATTGAGATTGATACCAAACGTACAGCCCGTAACGGAACCCTTCAGCTGGTTCACCGGTTCGAAGGGAAGCCCCTGGTGCGGGATTTCATAGCCAATACCATGATGGGGATCGAGTTTTTATGGGGCGGACCTGTCAAACTTGATACAAGGGAGATTGTTTCCTCTCCACACGGCGATTTGAGGCCTTCTGACAGGGATCCGTCAGGATTGATTTCAACTGTTTCCGAAGACGATATAGTATGGCAGGACGTCTGTTACACAATGACCAACCGAAAATTGAGCAAGGAAACGCTTTAATGCCGGCGAATCCGCATTCCAGGGAGAGGTGGGTGACTGTGTTGATTCAAACAGGCTCTGAGGACCGGGAAGCGATACGTACGGAGAAAGGCTTGTTATGGAAACCATTCAGGACGCTCTCAACGCACTGAACCGAAACATGAGTGCATTTGAGCGTAACGAAATCATAGGCTTTGATGAATTCCTCAAAACCCTTAAGCGTCATCCTGAAAATATCCTGCGCAATGTGTTTCAGGTATTTCACGATATGGTCGAGGCGTATGCTCCGGATGGGTTCAAAGAGCCTCAGGAACTCCAGGAATCTTCCGATTTTGTCTGCTATAACTGCGATCAGCTCTTTGTCGAGGGTACCGATCATCCCTTTTTCGCTGACAGGATGTTTGCCAATCGACTCATTCATCTTGCCCAGTCTCTTCGGCGCGGTGCCCAGCAAAACAAAATTTATATTTTCAAGGGTCCGATGGGTTGCGGAAAGAGCACATTCCTGAACAACCTTTTAAAAAAGTTCGAAGATTACGCCAATACGGATGACGGTTGCCGATATGAGGCGGTCTGGCATCTGGATCGCCGAATTCTGGAACGCGCCATGGTGACGGTGGACGGTTCTCGAAACGGCTTCAATCAGCAGGCGGAGAATCGACGGCCATATAGCCATGAGAATGTGATGACCGAGTTTCCGGTGGGCATTGCCTTACCCACTTATTTTGTCGCGGTGCCATGCCCGAGCCATGATCATCCCATTCTTATGGTTCCCAAAACCTTTCGCAGGAATTTTCTAAGCGATCTGTTTAAAGGGACCGATTTTGAACAGACTCTGGTTTCAGCCAAGGAATACGAATGGGTGTTGCGTGACGATCCCTGCACAATCTGCAGTTCCATTTACGATGCCCTTCTGGCCAAAATGAAAAGTCCGCTGAAAGTGTTTCGAATGCTCTTTGCCCGTCCCTATCGGTTCAATCGCCGGCTGGGTGAGGGAATTACCGTTTTCAACCCCGGGGACCAGCCCATGCGGCAAACGGTTCTGAGCAATCCCATGCTGCAGAAACGGATCAACGCCCTGTTCAGGGACAGCAATCAGGTGCGGTACATTTTTTCCCGGTATGCGAAAACCAATAATGGCATCTACGCGCTGATGGACATCAAGTCCCACAACACCGATCGGCTGATCGAACTTCACAACATCATCAGCGAAGGGCTGCACAAGGTGGAGGACATCGAGGAGAATGTCAAATCCCTTCTCGTTGCCGTGATGAACCCGGAAGACGAGCCCAATATCCAGAAATTCAAATCGTTTTCCGACCGGATCGAGTATATTCGGATTTCATATGTAATCGACCTGAACACCGAAGTGGAAATTTATCGAAACACATTCGGCGGTCATATCGACGAGCATTTTCTTCCACGGGTGCTGCATAATTTTGCCCGAATTATTATTTCCACCCGACTGCGTGTACGGTCCGATGCCCTTTTGGAGTGGATCGGGGATCCTGATAAATACAACCGTTTTTGTGACCGGAACCTTCAGTTGCTCAAGATGGAGATTCTGACCGGTCACATCCCGGAATGGCTCTCCGAGGAAGACCGGAAGCGGCTGACCAGGGATCGCCGGCGGGCTATCCTGGCTGAAGCGGAAAAAGAGGGTGACAAAGGTATTTCCGGCCGGGACGCCATCCAGTTGTTCAATCGATTTTATTCGACATTTGCCCGTGAAGACCGGCCCATTGATATGGCCAACCTGGTGGAGTTTTTTCGGAACTCCCGGCGGGAACTCAAAGCATCGATTCCAGACGGGTTTCTCGACTCGCTTCTGGATCTTTACAACTATACCATTCTCCAGGAAATCAAGGGGTCGTTGTATTTCTACAACGAGGAGCAGATTTCCCGGGACATCCAAAATTATCTCTTTGCCGTTAATTTCGAACCGGGCTCGGTTGAAAACTGTGTCTATACCGGAGAAAAGCTCGAGATAACCGAGGAGTTCCTGCGGGGAATCGAGGACCGTATCCTCGGCAGTCGTATCGGAAGTGCGCTGCGTCGAGCGTTCCGGTCAGACACTCAGAAGGAGTACACTACCGTAACGTTGACGCAGGAAATTCGAGCTGCCGGCAAATCGATCGACGGCACAGCGCTGTACAGGGAACTGTATGATCGTTATGTCTATAACCTGAAAGAAAAAGTTCTCGATCCTTTTCTGGAAAACGAGAATTTTCGGCGGGCCATTAAAGACTACAACAGTGACGACTTCAAGACTTACGATAAACGTATCAAAAACGATGTGTCGTTTTTGATCGGTAATCTGTGCAACAGATATGGCTACACTCACCAGGGTGCTCAGGCGGTCTGTATATATGCCATCGACAACGATCTGGCCAGATATTATGGAAGACGCATCGTACAGGCCAATTTTTCGCGTGTGGGATAGGTGCTTGTTGGCTCATCCTCAGCGGTTGCGCTGAGATCGAGTCAGGGGAATCAGAAAAAGCAGGCATGCAACCAGAAACAGGATGCTTCCGACAAAGGTCAGCAGATCACCGTTGACGATGCTTGATGCAATAAACAGGAGTGCGCAGACAACAAACAGAATCCAGCCCCACAAGTGATAGGCCAACTCTCGATTCTTTTCCATTTCGATCCTTTCAAGCTGTTTTCACGCCCCGGTCTGACCAAGCATCACTCACAACCCCCGGGGATAGTTCATCAATACGAAGTGGTCCGGTTTATAAATACGGCTGCATTGGATCGTCGAACTTGCGACCAGGACCGTTTGGTCTCGATTTTCGTTTCCTGGTCCGTCAAGACGGTTTTCCCTCCTTGGGATTTATGTTAAAGCGTTTGCCCGGGATCGTGTTAGTAAATACGCAGCCATTCGATTGCCGGTGCATTTCGCTCCGCACCGATCATCAATGTTCAACCACTTTCTATTATCATAGCACCCATGGAGTTTAAAGGCCTGCCATGACATCTGAAGAAGAAAAACAGATTTCAGCCTTGAACCACAGGCTCAACCTGCCGGTCGATATTCAACTGATAACCAACACCGACGAGCGAAGCGAGGGATTTTTACATTTCTGTGACGATTTGGAGCGACTGGCTCCCAATGTCCGCGTTCAACGGAAAAAAAATGGAGATATCCTTTATCCGGCCATTCACATAGGTGATCGGATTCGCTATCATGCCATACCGAGTGGACCTGAAATGGCGCCGTTTCTGGATGCCCTGAAGCAGCTGAGCCGATCATCCACTCCGCTTTCCCCCGAATTGACGGCAATTTTGGACCAACTCAACACACCCGCATCCCTGGACCTGTTTATCGCCCCCCATTGTCCCCATTGCCCGGTAGCGGTCCGGGAGTGGGTTGAGGTTGCTCTGACCACTGACTGGGTCACGCTGAATATTATCGACGGAATCCTGTTTCCGGAAGCTGCGGACACTATCCGATCCGCTCCCACTCTGGTGCTGGACGGTGATTTTCGGTGGGCCGGTCGAACACCTGTCGGTGAGATCCTGAGCATCCTTGTCGATCGAAATCCTGCCCAACTGAGCGCGCAAACCTTTGAAACGATGCTGGGTGAGGGCGATGCCGGGCGTGTAGCCGAATTGATCTGTCGGGAACAGATGATTTTTCAGGGTTTTGCAGACCTTTTTTCCAACGAGAAATGGCCGGTTCGCCTTGGTGCCATGGTTGCCATGGAAATCGTTGCCGATCGGGATCCGAAACTTGCCGAAACGGCCATTGCGCTGTTGTGGGATCGATTTGACACAATGCCGGACGTGGCCAGGGGGGATGCGTTGTACATTTTCGGAGCGATCGGCAGTCGCCGTGCCCTTCCGCTTCTGGAAACAGTGCGTGGCGGCGATTACAGCGATGACATTCGCGAGGCCGCGCAGGAGGCCCTTGAATCGATTCTGGAGTCCGGATGTGGGGATAGTAGGGCAGGGGCCGGCGTATCTGATTTTAAAATCGGCTCTTAGGAACGAGGATTTAATTAATTGCAAGAATATTGCGCCGAATGGAGGTTCATCTTCAAGGTGCGTCAGCGGTTTCATACTGTACGTATGAGGCCGTTGACGCAACGCCGAAGATGGGCCACCAGGCAAGCAAGAAATTGTAATTAATAAAATTCGCGTTCCTTAGCACTGACATCCGATACTCGCCAACGGCGATGCTCAAAACGGCCGGCCCCGATTTTCTTCAGAAATCCGGGACCGTTTTTTGTTTTTTAGACTGCCATTACTCTTCCAGGAAAGCCTTCATGATGTAGAAGAGATCGGTGTTATCCATTGCCCTGGCGCATTCGGGTGAATTGCTCCAGATAATGGTATCCACTGCCGTGTGATTGGCGCTTTGGATTGGGTTGTTCGGGTTGCTGCCGAAGACCGGGTCAAGATCCGGCGCCATGACCGGGTTTCCGTCGTTGTCCACAATCGGATTTCCTTCCTTGTCGATCAGCTGATTGGCCGTGTCGCCGGGCTGGGAAATGGCACCGTAAGGGCCGTCGATAATGAACCCGCCGGTTTCGTGGTCAGCTACCACGATCAGCAACGTGTTTTCTTTGCGGGCATCGTCCGCGTTGATCCAATCCCGCACCACCTTGACGGCGTCGTCAAAATCCAGTGTTTCCTTAATCTGGTACATCACGTTTCGGTCGTGATTGGCCCAGTCGATCTGGGAGCCCTCCACCATCAGGAAAAATCCGTCAGTATCTTCCTCCAGTACGTCCAGGGCTGCCTGGGTCATCTCTTTGAGGGTCGGTTCGGAGGAGTTGGCGGAACGGGTGTAAATCGGGGTCAAACCTCCGTCGTTGAACAGGCCTAACAGTTTGGTCGCGTCACCGGAGGCCGACAGCTCTTCTTTTGTGGTGACAACGGTGTATCCATCGTTCCGGGCCTCGAGGATCAGCGCGTTGTTGTCCGCGTCTTCAGTCGCTGCCAGCAGGCATGTACTGCGGTTGGTGGCCACGCCACCGCCAAGCAGAACATCGATAGCCAGATCCAGCAACTGTTTAAAGATTTCGGTCTCACATTTCCGGTTATGGACATGGGCCCCAAACACCGCCGGGGTGGCGTGGGTGATGTCCGATGTGGCCACCAGGCCAGTGGCCATGCCATTTTTTTTGGCCAGTTCCAGGATCGTTTCCGGATTCAGGCGGGTTTCGTCGCAGGCGCCGTCCTGATCGTTGTCCAGGCAGGAAATCTCTCCATTGTTGAACTTTTCTCCACTGGCCCATGCAGAGGCTGCAGCAGCGGAATCGGTCACCGTGCTGTTCAGCGAATGGGTCCGCTGGTAGCCGATATATGGAAGCGTTTCAAAATTCAGCGCTTCGCCGTCCGGACCGCTCTTGTATATTCGGGCGGCCGTGACATTTGACAGTCCCATGCCGTCCGGTACCATGAAAATGATATTGGTCCTGGACTCGATGGTGGCAGGGGAATTTGAACCGGCGCTGGCATCGCTGCCGGATGAGCAACCGGACAGCATTGCCGTTCCGCATATACTGGATGCAAGCAAAGCCGTAATCAAACCATTTACAATCAACTTTTTTTTCAGCACTTTTTTCTCCTTTTGATATCTTTCAGTTTTTTAGCTGGGCGAAATCTTGGGAGATTCAATTTGATGGTGCTTGAACGGTTTCGATGAGTTGTCGGTTTGAGTATGGTGGAGAGGAGTGGAGGGCCGGTGCGGGAATGAATAGTACAGCAGAACGGGTTTCGCCATATCGCTAACATGGTCTCGCTGTTTCAAATGAGGCCGTGCGCCGATTTTTCCGCCACGTCTCCGGCGAATGGAATCAACGCGTAACCAGGCTGTTACCATGGCCGTTTCCTTTTGTGGGTCGCAGCAGGTGATCCGGAGAATCCGGTCTCCTGTGGCGAATACAATGGCGGTGTTATTGTATGCTTTTTTACGGTTTCGGTGCGTGTTCTGGTTCGTAAACCGGGCTGGTTTTCCAGTCCCGGTGAATATCCTGGAAGGATTTCAGAAAGCATCTGCCTTTTTTATTTCGAAGATCAAAAATGCTGTGTCGAAGGATCGTAAGCGGTACCCCGCCTTTCATGCTGACGGTAATATCATACCGGGTAAATCCGGTGACCAATCCTCGGACAACCTCGCCTTCGAGGAGGTTGAAAAAAACCACATGCTTTTCCTGCATCAGCGGATAAAGCGTTTTGTTTTTAATATGGTGCCGCTGGCTGGGGGCCAAAATGGGTTCAAGGGATTTTGATTTCAGTTTTTTATCAATTTTAATCAGACGCTGAATCGGGTCGGCTGATTCCACCGGATAAAGAAATTTAACATGCAGTTTGGGGATCTGTTCCTCCTGACCGGTATCCAGCAGGATGGCGAGATCATAGGGTTGATTGTCATCCAGCACACCGGTGATCACCCGGTGGCCGTGCAGGTGGAACATCCATTGGGCTTTGGATTCCAAGACCCGACTGAAAATGGACTGGTTGTATTCTGCATCGAGGTACTCTCTCAGGCCCTGCAACAAAATACCATTTCTCCCTGCCGATTCGAAAGACCGGCGCTTTCCAGATGGGGAAAATTACCCCATACATGAATGTTGATGGTTTTCAGCCCTCGGGTTTGTCCTGCTGAACGTCCTCATGACACCTGGCTTTTGGCCGATTAGCCGCATTCAATGGCCACGACTTGAGATGTTGTTTTAACCAAACCGATAGCGAATGAAGCAGGTGCGGGATAAACCATAACTTTAAAAATATCTCAAATTCCGAAATATTTCTCAAGGGCAAGTTCAGTATTCGCTGCCTTTAATAAGAGATTGCTATTTAAAAGATAGATCTGCTATTATCAATGGCTGCGAAAATCGACCGGGAGCTTCCTCCCGAACCGGAATTGCCGGCATACGGTGAACACTCATGGTGCAACTGATACGAGACTGGATTAAACGCCATTTTTCCGATCCCCAGGTATTTATCCTGTGGTTTTTTCTTGTTTTGGGATTCGTGGTGATTTTTCTGGTCGGCAATCTGTTGATACCGGTTTTTATCAGCGTTGTGGTTGCCTACCTCCTGGAGGGGATCGTCGGCGTTCTCAGGCGGTGGCGGGTTCCCCGGTTTCCTGCTGTGATGGCAGTTTTTATCGTGTTTATGGCCTGCCTGATGATTCTGATCATCTGGCTGCTTCCCTTGCTGTCCAGGCAGATTGGTCAACTGGTTCATCAGCTTCCATCCATGCTGACCATGGGTCAACGGCAACTTCTTCAGCTGCTGGAGCGGTACCCGGATTTTATTTCCGAGACCCAGATCGGCAATATTCTTGATATGGTCAATACCGGCCTGACAGGGCTTGCCAGGCAGATTCTCTCCATCTCTCTGGCCTCGGTCCGTGGCGTGATTACGGCGTTGATTTATTTAATACTGGTGCCGTTTCTGGTTTTTTTTCTGCTGAAAGACAAAGAGAAAATCATCACCTGGTTGAAAGAGTTTTTACCGGAAAACAGGGGGCTGGCCGTTGAGGTCTGGCAGGAGGTCAATCTCCAGGTGGCGAATTATGTGCGTGGAAAGGTGTGGGAAATTCTCATCATCTGGATTGCAAGCTATATAACCTTTACGATCCTCAGACTGGATTTTGCGTTGCTGCTGTCGCTGTTTGTAGGATTGTCGGTTCTGGTGCCGTATATCGGCGTGACCGTCATGTTCCTGCCGGTAATTCTCGTCGCCTATTTTCAGTGGGGATGGGGTTCCGATTTTGCCTACGCCATTATTGCCTATAGTGCGATTCAGCTTCTCGACGGCAATCTCCTTGCCCCTTTGCTGCTCTCCGAAGTGGTGGATCTCCATCCTGTGGCAATTATCGTTGCCGTTCTGCTGTTTGGTGGGCTGTGGGGTCTATGGGGCCTCTTTTTTGCCATTCCGCTGGCCACACTGGTCAACGCTGTGATCAAGGCCTGGTTCAAGCGGCCTCATCGGAAAGAAGAGCCGGGCAACGACCTTTCTTCCGCTGCGTGACCCCTCGGCAGGCGAAATTAACTGGTTGCAATTTGTTGAATCCGCTTACCTGAATTTTTCCGAACCAATTCATTCGATGCGCGATCATCCTGCGATAATGCAACCGGCGGTCATCTTCTTGATCAGTCACCCGATTCCCTGATTACCGTGCCCGGTGAGACAAAGGAAATTCCCTGTTTGGATTTGGTCCCGATCATTACCGCCTCGACAATCGGATGATTGACATCTGTATCTGCCCGCCAACGGACGAGGAAATTCGCTCCGGAACCGCCCGACTTGTCGGACTCCCGGACGATGTAGCGAGCTGAGGCCAGTGCATTCAGGTTGATGGGCTTTTCAAGGTATTTCCGGATCAATTTCCCCTCGGAATCATAATAATCGGCTGCTATCACGGTAATGGAATGCTGGGGGTCCGTATTGCGAATGCTCAGGATAGCCGTGAGCAGAAATGGCAATTCCCGGTCGCCGCTGTAAATGTGGGAATAAACCGGAACGTATATGAGCTGGCCTCGACTAAGGTGGACCGGTTCAGCCGCTTTCGTTTCCGACGTGAATATGACCAGTGCCGGAAAAACCATTATCCAAACCAGTTTAAACCAGAATTTTGCTTCCCTTGGCATTTGAATGATCTCCTTCATAAGTTTATCTCGATTCCGCACCGAAACGCTGAACTGGCTGTATCTCAGCACTTTTTTTTGAATCTGGGAGTTTCCCGGAGCCTGTCTGCGTAATTTTCTAATTCGTCTTCAATACACTATCGATCACCGGTTCCGATTGTCAATTTATTCGTAGAAATGAATTCCTGAACCCTGTCTTTTTCGCATTGTGAATTCAAAAATGAAAGTTTTCCGATCTGTTTTTCCGTTTTTGTCTATATTTCAGCGAGTGTCGAATAAGCAACATTGCTAAATTAAACCGGGAAAAGGCGGGTTTGACACGCGATATCGGCAGGATTGGGATGGGACCATTTTATTGGCATTATATTTGCTCAATATGTTGTGAGTATGTCGTGTTCGATTTGTTGTTGACAGTCTCAACAAACTGAATTCTTGTTGTTATTCTGTGAAAAGGAGACATGATATGGATGCATTTACGGAGAGTAATCTGGAGCTGATATTTCGACACGCTGCGATTTGGGATTTTTCCGAGGCGAAGTTCAACGGGCATATGATCAATATTTTAATGTTGGTTGACGGCCGGCGAAACCTCAGCGATATCGCACGGCAAATCAATCTCGAGGCTGATGTGGTGATCTGCAACCTGAATCGTCTCCATAACCTTGGAATCGTAGAAAAAGTATCGGGTGTTTTGCCCGCGCATCACCGTCCAAAGGGCAAGGGCGTTTACCGTGGGCAGGTGTTTGACATGGAAACCGCAGGAGTTACCGCCGGTCGGACCAGGGGACAAGGTGTTTATCGGGGACAGAGTTATCAGGCGTAACATATTTTAAGGCCGAACAATTCGCTATGCGTCAGGCCGGTTCGTATGGGTTAAAAAGTCTGGGAGGTGGATTTTGCTGGAATTTAAAAGGTAACGCTGTTACAGTAACGCATATGCCGTTTAAAACGAATGCTGAGGAGTCAAATCATGCCTCGTCCCCAGCGAAGTCCTGAAGCAATTGACGCTATCCGGACTGAAATCAGGAATCAGGCGATAGATCTGATCATCCACTGCGGGTTCAATGGGTTCAGCATGCGGAAACTCGCCGCGCGTCTGGGAATCGCAGCCAAGACAATCTACAATTACTACACCAGCAAGGATGAATTGTATCTCGCCATTCTGACCCGGGGTTTTGAACACCTCTATGCGCAATGTCTGACAGCCTGGCACGCCCATCCCCAATCACCCGTGAACCGGTTGCACTCAATGGGCCGGGCCTATATGGCGTTTGGGCTGGAGAATGCCAATCTTTACAACCTGATGTTCACCTGGCATGTGCCCAAATACAACGATTATATCGGAACGCCAATGGAGCATGCCGCTCACACGGAACTTGTGGCTGCCATGAAAGTTTCGGATCTGTTTGTCAGCGCCATACGGGATGCTTCCGGCCCGGAGAATCCATTGGGCGATGAGGATGCCCGGTTTCACATGATTCTTCTATGGAGTTCACTTCATGGATATATCACGGGGATGAACAATACATTGCTGGATTATATGCACGAGGCTCCCGGCGAATTGAGCGATAAAATTCTCGATACGCTGATGCAGAACTTCGAGGCAAGTATTTATGCGACGAAAAGAGGCCCTGTCAAATCGTTGGGCGTGCCAACCGGACAGTCGGGGCGGCAGCGCCGGGGGTGAACGAGTGAAACCATCGCCTTAATTGGGATCCGGATATGAAATCTGCCCCTCTGGTACTTGAAATAAAAGGTAATTCACTGGATGATGGGCCGGGAATCCGAAGTGTGGTTTTTTTCAAGGGGTGCCCCCTGACCTGTTTATGGTGCCACAACCCCGAGGGCAAAAAGGCAGCTCCGGAGATTTCCTTCGACCCGGATGTGTGCGTGGGCTGCGATACCTGTATGGGAATCTGCCCGGAGAAGGCCCTCAACCGGGCGACTCCGGGTTTCATTGACCGTTCACGGTGCACGCTCTGCTTTGCCTGCGTGGATGATTGCCCCTCGGGCGCCCTTGACCGGGTAGGACGATCTATGGCTGTGGACGAAATTCTGGCGCAGCTAATCCGGGACAAGCCCTTTTTCAAAACATCCGGCGGCGGAGTGACCCTTTCAGGGGGCGAGCCCATGCTTTTCATGGATTTTGTTTCGCACGTACTCCGTGCATTGAAATCCAGCGGGGTTCATACGTTGGTGGAAACCTGCGGCCATTTCGATTTCGATCGATTCGAGTCGGTTATTTTACCGTTTGTGGATACCGTCTACATAGATATCAAGCTGATCGATCCGGACGCCCATCGTCTGTTCTGCGGAATTTCCAATCATACAATACTTGATAATGTGGCGCGTCTTGCGGATGCGGCGGGGAAGGGGAACGTTGATTTTCTCGTCCGGACGCCCCTGGTACCCGGCATCACCGCGACAGAAGACAATCTGTCTGGAATTGTTAAATTTCTTGTTGAAAACCGGATTTCCCGGATTCAGTTGATGGCCTACAATCCGTTGTGGTTGGGGAAAAATGCAAAGCTCGGTGAGTCGCATTCTCTTTCAGGCACGGATTCGCTGGCCACATGGATGCCCGATCAGGAAATTAATAGATGTCATGCGATTTTCCAAAATGCGGGGATTGAGGTTGTACCGTAGTGTATATCAGGAATGCCGCGATTGGATATGAAAAGGAGGAAAACCAATGCTGTTTCAGAGCGAATCGATCGGATCCGATGACTCTGCCGGGCCGGTTTCCAAATCCATGACCAATTTTCTGGTCAAGACTCTGCTTCGGATGCTTGCCGTAAACCTGAACCTCAGACCGTCTCTCAACAGTTATTTGAAAAGCGACCAGGGGTGGGTCAACTTCAGCGTTGGCATACGGACCGAATCTCGGTCAGTGGAAACGGCCATCCGCTTTCTAAACGGCAGGGCTTTGGTTTCGGGCGCTATCCCGCAGAACCCGGACATTACGCTTATCTTTAAAAACGATCAGTCCGTCCGCCGGCTTCTTTCCGCCACGCCGACCGAGCAGATTTTTATGATCATGCGCAGCGAGCTTCGCACCGAGGGGAACGGGTCGTACATGGGCCTTTTTTTCTTTTTGCTATCGCTGTTGTTGGGCAAGAAACAGATAAAACTCATGGAAAAGGAGCGTAGTCGATCCAAAAAGTCTTTGAGCGGCGAAAATTCGGGTTTACGAGACGAGGGGCACGATGCATTCACAGCCCCACATTGCCAGCCGCTGCGCGTCGAGCGAATTGACCCCGGTGTGAAGTTTCTGAATGATCCGTACCTGTCCCGATATGGCCTGGATGATTTTCCCCGGCTCAAGGTGTTTCTGGATATCCATTTTAACGTTAAGGCTGAAATCTGTCCGGAACGGCCCAAATTGCTGACAGACTGGTTTAAGACCAATGGGTTTGAGAACGATTCTGAAGATAAACCATGGGTTCCCGAACGTCGGCAGGGGCTTGCCCTGAAGCATCTGCTGGAAAACCGGAAACCGATCATCCGGAAAAATGATCTCATTGCCGGAACCACGACAACCAAAGAGATCGGAGTCGTGGTCTATCCGGACAGCCACGGCACCATGATCTGGAACGAACTGCTGACCGTTCCCCATCGAACGCTGAATCCGTACGATGTGTCAGAGGAAACCCGACGGATCCTTCACCATGAGGTCTTTCCCTTCTGGACCCGGCGGAATTTCCGGGAGTGGGCACGGGCGGAATATGAAAGTCCCCTGTGTCAGGCCATCGACGAGCGATTTGCCGTGTACTTCATCTGGAAGCAGGCCGCCTTGTCGCACACCATACCGGATTTTCCGAAGATTCTTCGCCTGGGGGCACGGGGTGTCATCGATGAGATCCGCCGGCAGCAGGAAAAAGAGCGTCATGACCATCAGGGAATGGCGACACTCGATGCCATGGTTCACTGTCTGGAGGGTATGATCACGTATTCGAAAAACCTGTCCCTGCAGGCCGTCCGGGAGGCCGAGGCCGAAACCGATTCCGTCCGGCAGGCAGAGCTTAAGCGATTGGCCGCGATCTGCAATCGCGTGGTGGAACTTCCGGCGCGTAACCTTGACGAGGCAGTGAATGCCATATGGATCACCTGGGTGTGCCTGCACATGGAAAACACCAATGCCGGGCTGTCGCTCGGGCGTCTGGACCAGTGGCTGCAACCCTATTTCGAAGCCGATTTGGCCGCGCTTGCGACTGCAGGGGAACGGGAAGCCTACATTCGTCACGCCATTGAATTGATCGGGTGCTTTTTTATGCGATGCACCGATCACCTGCCGCTCACCCCGGACCTGGCTAACTGGTATTTCGGAGGCAGTTCATCGGATCAGGCTATTACTCTGGGAGGGGTTACGCCGGAGGGCGAGGATGCCGTTTGTGATATGACCTATGTTTTTCTCAAGGTCACCGAGATGCTCTGCATCCGGGATCCAAACGTGAATGCCCGGTTTTATCCGGGGAAAAACAGCGATACTTATTTAAAACGGCTTTGCGAGGTCAACCTCATTACCGCCGCGACGCCTTCCATTCACAATGATAAGGCGGTCATGGCATCGCTGGCGGAATTCAATTACGAGCCCGAAGACCTGAACAACTGGTCCGCTACCGGCTGCGTGGAGCCGACTCTGTCGGGCAAGCATATCGGCCACACCAACTGCATGATGATGAACATGGTCGCCGCCCTCGAGATGGCGCTGAACAATGGGGTCCACCCCCTGATGAACTGGCAGCTCGGTCCGAAAACCGGGAATGTGGCTGATGGGGATTTCAAGACCTTTGACCGGTTTTTTGATGCCTTTTCCACACAGTTCGGCTTTCTTATCGATCAATCCATCGAGTACAACAATATGATGGGGCGGGCGCATCAGGTGATCCGTCCCACGCCGCTTCTGTCGTCTCTGATTGATGGGTGTACAGAGGCAGGACGGGACGTCGTTTACGGCGGAGCCCGTTACAACAGCTCGGGCGCGGCCTGTATCGGGCTTGCCGATGTGACGGATTCGCTCATGGCCATTAAAAAGCTGGTTTTCGATGAAAAAAAAGTCTCATTTTCCGAGATGAAGCAAGCGGTCGATACCAATTTTGAAAACGATCCGGCCATTTTTGCCATGGCCACCCGAAAGGTGCCGCTTTTTGGCTCGGGCAGCGATGAGGCCGTGGCCATGGCCAATCGAATCACCCGGTTCACTCATGACCGGTTCGGTGCTCATACCAATTACCGGGGTGGTGCGTATACTGCCGGATTCTGGTCCATGTCCAATCACGTGATCTACGGCACGTTGAGCGGTGCGCTTCCATCCGGAAAACGGCAGGGAAAACCTTTCACACCCGGCCTTACACCGGAGCCCCATGCATCCGAAAACCTTCTGGACAACATCCGTGATGTGGCCCGGCTCGAGCCGCGGAACATGAACAATAACATTGCGTTCAATGTCAAAGTGGTGCCGGCTGCCGGTGAGCCGCGTGAAAAGATTGTCAACAATATGTTTTCCTACGCCAGGGCATATTTTGACCTCGGCGGCATGCAGATGCAAATGAACGTTGTAACTTCCGATACCCTTCGCGAAGCCATGGCTCACCCGGAAAATTACCGCAATCTTCTGGTGCGAATTTCCGGCTACAACGCCTATTTTGTCACTCTCAACCGCGATATGCAGCTTGAACTGATCGAGCGGGCGGAATTTGGGATCTGACAAGTGATTCCCTGGGTGCGGCCCGGCGG
>ENA-ORCT01000642-ORCT01000642.1-marine-metagenome-genome-assembly--contig:-NODE-642-length-15932-cov-3.186503_pt1 | contig 15932 bp, 13 predicted proteins | sample MGYA00248632_ERZ508511 | MGnify/ENA primary metagenome ERZ508511 (study PRJEB26182, sample SAMN06268839) | marine metagenome | isolation source: Tt an P1-techrep anaerobic enrichment on pine from sediment...
GCAAAATATTGGAGCCTATGGCGTGGAAGTGAAAGATTTTGTTGATACCGTCAATGGCTTTGACCTGAAAACCATGAGCGCTTACTCCATTCCTGCTGAACAGTGCGGCTTTGCCTACCGGGACAGCATTTTTAAAAATGAATTGAAGAATCGGTTTATTGTGACTTCCGTTATTTTTCGTTTGGAAAAGTTTCCCGAATTCAAACTGGATTATGGCACTTTAAAAGCTGAGGTGGAAGCACGCGGAGAGCTGCATCCCATCCATGTACGTGAAGCCGTGGTGGCGATTCGCCAGTCGAAACTACCCGATCCGGCCGAGCTCGGCAATGCCGGAAGTTTCTTCAAAAACCCGGTTGTTGATAGCGAACTGGCAGAAAGCCTGAAAGCGGCGTTTCCAACCATGCCAAGCTATCCGGCTGATGACGGGAAAACCAAGCTTGCCGCCGGTTGGTTGATCGAGCAATGCGGATGGAAAGGATTTCGCGAAGGTGACGCCGGCGTACACAAATACCAGGCTTTGGTTTTGGTCAATTATGGGCAGGCAACTGGCAAAGAGTTGTTTGCTCTTTCTGAAAAAATAAAAGCTTCGGTGGCCGCCAGGTTTGGGGTTGAACTGGAGCCGGAAGCCAATATCCTGTAGCAATTAGCCTGGCGCTTACGGCCAAGGGCGTCAAATTTCAGAGAAATCGTTTCAGGCTCCGGAACTATGATCCGTTCCTCACCGATGCGCGTTGAAAAATCAGCTTTTCAGAAAATACCAGGGCGAAACAGGAAAATTCTCTGCAAAACGAGAAAAACCAACGCGAAATGCCATACAACCTGGTCGTATACCGTTTTGTACTGGTTTTTTGCGCTTTGACTTGGTTGGATCGCACTTTGATTTGGTTCGATTCCATTTTGATTTGGTTAGATGACGTTTCGATTCGGTTGAGTACCCTTTCGCTTTGGTTTTTGGCGTGTTGTCGCCGTTGGGCCACAAAAAACAGCGTAAATCTGTTTGTTGAATAATTTTAGGTGTCAAAGGCAAAAAATATCTTTTCCAACCGTATGTTCTGTCGCGAGTTTGTATCTTTAGTTCCTCGAACCAACTAAACAACTCATGATGAAACAACTTTCCACACTCCTGATTTTATGCGTGATTTCCGTTTCCGTGTTTGCCCAAACAGGACGGGTATTTGATAAACTTACCATGAGAAGCGAAATTCTGAAAATGGATCGGAATTATGCCATTTATTTGCCACCCGGTTATGAAACTTCGGAACGCAGCTATCCGGTGCTTTACCTGCTGCATGGTGCCGGCGACGATCAGACCGGTTGGGTGCAATTTGGCGAGGTACTGCGTATCACCGACGAAGCCATTCAAAACGGTTCGGCCACGGCGATGATTATTGTTATGCCCGATGCCAATACCGGCAAGCGTGGGTATTTCAACGATATGAAAGGGGAGTGGCGCTACGAGGATTTCTTTTTCGAAGAACTGATGCCCCACGTGGAAAAGAAATACCGGATCAAAAGCGAAAAGCGCTACCGGGCTGTTGCCGGCCTGTCGATGGGGGGTGGCGGTACTTTAATGTATGCGCTGCATCATCCGGAATTGTTTTCGTCGGCTTGCCCGCTGAGTGCAGCTACGGGCCCAACCTCGAAAGCCGATGCCCGGAAGTATTTCGAACGTTGGGGCGACACCGGTGCTTCGGATGCCCAGATTGAAGCTTATTATGCCCGGCACAGTGCGCTGGCCCTGGTCGAAAACATGCCCGACGATCAGAAAAAAGCTGTACGCTGGTTCATCGATTGTGGCGACGATGATTTTTTGTATGAAGGCAATTCGCTCCTGCACATTGCCATGCGAAAAAAGGAGATTCCCCACGAGTTCCGTATTCGGCAGGGTGGACATACCTGGACTTACTGGCGCGAGTCGTTACCCACTGTTCTTTCGTTTGTGTCCGATGCTTTTCACCAACATTAGTTCGCCACGAGATTTAAATTTTTTCCTTGCCGTTTGATTGAAACTGAACCAGACGGAGAACTTCTCTGAAGCTCGTTATTTTGGGATAGTCGAATTGGTCGTAATCATTCAGGGTTGAATTTACGATGATAATTTGAGCCGCTCCGGCATTTTCAGCTGCTTTAATTCCAGCCAGTGAATCTTCAAATACAAGACATGTCGCTGGCTGGAGCCGGAGCTTTTCCATCGCTTTCAGAAAGAAGTCGGGATTCGGTTTTCCACGTATGGAGCCATCGTCGTAAACGATCTGTTCGAATTCAAACCACCGATGAAGTTCGAACTGCTCAAAAAAGAACTGCACATTATCCAGTCCCGAAGCGGTAGCAATCGTAAAGGGAATGTTGTTCTGTTCTAGAAAATCGAATAATTCGATGGCTCCATCGGCCAGCGGCTGCTGCTCTTTAATGCAGATGTCACGGTATAATTGTTCTTTTTCGTCGATGTATCGGTCGAGTTCTTCGGGTTCAATGGACCGATTAAAAAGGCCCGTAAAAATATCGCGGTTATTCTTTCCGTGAATTTTTTCGTTTTTCTCCTGATCGCTCAGTTCAATCTGATGGTTTTCCAGAAACCGGTCCCAGGCCGTGTTGTGGAATGGCGTATCCCAAAACAAGGTCCCGTTAAAATCGAAAATTACTCCTTTGATTGGCATTTTATCAATTACTTCCAGATATTGTTTGCATCCAGTGCTTCCTGGTAGCGGCGCGCATTGATGTTGTGCTCGCGCAGGGTTTTTGCAAAATTGTGGTAGCCGTTAAATTCATCGCTGGCACACATGTACAGGTAGTTGTGCTCTTCAGCATTCAATACCGCTTCGAGGCTTGAAATTTCAGGGAAGTTGATGGGCCCGGGAGGTAATCCGGCATATTTGTAAGTGTTGTATGGAGAGTCAATTTCCAGGTGCTTGTTTAGCACCCGCTTGATGCTGAAATCACCCACGGCAAATTTGATGGTTGGATCGGCTTGCAGCAGCATGCCGCGCTTAATTCTGTTAAGGTACAGGCCGGCGACCCGGGGTTTTTCGTCTGCCTTAATCGTTTCTTCCTGAACAATGGATGCCACAGTGGAAACTTCAACAGGTGTTAGTCCGAGCGCTTCGGCTTTGGCCAACCGGTCATCATTCCAAAAACGCCGGTATTCCGAGGCCATACGTTCCACAAATTGTTCCGGGCTGGTGGTCCAATAGAATTCGTAAGTGTTCGGAATGAACATGGCATGAAACGAATGTCGATCAAACCCGTGCTTGCTGATCACCGCGCTGTCATTCAGGTATTGAAGCAGTTCCAGTGAATCGGGCTCAATTCTTTGGGCGACAGATCCGGCCAATTCATCAATGAACCGCAGGTTGTTAAAGGTGACCAATACTGGTTCCTGATCGCCGGCCCGCAGCCTGTTTACGATTTGATTGGTGTTCATTCCTTTTTCGAATACATATTTCCCGGCTTTGATGTTGGCGGCATATTTTTTCCTTTTTGCGACCCATCGAAACGCTTTCTCATTTTCAATAATTTCATGCGTATTCAGCGAATCCAGCACGTCCTGAAAAGTGGCATCCAAACCGATGGTTACGCTTCCCGGATGATCAATGTTTTCTTCAAAAATATATTGAAAGAGCTGGTAAGCCCGAAGTCCGGCAACGATTAACGCCATGGCGAAAACAATGATCAGCCATTTGTTCAGCTTGGGGAAAAGATGCAGTCGGTTATTTGCGTTTAAATTCATGTAGTATCAATTTGAGCTACAAAAATAAACTTTTCTGCGGTTTTAAGGCTTTATGAGTTTTATCTTAATTTTTGAAGAATTGAAAATGCGCGGACACCGATCTAAGCGAAATTCCTTATTTTCGTGACCGAAAGTAGTTTATAAAAAAATCGAAAATTATGCATCAGGTTAAACTTGCTGAAAATATTTATTACCTGGGTTATAACGACCGCAGAACCAACTTGTTCGAGAATATCTGGCCCATTCCGCATGGGGTGTCCTATAATTCGTATTTGCTTGTTGATGAGAAAATCGCTCTGATTGACACGGTTGAGCGCCAGTTTATTGACGATTACCTCGATCAGATCGAAGAGATTATTGGCGACCGCCAGGTTGATTATCTGATCATCAATCACATGGAGCCTGACCATTCGGGGGCGATTAAAGCTGTTAAAACCAAGTATCCAAACATCACTTTGGTAGGAAATAAAAAGACCTTTGGTTTTGTTGAGAGCTTTTACTTCAAGCCCGACAACACCCTGGAAGTATACGACAATGATACCCTTGATCTTGGAAAAGTGACGCTGCAGTTTCAGATGATTCCGATGGTTCACTGGCCGGAAACCATGGTGACCTATGATGAAACCAACAAAATTTTGTTTTCGGGCGATGCCTTTGGAAGCTACGGAACGCTCGATGGTGGTGTTTTTGATGACGAGATTAACCTAGATTTTTACGAAGTGGAGATCATGCGTTACTTCACCAATATTGTGGGAAAATATTGCCCGCACACCCAACGGGCCATCAAGAAACTGGCGCCGCTCGACATTCAGATGATTGCTGCTACGCATGGGCCTATTTGGCGAACCGACCTCGACTGGGTATTGAGCCGTTACAACAAGTGGAGTACCTACGATACCGACAAAGGCGTGATCATTGTATATGGCTCAATGTACGGCAACACCCAAAAAATGGCTGAGGTTATTGCCCGGCAGTTAAGTGAGCGTGGCATTAAAGACATTCGCGTGTACGATTCTTCCAAAACGCACGCCTCATACATTATCAATGATATTTTTAAATACAAGGGCTTTATCGTTGGAAGTTGTGCGTACAACAACGCCATGTTCCCGAACGTACAGACCTTGCTGACCACCATTGAACACATGGGTATTAAAGATCACTACCTGGGTGTGTTTGGGAATTTTGCCTGGAATGGGGGCGGGGTAAAAAACCTGATGAAGTTTGCCGAAAACATCAAATGGGATTTAGTGTATGATCCGGTAGAAGAGAAAGGTGCCCTAAAAACGGATAAATACCACCAGTGCATTGAACTGGCAAATGCCATGGCTGATAAAATATTGGCCGACTAGTGCCAAAGTGACCATTGTTAACCTCCAGTCAAACGTTGCTATAACACGTTTGGTTGGAGGTTTTTGCTACTACATTTGAAAAGTTCTGCCAGGGAACAGGCGTCTGAATTAAGCATGATTGCTGCGAGGAAATCAGTTGGGTAAAAGCGAAGCATAAAAAAGGCTGTCCGTTTGGACAACCCTCCAGTTGTTGCTATTTATTCCACGGAACCCTTGTAGAGCGGTAGTAGTTAATTCCCCAGCTGTCGTACAGGTTGCCGTGCGAAGCCAGCCGTAGCTTATAATCATCCCAGTTGCGCCCATTAGCTGGCGACCAGCCTATTTCGGCAAAACCGGCCAGTCGTGGAAACACCAGGTATTCCAGTTCCGAGCGGTTGGTAACCGTTTCGGTCCATAGTGGCGCTTCAACGCCCAGAATATTCTCGCGGCTGATTGCTTCCTCCAAGTTAGCCGGATCCCAATTATATCCGGTATCTACTTCAATGTAACCTGCCCAATGCAAGCCCAGTGGTGTAATGGAGTCGTATTGCATGTCGAGATAAGCTTTGGCAGCCGGCGACATGATTAGTTTCACGCCTTGATCAACAGCCTTTTTGGCATTTTCTGCACTGGCCCAATATTGAGCAATACTCCGCTGATCCAGTTTAGCCAGCGTGATCTCGTCCCAGCCAATCATGGTTTTTCCGTGCGAATATACAATATCCTGCACCCGTTCAATAAAGGGGATGTAGTCTTCGAGCTTGGTTACATGCGACTCGTCGCCACCAATGTGGATGTAGGGCCCAGGTGTGAGTTCGGCCAGCTCGCGAATCACATCATCAATAAATTCGTAAGTAATTTCTTTATCGGTACACAGCGTACTGAAACCCACATCGATTCCCGTGTAAAGCTCAGTTGCTTTGCCGTCGCAGTTCAGTTCGGGATACGAGGCCAAAGCTGCATTGGTGTGACCAGGCATGTCAATTTCAGGAATGATGGTAATAAAGCGATCGGCTGCATAGTCAACGATTTCGGTGTATTGTTCCTGAGTGAAGAAGCCGCCTTCTCCACCACCAACTTGTGTGCTTCCGCCAATTTCAGTCAGCTTGGGCCACGACTTAATCTCGATTCGCCAGCCCTGGTCGTCGGATAAATGCAGGTGCATCACGTTAAATTTGTAATACGCCATCAGGTCGAGGTAGTGTTTTACATCGTCGACACCCAAAAAGTGGCGCGCTACGTCGAGCATGGTGCCTCGGTATTTGTACTCCGGAAAGTCGCGAATTGTACCTGTTGGAATGGTCCAGCGAGTTTCCTGAACGCTGCTGTTTTCGATGGTTGGAGGCAAAAGTTGCCGAATGGTCTGCACACCGCGGAAAATCCCGGCTGGCTGGGCGGCCCGCACGGTCAGCAGTTTTCTGTCAATTAGCAGTTCGTAGCCTTCGTCTCCCAATTCCGGATCATTGCCCAAAGTAAGGAAAATTCCTTTTGCTGGAGCTTCTTCTGTCGTTTCAACTGCAAATTCAAACCCGGTTGCAGGCTTAAGCTTTTGGCTTAAATATTCACCGGTTGAAGTCAGCTCGTCGTGATCAACAAAAATGCTCGTTTGACTCGTTAGTTGAAATGAATTTCCGGCAGCTGTTACGAATACAGGCTTCGGAATCACGGTATTCTTTGCCAGATCGGTTGGTTCTTTGGGAGTGCAGGAAAGAAGCCCGAAGATCAGTGACATAAGGAGTAAAATGTTTTTGTTCATAGTGGAAATTTTCAATATCAATTGGTTCAACAATAAGTTGGATCTAAGTTATGAAAAAAACACTGGTGTTTACTCGTAAGCTTGCTGGTTTTGGTTTGAGACACTTGCAGCAAGTCAAAATTCATTGCGTTCAAGTTTTTTGAAATATACTTGAGCAGCCTTACGAACCTGCCCGGAGAGGAGAATGGCACTAATCATGGTAGGGAAGGCCATGAGGGCAAAAGCGAGGTCGAAAAAGCTGACCACCACCTGCAATTGAGCCACTGCACCGGCAACCACAAGAATCACCACGGCGTAATGATACCAATTTTGATAGCGGGCACCGGCGACAAAACTCAGGCATTTGCTTCCATAGTAAGGAAAGGCAAACATGGTAGACAAGGCAAAAAAGCTGACGCAAATGGTCAGCAAATAGCTGCCATACGGAATAACTTGTTCAAATGCCTCCGCGGTGAGGGTAATTCCATCGGCATCACTGTGCGTCCAAACGCCGGTGATGATAATAGCCAGTGCAGTCATGGTGCAGATAACGATGGTGTCGATAATGGGGCCGAGCATGGCGACCAAGCCCTCACGAATGGGCTCATTGGTTTTGGCGGCACCATGGGCCATCGGTGCGGTCCCAACTCCGGCTTCGTTCGAAAATGCGGCCCGGCGCACTCCGGTATTGATGATTGCTCCCAGAGAACCTCCGAGCACCGCATTTCCGGTAAAGGCATCTTGAAAAATCAATAAAAAGCTGGGAATAATCTGATCGGCATTGGATAGAATGATAAACAGGATGGAGACGACATAAACGACCACCATGATGGGAACAACCCTTCCGGTTACTTTCCCGATTCGTTTTACACCGCCCAAAATAACAAGTGCAACAATTAGTGCAAGGCACAAACCAATAATGAGGTTAGTGGTGAAGGAGGTGTGGACTCCGTTCTGTTTCAGAAAAATATCGCTAATGGCCTGTGTAAGCTGGTTGGCTTGAAACAGTGGAAGCACACCCAGCATAGCTGTAATTGAAAAGAAGATCGCCATTGGTTTCCACCGCTTGCCCAGTCCTTCAGAAATCACGTACATCGGGCCTCCCTGTATTTCGCCGGCGCTGTCTTTTCCGCGATACATCACTGCCAGGGAGCAGGTGAAAAACTTGGTTGCTACGCCAATCAAGGCCGACACCCACATCCAAAACACGGCTCCCGGGCCACCTGTGGTAATGGCAATCGCTACGCCACTTACGTTCCCCATGCCAACCGTTCCGGCCAATGCAGTCGACAGCGCCTGAAAATGCTGCAGTTGTCCGGCTTCATTCGGATCGTCGTATTTCCCCCGCAAAATCTGAATCGCATGCTTTAGGTACTTAAAGGGAGCTAAGCGCGATAGCAAAAGAAAATAGAGGCCGCCGCCCAGTAGTAAAATAAGTAAGGGGGTTCCCCAAATGAGATCGGACAGTGAGATGATGATTTCGCTGACTTTTTTCAAATCGTCTTATTTTTTTAATTTCCTAAAATACACTTTTATGTGCAAGAATATAGGCGAATTGATTGTTTGTTGATGCCTGTCTTGATTCCTGTCATGTGTTGAGCCTGCTAAAACGAACATCGATTAGTATAGACAATTCTCTGTAGCTGGTGCCTGACTTACTGATTTTGAAAATAACGCTTAATGTGAACTTCCGGATGAATGGTTTCAGCTTCTCCACAGAGGAAACGTGCAAGCTGGCGCGCAAAATATGGTCCCAGCATAGCCCCTTTTGAACCCAAACCATTAAAAATACCAACTTGCGGATGTGCCGGATGAAGTCCCACCACAGGCCGCCGGTCGTGTGTTGTCGGGCGAATACCAGCCTGTTGGTCCACAACGCGGCACTGGTCGGTAAAAACGGCTTCGAGCCTTGCCTCCAGTTCACGGCGGGCTTTTGTGGTGGTTTGTGGCGACAGGTCATTCCAGTCGTAGGTCGCCCCCAGCCGGTAAAGCTGTTCGCCTTCGGGCATCAGGAACATGGCTTTGTTCAGAACCACGTTTTTATCGTAGTTTTTTGTCCGTATCCGTAAAACCTCTCCTTTGGTATGTTTAAATTGAATGTCGCTGAAGTAGGGGTTTTTCGACACGGAATGACCTTCGCAAAAAATAACTTTTCGGGCCGAAATGCTTCGATAAGTTACCCCACTGCCTGAGAGTTGCATGTCATCAAAATCAAACACTTCTGCCCTGACCGAACTTGTTTGAGTGAGATGATCTTTGATTTTTTCGACAAGTAATTTCAAATCGACCCGGCCACTGGCATGAACGGTTCCTATGCCATGCGCTGCATTGACAAACGGACTATCCGGCGCAGTAATGTTCTGGCTAATATAAGCTTGCAGTTCGTTCTCGGTAAATTTTTTTTGCCAGAAATCACTTTCGCCGTCACCCATCACCTTTTTAACAGGCATCGGATAGAATAACTTGGTTTTCAAAAGGTTTTCCAGTTCGCTGTAGCTTCTCAGCAGCTGGGGATACAGTTCATCAATCAGCCAGCTTTTGGTCATTCGGCGAAAAACGATGGGGTTAACAACACCCGCCGCCACATTTGATGCTTTGGTTTCGTTTGGGTTGTCAATCACAAAAACCGAATGTTTTGCACGAAGCAGTTCGAAAGCCAGCAGGCTTCCCGCCAGTCCCTGTCCAACGATGAGGTAATCAACTTTCATTGGAAAATAAGACAGCAAAGTGGAGGAAATGTTCAGCGGCTAAAATTCAATTTCAACCAGCACGGGCAGATGATCCGACGGGTACCGATTTTCGTAGGAATCAGTCAGTACACCGTACTTTTCGACATTCAACTTGCCTTTGACAAAAATATAGTCAATCCGGTTTTTTAGTTCACTGTTGAAATTGAATCCATTGAAGGTGCCTTCCGGCCCATAGGGCGTTTGTGCCGAAACTTTCCGGCTGTCGAAAAATTGGGTTTCAATGCGTTCAATGGGTTTAGTCTCCGGTGTTAAATTGAAATCACCCGTTAGGATTACCGGGTCGTCTTTGGTGTTTAGCGAATCGATTTTTTGTAAGATCAGGCGCGCTGAATTGATCCGCGCCTCGTCGCCTACATGGTCAAAGTGGGTGTTAAAGACCCAGAAGTTTTCTCGCTTTTCGTAGTCTTCAAAAAGGGCATAGGTACAAATACGTTTGCAGGCTGCATCCCATCCCATGCTCGGCTTTTCAGGGGTTTCAGATAACCAGAACCAGCCGTGGTTCTTGAGCTGGTATTTGCGGCTGTTGTAAAAAATAGGGGAGTATTCGCCACCGGCTTTACCATCTTCCCGGCCCACGCCAATCTGATCAAAAGCAGGTAATTGCAGTGAGATGTCGGTGAGTTGGTCGTATAAAACTTCTTGCATTCCAATGATGTCGGCTTCGTGAAAGCGCAGCAGGTCGGTCACCAGGAATTTCCGGTTTTCCCAGGCGTTCTCACCGTCATCCGGATTGTTGAAACGAATGTTATAGCTCACCACTTTGTGGGTTTGCGAAATCGCGGAAGTGGCTGTCAGTAAAATCGTCATGAGCAGAAATACGTTTTTCATGGAGATCGTTTTTAATTTTGGCAAAAGTCAAAGCCGGGGTAGTCGCAGCTATGATCACCCGGGATCACCGTGTGTATTTGGTTTTTTGAATGATTCAGAACAAAGTCATAACAAAATGTCATGATTTCGTCAAACTGGTTGTTCCTGGGCGAGCCGGCAATGCTGTGATTACCGCCACAGAAAGTGTACAGCCAATAGGGCTGGTCAAGCTGGTGCAGGCGGTCGGCAATAGTTTTTCCCCCGTGCAGGATCAAGTAGCCGGCCTTGTCTTCATCGCAATAGTGGTGCGGTGCAGTGCCATAAGGAACCAGGTTGTCGCAGGTGCCATGAAAAAGCAGCGATGGAACAGCTGACTCATCATAAATGACTGTGGTGTCGGGAATGGCACCAGCCATTGAAATCACCCCGGCATAAGCTACCGGCCCGCCTTCCAGGTCGTAGCAGTAGGGCGGTTGGTAAGCGGTGTTTAATACGGCCTCAGCCCCGGCACTACTCCCCGACAAGATAATCCGGTAAGGATCAACTCCGAGCGACATCCGGTTTTCGATTAAAAAATAGGTAGCATCCTGAATATCTTCCACCGCAGCGGAAAAAGTAGCCAGCTTATCTTCTGACGGACAGTCGCAACCAAAAGCAGTTTCCGTTCCTTTTCGCGTTAAACGGTAGCTCATGGATACGGCGACATAACCGCGGCGTGCGACTTTCTTGCAAAATTCAATGGTTCCCTTACCATCTCGGGTTCCTCCTGAAAAACCACCACCATGCACATACAGTAAAACCGGCCGGTTTTCTTCAGCATCGAAAACCGGGGTGTAAACATCCAGGTCAAGGGTTTGCCCATCTTTTTGAATATAGGTGTAGGTTTCCGTTGTTACGGAATCGGTAATTTCTTCGAGGTAACGCTCCTGGCCCAGTGTGGATAATGAAAAGAGGAAAAGTACAAATAAGGGAACTAAGTTCTTCATGTGATTTGATTTGCAGTTTTGGTATTTAAACCCTGCTAAATTAACCAAAAAAAATAGCCTTGGCAATGGAGTTTTTCGGAATTGAATTTTCAATGATAACCGGAATTTGATTTTAATTTAAAATTGCAATGCTTCGACGGTACCTGAGGACAATTGAAAGCTTTCGAATACAATTGTTTTCCATGGTTTCTAATGTCGTCTACTGTTTTCTATCTGGGGAATATTCCATGCGGAAGAAAGCACAAAATTATCGATTATCTGAATTCACTGACTCTCACACACTCCGTTGCTGTTTCCTGTTCCGATATACCTCCAGTGCTGCCGGAAACGGTTGCAAAGCCCTTTCAAAAATTCCGAGCGAATAGGCGATGGTCAGTCCGTAATTGGTGATGGCCACGCCGGCTTGCCGGGCTTTTAAAATACGCGACAGCATTTCGCGGCGGTTCCACATGCAGGCGCCGCAATGAATGATTAATTTGTAGTCACTGATGTTTGCCGGAAAATCTCTTCCACGCACGTTGTCGATTTGTAGTTTGCCACCAACATATTGCGTGAGCCAACGCGGAATTTTTACCGTTCCGATGTCTTCACCAATCGGATGGTGCGAACAGGCTTCGGCAATCAATACTTTATCGCCGGCTTTCAAATGGTCGATGGCCATCGCTCCGCGCACCATCTCTGACAAATCACCCTGGTGGCGTGCAAAAAGGATGGAGAAACTGGTGAGTGGAATTTCCGTTGGTGTGTCGGCTGCGACTTTTAAAAAGGCCTGGCTGTCGGTCACCACTAATTTGGGTGGCTTGTTCAGTCGCGAGATTGCTTCGCGCAATTCCCTTTCTTTGACCACCATGCAGAAGGAGTCGCCGTCCAGTAAATCGCGGATGCTTTGTACCTGCGGCAGGATCAGCCTTCCTTTGGGCGCTTCCTTATCAATGGGCACGACCAAAATGGCAGCTTCGCCCGGGCCCACCAGGTCGGCAACGATGCTCGGGCGGTTAATGTAGTCGTCAGGCGCGCTTTTCAGGATGGCCTGGCGGAGTTGAGCGATACCTGTGCGGGTTGTTGCCGAAGTTTCTATTACCGGCAATTGCTCGCCCGTCAAACTGTTGTGTATACACGAATTCAGCGAATACAGGTCGGCTTTGTTGAAAACCACCAAGACAGGGATTTCCCGGTCTTTCAGTTCCTGCAAAGTTTTTTCTTCAAACTCGCCCCAATCCTTACTGTTCGAAACAAGGATTGCCAAATCTGTTCGGTCAAATACAGCTACTGTTTTTTCAATGCGTTTTTCACCCAATGCGCCAATGTCGTCAATACCAGCTGTATCGATAAACAATACCGGGCCAAGCGGCAGCAATTCCATCGGCTTTTCAACCGGGTCGGTGGTTGTTCCTGCTACTTCCGACACAATAGAGACCTCTTGTTCGGTCAGAGCATTGAGCAGAGAGGATTTGCCGACATTGCGGCGGCCAAACAAGCCGATATGCAAACGAAAAGATTTGGGAGCTTTCATGTAAGCTGATTTTGCGCGAAAGTACAAAGGTTCCGTTTTTAATGCAACCTTTTGTCGAAATATGAGAATTGCAGGCAGATGATTTGATATTCCTGCAGGAACGATTTGACCAGGAAATGAAATCTTTTCCGGGCTGGGATAACGCGAATTATTCACCAGAAATCAGGTTGGCCGTTATTTTGGACCTATCCCCCAAAGCTTTCAATGGTGCGCGACTGGGCAGTAATGCAGAATCCAGAGCAAAAAAAAACCGGCTTTCGGCCGGCTTTTGAATCTTATTCAGTAGCGATTTACTCTTTGTCTCCGCAAGATTTTTTCTCGCTACATTTCTTTTCGCAATCGCCTTTTTTCTTTTCAGCTTTCTTTGTCTTGCTGTCTTTTTCAGCAGTAGCTACTTGTTCAGTTTTTGTTTCTTTGTCAGCAGCAGCCATATTTCCAGCATAAGTAACTCCAAAAGTGAATACAATTGCTAATACTAAAACCAACTTTTTCATACTTTCCATTTTTTAAGTTTATAACTGGAGCAATTTATTAAGAATAACTCTAAATAAAAACCGCTTTAACATTTATTTAGAATTATTCCAAATTACTTCAAAAAATCGGCTCATTTGTTAGAAACCTAATTTATTTACCGCTTCCGGACTTATTAAAGCTTCAAATTCCTGCGTTGTCAAATAATTTTCGTTGATGATAATGTCCTGGATGCTGGAGTTGGTGGTTTTAGCCTTCTGGATTATTCTTGTACACTGTTCGTACCCAAGGGCCGGGATCAATGCGGTAATTATTGCTGTTGAATTGAGTACCTGCTCCCGGCATTTTTCGCTATTTGCGGTGATTCCTGCAACACAGTGATGGTTGAGGCTTGCTGCAGCCCGTTCGAGCAAGTTTAGGTTTTCGAGCAGGTTGTGCGCAATAACGGGCAGGTATTGGTTGAGTTCGAGTGTGCCCGCTGCAGCTGCTTGTGTAATCACCTGGTCGTTTCCAATGACCTGCATCGCTGCCTGAATGGCGGCTTCGGGAATCACCGGATTTACTTTTCCGGGCATAATTGAGGAGCCCGCCTGACGAGGCGGGAGATTGATTTCACCGAAGCCTGCATCGGGACCACTGCTCAGTAATCGCAAGTCGTTGGCTGTTTTTATGAGGTTGGTGGCGCAGGCTTTTAATATGCCCGACACCTCGACAAAAACATCTGAGTTCTGGGTATTTTCCATCAGGTTTTCGGCTCTCGCCAACGATGTGTTGGTCAGCTCTCTCAGGCGGTCGGTCACCTGAAAAATGAATTGTCGTGGTGCGCCCAGTCCGCTGCCAATGGCGGTTCCTCCCAGGTTGACGACGCGCAGCCGCTCTTCACATTTGTAGATTCGCCAGCGGTCGCGGTTGAAAGCTTCTGCATAAGCCGCCATCTCTCTTCCCAAAGTGGTCAGTACGGCGTCCTGCAATTGTGTGCGTCCGATTTTAACCACGTCACTAAATTCTCTTTCTTTTTGTTGGAAGGCTTCCTGCAGCGAGAGCAACGCTTGTTCCAGCTGACGGAGTAAAAAGATAGCCGCCAGCTTCAAAGCGGTGGGGTAGGTGTCGTTGGTTGATTGATGAAGATTAATGTCATCGAGCGGAGAAATCGTTTGGTAGCTGCCAGGGGGCAGTCCCATAATCTGTAGTGCACGGTTGGCGATCACTTCATTGACATTCATGTTGGTCGAAGTTCCTGCTCCGCCTTGCAGGGCATCAACAAGAACTGAGGCTGATAACTGTCCATTGGCCATTTCAAGGCAGGCCTGCTCAATCGCGCCAGCTTTTCTTACATCTGCAAAATAACCGAGCTGTCGATTAACCTGGGCACAGGCCAGTTTGACCCAGCCGTAGGCTTTGATTAGTTCCGGATGAACAGGACGCCGGGCCAGCTGGAAATTTTCCATGGCTCGAACCGTATGAATTCCGTAGAGCGCGTCGGCCGGTATTTTTTTCGATCCCAAAAAATCAGATTCCGTTCGTGTTTCCATGTCGTCGTATTTCAAATGGTGCACTTTGCTGATTGATCGCTATGACTGGGTTCTAGCAAAACACATCTTTTTGTCCCTTGTTGACCCGGTCAACCAGTTTGCGGGCACGGTCGGCCGGCAATCCTTCCATCTCAGCAATGGTTTTTTCAATGAGTTCAATGCCGGTTTTAAAGGTCTCGGGGGAAGCATAATTATTGAGGTATTCCATGAAGCTTGACAGGGCATTGGGGCCGCAGTGCGCCTTAATGGCACCGGGTTTGGCCAGGTCCATAAAATCCTGCCCCGTTCGGCCAAGCCGGTAGCAGCCGGTGCAGAACGATGGCACATAGCCCATTTGCGCCACATCACGAATTACTTCATCCAACGGACGGTGATCGCCCAGACTGAATTGGCCGGAAACTTCGTCTTCGAGTTCTTCTTCATAACCGCCTGGGTTGGTGCGACTGCCGGCAGAGATCTGAGAAACGCCCAGGGCAAAGGTTTCCCGCCGCATTTTCTCGGTTTCCCGGGTCGACATGATGATGCCGGTGTAAGGTACTGCCAGGCGCAGAATGGCCACAATCTTGCGAAATTCCAGGTCAGAGACCGGGAAGGGTGGGTGAGAAGCCACATCAGAGCCGGTTGCCGGCTCCATTCGCGGAACGCTGATGGTGTGAGGGCCAACGCCAAATACGCGTTCCAGCTCGGCAATATGCTGCATCATGGCCAGTAGTTCGAATCGGTAGTCAAACAGACCAAATAAGACGCCGATGCCTACATCATCGATTCCTGCTTCCATGGCGCGGTGCAAAGCGGTAATGCGCCAATCGTAGTCGGCTTTCTTTCCACCCAGATGCACGTTTTTGTAGGTTTGGTGGTGGTAGGTTTCCTGGAAAAGCTGGTAGGTTCCAATATTTTCAGCTTTCAGTTGTTTGAATTCTTCATTGGTTAATGGAGCTACATTCACATTCACGCGCCGTATTTTCGCATCGTTGTGGCTGGCGGCATAAACCGAACGAACCGAGTCTAAAACATATTGAAACCCTTGCTTGGGGTATGATTCGCCAGCGACCAAAAGCACTCGTTTATGCCCTTGCTTTATGA
>ENA-ORCT01000643-ORCT01000643.1-marine-metagenome-genome-assembly--contig:-NODE-643-length-15925-cov-3.518741_pt1 | contig 15925 bp, 12 predicted proteins | sample MGYA00248632_ERZ508511 | MGnify/ENA primary metagenome ERZ508511 (study PRJEB26182, sample SAMN06268839) | marine metagenome | isolation source: Tt an P1-techrep anaerobic enrichment on pine from sediment...
CAAAACGTCGTAAAAAACATAATCGAGGTCCTCGCTGTCGGCATAGGCGCCTAATTGCTCCAGGAGATTGATGGATGTGATAATGCCTCGGCCGGCGCAACCCACACCCGGCTCGGGACCACCGGACTCCGTACACATGGTACCGCCGAAACCTTTTTTGCGGACATCTTCCAGCTCCACGTCTTCACCCTCTTCTCTGAGGGTATCGAGAACCGTTTTTTGCGCAAGACCGCCCAGCAATAAACGGGTGGAGTCCGCCTTGGGATCGCATCCGACCACCATCACCTTTTTGCCCATTTCGGCCAGACCGGCGACCGTATTCTGGGTGGTGGTTGATTTTCCGATTCCGCCTTTGCCGTAAATCGCAATTTTTCGCATGGTTCCTCCTTTGGTGAATACATGTTGCGGCCCCTCCGGGAATTGACATCGGCCGAATGAGAGTTCGGCTGGTTCCGGAGTTTCGGTGACCGTAGTCTTGATGGTTTGTAGTAGCAGGGGGTGTGCCAGCTTAAGGTCGATTGGGGTGAAAAATAGTAACCAGCTGAAATTACATGGTTTGAATCAGTAGGTTGGCGACTGGTCGCCGGGATGGCCGCCGACAGGTAGATGTCGGTCTACGATTTTGTCGGTCGTGTAGCCTACAATTTTGTGGGTGCAATGAAGGGGCATGAAAAAACGAATCCCCACCGGAAAGGCAGGGATTCGTTGGTGAGGCGTCATTTAGTTTTTGTTGAGCGGCCAGAACAGTGTGTTATCTCGTTTTGTTAGAATAGTTCCCCAATTACGCCTCTCTGCCGGCTGATTGGCCCGGGGACGCGCGGCTGCCGGGCAGGGGCTGGCGGCTTTTTTTCCCCTGATTGATGAGATCGTCAAGACCGAATTTTTTTACCCGATACCCCATCTGGCGTGAGGTCAGGCCGATTTCGCGGGCAGCCCGCTGCTGGATCCAGTTGTTTCGCTCCAGCGCTTCTACGATCGCCTCCTTTTCAAGGGTTTCGATGCTGGGCACTTCAAGGGGACTGCTGGGGCGGACTTCACGGCAGGACCGCCTCATGGCCGACGGCAGCAATCCGGGGCCGATCATAATGTCTTCGGCAAGGATGTAGAGTCGTTCAATGAGGTTTTCGAGTTCCCGGACATTTCCCGGCCAGTTGTACCGGATCAACAGGTCGATCACTTCCAGGGAGAACTGGATGGGTTTGCCGTAGTCCCGGCTCATTTTGCCGATGAAGTAGTCCGCCAGCAGGGGAATGTCAGCCTTCCGGTGCCGAAGCGGTGGAATCGAGATGGGAAACACATTGAGCCGGTGATACAGATCGCCCCTGAATTTTCCGGCTTCAACGGCCGTTGCCAGATCCATATTGGTGGCGGCGACAATTCGTACATCGAGTTTACGGGTGTGGCCGCTGCCCAGTCGTTCAAACTCACGGTCCTGCAGAAAACGGAGAAGTTTAGCCTGAACTCCCAGGGGGAGTTCGCCGATTTCATCGAGAAACAATGTGCCGGATTCTGCCTCTTCAAAGCGCCCTCTCTGGGTGTTCTGTGCCCCGGTAAAGGCCCCTTTTTCATGGCCGAACAATTCCGATTCGATCAAATTGTCGGGCAGCGCCGCACAGTTGACCTTGATAAACGGACAGCGCCCTCTCTGGCTCAGTTCATGGATAATCCGGGCGGTCAGCGTCTTGCCGGTTCCCGATTCCCCGAGAAGCAGCACCGATGCCCGGCTTGGCGCAACTTTCCGGATCATCTCCTTGAGGGTCTGCATGGCCGGGCTCACTCCGACTGCAAAGAAATGGTTGTATTTTTCCGAAATTTCGGCCCGCAGGGAGCGGTTTTCATTGACCAGGGTCTTCTCCCGTTTCTGAATCTGGTGATTCAGGTGGACAAAGTGGGAGATGAGGGTGGCCACGATGGTCAGAAATCGAACGTCTTCGGTCGACGACACATCGGAACCGAACAAACGGTCGACACTTAACACTCCGATCGGTTCTCCGTTGAGCACTATGGGGACCCCGATAAATGAGATGGCTTCTTTCTCCAGATCGCGGGCTCCGGTTTTATTGAGAAACAGGGGCTCTTTTCCAATATCGGGGACCACCATGGGCTGAACTTTTCTGAAAATCAAACCGGTTACTCCCTCGTTTGGCTCATAGACTCCCCGTCGCTTTTCCTCAGGTCCCAGGCTGTGAGACGCGCAGATTCTAAGGACTCCCGTTCGTCCGTCTTTCAGGGTGACCGTGGCACGTTCCATGGCAAGGGAGTCTGAAAGGATTTTCAGGATCGATCCCAGGGCCTGGTCGAGAAACAGCACCTGCCTCATGATGCCACTGATTTCATAAAGGACTTTCAATTCCAGCTGATAAATCCGGCTATCGGTGGTTGTCATACTCCCTGCCTTTTTAATCGGTAAGAAACGGTTAAATGGTACCTGTCTCATTTTTTTAATCAAATTGGATGCCAGGATGTACGGCCTGAAACGAATTGAGGTAAGTTCTTGTAATGATATCCGTATTTTCAGAATTTTATGCGTTTCGTTAGAACCGAAGGTTTTGCCTTATTGTAATATTTACTATTTAAAATTACATATTTGTTAAATAGTAAAGTGTGCTTCACAAAAATGGAATTTTCCGTGCTGCATGACCGGCCCCCGGGAGATGATGTCCTGGCCGCGATAAAATAACAGCTCATTCATCGGGAATCCGCGCAGAAATCCCTCGGAAAAACGGTGGGACCAGCCCGAGGGGGTGATAGAGGGATTCGGGTGACTGCACGTTAAGAGAAATAACGCAATCAACAATACAAAATTGTTATTTAAATTTTTAAGTTCTTCAAAAATGTAAGTATATCGGGTTGCGGGGTTGATTGGCTTCCGTAATTAAAAATGAATGGATTCAGATTGTTATATAGTTTTTTTGCGATTGGGCCGGTTTGGCACAGCTATTGAAAGATACAGAAGGGTAAATGAACATTCCCGGGAACCGTTAATGCCATAACCAGAGGAGGAGAGGGTGCCATGAAAAAAATTGAAGCGGTTATCAAGCCGTTTAAGCTCGACGAGGTCAAGAGCGCTCTGAATGAGATCGGCGTAACCGGCATGACCATCAGCGAGGTGAAGGGGTTCGGGCGCCAGCGGGGGCATAAGGAAATTTACCGCGGTGCGGAGTATCAGGTGGATTTTGTACCGAAAATCCAGCTTCAGATTGTGGTGAACTCGGACCTGGTCCCCAAGGTGATCGATGTGATCAAGGACAAAGCCAAAACGGGAAAAATTGGAGACGGAAAGATTTTTATCTCGCCCCTTGAGGAGGCGGTCCGTATTCGAACCAGTGAATCGGGCCTGGAGGCCATCTGAAAATCCGGTTTTCGTGAAACAGATATATTCGTAAGTTTAAAAAGTTAAAGGAGACATTGATCCATGAAACGTATAGTGATTACTCTCGGAATCATGCTTGTCAGCGTTGCCAGGGTGTGGGCCGGAGATGAGGCCCCTACACCGGAATCCAACAAAAACGCCATCGATCTGGTGCAGTCCCATGCGGACTATGTCTGGACCCTGATTGCCGCGGCCATGGTGTTTTTTATGCAGGCCGGTTTCGCCCTGGTGGAATCCGGCTTTACCCGGGCGAAAAACGCGGTCAACATCATGATGAAAAACCTGATGGATTTCTCAATGGGTACACTGGCGTTCTGGGCCATCGGATTCGGACTGATGTTCGGCGCTTCGAGTACCGGCTGGTTCGGGTTTTCGGGCTTTTTCCTGAGTGATTTCAGCGTTGGGGGTGACCCCTGGGTCCTGGCGTTCTGGATGTTTCAGGTGGTTTTTGCGGCCACGGCGGCTACCATCGTTTCCGGCGCTATGGCCGAGCGGACCAAGTTTGTCGGCTACCTGCTTTACAGCGTAGTCATCAGCGGCGTGATCTACCCCATTTTCGGCAGCTGGGCATGGGGGAGCCTTTACAATGGCGGCGGTTGGCTGGAAAACCTGGGCTTCATCGATTTTGCCGGATCCACGGTAGTGCACTCGGTGGGTGGATGGGCAGCCCTTGCCGGTGCCATCGTCCTCGGACCCCGTCTGGGAAAATACGGTAAAGATGGCCGTATCAAGCCGATTCTGGGTCACAATATGCCCCTGGCGGCTCTGGGTGTCTTCATCCTCTGGCTGGGATGGTTCGGTTTCAACCCGGGCTCAACTACAGCTGCCAACAAAGATATTGCCATGATTTTTGTCAACACGAACCTGGCGGCTGCGGCCGGTTGCGTGCTGGCCATGTTCACCTCGTGGGCAAAATTCGGTAAGCCGGAAATCGGCATGAGCCTCAACGGCGCCCTGGCCGGCCTGGTGGCCATTACCAGCCCCTGCGCATCGGTGTCACCGTTCAGTTCGGTTATCATTGGTGCCATTGCCGGTGTGATTGTTGTGATGGCGGTTCTGTTCTTTGACCGGATTCGCATCGATGATCCGGTCGGCGCCATCTCGGTTCACGGCGTCTGCGGTGCCTGGGGGACCCTTGCGGCCGGTATTTTCAACCTGGGCGGAACCTCCGCCAAGATTATCGGTGTGCAGGTACTGGGTATTGCGGCGTGTTTCCTGTGGGTTTTCCCGGCAGCTTTTGTGATGTTCAAACTGATTGACAAATTTGTCGGCTTGAGGGTTTCGCCCGAGGAAGAGCTGGAAGGGCTCGATTTTGTGGAGCACGGCGGCAACGCCTATCCGGATTTTGAGGTCTCCTCCTATGGCGGAGTGTCCACAGGAGGCAGTCCCGGCGCCGGATCCTATGGGTCTGAGCCTGTGCCCGGTCTCTCCTCGTCTGCCTCGCCGGCGGGCGCATCCTGATCGGCTTCCGGCCGTGTGAGGTGTGAAGCGTCTGTCCGGTTTTAACCGGGTACGTTGATGATTCCCCCTGTCCTGAGATTTTTCAGGGCAAGGGGATTTTTTTTGATGGGCTTAAGCGTCTCTCGTACAACAAACAAGTTGGTAGGTTGAAATATTTTTACAATTTATGATGATACTGGCTATAATGAGAATACTTTGTATCCTAATGAGCCAATTAAAATTGTTTTTGTAACTTTTTTAATGCATATGGTATATTTTTCTTTTAAAATAATACGTTTTGCAGCTAATAAAATTTTTTTGATATTTTTCTTTCAAGGTCATTTTAATAAATTTTAGTTTTTTCCTTAGGTCCAATTTTGAAAAAACTTTACGTTTCAAATAAATTCAAAGCCTATAATGAAAAAAGGTCAGAGAGCGCATTAAAAAATAAGAAAAGACAGGAAACATTAAGCAAAGATGATCTTTTAAGAAAAGCTAAGCGGCGCAATAAAAGACAATTTATCACCATTGAAGCGCCACCAAAATTCAGTATAAAGGATAACTTAGAAGAATGCCTTGATCTGTTCGCTGAGATAGAAACAAGATTATGGAATAAGGAGAGGCTATTTATAGATTTGTCAAATGTTCATTATTTGACTACAGATGTGCTAATATATTTGCTATCAAGGTTAGACTTTTTTGAACAACAGGGGCGGTTGGATGTCGCAGGGAACCTTCCGAATGACCCTGACTGTGAAAAAATTATTTCTGCATCTGGGTTCTATGATTACATGAGCTTTAAGCCCTCTCAAAGGGTTAGTAACCAAAATATTTTATCTATTAAATCAGGTTCTATTGTTCAACCGCAAGTCGCTAAAGAGGTCGTAAATTTTTCATTAAAACATTTGAAAAAAGATAAGTCATTAAATTCAATGAGTATTTACACAACGCTCATTGAGTGTATGGCGAATACGAAAAATCATGCATACCATGTTGCCTCTGAAAAAATTTCAAAATGGTGGCTCATCGCTCTCTATTCAAAAAATGATAATAGCGTTAAATTTACTTTTTTGGACAATGGTCATGGGATACCAAAAACAGTTCGAAAGAAAGTCCTTGAAAGGCTAATATCTTATGAAGATAATAAATTGATTGAATCTGCGCTCAAGGGCAATTATTTGAGAACTCAAACGAATCAACCATGGAGGGGTAACGGATTACCAAAAATATATAATTTTTCGAAAGAAAAACAAATAGAAGATTTAGTTGTTATTTCAAACAAAGGCTGCATAAATTGTGAAGCTGATGAATCCAAGTTATTAGGTGGAAAGAGAAATTTGAATGGAACATTACTTTCGTGGTCTTTTGTGTGACCTTATCCATATTATTTAAGAACCTCAGGTGTAACAATGTACAAAATAAGTATTGCCAAGGATTTTTCTGAAACCCCTGGTGCAAGATATAAAGATGATGGCCCTTTTTCTGGTGAAGAATTTAGAGAAATTTTCTTAGAACCTCTTTTTGAAAACCCAGATGACAATAAGGATATTATTGTGATTTTAGACGGTGTAGAAGGATATGCTACTTCATTTTTAGATGAGGCGTTTGGAGGTATTGCTCGGAAATACGGTGTGAAAAGATGCCTTAAACGGTTCAAATTCATTTCAAAAGATGTCAAGTTGTATGTAAATGAAATTATAAGTTATATTAAAAAAACAAATGAAAAGTAACTCACTTATTAAGGGAATTTCCCTATCAATAATATTTTGGGTTATAGGAATACTAACAGGGGTTACGATTTCCAAATGGAGTTTGTTATCAGATGGCTTTTATGAGTTTAAATTAATTGACATTATCAGGCTGTTAATAACCTTATCTATTGCTTGGCTGATCGCATTCTACATAAGAAACAAGGTGAACTTGAGTTTAAAAAAGAGAGAGATGATTGTTGATGTAATATCGAATTTCCAAAAAATTGTTGATGATATTTTTGATAAAGGTAACGAGTACATAGATAATCCTGATGAAAAATCTCAGAGACTTATTAATATTTGTTTTAACAGTGCAAGCGTATCATTAGATATGGTAAGTGACGTTGTAGGCCTTATACCATTCCTCCCAAAAGAAAAAATCAACAATCTCCAATCTGGGTATTTTCAATTCAAGGCTTCTTTAACGGATTCACCCTTCGGTCAGAAAACTCCAATCTACACAGATGACCAGATCTATCATTTCGTTAAGTCCTATCAAGCACTGACTGTTGATATTCAAAAAACTAAATTGAGTATATATTCGTAATTTAGACCAGCCACAAAATCCCAAACAATATTTAACCTCGTTTAAAAAATATTGTCTTCTAACCAGTCTCTGGCCAGTCTCTGGATAAAAAAAAGAAAGGCCCAGAACAATCCGAGCCTTTCAATTTAGCTAAAATATGTTTTGGTCGGGGCGAGAGGATTTGAACCTCCGACTCCCTGCTCCCAAAGCAGGTGCGCTACCAGACTGCGCCACGCCCCGATCAAGCGCGATGTCCTCGTATCATGCTTTTTCGGGTGACGCAAGTCCATAACTCAAGTTTCATTGCGGGTTTTTCATCCTGTTGCTTTGAGCCGGTTTTTCGTTCCCTTGCAGATGGTTACTCTGTCTTTGATATTTTGAGTCAATTTTTCTTGACACAATTGGGGTTTGATCTTAGGTTGGCGGTTGATCTTTTTTGGGGTGTAATGTATTTTTTTATGAAGTCAAATGGTTGATCGATTTCGTCGGCCATCGACATAAAACTGTGCGAGAGTGGCGGAATTGGTAGACGCACTGGACTTAGGATCCAGCTCTGGCAACAGAATGGGAGTTCGATTCTCCCCTCTCGCACCATCTTACGACTTAATGGCAAGTGCTTGAAATGCAGGTTGTTTCAGGCACTTGATTTTTTTGTTTTTCTGCCTGGAAGCGGCACAGGCCGATCAGGCGTTGGTTGAACCACCGGTTTCCGTGAGAAAATTTGTTCCGGTTCACCGAGGATTTCGGTTGGACCCTAGAAAGGAATACGATGAAACTTACTGTTGAAGACCTGAGCTCGGTAAAAAAGGTTCTGCACATTGAGGTTCCCGAGGAAGATGTGACCCGGGAGCTGGACGATGCCTACAAATCCCTGAAAAAAACCGCCAAGATCAAGGGGTTCCGACCGGGCAAGGTGCCGCGTTCGGTGCTGGAGCGAATGTTTAAAAAGGACGTTCACGGAGACGTCTCGTCACGGCTGATTCAATCATCTTTTGTTGATGCGCTCAAAGAGAGCGAGCTGAACATGGTCGGTAACCCGAATATTGACCCCCCTGAACTGGAGGCAAACGGGCCGTACCAATACGATGCAACCATCGAGATTCGACCGGACATCGGCGAGATCGATTTCAAAGGGCTTGAGCTGAAAAAGACCCTGTATACGGTCAGTGATGCAGAGGTGGATATCCAGTTGAAAATGCTTCAGAAAAATCTGACCCAACTGGAGAAGATCGAAGAAGATCGGCCGGTTCAGGACGGTGATATGGTTCTGATTGACTATGAGGGGTTCAAGGACGGTGCACCGTTCGATGAGACCGGGAAAACCGAAAATTTTTCCATGAAGATCGGTGAGGGGAAGATTGCCGGCGAGATGGACGAGCAGTTGATCGGTACTGCGCCCGGTGAGCAGAAGACCATTTCGGTGACATTTCCTGACGATCATGGCAATTCGAACCTGGCCGGGCAGACGGTTTCTTTTGAAGTGAGCCTGAAGGAAATCCGTAAAGAGGTTGTGCCCGAGATCAATGACGAGATGGCCGGCAAGGTTGGTGCCTATGAAACACTGGAGGATCTGAAAACGGCAATCTTTGACAACCTCCGGGAAGGGTACGTTAAACGTACTGAGCAGGAGTTGAACGAGCAGGTTTTTGAAAACCTGATCTCAAAAACCGAATTTGAACTGCCTGAAACCCTGGTCAATTACGAATTGGAAGGCATCATATCCGAAGCCGAGCGCTCCTTCATGATGCGCAACATGAAACTGGAAGATGCCGGTCTCAGCCGTGAGGTGCTCTCTGAAAGATACCGTGAAACCGCCGAGCGCCAGGTTCGGCGTCATTTGATCCTGGGCCGGATCGTTGACCAGGAAAACCTGAGTGTTTCCGATGACGAGCTTGCTGCCGGATACAAGGATATTGCCGACACATACGGTCAGCCGGTTGAGCAGATCAGGGCTTTCTACGAGAAAGAACCCGATAAGCTGGAGCTTTTCAAGCATACGTTACTTGAAAAGCAGGCTATGAAGCTTATTATTGAAAACAGTAACGTTGAAGAAGTTGAACCTGAAGCCGTTCAGGAAGATGATGGCGGTACCTTGTAAGCTGAGTTGATACAGATCATTCATTCTGACTTCCTGTCTTTCTGACGCTTCCGACTTTTCGAGTTGGGTTGATGTCCGGAACGGGCGGTTCAATATGGGTTGCCAGGTTGCCTCGAAACTGTTTGCAGTCAGTACGTTATGGCAACGGACCTCTGAGATCCATTCCCGTTCCGTGACCTTAACATCTCCCCCAATTCGCCCCCGGTCAATTTTTTCCAGTTTTCTCAAATTCAATTAACCATTATATTAATTGTAAGGGAGCTTTTTCATGCCATTGGTACCCATGGTTATCGAGCAAAGCAGCAGAGGCGAGCGAGCGTATGACATTTATTCACGATTGCTGAAGGATAGAATTATTTTTCTCGGTTCGGCCCTGAACGATGAAATTGCCAATCTGCTGATTGCCCAGCTTCTCTTTCTGGAGTCCGAAGATCCGGAGAAAGATATTAACTTTTATATCAATTCTCCCGGGGGGGTTGTGACGGCAGGGCTTGCCGTCTACGATACCATGCAATATATCCGGCCGGATATCGCTACGGTATGCATTGGTCAGGCTGCAAGTATGGGTGCAGTTCTGTTGGCTGCCGGAACCAACGGAAAGCGCTATGCGCTTCCCAATTCCAGAATTATGATTCATCAGCCCATGGGCGGGTCCCAGGGACAGGCTGCGGACATTGCGATTCAGGCGAAAGAAATTCTGCGAATGAGAGACAAGCTGAATGAAATCCTCGCCGCGCACACCGGTCAACCTATTGATCAGATCGCCAAGGACACCGATCGTGACTTTTTCATGTCCGGCGGTGAAGCCATGGATTACGGAATTGTCGATCATGTGATGGTCAACCGGGATGATCTGGATCGCATTGCGGAAAAGAAGGAGGCGTAACATGGCAAAAAAAGAAGACGACAATGATAATCTCTTTTGTTCCTTCTGCGGAAAGAATCAAAAAGAGGTTAAAAAGCTCATTGCCGGGCCTGCCGTATACATCTGTGACGAATGTATTCAGCTGTGCGGGGAAATTATTGATGAGGAAAATGAACAGGAAGCTGCTGAACTCGAGCAGTCCATTGTTCCCAAGGAGATCAAGAGCAAACTGGGTGAATATGTAATCGAGCAGGAGCATGCCAAAAAGGTCCTCTCTGTAGCGGTATACAATCACTACAAGCGGCTCAACACCACTATCAGCTCCGGGGATGTGGAAATACAGAAAAGTAACATTCTCCTGATTGGACCAACCGGCAGCGGTAAAACCCTGCTCGCCCAGACGCTGGCCCGCTTTCTCAATGTGCCGTTCACCATTGCCGATGCAACCAGCCTCACAGAAGCCGGGTATGTGGGAGAGGATGTCGAAAACATTATCCTGTCTCTGCTCCAGAACGCGGATTACGACGTTGATAAGGCCAAGCGGGGCATTGTTTATATTGACGAGATCGATAAGATTGCCGGAAAGTCGGACAATCCATCGATCACGCGGGATGTGTCCGGTGAAGGCGTCCAGCAGGCACTGTTGAAAATTATCGAGGGAACAACGGCCAGTGTGCCGCCAAAAGGGGGGCGAAAGCATCCCCAGCAGGACTTTGTTAAAGTTGATACGTCCAATATCCTGTTTATCTGCGGGGGTACGTTCAATGGATTGGAGCGTATTGTCGAGCGACGGATCAGTTCCAAGGTCATGGGTTTCGGCGCCAATGTGGCGACCAAGAACAAGAAGGCAATAGGCGAGTTGCTTCGAATGGTGCAGCCGGAGGATCTGGTGAAGTTCGGTCTGATACCCGAGTTTCTCGGTCGTTTGCCGGTTGTTGCCACACTGGACGAGCTGAGTGAGGAAACTCTTGTACGGATTCTTACCGAACCCCGGAATGCCCTGGTCAAACAGTACAAAAAGCTGTTTCAGATGGAGGGGGTGAACCTGAGGTTCACAGACAGTGCCCTGGCGGCCATTGCCAAGGAATCCGTTAAACGCAAGAGTGGTGCCCGGGGTCTCCGGGCAATCATGGAAAGCTGCATGCTGGAGGTCATGTACGATCTGCCTTCAATTGAAAACGTCAAAGAGTGTGTGATCGGTGAAGAGGTCGTGCTGCACAACGAGGCACCGATCCTCCTGTACGAACAGACCAAAAAGCAGGCCTAATCTCTGGTTGTCCAGGGCCGGAAGCGGGGTATTGAAACCTGGCTTCCGGTCCGGGCAATGGGCGGTACCGGCAGGGTTTGATGTGAGTTGAAAACTGCCATGGTACCCGAGGTGACAGGCGACTTTATCCGCTGCCCGCAGCTGGTCTGTTCCCCGGTCGGCGGAAATATTGCCTGAAAATATATGGCTGATGCCATTTAAATATATTCTTAAAAAAATGATTAATATGCCGAAACTATTTAAAAAAGACGATAATATAGCACCCCGGCTCGTTCTCCCGATGCTACCTCTGCGTGATATCGTTGTCTTTCCGCATATGGTCGCACCACTGTTCGTCGGTCGAACCAAATCGGTAAACGCGCTCGCCGAGGCCATGAACACCGATAAGCGTGTTTTTCTGGCGACTCAGAGAAATGCCGGTGTCGATACCCCGGAAGAGCGGGATATCGCTGAAATGGGAACCATCGGCAAAGTGCTTCAGCTGCTCAGGCTGCCGGATGGAACGGTTAAAGCTCTGGTTGAGGGGCAGAGTCGGGGGAATCGTATTCGATTTGTGCCAAACGAAAATTTTTTCCAGGTGGAAATCGAGGAGGTCACCACTCCGGACGTGTCCGATTCGGAGAGAATCGCCATGAAGCGGGCGATCACTGACGCCTTTGACGAGTATGCCAAGTTAAACAAGAGCATCTCCAAAGATTTGATCAGTTCTGTATCGGCCATTAACATAATCAATCAGATGGCCGACACGGTGGCGGCGCATTTTTCCTTCAAGATCCATGATAAACAGCGACTGCTCGACACCGTGCCCCTCCAGGAGCGGGTGCCCTTGCTCCTGAGCCTTATCCGGACCGAAATCGAGGTCACGGAAATGGACCAGCGGATCAAGGGGCGGGTCAAGGAGCAGATGGAAAAGACCCAGAAAAGTTATTATCTGAACGAGCAGATGCGGGCCATTCGAAAAGAGATGGGCACCGAGGACGAATCTGACGAGCTCAAGGAACTGGAAGAGCAGATCAGCAAAAAGAAGATGTCCGATGAAGCCTCTGAAAAGGTGTTGGCCGAATTTAAAAAGCTGAAGTTGATGGCTCCCATGTCTGCTGAAGCCACCGTTGTGAGAAATTACATCGACTGGTTGATTTCGCTTCCCTGGTTCGACGTGAGCGAGGTGGAGGATGACCTGGAGGCCGCTGAAAAAATCCTGAATGAGGATCATTTCGGCCTGGAGAAGCCCAAAGAGCGTATTCTCGAGTATCTTGCGGTCCAGTCCCTGGTCAAAAAAATCCGAGGGCCGATCCTGTGTTTCGTCGGCCCGCCGGGTGTGGGAAAAACCTCACTGGCCAAATCAATTGCCCGCGCCACCGGAAGAAAGTATATCCGTCTGAGTCTGGGCGGAGTGCGGGATGAGGCCGAAATCCGCGGACACCGCCGGACCTACATTGGTGCACTTCCGGGAAAGATCATCCAGTCCCTGAAAAAGGTCGGGGTCAACAACCCGGTATTCTGTCTGGATGAAGTGGATAAAATGAGCATGGATTTTCGTGGCGATCCCTCGGCCGCTCTGCTCGAGGTGCTGGATCCGGAACAGAATTATTCATTTAACGATCACTATCTGGATGTGGACTACGATTTGTCGGATATCCTGTTTGTGACCACGGCCAATACACTCGATATTCCGCTTCCCTTGCAGGATCGGATGGAAATCATCCGCCTGGCCGGGTATTCCGAGCACGAGAAATACCATATTGCCAATGATTTTCTCGTTTCAAAGCAGATAGAGGCTAACGGTCTGAAGGACTATGACGTCCAGTTTTCCAAAAACGCGATCCTGACGATTATCCGGCGTTACACCCGGGAGGCGGGTGTTCGGAACCTGGAGCGGGAGATTGCCTCGGTCTGCCGGAAACTGGCCGTGGAAGTCAAGAAGAGCAAAGAGCCGAAAACCTTCAAGGTGACCGCAAATTCGATCCTCAAGCACTTGGGGCCACCGCGTTTCAAACCCGGGCAGATTGAAGACAAGGATCAGGTCGGCATTGTCACCGGCCTGGCCTGGACTCAGGTCGGGGGAGACCTTCTGTACGTGGAATCCCTGATTATGCCGGGCAAGGGTGATCTGATTACCACAGGTAAGCTGGGGGACGTCATGAAAGAGTCCGCCCAGGCGGCCATGAGCTATGTCCGCTCGCGGGCGGAGCAGCTTATGATCGAAAAGGATTTTTACAAGGCCAACGACCTGCATATTCACGTACCGGAAGGTGCTATCCCCAAAGACGGACCGTCTGCGGGCATTTCCATGTGCACGTCACTGGTCTCGGCGCTGACACGACGTCCGGTGCGGCGCGACGTGGCCATGACCGGTGAAATCACTCTCAGGGGTCGTGTGCTGCCCATCGGCGGATTGAAGGAAAAGCTCCTGGCTGCTCACCGGGGCGGTATTCGAAAGGTCATCATTCCCAAGGAAAACAAGAAGGACTTGAAGGATATTCCGGCGCCCGTGGCCAAGGCAATGGAGATCGTGTGTGTGGAACATATGGATGAAGTACTCACCCACGCTCTAATTCTTGGCGATGGGGAAAAGCTTTTTCAAGAGGTCGATGTAAAGTTGCATATGTCCTCCCCGGAAGTCGGCAAACCGGCCCGGCTGGTTTGATAAAAAAAGTTGCTCGCCGATAAGTTTTGGCTTGACACAGAGCGAGTAAATTTGGTAGCTAAGCACTTCCTTTCGGGGGAACCCGAAAGCGTTCTCGGAAAACGGGCGGATAGCTCAGTTGGGAGAGCATCGGCCTTACAAGCCGAGGGTCACAGGTTCAAGCCCTGTTCCGCCTACCAGATTTTCCGATTGTGAAAATCAGATGTGACCATGGGGGTGTAGCTCAGTTTGGTTAGAGCGCTGGCCTGTCAAGCCAGAGGTCGCGAGTTCAAGTCTCGTCACTCCCGCCACAAAGAGTATCAGGGGCCTGATGAAAATCAGGCCCCTTTTTTTATGGCCGCCTTCACGTCGCGGCGTATATTTTGTCGCCGCAACGAAAGCAGCTTCAGCCGGACATAGGCGCAGGGTATAATCCGTTCCGGGACCGCAGAGGCCGGTGAGAATTTCTGTTGACAGCCCTTCATTGACACACTACCAATAGTACACAAATTTAGTCAGTTAACGCTTCACGGGAGCTCGGTGAGCCGGGCTGAGAGGGACCGTTACCATTGCAGCAGGGGGTCCGACCGTTGAACCTGACCCGGATAATGCCGGTGGAGGAAAAGCTACAGATGTTTGCGGCCATCCTCTGCGGGTGGCCGTTTTTGTTCGTGCCAGACCTCGATCACCCTGCTGCCTGTCATTTCCGGTTTATCCGGACGGGGAGGTAATATGAATCGATTCGGTTTTATTATGCGGGGTTTTCTGGCCGCCGTGTTGATGAGCGTAACTGCTGTCGCGGCTGAGAAACCGAAAACCATTACGGTCATGACCCATGACAGCTTCAGCATCAGTAAGGCTGTGGCGGCCCGATTTGAAGCGGAAAACCACGTCACGTTGAAGTTTCTCAAAGCCGGTGATGCGGGTGCCGCCCTGAATCAGGCGATTCTGGCACGGGGTAATCCCATGGCCGATGTGTTTTTCGGTGTGGACAATACCTTTCTAAGCCGGGCACTGAAGGCGGATATCTTTCAACCGTACGCGTCTGAAGCTCTGAAGGACATTCCGGCCGAGTTTAGAATCGATACCGAAAACCGGCTCCTTCCGGTGGACTACGGTGATGTCTGCCTGAATTATGACAAAGCCTGGTTTGCCGATCGCGGCCTTCCGCCGCCGGCCGGGCTCAGCGACTTGATCCGCCCGGAATACAAGGGGTTGACCGTCGTTGAGAATCCGGCCACATCTTCCCCGGGCCTGGCTTTTCTGCTGGCCACGGTGGGGCAGTTCGGCGAGAGCGGTTACCTGGATTACTGGCGGAAACTTCGAGACAACCAGGTCCTGGTGACCAACGGATGGAAGGAGGCCTATTGGGGAAAATTCAGCGCGGCGTCGGATGGCGATCGCCCTATCGTGGTCAGCTACGCCAGCAGTCCACCGGCGGAGGTTTATTTTTCCGAAAAACAGCCGGCCGATGCCCCTACCGCTGCCGTGACCAGTCCGGGCTCCTGTTTCCGTCAGATTGAGTTTATCGGGATCCTCAACGGCACCCCACATGTGGATCTGGCCCGGCGCCTGATCGATTTCATGCTGGGGCCGATATTTCAGGCCGATATTCCCCTCCAGATGTTCGTTTTTCCGGTGAATCGGACGGTAGCCCTGCCGGAGGTTTTTGTCCGGCATGCAACGGTGGCCAGTGAGCCCGCCACGGTCTCGCCGGATGCCATTGACGCGAACCGGGAGCGATGGATCGATGACTGGACCGGGGCCGTTTTGCGGTGAACAGCCGATTTCACAGTGCCCGGTACGTGATAGTCGGGCTTCCGCTGCTGTTTCTGGCCGTATTTTATTTTTATCCCCTGTTTGCCATACTGGATCTCAGTTTTCGTCCCGAGGGTGCCTGGAATATGCAGTGGCTGCCGCGGATGTTGCGCACGGGATACATCTTGCGGACGCTGTGGTTTACGACCTGGCAGGCGGCC
>ENA-ORCT01000644-ORCT01000644.1-marine-metagenome-genome-assembly--contig:-NODE-644-length-15925-cov-3.278963_pt1 | contig 15925 bp, 6 predicted proteins | sample MGYA00248632_ERZ508511 | MGnify/ENA primary metagenome ERZ508511 (study PRJEB26182, sample SAMN06268839) | marine metagenome | isolation source: Tt an P1-techrep anaerobic enrichment on pine from sediment...
ATAGGTTCCAGGCGGAATGTCGTCTTTGATAGTCAGGAGAAAGTCCTGGTCGCGAAGATCCAGGAGATCGACCCTGAAGCCGTCCGGATTTTTGGAACGGAAAACGGTGACCACCTCTTCATTGGCGTTTTTCGGAATGAGGGAGGCATCCGTCACCCAGATCCAGAGATGCTCGTATCCATCGGCCGGGCCGTCAGCGATGAACAGGGCCACCGTTCCGCCTTCCTCACCGTTGAACGATGCGCTGACGCTGGTGCTTCCCCCGCTGCTGCAGCCGGCGTAGATGATTGCCAGGGTTGCGATGCCAAGGGCGATGGCCAGGCTGATCCGTAATGCTTTCATGACGTCAAAGCCTCCTTTCATCCGTTGGGAATTGCTGTGCATAAGGCCGGGCTGAAACTTTTTTTCTACGCAGCGATTTCAATCAGGCGCTGTGCTCAACGAGATACAAGCAAAATCCATGCACAATATCCCCATTTTTCAAACTCACTGTTATGATACGGTTTTTACCGGATGATCAGTTGGTATCAGGCATGTGGCGCTGTCGGGTATGAACGGAATACCACTTCGGTGTGAATCGGGGTTCATATCATGATGCGCCGATCGGATGATCCATGCGGTCGGAAATGCAGATGCGATATCGGTGCGGGAGAGGGGATCGCGGTCGCTGTAAAGCCGGATGCGTTTGAAGATAACGTAGAAAACATAACCGGCCGTGTCAACCGGTCAGTTCCTGTCGGCGGCCGGCGGGTCGAGAATTTCGCGGATTTTCTGGGAGAGTTTTTTGATGTTGAAGGGTTTCTGGATGAAGCCGTTGCACCCCCGGTTGAGAATTTCGGCGGCTTTGCCGTTGATGCTGTAGCCGCTGGAAAGCAGCACCCGGGCATCGGGGCGGATTTGCCGGATCCGGTCGAAAACCTCGCCTCCGCCCATGTCGGGCATGATCATATCCTGGATGACCAGCGCGATCCGGTCTTGTTGTTCGGAAAAAATCCGGATGGCTTCTTTGCCGCTTCCGGCGATGATCGCATGGTATCCCAAGTGCTCGAGCATCTCCCGGCCCACGTCGAGAATCATCTCTTCATCGTCCACCAGAAGGATGGTTTCGCTTCCGGTGAGGATCGTTTCGGCGACCTCTTTTTCCTGGACGACTTTTTTTCCGGATCGCGGCAGGTAGACATTGAAGGTGGCGCCCATCCCCTGCTCGCTGTAGACGGTAATGCTGCCGCCGTGATTCTTGATGATGCCGTAGGCCGAGGCCAGACCCAGCCCGACACCGCGGCCCCGGCCCTTGGTGGTGAAAAACGGATCGAAAATTTTTGACTGGATATCCGATGGGATGCCGATGCCGGTGTCGGTTACCGATATCTTGATATATCTGCCCGGCCGGATGCCGTAGCCCTGGGCATCGGCCGGGGCCAGCATGATGTTTTCCGCCTCGATATTCAGTTCGCCACCGCCGGGCATGGCCTGCCAGGCGTTGATGAACAGGTTCAGAAAAACCTGTTCGACCTGGCCGGCATCGGCTTCGGTCGTCCAGAGATCCTTGGGGTAAACGGAATGAATCGTGATCTCTTTCCGGGTTCGGCCGAACATGCCGGCGGTTTTTTCCACCAGCTCCCGAATGTCGGTGGCCCGGGTTTCATATTTTCCGCCCCGGGCAAAGCCAAGGAGCTGTTTGGTCAGTTCCGCACCGTTTTGGATATACTCCTCGACGTTTTTCAGCCGCGAGTACTGCGGATCGGACGGATCCATTTTGAGCAGTGCAAGGGAAATGTTTCCCTCCATGCCCATGAGCAGGTTGTTGAAGTCGTGGGCGACGCCGCCGGCCAGGGTGCCGATGGACTCCATCTTCTGGGCCACGTTGAGCTGAGCCCGCAGCTTGTTCTCCAGGCTGACGTCGATAACAAAACAAAGGACGGCGGGACGGTCGTTATACGGAATTTGGGTCAGCCAGAGCTTCAGGTCGAACAGGGTGCCGTCCTGTTTTTTGCCCCGGGCTTCCAGATCCGCCAGTTTCTCCCTGCCATCGAGCACGGCCTCCCGCCGCCGGGTCAGGGTTTCCCGGTTCTCAGGCGAGTAAAGCGCGTTCAGTTCGCATCCCCGAACATCGTTCTCGTTCTTGAAACCGAACATCCGGAGAAATGAGGGGTTGGCGTAGACGAATCGGCCCTCCTGGGTGATGGTTATCCCAATTGGCGATGCCTGGACGATGAGTTGAAGCTGCTCTTCCGAAGCCTTCAGCGCCGCTTCCACCTCTTTGCGCTCGGTGATGTCCCGGCCCACGGCCACAATGCCTGTGATCTGCTGGTTTTCATCGCGCATGGCCGTTCCCAACCAGGCGATCCATCGCCTGCCGGCATGGGTTGTCACCCGCTGCTCCAGATAGGCGTCGTTCGGAGAGCGCTGCAGTTTGTCGAGCGCCTGCCGGGCAGCCTCGCGGTCGTCTTTGTGCAGGAGGGGCAAAATCTTTTTTCCCAGAAGCTCGTCTTCCGTTCGGCCGAACAGTGTGCAATACGACGGGCTGACAAAAAGGAAGTGGCCGTCCAGATCGAATTTGATCAACAGGTCGCTCTGGTTCTCCACCAGGAGACGATAGCGCTGCTCGCTTTCCTCAAGGGCGGTCTTCGATTGGTACAAATTGGAGTAGAGTTGATCGAATTTCCGGGCGATCTGTCCGATTTCATCCCTGGGATAGACCGGTTGTGGATCGATTTTACCCGCTTCGATGGCGCGAACCAGCCGGCTGAGGGGCTTTAAGGTGTACTGGATGACAAACCCGACGATCATGGCGCTGATCAGAAACGCAACAGCAAAAAATTCGGTGATCAGCAGGGCATTCTGCTGAGAGCGTGCCATGATCGATGCTTTGGGCTGATGCACCACCACACGCCAGCCGGTGGATGGGACCGGGTGAAATGCGGCCACATACGCCGTGTTGCGGTGCTGATAGGTTACCGTGCCGGATTGGCGCGGGGCAAGATTTTCCAACGGAAACGGTGCGCTGATGGTCGCCAGTGAATGATTGTCTGCCGCCCTGCTGCATGTCGGATGAGCCAGCAGGCCGCCGTCCCCTGAAACGATATACGCTGTTATACGCCGGTTGCTGGTTTGGCGAATCGCCGATTGGATGCAGCTGGTTTGACTGAGGGCCAGGATGCCTGCCACCGCCCCCATCGGATTGCCCGAGGCATCCGTTATCGGCGTGGCAAATCCACTGATCGGCCACCCCGTGCTGTCGTACCGGATACCCAGACAGGCGGTGCGGCCGGTCTCAAGGGCTTTCAGGATGCTCTCCTGGGCGACCGGGTAAGCCTTGCTGCCGGATCTGCAGATGGTTTTTCCGGTGGTGTCCGTTATAAGGCAGTCGTTGAAAGTGCCGCTGAGCCGGGTGAGCCAGGAAAGGTTCGGAGTAATGCGCTCAGGCTCCATGGATGCGATTGCCGGAAGCCCTGCCGCGATTTCAAGCTGGCGTTTGGCCCGGTTCAGGTTGGCCTCGAGGTCGATGGCAATGTGCTCGGCCAGATCCTTCTGGGCCTGCATCGTGGCCTTTAGGTCGTGGTCGGCCAGCATCGGAGAAGTAACCATGATCTGCCCGAGCATCACAACGGACAGGACGGTTATCAGAACGGCGATGACTTTTATTTTTACGCGGTAGATGTTCACCCGCTATTCCTTTCCGGTCGAGCTTTCCGGGCTCTGGCAGCTTGATACCTGCAGGCCGAATCGGGTTGCTGGGTTATGGAATAACTGATCGGGCGAGAGAAGCAATTCCGGTGTCATAGTAATGCAAAAGATTAAATCCGCTTACCTGATTGTTGTCGGAATATATTGTGTATAAATTAAAAACGGATTTCTTTCAAGTTAAAGTGATTGACCGGGTATTTGCAAATTCCCGTTCCTTAATACAGAACCCGAACGCCGGCCATACGAAGAAGGGCGGTCGGAGAGGTGAGTGGGGAGAGAATCTGGTTGTGAATCCCCGCTGCAATGCGGTCGCCGAACGAAAGGGCCGCACCGGGGGTGACGGGTGGATCGAGTCGGGTCATGACCGCCTGGTAGATGGCTTCCTTGGCTCCGGCCAGTGCCGGGGATGCTACGGCAAGCCGGCCGAGCACCATATAGGTGGTCAGGTCGCCGAAAGCAATCAGAATGGGTTTGGAAGATGAGGAAAACTTTTTCAGAGGCCGGCCGGCAGCGGTTCGAAGAATATTTTCGGCGGCAACAGTGCCCATGTCAAGAGCATGATACGCCTGCCTGGCAATGGGCCGGGGGAGCTGGGCGGCGTCGCCGGCAATGAAAATTTCCGGGCAGTACCGGCTGCGGAGCCAGAGGTCCACCGGCGCCCATTTGTCCGGGGCGGGGGAAAGCCCCGCCTCGGCAAGCAGTTTCGGCGGCTTTGCCCCGGCCGTCCAGATGGTGATATCCGATGGGATCATCTGGTCCGATTTGATCTGGATGCGGCCGGGCAGCACGGCCTCAACCGTGACACCCGTGTGAAAATGAACGGGAAGATTCCGGCAGATGCGCTGAATGTCCCGGCCCAGGGCAAGCGGCGCACCGGGAAGCAGCCGTCGGTTTCGTTCAATCAGATGGATGGCAAGTCCCGGCACGTGTCGGTAGCGGCGGAGTATTTCACCCAGTGCTTCGATGCCTTCCAGTCCGCCGCCGATGATGCCCACCGATACCGGCCGCCCGGCGGCCAGCCGGGACCGGAGGCGAAGGCCGATGGCCCGGCAGTCGGCAACGGTTTTAAAGGGCATGGCCAGTTCCGCGGCGCCTGGTATGCCCCGCGTATTGCTCTCACCGCCCACGGCAAGCAGGCACAGGTCAAAGGAAATGCGTTTTCCACTTCGGGTGGTGAGTCGGCGCTGATCCGGCTCGAGCCGGGTTACCCGATCATTGAGAAACCGGTGCCTTGCCCGGTTCAGGATCTTTGAGCGGGACAGTCTCAGTTGCCGGGGTGCTTTGATCCCGGAGACCAGTTCGTGGATGTTGGGGAGAAATTCCACATGGGCGCCCGGATCGATGACGGTCACATCAAGCTTCGGGGGAAGTCCGAGGGCGGCCTGGATGCCGGCGAAGTTGGCCCCGATGATCGCGATACGGGTCGGGCGGCTGGCATCGGATCGGTTGTTCATGGGCGCTCCGTCATCGCCGTTTGAGAGCGGCGATGCAAGCGACGGCAGCGGCGACAACGAATCCCGTGCTAAGGTGGAGGGTTACACCGGAGATGAGCAGGGCGCCGGCGGCCACCATCCACACGAGCTGCCTGACGGCACCACCGATCGCCTGGATGGCCTGCCGATCCCCGGTCGACAGGCTGGCCTGGACGGTCATCTCCCCCCGACGGGCACGGGTGAGCAGCCGGTCCACCTGACTGGAGAATTTCCACAACAGCTGGCCGGCGCTTACCGCTTCCTGAAGCCAGCCCTGCCAGCGCTCTTCGAATTCATCCCGGGCAAATTTTCGGGCAAAGGGGATCGTTTTGGCCCAGACGTCAAACTCGGGATCCAGCTGAGTGGCCAGACCGGAGAGAATGCCCACCGCGCGAAGCACAAACAACAGGTCCACCTGAAACTGAAACGGTGCCTCCCAGATGACATCCCGATACTCGTCGATAAAGGTGGCGGCCTCGCTCAGGGCCACGTCCCGAAGCTGACCTACCCGTACCCCCCAGAAATGGCTGAACAGGATGTTGTGGGCCTCCTCAAGGCGCTTTAAATCCGCTCCGGGAAGCAGGATTCCGGCATCGAGATAGGCCTGGATGATGCGCCAGGCGTCCCGGGTGCCGATACCGATGGCATACTCCCGGATCGATGAACGGAGCCGCTCCGGTATGGCGGATACCATTCCGAAATCGACCAGAACGATCTGAAACTCCCGGCCTTCCCTGTGAGGGACGGGGGCACCTGGAGCAAATTCTTCAATGCCGGCCTCGGCCTCCTCGGCCGTTGGAAGCGGGCGGATGAAGAGGTTGCCGGGGTGTGGGTCCACGTGGACAAAATAGGTTTCAAAGACCTGGCGCATGTAGAGGTGATAGAGCCGGTCGGCCACATCTGCCCGACGGATGCCGGCGGCTTCGATGGCCTCGGTGTCGCTGATTTTAATGTACCCCACATTTTCCATGGCCAGGGTTTTGGGACCGGAGACCTGCCAGTGCACCTTGGGGACGCAGATCTCCGGAACCTCGGCAAAATCCCTGGCAAACTGCTCGATATTTCGACCCTCGGCGGTCAGATTCAATTCGCGGCGGGTAACGGTGGTAAATTCTTCGCCCAGCCAGTCCAGATCGACCCGCTGCCGGATGGTGCGGGAAAATTTCAGCCAGCGCAGCGCCAGGGCCAGAGCCGCCAGATCGGTTTCCACCAGGCGTTGAATGCCCGGCCGCAGGACCTTGACCACCAGGGCCTCGCCCCCGATGGTCCGGGCCGGGTGCACCTGGGCCAGGGACGCGGCACCCAGGGGAGTGGGTGAAAAGAATTCAAATACATCTGCCAGAGGGCGTCCAAGGTCGGATTCCACCTGGGCGATGATCAGCGCCGCCGGTTCCGGCGGTACCTCGTCCTGGAGGCCGGAGAGCTCGCCGGTCACTTCCCGTGGCAGAATATCCACCCGGATGCTTAGAAACTGGCCCAGTTTGATGAGAACCCCGCCCATCTGAACGGCCAGCTCGCGGTAGCGCCGGGCGATTCTTCGCCACCGCGTCACCGGCTCCGGCCGAAACCATCGCAGCACCGGCCGGTTCAGGAGAATGTCCCACCAGATAAAGTGGATAAATACCCGTGCGAAAAACCACCGCACCCGGCGATACCGCCGGCGGTCGATTGTTGAGGCAGCCGCCGGCTCACCAGTTGGCGGGCCGGCCGGTTCCGTGTCGGGGGATGGGCTGGCTGTAGAGGATGAATTGCGCACGGTAGATACTCCCGGTTGCAGGAACTGCAGAGGGGTTTCGGGTTTCGGGTTCCGAGTTCCGGGTTTTCCGACGTCAACTTCTGTGTGGCACAGAGTGCTGTGCCTCTGGGATCGCGGCTGAAACCGCTCCTACAGTGTCGTTATTTCTATGGAGCGCGCTGCGGCTGTCCGTTCCCTTAACCTTGAACCCAGGCTTGTAGTTGCACAGCGCGCTGTGCCGCTACAGCTCTAACTTTGAACTCAAAAATCCGGAACTCGGAATCCGGAACTCGGAACTCGGAACCCGGAACTCGGAACTCGGAACCCGGAACTCGGAACTCGGAACCCGGAACCCGGAACTCGGAACCCGGAACCCGGAACCCGGAACTCGGAACTCAAAAACCCGGAACTATTTTTTTACATCAGCACCTTCTGGTTCGGCTCGACGGCTTCGAGGTGATCGACGTTGCGAAACCCCCGGGGCAGCAGGCGGCCCCGGCGGCCCCGCTCGCCGGTGAATTCTATCAAATTGCCGGGTTTGAGCGTCAAATGGCGCTTGCCCGCCAGGATCGTGAGGTTCCAGCCGGCGGGCAGCACGAACAGGTGGGCCAGAAGTTCTTCCCGTGCCTTGGCCTTGGCCGTGGGGATCTGGATAATTTTGTTTCCCTTTCCCCGGGCCAGTTGCGGCAGGGCGGTTATCGGAAACAGGAGCATCCGTCCCTCGCTGCTGACGGCCACCAGAAGATCGCTCTTGGGGTTGGCAACCGGAACCGGTGGCAGGGGCCTGGCCCCCTTGGGCAGGGAAAGGACCGCCTTTCCGGCACGGTTTTTCGTGATAAGATCCGAGAGCCGGGCGACAAATCCGTAGCCTGCATCGCTGGCCAGGAGCAGGATCTGGTTGTCCTCACCCATGAGGACGGTTTCGAATTTTGCGCCGTTGGGTGGATTGAGCCGGCCGGTCAACGGTTCGCCGTGACTTCTGGCCGAGGGCAGTCCGTGGACGGGAAGCGTGTAGCTGCGTCCCGTGGAGTCGAGAAAGATGGCCAGCTGGTTGCTCCGGCCGCGGGCAAATTCTTTCATTTGATCGCCGGCCTTGTAGTTCAGGCGCTCCACGTCCACGTCGTGCCCCTTGGCGGCGCGGACCCAACCGTTGGTTGAGAGGACCACGGTGACCGGCTCCACCGGGATGAGATCCGCTTCGGTCAGGGCATGGGCGCCCTCGCGTTCCACGATGGGGGAGCGGCGGTCATCGCCGTAGGTTTTGGCGTCCTCTTTGATCTCTTTTCGAACCAGGCTGCGCAGGCGCCGCTCGGAGTTCAGGGTGGCTTCGAGCTGGTCCCGTTCTTCGGCGAGCTTGTCCTGCTCACCGCGGATTTTTATCTCCTCGAGCCGGGCCAGGTGGCGGAGTTTGAGCTCGAGAATGGCCTCGGCCTGGATATCGGTAATTCCGAATCGCTCCATGAGCACGGGTTTGGGGTGATCCTCATTGCGGATGATGGCGATTACCTCATCGATGTTCAGGTACGCCACCAGGAGCCCTTCGAGGATGTGGAGGCGTTTTTCCACTTTCTCCAGCCGATGACGGAGCCGGCGTCGGACGGTTTCGGTCCGGAACGCCAGCCACTCCCGGATCAGCTCGGGCAGGGATTTGACCTGGGGACGCCCGTCAAGACCGATCAGATTCAGGTTGACCCGGTAGGTTCGCTCCAGGTCGGTGGTGGCAAACAGATGCGCCATCAGGGCGTCTTTGTCCACCCGGTTGGAACGGGGAACAATCACCAGCCGGGTGGGATCCTCATGATCGGATTCATCCCGAAGATCTGCCACCATGGGAAGTTTTTTGGCCTGCATCTGACCGGCGATCTGCTCGAGTATCCGGGCTCCGGACACCTGGTGGGGCAGGGCTGTGATGACGATTTCGCCGTTTTCCTGCTCATAGACCGCCCGCATCCGGATGCTTCCGCGCCCGGTGAGGTACATATTCATGATTTCATCCCGGGGCGTGATGATTTCCGCCTCGGTGGGGTAATCCGGGCCGGGCATAACCTCCATCAGATCCTCGACGCTGGCACTGGCTTTGTCCAGAACGCGGATGCAGGCCGCGGCAACCTCCCGGAGGTTGTGGGGCGGGATGTCGGTGGCCATGCCCACGGCAATGCCAGTGGTACCGTTGAGCAGAAGATTCGGCAGCCGGGCCGGCAGCACCGCCGGCTCGTCGAGCGTGCCGTCAAAGTTGTTCACCCAGTCCACCGTGCCAAGCCCCAGCTCCCGCAGGAGCACCTCGGCATAGGGCGACAGTCTCGCCTCGGTGTAACGCATGGCAGCAAAGGATTTGGGGTCATCGGGCGCACCGAAGTTACCCTGACCGTCGATGAGCGGATAACGGTAGGAAAACGGCTGGGCCATCAGAACCATGGCCTCGTAGCAGGCGGTATCACCGTGGGGATGGAACTTGCCGAGCACATCGCCCACGGTGCGGGCCGATTTCTTGAACTTGGCACCGGCCTTGAGGCCCAGTTCGGACATGGCGTAGACAATGCGGCGCTGGACCGGCTTGAGCCCGTCGCCGATATGGGGCAGGGCCCGGTCCAGGATAACGTACATGGAGTACTCGAGGTACGCCCGTTCGGTAAATGCCTCAAGCGGGAGCTGTTCGATCCCCTCCAGACTCAGGTCGGCTGTATCGGTCATAGATTAATTGTCTCGATGGTGTAGCTGATAGTTGTTAGCTTAATCTCTCGGTGCTGAAATTGCGCTTCATGGTTGATACGTGTTGCGTATTTTTAAACCTCGAACCCTGAACTCAGAACTCAAACCGGCAGGGCACAGCACGCTGTGCCTCTACAACCCGGAACCCGGAACCCGGAACTCGGAACTCGAATTCCGAAACCCGAAACTAAACCTCCGCCATATCCCCCTTGGCCTCAAGCCAGACCCGCCGGTCGGCAGCTCGCTTTTTGGCCAGGAGCATGTCCATTACGGTAAACGCGCTGGTCTCGCCGTTGACGGTGAGCTGGACAAGCCGCCGGGTATCCGGCGCCATGGTCGTCTCCCGGAGCTGCATGGGGTTCATTTCCCCCAGGCCCTTGAAACGCTGAACGTTGAGCTTTCCCGGTTTTTTCCGGGCCTGGATCCGTTTCAAAATGGCCTGTTTCTCCGGTTCGTCCAGCGCATAAAACACCTCCTTGCCCACATCGATGCGGTACAGGGGGGGCATGGCCACATAGACGTGACCCTCCCGGACCAGCGGTTCGAAATGACGGAGAAACAGGGCGCAGATCAGGGTGGCGATGTGAAGACCGTCTGAGTCGGCGTCGGCCAGGATGCAGATTTTTCCGTAGCGGAGGCCGCTGAGTTTGGATGAGCCGGGATCCACCCCGATTGCCACGGAGATGTCATGGATTTCCCGTGAACCGAGCACCTCGGTGGAATCGACTTCCCAGGTATTGAGGATCTTACCCCGAAGCGGCATCACGGCCTGGAACTGTCGGTCCCGGGCCTGTTTGGCAGATCCGCCCGCTGAATCCCCTTCCACCAGAAACAATTCGCCGCGAAGGGGATCCTGGGAGACGCAGTCGGCAAGTTTTCCAGGCAGTGCCGGACCGGAGGTCACTTTTTTTCGGGCCACCTTTTTTCCGGCGCGCAGCCGGCGCTGGGCATTGGCGATGGCCAGTTCCGCCAGTCGCTCGCCGGCATCGGTGTGGCGGTTGAGCCACAGGCTGAATGCGTCCTTGACGGCGCCGGACACAAAGGCCGCACACTGCCGCGAGGAGAGCCGTTCCTTGGTCTGTCCGGAAAACTGGGGATCCTGCATTTTAGCCGAGAGTACATAGCTGCAGCGGTCCCAGATGTCCTCGGGAGCGAGCTTGACCCCCCGGGGAGTCAACTTGCGGAATTCGCAGAATTCCCGGATGGAGGCCAGCAGACCGCTTCGAAATCCGTTGACATGAGTGCCGCCCTGGGGGGTGGGAATCAGGTTGACATAGCTCTCGGTCACCGCCTCGCCGCCTTCGGGCAACCAGGCCACGGCCCAGGTGACCGTCTCGGAGTCGCCTTCGAACTCGCCCACAAAGGGCTCTTCAGGCAGCAGTTCAAGGCCCGCCAGGCTCTCATGCAGGTAGGTCTTCAGGCCGTCCTCGTAATGCCACGAATCCGATTCACCGGTTTTCTGATTGTTGAAGTTGACCTGCAGCCCCGGGCAGAGTACGGCTTTGGCCCGGAGTATGTGCCGGAGCCTGGGGATCGAAAATCGCGGCGAATCAAAATATTTCGGGTCCGGCCAGAAGTGGATAGTCGTACCGGTGTTGCGCCGGCCGACGGTTCCGATCACCTCCAGTGGCCGGGTTGTGTCGCCATCGGCGAATTCGATCCGGTATTTCTTGCCGTCCCGCCGGATTTCCACCTCCACCCGGGTGCACAGGGCATTGACGACCGATACCCCGACACCGTGAAGCCCGCCGGAGAATTGGTAATTTTTATTGGAGAATTTGGCGCCGGCGTGAAGTCGCGTCATGATCACCTCTACGCCGGTGATTCCTTCCTCGGGATGGATATCCACCGGCATGCCCCGCCCATTGTCCCGCACCTCCAGGGAATCATCCGGGTGAAGCACGATATCGATCCGGTTGGCAAAACCGGCGATGGCTTCATCCACGCTGTTATCGATGGCTTCCTGTCCCAGGTGATTGGGCCGTGAGGTTTCGGTGTACATGCCCGGCCGTCGTTTAACCGGTTCAAGACCGTTGAGAACCTCAATGGATTTGGCAGTGTAGGCGTTGATGGCCATAGGCTCCTTTTGCGTTTGGTTCGAATTTCATTTTTCGCCGGTCCCGCGAACGTCGTCCGGCCGGCGAATTCGGATTTCAAGCTTTAAACTTATTAAAATAACCGAATTTGGAAATTTTGCAAATGAATCTGTCGAAGGGATGGTTGATCGTTGATGGTGGTTGGTTGATGGGTGATGGTTGGATTTTGCAATCTGCCCATGGTCCCAATCCAGATTTCGTAAATTCGCTTTTTATCCATTAAAAACTCACGACCTCGGCACGATCGACGATCCGGGCCAGTTCTGCCTGCCACTGGTCTCCCCCGCAGTTTCGGGCCAGCTCTTCGGTAATGTGACGGACCTCGATTGGGGGATTGCGGTGGCGGCCAAGTCCCTGGAGGCAGGCCGGACAGTTGGTGAGCATCAGGTTGCGATCGGGATCCTCGGCCAGTGCCTGTGCAATCGCCTCGGTTTTTTTCCGCCGCATGGCGTTGGCAATGTCCGGCCGGCTGAGGGCCAGGGTGCCGGCTTCGGCACAGCAGTGGGCAACGGGCTGCACCGTATAGCGGCCTGCTTTTTCCAGCAAGGTCGGAGCGCCGCCATCCAGCGAGTCGTGGCACGGTGTGTGGTACAGGCAGTTTTTCCCGCTGTTCAGCGCCAGGCCGTTATCAAGGGCAAAGCGGCTGGCGTCTGTAAGGCGGGCATCGAAGATGTCCGTGACCCCCAGCTCTTCCAGGGATTCCCGGCAGGTTCCGCAGCTGACCACGCACGCATCGAAGGCGAGCCAGCCGAACATGTCCCGGATCTGGCTGAACAGGATGGCGTTTCGCAGGGTCATCCGGGCGTTCATATCCTCCTTGGCGTTGACCCGGGCCGGGAACCCGCAACAGAGAAAGGGCGGTGGCAGCACCACCCGTGAGCCGGATTTGAGCAGGATGAAAAGGGTTGCCCGGCCGACCCGGCCGAAGAGTCGCTCCGAGCCGCATCCCGGGAAATAAAATACGGTTCGGGTGGCCTGGCCGTCAGGTTCCACCAAAAGGGCCTGGCTGTCTCCGGCTGCCGGCAGCCCATCGTGGAGGGTTTTCCGGGAGGGCGGCGGCAGCGGAGTTTCCAGCAGCTGGCGGATTCGGCCGCCGGGGTTCCGGGATTTGCCCGGCAGCAGGCCGGTCAACCGGACCCCCAGCCGCTGCATTGCCCCGCCCCACTGGAGGACGGCCTTTCGGAATGCGGAGTTGAAAGCCGGGTTCCGGTTCTCCAGGTAAGCCAGCGATGCCCGGGTTGGCAGCGCGGTTCGCTTGAACTGCCGGGCGCTGAGAATTTCACGCTCCAGAATGGATACCCGGCCCGTGTCGATATCCACCGGGCATGGCGCGTGGCATTTGTGGCAGATGGTGCAGTGCTCGGCGATCTCCTCCAGGTGCCGCAGGGACTCAAAGCGGGTGGAGTGGGACCGCTGAGCCTCATAGAGCAGGGCCTCGATCAGGGCGCCGAGGGCCAGGTTTTTATTCCGCGGATGGAAAAAGAGATTCCGCGCGGGATAAAATACGCAACAGTTTGCCTTGCACTTGCCGCAGCGAACACATTTGGAGATCCGCTCGGCCAGGTTTTCCAGTGATCCGTGGCGCAAAATGCGGGCTTCAAGGCCAAGCAGGTTGAACGAGGGGGTAAAGACGCGATCCGGTATCTTCAGATCGGCCAGTTTGCCCGGGTTCATCACGTTGTCGGGGTCAATCTCATGTCGGTAATCGGCAAGTTCGGCCAGCCGCTCCGGATCCAGGTATTTTAGCTTGGTGAAACCGATGCCGTGCTCGCCGCTGACCACGCCGCCCAGTTCCACGGTTTTGGCCATGACCGCGTCGGCCGTCTCAGCCGCCCGGCTCATCATGTCCCGGTCATTGGAGAACACCGGAATGTTGACATGCACGTTGCCGTCGCCGGCATGCATGTGGGTGGCGATGACGATCAGCCGGGTCCGGATCTCTTCGCGGATCTGCTCCATCTCGCCGCACACCCGTGTAAAACCTTTGAAAAGCGCCCGGAGATCGGCCATGAGGTTTTCAACGTGAGTCGCCTGCCGCAGGTGTTCCTTGCCTGCCAGGTCAATGTGCTTCAGGGTTTCACGGAACAGCTCGCGCGCCTTTGGAAGTTTGGCCTCCAGCCATTTGGGGTCTTCGATGGGTTCGGCTTTTTCCAGGTAGGCGCCCAGTTGCCAGACCATCAGCTTCTGGTTGTAACGCTCCTCCTCGATATTGTAGTGATCCACAAACCGTGAAAATTCCGCCAGGGCCGCTATGGGAACCACTACGTCCTCGTTGAGTTTGAATGCGTTGGTGCGGGCCGCAATGGCGCCGAGGCGCTTTCGATCCCGCCAGAAGCGCTGGGCTTCGGCCTCGTCCCGGGCCGTGAAAAGGAACGTGTTGGGGTAATTGGCAAGCAGCCGCTCCAGTCGACGGGTGCCCTCGCCGATCTGTCCGGCCGAGCGGCCCACCATGTCGATGAGCAGAACAGCCTTGGGGCTTTCGCTGCGGGCGGCCTTGACCTTGTAGTCGATTGCACGGACGTATTCCTCGTCAAAGTGCTCAAGGGCCATAAGGGCGGCGCCATCCCGATTGACAAACTCTTCTGAAATACAGGTGATGACCCGGCTGGCCTCATCCATGTCATCGCCGAAAAATTCCAGGCAGAAAGTTGTTTTGCCGGGATAGGCCGAGTGGAGGATAAACTCGGCCGAGGTGATGATACCGTCGGTTCCCTCTTTTTGAACCCCCGGAAGGCCGCCGAGGGCCTTGTTGGTGATATCTTTTCCAAGCCCCGGGCGCCGGATGTCCGTGCCGCTCAGCTCAATTCTCCGGACGATCCGGCCCTCCTGGTCCGTGACGGCAAAGCGGACGGTATCCTCCGGTCGGATTTTTCGGCACGGGTGATCCAACCGCCGAACCTCAAAGGCCCGGCCGCCCGGCATGGCGATGCGCCACAGGAGCAGATTGTCGATAGCCGTTCCCCAGAGGACCGCGGTTTTTCCTCCGGCGTTTTCCGCAATGTTTCCACCGATCGTGCAGGCCCATGCGCTGGTGGGATCGGTGGCGAAAACCAGGCCGTTTTCAGCGGCGTAATCCATGGCGTGGCCGGTAATTACGCCGGATTCCAGACAGAGAACCGGCCGCTCTTCGCGCCGACCGTCATCCAGGGTAAAGGTTCGCTGAGAGATGCACCTGATCCGGTTGAGTTTTTCCGTGTTGATGATCACACAATCCCGGTGAACGGGAACACTTCCGCCGGTCAGCCCGGTTCCGGCTCCCCTGGGAATGACGTGCAGTCCGAGTTCGGCAACGGCATTGAGGAGCGGGGCAATCTGGGATTCCTGTGCGGGGCGGACGACGGCCAGAGGAAGGTGCAGCCGCCAGTCCGTGGCATCGGTGGCGTGGCTGATCAGGGTAAACGGGTCAAAAAATACGTTTTCATTCCCGACAATGGTGCCAAGTGCCTTGCGGATGCGACTTCGCCGGTTTCCCATGTCGGCGACTTCGGTTTCGACGGCAGAAAGGTACGCCCGGCAACTGGTGAGGATGGTCTCAAGTTCGGGAATCCCATCGGCGTTGGCCGCTACGGTATCCAGGTCTCGTTCGACCGAGCGGAAAAACCGGCTGTGACGGGCGGCGGAGTCAATCAGGTCCTGATAGATGAACGGGTTGCGCCGGAGGATGAACATCTCGCCCATGAATCGCATCAGCAGCTTGATCCGCTGACCGGTCCGGCGTTGAAAGCGTATCCGTTCAAGGGCATACCAGACCGCTGATCCAAACAGATGGCGGACAATCTGCCCGTCGTCTGCCGATGTATAATTGTACGGGATTTCCCGGCTGTGCTCCGTGGCCATGCTGCTGTCGACTCCTGCAGGTTTACGGTATCGGGCGCCGCGGTGGTGGATGATCGCGTGGTGATGATCGGCAGGGGCTCTGTGCGGATCGTTCCGCATCGTTTAATCCGGTAGCCCGGCTGCCGGCGGGTCCATTGGCACGCGCGCGTCGGGGTCCGTCTATATCACAACTCCGTTTGCAGGAACAGTGCCCTTGAATCAGGATATAAATGCGACCGATGGGGCTGTATAGTCAGGCGTTGATGGCTGGCAGTGGCGGGGGATGGGCCTGTCTTCGGTCAGCCTGTTTGTTGGGATGTGGCTTTATCGAAATCGCTATCGGGATCGGGATCGAAAAGCCACGGGACTTGGGCACGACAAAGCGGATGTGCACCGCCTTGCGATAGACG
>ENA-ORCT01000645-ORCT01000645.1-marine-metagenome-genome-assembly--contig:-NODE-645-length-15924-cov-3.054521_pt1 | contig 15924 bp, 11 predicted proteins | sample MGYA00248632_ERZ508511 | MGnify/ENA primary metagenome ERZ508511 (study PRJEB26182, sample SAMN06268839) | marine metagenome | isolation source: Tt an P1-techrep anaerobic enrichment on pine from sediment...
GGACTGAGAAAAAAGCGCCTGTTTACGGAAGGGGCCGATGTCAGGGCCGGGCAGGTGCTTTACCAGATCGACCCCGCGCCTTTCCACGCAGCCGTCGACAATGCTGAGGCCAACCGTCTGGCCGCCCGCCGGGCAACCGACCGGGCAAAGGCGGCCTTGAAAGCGAGCCGGGCCGACGTGGCCCGTCTCCAGGTTACCCTCGATCTGGCCCGGACGAACCTGCAGCGTTATGAAGACTCCTACGAAGATAAAATCGTCTCCGCCATTCAGCTCGATCAGGCCGTGACCGAGGTCAAGGCGGCCGAGGCGTCCCTGCAGGCCGCCGAAGCACTGGTGGAGAGCAACCGCAGTGCGGTTGCAGCCTCCGAGGCGGCCATCCAGCAGGCGGAAGCCGCCCTGGAAACGGCCCGCATCAACCTGGGATACTGCCGGGTTGCCGCCCCCATCTCCGGTCGCATCGGCCGATCCAGTGTCACCGAGGGGGCTGTGGTGACCGCCTACCAGCCGGTGGCCCTGGCCACCATCCAGCAGCTGGACCCCATTTATGTGGATGCGCCCCAGGCCACCACCGAATTGCTGCGGCTGCAAAAATCCGGCCTCAACCAGGCCGGGGCGGACCAGAACAAGGTCGAACTTATCCTGGAAGACGGCTCGCCTTACCCGGAGACAGGCACGCTCCAGTTCAGCGATGTCACAGTGGACTCGACCACCGGTTCCGTCATTTTGCGGATTGTGTTTCCTAATCCTGAAGGCGTTCTTCTGCCGAACATGTTCGTGCAGGCCGCCATCAAGGAGGGTGTTAACGAAGAGGCCATCCTGGTTCCCCAGCAGGGGGTTTCCCGGGATCGGCGGGGAAATCCCATGGCGATGATCGTGGATGCGGAAAGCAAGTCGGCACTGCGCATGCTCAGCGTGGACCGTGCCGTCGGTGACCAATGGCTGGTGTCGGCCGGCCTGGTTCCCGGCGACCGGGTTATCGTCGAGGGGCTGAAAATGCTGCGGCCCGGCACTCCGGTCAAGGCGGTTGATTTCAAAAAAGCTGAGATTGCACAAAATAATGCGGCCCGGCCGGCCGTTGACGCGATGTAAAGGAGGCCCCTGATGCTGTCAAAATTTTTTCTGGACCGGCCGGTCTTTGCCTGGGTGATCGCCATCGTCATGATGTCGGCCGGCGGTCTGGCCATTTACAACCTGCCCATATCCCAGTATCCGCCCATCGCGCCGCCCTCCATCGCCATCGAGTCCTATTATCCCGGCGCATCGGCGGAAACCGTGGAAAACACGGTGACCCAGATCATCGAACAGAAGATGACCGGTTTGGCCGGTATGCTCTACCTTTCCGGCGAAAGCTCGTCGTCCGGTACCTCCCGGATTGAGCTGACCTTCGCTCCCGGAACCGATCCGGACCTGGCCTGGTCCAAGGTGCAGAACAAGCTCCAGCTCGCCATGGCCAGCCTTCCGGATGTGGTCCAGCGCCAGGGTGTCGAGGTCAGTAAATCGACCAGCAACTACCTGATCATCATCGGCCTGGTTTCCGAAGATGGCAGCATGAACGGTGACGATCTGCGCGACTACGCCCAGTCCAATTTAGAAAAAATCCTCTCCCGGGTGCCGGGGGTGGGCGAGGTCGAAGCCTTCGGATCCCAGTATGCCATGCGGGTCTGGATCAACCCGGACAAGCTGACCAATTTTCATCTGACCCTGGAAGACGTTATCGGGGCCCTGCAGGCTTACAACGTTGAGGTTTCAGCGGGCCAGTTCGGCGGAGCCCCGGCAGTGGAAGGCCAGCGCCTGAATGCGGCCATCGTCGTCCAGCACCTGCTCCAGACCCCCGAGGAGTTTGCCGCCATCCCCATCCGCACCAACCCGGACGGCAGTGTGGTCCGGATCGGCGACATCGGACGCACCGAACTGGGCACCGAGCGCTATGACGTGGTGGCCAATTACAACGGCATGCCTTCCGCTGCCATGGCCATTCGCCAGGCCGCCGGCGCCAACGCCCTGGATACGGCCGATGCCGTCAAAGAAAAAATGGAAGAGATGAGCCGGTATTTTCCGCCCGGCATGAAGGTAATCTATCCCTACGACACCACCCCCTTTACCGAAGTGGCCATCGACGAGGTCGTCAAGACCCTGTTCGAAGCGGTTCTGCTGGTCTTCGTGATCATGTACCGCTTCATGGGAACCTTCCGGGCCACCCTGATTCCCACCATCGCCGTGCCGGTGGTGCTGCTCGGCACCTTCGGGATTCTGGGGCTGTTCGGCTTCTCCATCAACATGCTCACCATGTTTGCCATGGTACTGGCCATCGGCCTGCTGGTGGACGACGCCATCGTGGTGGTGGAAAACGTCGAGCGCATCATGGCCGAAGAGGGGCTCCCGCCCCGGGAGGCCACGGCCAAATCCATGGACCAGATCACCAGCGCCCTCATCGGCATTGGCATCGTTTTGGCAGCGGTCTTCGGGCCCATGGCCTTTTTCCCCGGGTCCACCGGCGTGATCTACCGCCAGTTTTCCCTGACCATCGCCGCGGCCATGCTGTTGTCGGTGGTGGTGGCCCTGATCCTGACCCCTGTGCTGTGCGCAGCGCTGCTCAAGCCGGTGCCGGCCGGACATCAGCCGGCCGACAGCGCCGTTTTCTTTCTGCGCCCCTTTTTCCGGTGGTTCGACCGGGCTTTTTCCCGTTTCCGGGACCTGTACGTCAAACTGGTGGGCCGGGTGTTGGCCAAAAAGTTGCGCTACCTGCTGGTGTTTGTGTTGATTGTGGGCGCCATGGGGTATCTTTTCAAACGCATGCCCACCGCCTATCTGCCCAGCGAAGACCAGGGGATTCTCTTTGCCCAGGCCGTGCTGCCGGGCAATTCCACCCTGGAGCAGACCGGTGAGGTCATGGACAAGGTCCGGGACCATTTTCTGACCGTCGAAAAGGAGTCCGTGGAATCGATCATGACCATTCCTGGTATCAGTTTCGGCGGTCAGGGCCAGAACATGGGGCTGGCCTTTGTCAAACTCAAGGACTGGGACCTGCGCCAGCGGCCGGATTTGAAGGTCGATGCGGTTGCCGGCCGGGCCATGGGCGCCTTTTCACAGATCAAGGAGGCCATGGTCTTTGCCTTTCCGCCGCCGGCGGTCATCGAGCTGGGCAATGCCGCCGGGTTTGACTTTCAGCTCCAGGACCGCGGCGGTTTGGGCCATGCCAAATTAATCGAGGCCCGAAACCAGCTTCTGGGCATGGTGGCTCAGGACCCGCGTCTGGTCAAAGTGCGTCCCAACGGCATGGAGGACGTGCCCGAATACCGGATCGACATCGACTGGGACAAGGCCGGCGCCCTGGGCGTTCCCATCTCCAGCATCCACACCACCATCGCCGCGGCCTTCGGCAGTGCCTATGTCAACGATTTTATCCAGGCCGGGCGCGTCAAGCGGGTTTTTGTCCAGGCCGACGCCCCGGACCGCATGCTGCCCGAGGACCTGAACAAGCTCTATGTACGCAACAGCGCCGGCAAAATGGTTCCCTTCGCCGCCTTTGCCTCCGGGCACTGGACCCAGGCTTCTCCGCGGCTGGAGCGCTATAACGCCTTTCCCTCCATCAATATCTGGGGCGAACCGGCCCCGGGGCGCAGCTCCGGCGAGGCCATGGCCGCCATGGAAGAGATCGTCGCCAAACTGCCACAGGGGATCGGATTCGACTGGACCGGGCTCTCCTACCAGGAGCGCATGGCCGGCTCCCAGGCATCGCTCCTCTACGCATTTTCCATTTTTGTCATTTTTCTCTGCCTGGCGGCCCTTTACGAGAGCTGGCCGATTCCCATTTCCATCCTGCTGACCCTTCCGTTGGGGGCCATCGGCGGGGTGATCGCCTCCACCTGGCGGGGCATGCCTAATGACGTCTATTTCCAGATCGGGCTGCTCACCACCATGGGGTTGACCACCAAAAATGCCATCCTCATCGTCCAGTTCGCCCGGGCACGGGTCGATGAAGGCGCCCGGCTGACGGCGGCCACCCTGGAGGCGGCCAAACTGCGGCTGAGGCCGATCATTATGACCTCCCTGGCCTTCGGGTTCGGGGTGTTGCCCCTGTATCTGGCCAGCGGAGCCGGGGCCGGGGCGCAACGAGCCATCGGCACCGGGGTGCTGGGAGGGATGGTAACGTCCACCGTCCTGGTGACCCTGTTTGCACCGCTTTTTTACGTGATAATCTACAAGGCGCTGGGCAAGCACAGAGAGCGGGTAACGATGAAACACGTTGCTGAAAACACGGCAGGAGGGCAATCACATGCGTAGACGGTTATTGATATTGCTGCTCTGCAGCGTCCTTTTGCTGGGCGGCTGCTCACTGGCACCGAAATACCAGCAGCCGGCGGCTCCGGTACCTGAAACCTGGCCGCAGGATGGTTCTTACAACGGCGCAGCGGCCGGGGCGGAAGCACCGGCTGTGGCGGATTTGAAATGGGAGGATTTTTTTAAGGATGACCGACTGAAAAAGGTCGTTCACCTGGCGCTGGAAAACAATCGTGACCTGCGGCTGGCCGCCCTGAACGTGGAACGGGCCCGCGCGCTGTACGACATCCAGAAGGCAGAGCTTTACCCGGCAGTCGGAACAGCGGGTGTGTACGGAAAAGAGCGTCGTTCGGCCGACATGATCGGTTACGGGGAACCTCGGACTGTCGAGCAGTACAGCGTCGATCTGGGCGTCGCCGCCTGGGAAATCGACTTTTTCGGCCGGCTCCGTAATTTGAAAGACCAGGCCCTGGAAGAATACCTGGCTACGGAAGAGGCCCGCCGCAGTGCGCAGATCATACTTGTGGCCGAGGTATCCAAAGCCTACCTGGCACTGGCAGCTGACCGGGAAAACTTAGAGCTGTCCCGGTCCACCCTGGAAACCCAGCAGGCGACCTATGACCTGATGCAAAAGAGTCTTAAAAACGGCCTGGCAACGGAAATCGATCTGCGGCGGTCGCAGACACAGGTGGACGGGGCCAGAAGGGACGTCCACCGCAATTTGCAGCTGACTGCCCAGGCGAAAAACGCCCTTGATCTCCTGGCCGGAACGCCGGTGCCCGCCGAACTGCTGCCAACCGATCTGGGCAGCGTGGCACCGCCGAAAGAAGTTTCACCGGGGCTCTCCTCCAAGGTGTTGCTGGAGCGGCCGGACATCATTGCCGCGGAGCATCAGCTCAAAGGGGCAAACGCCTTTATCGGAGCGGCACGGGCGGCATTTTTTCCCCGCATCTCCCTGACCGCCGCGGTGGGGACGGCCAGTGACGAACTTTCCGGATTGTTCAATTCGGGATCGGATACCTGGAGTTTTGTGCCCCAAATTTCAATGCCGATTTTCGATGCCCGCACCTGGGCCGCCCTGCGGGTGAGCAAAGCCGATCAGAAGATCATCCTGACCCAGTATGAAAAGACCATCCAGGTGGCCTTCCGGGAGGTGGCCGATGCCCTGGCCGTGCAGGGAACCATCAATCAGCAGGTAGCGGCTCAGCAGTCCCTCGTGGAAGCGGCTGCCGAAGCCTATCGCCTCTCAACCCGGCGCTACACGGTCGGTATCGACAATTACCTCAGCGTGCTGGACGCTCACCGTTCTCTCTATCTGCAGCAGCAGGTCCTGATTACGCTCCAGTTGTCCCGGCTGGCCAACCGGGTGGACATTTACGCGGCCCTGGGCGGAGGCGCGGTCTAAGAGCCTTTTTGAAAACCGATGAATAGGCTGTAAATTAGTGAGAGCGGTCCAAATCGCCGTAAATCTCCGGCAATTTGTCATCGCTCTCACATAGTTTTGCTTCAATCCCCTGGTTTTCAAACAGGCCCTAAGTCTGCTTTCCGTGTGCTCCGCATATTCCGTGGTTCCCAAACAATGCTCCTCACGACTTCACCACCGGCATACTCTATCAACCACAGAACACACCGAATGCACCGAAAGTTTTTCTAAAACCACTTTCCGTGTGTTCAGCATATTCCGTGGTTCCAACCGTCGTTGACTTTTTAAGCCCTGCACCGGTTCAGTTCTACACGGTGGAGAATTGTGGCCCGATCTCGCAAGTTTTCACTTTGTTTGAAGATATCGTAAATCGCATAAAATATTAATGCAAAATATCAATTTTATAAACCAACTCCAGCCACAAATGAAGATTTAAAATGGGATTTTTTGGCTGCGAAAAAACGACGACGCCATTAATAGGCGCCGATTTAAAGTTTAAAAATAAACTGCCAGATAAGCGGGGAGGGGAGGGATTGACGATGTAATGTCATGAGATCACCGCCCTTTTTCTCATGATTTCAGCGTAGATTGGAAATTCTGCAAATGACACTGTTTTTTTAATAACGATTTTGCTTCTTTCCTCTCATTGAACGGATCTCTGCCGTTTGATACCAAAATTCGCCGCAAGTTGCGAAATCCCATCCAGCGGCATGACCGTAATTTTATCATCAAGAGGATATTCCTGCCCTCCGGGGTAAATGACCCATAAATGCGTCAGCCCAAGATCCTTGATGGCGATATGCATTGAACGGCTGCGTCCCGGGGCATCGGCATATTTGAATTCAAAACCGTATCGTTTACCGGCAATGGTAATCATCAGGTCCAGTTCAGCTCCGGCATGGGTTGCCCAGAAATAGGCATCCCGGCTTCTCAGGGCCTGGATGACATGCTCAAGGGCAAAGCCTTCCCATGATGCACCGATTTTCGGGTGCCCCTGCAGGTCGGCCAGGGTCGGCAATTGCAACAGACTATGACAGATGCCGCTGTCTCGGATATAGATTTTCGGGGCTTTGACCTGGCGCTTTTTCAGATTTTCATACCACGGAGGCAGCACCCGGACCATGTAGGCTCCGGCCAGGATGTCCAGATACCGTCGCGCCGTGTTTTCGGAGCTGCCAAGCGAACGGGCAAACTCGGCAGCATTCCACACCTGTCCATGAAAATGCGCCACCATAGCCCAAAACCGCCTCAACGTCTGCGCTGGAATCGAAATGCCCAGTTGCGGAATGTCTCTTTCAAGAAACGTACGGATGAAACCGTCCCGCCATTGAACGCTCTCAGAATCGGTTTCGGCCAAATATGCTCGGGGGAAACCGCCGCGCACCCACAAACGGTCTATATATTTAGCACCGATTTCCCAAAGTTGAAAACCGGCCAGATCCACAAACCCAATTCTGCCGGCAAGAGATTCGGAAACGCCTTTGACCAGATGCGGCGATGCCGAACCGAGCAGGAGAAATCGGGCGCCGTGACCGGGTCGGTCGACAAGGACTCGCAACAGTTCGAATAATTCCGGCTTTCTCTGGACCTCATCGATAATCACCAGCCCTGTAAGTTTCTCCAATACTTGCATGGGGGCAGAAAGACGCTGAACATCTACCGGATTTTCCAGGTCAAAAAAAGCAGACGGCTCCTGCTGTGCGATTATCCTTGCCAGTGTTGTTTTGCCACACTGGCGTGGCCCGAGCAGTGCGGTTACCGGGTGAACCTGAAATGACCTGTTGATTTGACTGATTGGCTCCGGTCTGGGAATCATGTGGTCATTATTAACCTTGAAAATCCTCATGTCAACTGACGATTTTCAAGTATAACAACGTCAGGCTCCCATCCACATTCACTAATCGGGAAAATACTTATTAACCCCAGACCATCGCAGTCTTGACTCAGCCCTTTAATGGGTGACACATCGCTTTTGGCTGCGAAAAACCGACGGCGCCCATTAAAAGGCGCCGATTTAAAGCTTAAAAATAAACTGCCAGATATGCGGGGAGGGGAGGGGTTGACGATGCACTGTCAAGAGACCGCTGCCCTTTCTTTCATTATTTCGGCGGCATCGTCAACAATTGACTCGGCATGGCATTCAGGAGCAGGCAAGTCAGAAGGCAACTCGAAAACAAAAAAGGGGTTACAGCGAATTATGCTGTAACCCCTTAAAATCTATGGTACGCCCGGCACGACTCGAACGTGCGACCTACGGATTCGAAGTCCGGCGCTCTATCCAACTGAGCTACGGGCGCTAAAAAAATGGGGTGAGCGAAGGGACTTGAACCCTCGACAACCAGGGCCACAACCTGGGGCTCTACCAACTGAGCTACGCCCACCACAAGAAGGACAGCTTTATACCTGATCAGGTTTTTGAATTCAAGTCCTTTATTCAGGTTTTGGTATATTTTTTTAGGTCCTGTCCCTCGGATGCCGGCCAAACTTGGTGTTGACCGTCGGGGGCTTGTGCGTTAGACTGGCGACGGACAATATCCGTTGTAAGTTTTCGGACTTTCAGCGGTTTCAGCCGAACGCCATCCAGGGCCCGGTTTGGCGGCCCGAGATTCACCGCCGCAGCTAGAGCCTGCTTGAAAAACAGGGATTGATGCGAATTTTTTGATGTACTGGATCGCATCGATGCCTGTGCAGCCAGTTCAACGGTTTTCAAACAAGCTCTTAATAGTCCACATTTTTCCCTCCGTCTTGAGGCGCCAGAGATACGCCGAGGCGTTGACAGGTGGAACAGACCGCCGCTCCAACGCCACGGGAATCCGGCTCGTCAGCTCGGAGTGGCCGTTATCTGCGAAGGGATATTCGCGTGAACAGTTTTCAGATTTTTTTTATTCGAGCCATTGTCGGTGCGGGTTTTGCCGTTCTGCTGACCCGCATTTTCCATCCCGAGGCTAATTTTGCCTGGGTTGTCGGCCTTGGCATCCTTCTTGTCGGCATGTCCTACGTGACGACATATCTTCGCAACCGGAAAAAAAAGTAACCAGAAGCCCCCGGCAGGCCGCCGGCGGGCTTTTGTTGTCGATACGGTAAGGAGTACGTTTTCAGTGAAGCAGGTTATTCTCGGCACGGCAGGGCATATTGACCACGGTAAAACCAGCCTGATCAGAGCGGCTACCGGTATCGACACCGACCGTTTGAAGGAAGAAAAGCTCCGCGGTATTACCATCGAACTCGGGTTTGCCTCCATTGATCTTCCCAGCGGCCAGCATGTCGGCATCGTCGATGTGCCCGGTCATGAAAAATTTGTGAAAAACATGGTGGCCGGTGCCACCGGAATCGATATTGTGGCCATGGTGATCGCGGCGGATGAGGGGGTGATGCCCCAGACCCGTGAGCACATGGAGATCTGCACACTGCTTGGGATCCGGCATGGCTTTGTTGCGCTGACCAAGATCGATATGGTCGACGAAGAGTGGTTGGAGCTGGTTATCGAGGATATTTCCGATTTTCTTCAGGGCACTTTCCTGGAAGATGCTCCCATCGTTCCGGTGTCCTCGACAACCGGCAAGGGAATCCCGGATTTTATCAACACCCTTGAGTCGATGGTAAGCCATGTGCCTGAGCGTTCGGTTGCCGGCCTGTTCCGCCTTCCCATTGACCGGGTGTTTACCATGAAGGGCTTTGGGACGGTAATTACCGGCACCCTGATCTCCGGTCGTATCGGGGTCGGGGACACCATCATTGTCTATCCCCCGGGGATTACCTCCAAGGTCCGCGGCATTCAGGTTCACAATCAAAGCGTGGAGCATGCCGATGTGGGCATGCGGACCGCCATCAACTTCCAGGGGCTTGAAAAATCGGCTGTACAGAGGGGAGACGTTCTGGCCCGTCCGGATACGCTGGTTCCCAGTTACATGATCGATGTCCAGTTCAATTATCTGGCCAGCAACAGCAAACCGATCAAAAATCGCACCCGGGTCCGGTTTCACACCGGCACCAGTGAAGTGCTGGGAGTCCTTGTACTGCTGGAAAGCGAGGAACTGCTGCCCGGAGAATCCACAGTCGCCCAGATCCGGCTGGATGCTCCGGTTGCCATTGTCAAAGATGACCGGTTCGTTATACGCAGCTACTCGCCGGTGCGGACCATCGGCGGCGGGCAGGTGCTCAATCCCATCCCCAAAAAGCACAAGCGGTTTAAACCTGAAATTATAGATGGCCTGAAAGCGCTGACGGAAAGCGGAACGGATGAGATCATTCTGCATCATGCCTCCGATGCCGGCGCCGAGGGGATCTCACACGTCCAGCTCAAGCTCATGACCAATCTGCCGGATAAACAGCTGGACGGCGCCCTTGGGGGGCTGTTGTCGCGGCGGGCGTTGATCCAGATCGACAAGGAAAACCGGCTCTACATCCACGGGGAGAGCTTTGAGCAGCTGAAGGCAGGGGCCACCGGGTTTCTGAAAATCTATCACAAGGCTAATCCCCTGAGAAAGGGAATGTCCAAGGAAGAGTTGAAATCCAAATTCCCGTCGGTTCTCAGCGGAAAACTCTTTAACCTGGTTCTTAACCAGATGATCAAGGAAAAAGCGGTAGTTCAGGATGAAGATACCGTTCATCTGGCTGAACACAAGGTATCTCTCGGTCAGGATCAGGCCGAGGTCCGGAAAAAGATCCTTGAAACCTACCAGACAGCCGGGCTTCAACCGCCATATTTCAAGGAATTGGGAAAAAGTCTGGATATCGATACCGCCCGGGCTCGGGATGTCATGAACCTTCTGGTGAAGGACGGGTTTATCATCAAAGCCAAGGATGATTTGTTTTTTGGTGCCGATGCGGTCCGTGAACTCAAAGGGCGACTCGTTAACTACCTGGAAACGAACGGCGAAATCACCACACCTCAATTCAAGGAAATGGCCGGATGTTCGCGGAAATATCTGATTCCCCTGCTTGAATATTTTGATGCCACCAACGTGACCATCCGGGTGGGGGACAGCCGAAAATTGAGAAGAGGGTAGCGGTTGCAGAAAAAAACAAGGGTTTTCTTAATATTCAGCCACGTTATGTTGAGGAGAGAACATGGAACAGTTTAAATACTTCGCCGGCAAGCGGATTGTTATCGGTGTCCTGCTCACGCTTGCTTTGTTGTGGGTGGCAGCTGCAATTATAGGGCTGTTCGATCCGTCTCCGGAGGAGCACACCGCTGCGGTCACCCATGAAAAATCGGCTCACTCGGCGGCCCCGGGTGAGAGCGGAAGCGATCTTGCGGATGAGCAGGCCAGGCTTCTGGCTGAATACAAGGAATTGGCCCAGGAGAAGACCGAGCATGGCGGCGATTCCACCGAGGCGGTCAAGCATGCTGAGCCGGATGAAAAAGCAGCCGATGCTCACAAAACGCCTGAAAAAGCCGAGGCAGAAGCCGATCACACCACAGACGCCCACAGCGCTGCCAAGCCTGCCGCCGAGCCTGAAAAACACAAGGCCGAAGACACCCATGGCACAGCACACGGCGTTGCCCCTTTCGGTGAAGCGGCCGAAGAGCGGGTCACCGGCGTGGCGTTTGTGGAGGCCGTCATTGAGCCGATGCACTATGAGCTCAAGGAGCGCTGGTGGGGCTGGCGACCGAATGACATTCTCGATTTCACGGACAATGTGAACAATTTTCAGCTGGGCGTTCTGGAGGTGACCCGCCGGACTGCGGTGGCGCTGGATGAGCGCATATCCCGGACAGGCAGCACTGCCGCCCTGGATCCCCATCTGGAAAATGCCGTTAACTGGCTGATGGTAAAGCCCCACAAATACTGGTTCCCCTCACCGGAAAGCAAGTACCGGGATTCCCTGAAGGAACTGGGACTTTACAAGGAAAAACTGGAACGGGGCGAGGCAACCTTTTACACCCGGCCTGACAATTTGATCCCGCTGCTGGCTTCCTTCGAGGATCTTCTGGGCAGCTGTGATGAAAACCTTGTCAGAGAGCACGAAGAGGACGGGCAGCCGGTCAGTTTTTTCAGCGCCGACGATTATTTCTTTTATTCCAAGGGTGTCGCCAGTTCCATGAAAACCGTTCTGGAAGCCGTTCACGAAGATTTTTCAAATACCCTGCAAGTGCGGCACGGATCCGAAATTCTGCACCATGCCCTTGAGTCTCTCGATCGCGCGACGAAAATCGATCCCTGGATCGTATGCAACAGCGATCTGAGCAGCGTGATTGCCAATCACCGGGCAAATATGGCAGCGCCGATCAGCCATGCCAGGTTTTATCTGGGCGTATTGATCAAGGCCCTGTCGACCTGATAATGGGCAGACAGTACGATTAAAAAAAGCCGCGACCGTTGATGATCATTAACGGTCGCGGCTTTTTTTTATGCTGCCATGAAAAAAGGCATTTTTAAGCTTAATCGGGTAAATTTCCCAGGTCCAGGCAGACAATCTGGCTGGTAATATTGTCGAGGAAGCGCATGCCTGTTTGCGTCAGGTGGCACCGGTCGCCGGTGAAGTCGATCAAACCCTCGGCCGCCAGCGGTGCCAGGGCGCTGGCAAGCCGGTCGACGACAGAAAACTGAAATCGCCTTTCAAATGCCCTGAGATCGATGCCGCTGGTCTGGCGAAGCCCGAGATACATCCATTCGATCATTTGCTGGTCCCGGGTCAGTGTCTCCGAGTCTGCAATGGGCCGTTGGCCGGACAGGACATTCCGGATGTACTGCTTAAGATCCGGGTGATTCCAGTGGCGGCGGTTGGCGATAAACGAGTGGGCCGACGGACCGAGACCCAGGTACGACGTCAGGTTCCAGTATTTGGTGTTGTGTCTGGAGCGATACCTTTCCCGCTCGGCTGCCGTGGATGCGCGGTGGGGGACCCGCGCAAAATTGGAGACCTCATAGGGCTCAAAACCGGCGGCGCTCAATACAGACCAGGTGGTATCAAACATTTCTCCGGCCAGCTCTTCCGATACCGCCTGGAACTCTCCGGCCGTCAGATTACGCTCCAGTGGTGTACCTTTTTCATAGGTGAGGCAGTAGCACGACAGGTGTTCGGGCTTCAGGTGAATCGCCAGGGCCAGTTCGTTTCGCCACATATCCAGCGACTGGCCCGGCACACCGTAAATGAGATCCAGACCGATATTGTCAAAACAGGCGTTTCTGGCATCATCAAAGGCTTTTTGCGCGTCACCGGCAGAGTGAATTCGACCGAGGAACCGGAGAATCGGATCCTGAAAGGATTGAATACCGATGTTCAGCCGGTTGACGCCGGCTTGCCGATAGCCGTTCAGCCGCTCAAGGGAAGCGGTTCCGGGATTGACTTCAAGGGTGATTTCCGTGTCTGACCGGATGGTTAACCAGTGGGCGGCTGTATCAATGATGCGCTCGATGTCAAGGGGCGCCATGATCGACGGCGTTCCGCCCCCCATATATATCGTGTCAAATTCAAGAGGCGCATTTTTCCAGAATTCCATTTCCCGCGTCAGGGCGTCCATGAACCCCTGTATTATGGACGTGTCGGTCTGCGAATAAAAATCACAATACAGGCATTTTTTCAGGCAAAACGGGATATGGATGTACAATCCGGCTGGACCGGTCGGGAAGGCGGGTGTCCATCTGTCGCCTGTAATATTGTCATTCAGGGGGATCATCGGGATTCGCAGCCTGTTTCCGGAAACAATGGAAACGCTCCGGGGGGTAATCAGCGGCATGCCGGCGTGAAGAGCGGGACGTTCTCGGATGCCGGACCACCGTGGCCGGCATCCGCACATCGCATCAGTCTTTAAGCGGTCGGCTGAGGTCAAACCCGATCTGAAGCGCTTCGCGGTTCATATCCAGGAATCGCTCGGGCAGACGGGTTTCCAGCACTTTCATGATCGATTCGGGCTTGACGATATCGGTCAGGCCGATGACCGCACCGAGCATGCAGATGTTAAAGACAATGGGCTTGCCGATTTTCTCCATCACGGTTTTGTACATGGGGATCTCCCGCTGGCGGGCATCGACCTTGGAAAACGGCTTGACGTAGCGGGGGTCGGTGATCAGCAGTCCGCCGGGGCGGATAATCGGGCTAAACTTGTTGTAGGCCTCCTGGGTCAGGCAGACCAGCACATTGGGCTGATTGACTTTGGGAAAGTTGATCTCATCATCGGAGATGATGATGTCGCTTCGTGTCGAGCCGCCCCGGGCCGCGGCCCCGTATGCCTGGCTCTGCACGGCATTGAGTTTTTCATGGAGCACCGCCGCCTCGGCCAGGATGATGGCCGCCGTGATCACCCCCTGGCCACCGGAGCCGGAAAAAACCATTCGGTATCGTTCCATCTACTCGATCCTTTATCTGGAATATTGGATTTCGCAGGGTGGGCACTGCCCACCACATTCAGCGGGTTGTGGCTTTTAATGGTGGGCGGTGCCCACCCTACGAAAGTATTTATGAAATTGGCCGGTCAGGAGCAAGGTATGGTCCTACCTGCAACGTTCAACATCGAACCTGGAACTCCGAACTCGGAACTCGAAACCCGGAACTCGCCTTACCCCTTGCTCGCCCGTTCGATCACCTTGTCGTACTCGCTGCAGTACTCGGGCAGCTCCTTTTGTACGAAGATCCCCCGCTCGATGAGATCGGGGTTCTCCTGTTTGGCCTTGGAGCCGATGGGCGTGGTGGTGTTCTTCAGGTGCTCCATCATCTCCACGGCATCGCCCAGGCGGTTTTTCCGGCCAAAGTAGGTCGGGCACTGGGCCATGATCTCCACCACCGAGAAGCCCTCGTGAAGGATCGCATCGCGGATCAGGTCGGTCATCTGCTTAGCGTGATAGGTGGTGGTGCGGGCCACAAAGGTGGCCCCGGCCGCGGTGGCCAGCTTCACGATGTCAAAGTCGTGGTCGATGGTCTGATAGGGCGCCGTGGTGGCCAGGATGCCATGGCCCGACAGGGGCGAGAACTGGCCGCCGGTCATCCCGTAGATGCGGTTGTTCATGATGATGGCGGTCAGATCGATGTTTCGCCGGGCCGCGTGGATAAAATGATTGCCGCCGATGGCAAGCGCATCGCCATCGCCCATGGTCACGATCAGGTTCAGCTCGGGCCGGCTCATCTTTACCCCGGTGGCAAAGGCCAGGGCCCGGCCGTGGATGGTGTGAAGCGTGTGAAAGTCCACGTAGCCGGTGATCCGCGACGAGCAGCCGATCCCCGAGACCCCCACGATCTCGTTTTTGCTGATCGACAGCTGCTCAACGGCCCGCAACAGCGCACTCAGCACGTTGCCGTGGCCGCAGCCGGCGCACCAGATGTGAGGGAAAAAACGCTCCCGGATGTAATCCTTGACTGCCATTTAGACCCCCTTTCCGTCGATGACCCGAAGGATGTTGCGAATGTCGGTGGGGGTGATCAGCACCCCGTCGATGCGGTTGGCCAGAAAGACCCGCTCGGGCCGCTCCACGGCGTTTTTGACCAACTCCATCACCTGGCCCATGTTCATCTCCACTACGATCACCGAGGCGGCGTTGCGGCATTTGTCCCGGATCAGCTCTTTGGGAAAGGGCCACAGGGTCTGCAGCTCCAGAAGCCCCAGACGCTCGCCCCGGGCGCGGCGGTTTTTCACCACGTGAAGGGCGGATCGGGCCGAGGAGCCGTAGGAGATCAGGATCCGGTCGGCATCCTCCAGAAAGTACTCCTTGTACCGGGCGATCTCGTGCACGTGGTTGTCGATCTTGTCCACCAGGTGCCGCAGAAGACCGTGCACCACCTTGGGATCACTGGAGGGAAAGCCCCACATGTCGTGAAACAGGCCCGTGACGTTGTAGCGGTGCACCCCGCCAAAGTCGCTCATTGGCAGCCGGCCATCCTCCCGGGGCAGGTACGGGTGGTAGTCCACCCCGCCCTTGACCGAGGTCCGCAGCCGTTCGACCAGGGGAATCTCTCCGGGCTCGGGCACCGCAAGGCGCTCCCGCATGTGGCCGATCACCTCGTCAAAGAGCAGCACCACCGGGGTGCGGTAGGTCTCGGCCAGGTTGAAGGCATCCACGGTGATAGCAAAGATGTCCTGGTGGTTGGAGGCGGTCAGCGCGATGATGGCATGATCCCCGTGGGTGCCCCAGCGGGCCTGGTTGACATCCCCCTGGCTCACGTGGGTGGGGTTTCCCGTTGAGGGGCCGCCGCGCTGCACGTTGACGATCACGCAGGGGATCTCGGCCATCACCGCGTAGCCCAGGGCCTCCTGCTTCAGGGAAAATCCGGGTCCGGAGGTG
>ENA-ORCT01000646-ORCT01000646.1-marine-metagenome-genome-assembly--contig:-NODE-646-length-15917-cov-2.760164_pt1 | contig 15917 bp, 12 predicted proteins | sample MGYA00248632_ERZ508511 | MGnify/ENA primary metagenome ERZ508511 (study PRJEB26182, sample SAMN06268839) | marine metagenome | isolation source: Tt an P1-techrep anaerobic enrichment on pine from sediment...
ATAGCCTGCCCTGACTCATGGGTGAGGCGCTCGTATAATTGCTCCTGATACTCTCCAGCTACATTCAGGAATTTTACGGCAAACCTCCTATCGTCCGTTCGCACAACTTCGGCCGGAACCTCGAAAGAAGAAATCAAATTCGGCCCCTCTTCAAAATAGACCGTGACAACGAGCTCGTCACCAACGGATGGAGTGGCCACATCTGTTTCAATGGCGCAGCCACTGATGGATATATCGACAACATGTCCTCTGACAACCGGTTCATCGCCCACGCGGAATTTCACCGCCGGTCGGTTCAGCTTAAAGCGGATTCCATTTCGACTGGTGAAACTGTTCAGTTTCTGTTCAGCCTCTTCCAGACTGGTGGTGTCAAAGGTTTTGTAACACTGTATGCTTTCCATAAAGCGGCTTATCTGTTTGTAGCTCACCTTACAGTCATCATTCACACTGACGACCTCGCCGACCCTGTTTGAAACCAAACAGTCCATCATTTTCTTAATGATTTCCAGTCCGCAAAGAAACACTACATTGCACTGCGACATGTCTGCAACAGCCTGAAACCCAGAACTGAGATCGCCGATGCACGATTGCAAATCATCGTGCAATTGCTTCAAATTTTGCTCGTCGGCCTTTACAGGAAATCTGATGAGAAGTCTGTTTTCTTGCACATCTGCTGTCACCATAAAAAGGTCCCCCCTATCAAATGAATATTTGCGTCGGATGATCAAGGTAATCCTATTAAACTCCATCAACTATCAGGCAAGGCAGAACTTTTAACCACCGCCCAGCAGCTGCTCGATGATCGCCAGAGCCGCCCGTCGGCCGTCGGCGGCAGCGGTCACCGCCAGGTGGGAGCCGCGTGAGCAGTCACCGCCGGCATAGATCTTCGGGTGAGAGGTGCGGCCGCTGACAGGATCGACAGCCAGCCGTCGGCGGGCATCGGTCTCCACCCCGGCCTTCTGCAGAAACTCGAACTCCTCGACGTCGAAGCCGAGCGCCAGGATCAACACCTCGGCCGGGATACAATGTTCTGTATTGGGAACATTCTCGACCCGGTGCCGGCCATCCGCATCGAGGCCGGAGAGCTTGGTTTTAAGCACCTGCACCCCGATCAGGCGACCGTCGCGCTCGTCGACGATGATTTCAGTAGGCGCACGGTGAAAGAGGAAGGTCACCCCTTCCTCCTGGGCGTTGTGGTACTCCTTGTGACTGCCCGGCATGTTGGAGGGATCGCGCCGGTAGAGGCAGGTCACACTTTTGGCCCCTTCCCGCAGCGAGGTCCGCAGGCAGTCCATGGCGGTATCGCCGCCGCCGATAACCACCACCTGCTTGTCCCGCACGTTGAACCGCGGGTGCAAGTCCTGCCCCTCCAGCTCGTGCTGGACTTCGGTGAGAAATTCCATGGCTCGAAAGACGTTGCCGTGGCGTTCGTGGGCCAGGTGCGGCAGCCGGCCGCCGGTGGCGCCGACGCCGAGGAAGACCGCGTCGTGGGTCTCCAACAGCTCGGCAAAGTCGAGATCGCGCCCCACCTCCCTACCCAGGTGCAGCTGCAGCCCGGCCTGCTGCAGGATCTCGAAGCGATGGCGGACGATGTCTTTGTCGAGCTTGAAGTTGGGGATGCCCAGGGCCAGCAGGCCGCCCGGCTCCTCGGCCCGCTCATACATGTCGACGCCGATCCCGGCCCGCAACAGGAAGTGGGCGCAAGAGATGCCGGCCGGGCCCGAGCCGATCACCGCCACCCTATCCTTGCGGATGACGCCGGGAAACGGAAGCTCCAGCCCCTTGGCGAAACCGAGGTCGGTGATCGAGGCTTCGATGGGACCGATGGCGATGGCGCCGTGGCCGTCGTTGAGGGTACAGGCGCACTCGCAGAGGACGTTGTGGGGGCAGATGCGGCCGAGGATCTCCGGAAAGGGCGAGCTCTCGTTGGAAAGGAGAAAGGCCCGCTCCAGGTCCCTCGCGGCAATGGCGGCCAGCCACTGAGGGATGTGGTTGCCCAGCGGACAGCCGATGGTGGCGCAGAAGGGGTCGCCGCACTGAATGCAGCGTTCGGCCTGCGGCGCCACCTGGGCCAGGTCGTAGTAGTGGTAGATCTCGTCGAAGCTGCGCAGGCGCAGCTTGACGTTCTTCTTTTCCGGGTCCTTGCGGTGGGTCTCGATAAAGTTCTGCATCATCAATCCCCTTCCTTGGGATTCAGCGGCGCCTTCATGTCCTTGGGCGTGACCATCCAGAAATATTCCAGTTCCTCGCGGAAATTATCGAGGATCCTGGCGGCCTTTGGGCTGGCAGTGCGGTTGTGGTAGGAGAGCAGGATCTTGCGCAGGTAAATCTTGCCCTCGCTGTCCTCGTCAACATTGATGCGCCGGGCCTCGACCAGATTGCGGTTGAGCTTGTCCATAAAGGTATTGTGGCGGTCGTAGACGAAGGCCGCACCGCCGGTCATGCCGGCACCGAAATTTATGCCGGTCTCGCCGAGAATCACCACCGTGCCGCCGGTCATGTATTCGCAGGCGTGATCGCCGGTCCCCTCGACGACCGCCAGCGCCCCCGAGTTGCGCACCGCGAAGCGCTCCCCGGCGGTGCCGGAGACAAACAGCTTGCCGCCGGTGGCGCCGTAGAGACAGGTGTTGCCCACCGCAGAGGCGCCTTCCTGGTAGATGGCCGGGGTGACGATGATCCGCCCGCCGTGCATGCCCTTACCGACATAATCGTTGGCCACCCCTTTGAGGAAGATGTTGAGGCCGGTCACCAGGAAAGCCCCCAGCGACTGGCCTGCCACCCCCTGCAGGCGGAAGGTCAGCGCCTCGCGGGGCAGCCCCTCGTTGCCATAATAGTGGGCCACCTCGCCGCTGATCAGGGCGCCGAAGCTGCGGTGGATGTTCTGAATGCGCCGCTCCACCAGCACTTCGCGGCGCGGATCGCGGATCGCCGGCTGCACCTCGGCCAACACCTCCTTCTCGAAGGCGTTCTTATCGAAAGGCGGATTGGGCAGCCGCTGGCGGTCAGGCCCTTCCAGCCGGGTCAGCAGCAGTGAGAAATCGAAGTCGGCCACCCGGGGCTGGTCGCTCACCGCCAGCAGATCGCTGCGGCCGATCACCTCGTCGAGGCTGCGCAGCCCCAGGGAGGCAAGAATCTCCCGCACGTCCTCGGCCACATTGCGCAGATAGGCCACCACCTTATCCACCGTTCCGACGAAGTGCTCGCGCAGCTCGTCCCGCTGGGTGGCGACCCCCACCGAGCAGGCGTTGAGATGGCAGACCCGTAGCATCTTGCAGCCCAGCATCACCAGCAGAGCAGTGCCGAAACCGAAGAATTCGGCGCCCAGCATGGCCGCCTTGACCACGTCGGCGCCGATCTTGAACCCACCATCGGTCTGCAGCTCCACCAGCTCCCGCAGGCCGCTGGCCTTGAGACTGTTGTGGGCCTCGCTCAGGCCCAGCTCCCAGGGGTTGCCGGCAAACTTGATGGAGGTCTGGGGCGCGGCTCCGGTGCCCCCCTCGCATCCCGAGACGATGACCCGGTCGGCATAGGCCTTGGCCACCCCGCAGGCGATGGTGCCGACCCCGTCGCTGGAGACCAGCTTGACCGAGATGCGCGCCTTGGGATTGACCTGGCGCAGGTCGAAGATCAGCTGGGCCAGGTCCTCGATGGAATAGATGTCGTGATGGGGCGGCGGCGAGATCAGGGTCACCCCCGGCACCGTGTAGCGCAGGGTGGCGATCAGCGGGCTGACCTTGGTGCCGGGCAGCTGGCCTCCCTCCCCCGGCTTGGCGCCCTGGGCAATCTTGATCTGAATCTCCTCGGCGCTGCGCAGGTAAGCCGGGGTGACGCCGAAGCGCCCCGAGGCGATCTGCTTGATCTTGCTGTTACGGTTGGTTCTGTAACGGACCGGGTCCTCGCCCCCCTCGCCGCTGTTGGAGCAGCCGCCGAGAATGTGCAGCGCCTCGGCCAGGGCTTGGTGACATTCGGGCGAAATGGAGCCCAGGGACATGGCCGCCGAATCGAAGCGCCGGGTGATGGCCTCCACCGGCTCCACCTCCTCGATGGGGATGGCCCTGTTGGAACTGGAGAAATCGAGGAAATCCCGCACAAAGCAGCCCTCGCGGCCGGCAACCCGCTCGCGGAAGGCCAGGTAGTCCTCGCGGTCTAGAGTGCGGGCGAATCGGTGCAGGGCCAGCACCGTCTGCGAGGCGAAATCGTGGTATTCGCCGCCCGGCTGATGACGATAGAGACTGCCCATCGCCAGAGGGTAGACGGGGGCCAGGTAGGAACGCCGAAAGATCTCCTCGTGCTGGGAGGCGATTCGCGCTTCGAGCTGTTGGTAGCCGAGGCCCGGCAGATGAACGGCACTGCCGGGGAAGCACTCGCTGCCGATCTCACGGGACAGGCCGATGATGTCGAACAGGGCCGCGTTGCAGTAGCTGGCCACGCTGCTGATGCCCATCTTCGACATGATCTTAAGGATGCCCATGGTCAGGGCCCGGTAGAGGTTGCGCATCCCCAGGCGGCTCTCCCGCTGGCTGTAATCGTTGCGCCGGCAGATCTGCAGTCCGCTGGCGTAAAGCAGCCAGGGGTAGACCGCCATGGCCCCGTAGCCGAGCAGCACGCAGGCGGCGTGGGGTTCGAGCACCTCACCGGTCACCGCCACAATGCTCACCCGGTGGCGCAGTCTCGCCTGCAACAGGCGCTGGTTAAGGTAGCCGACGGCCAAGGCGATGGGGATGATTTTTGTGTCGGCGTCGACCACTCGGTCGTCCAGGACGATGGTCCGCACCCCCTCCTCGGCTACGGCCTGCACTACCCGCTCGCCGAGCTGCCGCAGGCTGGCCTTAAGGTCGCTGCCAAAGCCGGTGGCAAACCTGCCGACCTTGTAGCTCTGATCGTAGCGGGGGTGGTCCGGATCGCCGAAGGAAAGCAGCACGTCGAAGATCTCCCGGCAGAGGATCGGCGAGATGCTCTTCAGGCGGTGGGCCCGCTCCGGCGTCTCCAGCAGCGGGTTGCCCAACTCGCCGAAGCCTACGGTGGTCGACATCACCGCCTTTTCCCGGTAGGGATCGATGGGCGGGTTGGTCACCTGGGCGAAACGCTGGCGGAAGAAGTCGCTGAAGTTGCGCGGTTTTTTGGAAAAGGCGGCCATCGGCGTGTCGTCGCCCATGGAGCCGGTCGGTTCCTTGCCGGCTTCGAGCATCGGCTGGACGTAGATCTCCAGGATCTCGTGGGTGACGTTGAAATAGCGCTGGCTGGTGTCCAGTTCGCTGCACTCGTAGCCGGTCAGATCGTCGAACTGCCGCTCGATGAACTCCTGCAGGTAGCACGTGTGATCGGTCAGCCAGTCGCTGTAGGGCTGCGAGTCCATCAGGTAGCGGTCGATGTCCTGAGTGGTGAAGAACTGGCCCTGCTCCAGATCGGCGGCGATCATCTCGCCGCTCTGCAGCCGGCCGCGCTCGCGAACCTGCTCGGGAGGAATGTCGAGCACCCCGTATTCGCTGGTCACCAGCAGCCGGTCGTCGGTGGTGATCACGTACTTGGCCGGGCGCAGGCCGTTGCGGTCCAGGATACAGCCGACGTAGCGGCCATCGGTGAGGCTGATGGCAGCCGGGCCATCCCAGGGCTCATAGGCGGTGGAGATGTACTCGTAGAAGGAACGCAGGTGGGCGTCCATGTGGGCAACGTTGTGGCGCGGCGGCGGGATCAGGGCCCGCACCGCCTTGAAGAAATCCATGCCGTTGGCCAGCAGGAACTCCAGCATGTTGTCGAGGCTGGCACTGTCACTGGCGTTCTCCTCCAGCAGCGGAAACAGTCGCGCCAGCTCCTCATGGGAAAAGACCGGGCTTTTGGCGTCGTTGAACTTATGGCGGGCATGAAAGCGGTTGGCCTGCAGGGAGTTGATCTCGCCGTTGTGGGCCAGGGTGCGCATGGGCTGGGCCAGCTTCCACAACGGCAGGGTGTTTGTAGAGAAGCGCTGGTGGAAGAGGACAAAGGAGCAGCGGAAATCGTGCCGGGCCAGGTCAGGATAGAGGGTGCGGATGTGAGTCGGCATCACCAGGCCCTTGTAGGCCACAGTCTTGCGGCAAAAGGACGGGATGTAGAAGTCCGCATCGCTGGCCAACTGGTGCTCCACCTCCTTGCGGGTCAGGTAGAGCAGCGCATCGAAGCGCCGGGTGGCGACCAGCGCGGCCGGGACCACGAAGGCCTGGCGGATCTTCGGCAGCAACTTCAGGGCCCGCTCGCCGAGCACCGAGGTATCGAGGGGCACCTCCCGCACGTGCAGCAGGCGCAGATCGTTCTTTTCGCACACCTCCCGAAAAACGCCGAGCTGCCGCCCCTCGTCGTCGAGAAACAACATCGCCACCGCGTACTGCTCAGGCAGCGAAACGCCACCTTCCGCCGCGACCCGGCGCATAAAGTCGTGGGGCATGGAGCAAAGCAGCCCGCTGCCGTCGCCGGTCTTGCCGTCGGCGGCGATGGCGCCACGGTGCATCAGCCGCGCCAGGGCCCGAACAGCGTCCTCCACCAGGGCATGGCTCGGTCGGTTCTTGATTTGCGCAAGCAGACCAAAGCCGCAACCGTCGTAATAGCGCTCGCCAAAATCCATCGACGCCTTCTTTCTTTAACCCGAATTACAGTAATCCGGCAGAAATCCGGGCTTGAGTGGGTTTTCCGGGAGAATAATGCCGAAAAAATATGCAGATTGCCGTGTGATAAAGCGTGGCAACACTATGAATTTATAGCATATTTTTGAGAGATTGCAGGTGGGACGGAAAGGAAGGAGGCTGCCAAAGTGGTGGTTTAAGCAATAGCGACAGGAAACTTTTAACCGGAACCTTTACTATCCACAGATTTCAAGGATTTTCGCTGATTAACCCCGAAACCCAAGGTTTTAAAAATCTGCGTTAATCTGCGTAACCTGCGGATCTAAAGCTTTTAAACCTCTGATTATCCACAGATTTCACGGATTTTCGCGGATTAACCCCAAATCCAGGGTCTTAAAATCTGCGTTAATCTGCGTAATCTGCGGATCTAATGCTTTTAAACCTTGATCATCCACAGATTTCACGGATTTTCGCGGATTAACCCCAAAATCCAGGTTTTAAAAATCCGTGTCAATCTGCGTAATCTGCGGATCTAATGCTTTTAAACCTTGATCATCCACAGATTTCACGGATTTTCGCAGATTAACCCCAAAATCCAGGGTCTTAAAAATCCGTGTCAATCTGCGTGATCTGCGGATCTAAAGCTTTTAACCTCATGATCATCCAAAGATTTCAAGGACCATCCAAGATTAACCCCCGAAATCAAAGATTCAAAAATCTGCGTTAATCTGCGTAATCTGCGGATCTAAGGCTTTTACGCCCTGGATCATCCACATTTTTCAAGGACCATCCAAGATTAACCCCCGAAATCTAAGATTCAAAAATCTGCGTTAATCTGCGTAATCTGCGGATCCAATGACCCTAAGCCCTTGTCGCCAGGGACCATTCCCACAATAGACCCACCCCGGATTTCCCCGACTCCGTGAAAGCAATCCAGCGACCGACAAAATTTGACCACTCAAGGAAGTAGAGCAGTGGAAAGAACCCGGTTTTTCAGGCACAGATCCATAGATTTCGACCTTGGATCGAAGCTTGCAAAAAACCGTAAACCATGGGGCGTGGCGATTCAACTTTCGCCTAAAAAACAGCTAGTTAAACACCGTTTATCCCAGGTCTGCAGGAGTGCGTTATGAAAACCACAGGAAAATCATTACCCAATTTGACTACTGTCTCCCTGGTGCTCATCCTGGTCGCCTTGCGTCTCGCCCTGGCGGGATACGGCCATGCGCACCTGCCCAGGTCAAACGCTCGCAATGCCTACCCCTGGGAGCCTGCAACCTCTCCTGCCAAGGTCGCACCCGAACAACCACAACCGGCCGAAGAAATTGCCCCCACTAACACTGCCCCCCCCTCCAGCGAAGACGAGGCCGCCCCGCCTGCCCCGACTCCGGCTGCGGAGCAAATCCCCGTAGCGACTCCCTCGCCCAAGATCAAATACAAGGCTGGCGAAGACCCAGAGTTCGCCCGACAGAACGGGTGGCCCGTAAAAGGTCCGGAGCCCCTGCCGGGAGCCATCCTGCCGAATAAGCGCATCGTAGCCTTTTACGGCAATCCCCTTTCCTGGCGGATGGGGGTCCTGGGCAAAGCCTCCAAGGAGGAGATGCTGCAGCGACTGCAGCAGGAAATGGATCAGTGGAAAGCGGCGGACCCGTCCCGGCAGGTTCAGCCCGCCCTGCACCTGATCGCGGTAACGGCCCAGCCTACATCGGGCACAGCAGGGAAATACCGCATGATCATGCCGGACAAAATCGTCGAACAGGTCTATGCCTGGGCCAAGGAGGCCAACGCTCTTCTGTTCATCGATATCCAGACCGGACATGACGATATCCGCGAGCTTTTACCCCGCTTCGAGTGGATACTTAAAAATCCGGACGTCCACCTGGGAATCGATCCGGAGTTCCACCTGATCAAATCAGGCGCGGTCCCGGGGACCCGAATAGGTAGCCTGGATGCCGAGGAAGTGAACTACGTCACCGGTTATTTACGGGAACTCGTGCATAAATACGAACTCCCCCCCAAGATACTGACGGTGCACCGCTTTACCCAAAAGGGGGTAACCAACGCCAGTGAAATCGCCCTGAACCCCGAAGTCCAGGTCGTCATGCATATGGACGGCTGGGGGTCTCCCTGGCTGAAGCGGGATACCTACAAGCGCTACATAGTCGCCGAACCGGTCCAATATGCCGGATTCAAACTCTTCTACCGTAACGACACAAAAAAAGGCGATCGGTTGATGACGCCAGAGGAAGTTCTCAAACTCAATCCCAAGCCGCTCTACATCCAGTATCAATAGTCCGGTTAATGAAATTACCGGACTTGCCCTCCAAACCGGACTAGACATCAAAACAAAACGGTGTGGAAAGTTACAGATACGGCACCAGGCACGTTGACAGCAGCAACGACAGCGTGCCATAGTGCCAACATTGGAACGTGCTACAACGACGTGGCACGCCACACGGCAATGCAGCCCGCGGGGGATTTTCCCCCTGCGGGCTTTTTTATTTTCAACCGCCGGGGCCAATAAGGTACCGGGCAGCCCCGGTTTAATTCACCGGGCTAGGAGGGAGCATGGCCAAAATCATTTTTTGGGAAAAACCGGGATGCAAGGGGAATTCACGGCAAAAGGAGATACTGCTGGCCTCGGGACATGAACTCGAGGTGCGCGACCTGCTCAGCGAATCCTGGAGCGAAGAAAGCCTGGCGCGCTTCTTCGGCAACCGCCCGGTAGCCGAGTGGTTCAACATGACCAATCCCCAGGTCAAGGCTGGTGAGATAATACCGGCTGAGGTGTCCCGCGAGCAGGCACTGGCCATGATGGTAGCCGAACCGCTGCTCATCGTCCGACCGCTGATGCAGGTCGGCGAAGAACGGCTGGCCGGCTTTCAGACGGACCAGGTGCACAACTGGGTGGGCCTCAAACTCGACACCGTCGGCGAGCGCGATCCGCAAAACTGCCCCTGCGTGACTGTTCCGAACTGTGATGAGCAGCAGCCATGATGCCGGACAGAAAACAACGGGCCCTGCACCAGGCCGGCCATGCGGTGGTCCAGACCTTGATAAGCCGCGGCCGCTACCATGTCAGTCACGTAGAACTGGACGGCCCCCACGCTCCCCTGGAACCCTCCGCCCCCAGCGGCGAGGCAGCCCTCGACCGGGAAGTGATGCTCGGCCTCTACGAGTTCGGTCTGGTGACCCTGGCCGGCATCGCAGCCGAAAACCGCCACATGATCCTGGAACCACCCAAAGGCGAACCGCTGGTGGCCCTGAGCGATCTGGCCGCCTGGCACGAACAAGCCGACCAACTGCTGGAGAGCCCGGCGAGGGTGCGCATGGTGAGCCTCAACATTATGCGCAAACTGGAGGAATGGATGACCGATCCCAAAATCTGGCGGGTGGTGGAGGATCTGGCGGAAGCTTTGCTGGCCGAGGACACGGTACAGGGAGAGCGGCTGCAGCAGATTCTAGGAGCCCTGCCGGGCGCCTCGGCATCTGTAGAGGCGGAAGCGACTCCCTAAATAGTAGTGTACTTAGGATCAGCCCCAATGGCTAGAGCCTACTGTTTTCATATGGGAAACGAGATATTTTCTCCAAGGTCAAGGAAGTCAAGCCCTTGCACGGAGGCGTAGCTGCCTACGCCGCACACGCAAGGGTGAAGATTGACGCAGAGATTGGGTAAAAGAGCCGTTTCCCGATGAAAACAGCTACCCCTTCTGAATGAGTTCGATCTTGTACCCATCCGGGTCTTCGACAAAGGCGATGTGGGTGGTGCCGTGCTTCATCGGCCCCGGCTCGCGCACCACGTTGCCGCCCGCCTCTTTCAGCTTGTCGCACAGGGCGTAGATATCCTTGGCACCGATGGCGATGTGCCCGAAGCCGTCGCCGATGACATACGGTTCCTTGCGCCCCCAGTTATGGGTCAGCTCGATCACCGACTGCGCCTGCTCATCACCGTAGCCGACGAACGCTAAAGTGAATTCGCCGCCGGGATAATCCTTCTTGCGCAGCAGTTTCATGCCGAGAATCCGGGTGTAAAAGTCAAGACTGCGCTCAAGATCAAGGACCCGGATCATGGTGTGCAGGACGCGAAATTGATTCTCGTTGGCCATGTTGAACTCCTTTGGCAATTTGTGGGGTTCTTAACCTCCCGATTTGACCCGGTACACCACCAGCCCCGGCTTGCCATGCAGATACTTTAGCAGATCGACGTCGACGACCCGTGATGCCCCGGGGAGGGTCGAGGCATGGCGCAGCATGACCTTCTTCTCACCTTTGACGATCAAGCCGGTATGGCTGACGTCCAGACCTGCCCGCTCACTGTAAATTCCGACATAATCGCCTGTCTTCAGTGCCGACAGCAGTTCCTCGTCGATAGTGCTGGTGGGGATGTAGCTTATCTCCCGCCGGGTGACCGGAATCCCCGGCAACCAACGGGTCCCGTCGCGCTTCAGGTTGAGCTGCTTGACGACCCGCCGAGCTCTTTGCCGGCCGACGGCTGCGGTCACATCCTCGATCATCGCGTCATCGCCAGCCACCCAGTCGCTGAAAAAGTGCCGGCGATGTTCGTAGCCAAGCCGGCCGTGCCGATAGCGGACCTGCTGCAACCGACCGGAAAAATCGACCAGGTCGGAGACGCGGCGCAGGGCTTCGACCGTATCGAGCAGCGTAAAGCAGTCGAACCCCGCCAGGTTGACGACCAGCTGTTCGGCTGTCTGCGGGCCACCGATCAGAGTGTCGGCAACATAGGGGGTATCCAGGAAGTGAGCGGAGATGGCTGCAATTCGCTGCCCGGAATCCTCTATCCGCTGTGCCCGAGTGATGAGGTGGGCCAGTTCGGGTTCGCTCCAGCGACCGAGGTCGACATGCTGGTGAGCGCCAGCGAGCGCACTGCCAGCCAGCGGACCAAAGAGCAGCAGAGCAAAGATCAGCAAGGTCGCTGGCAGAATGTTAAATGGTGAGCCCATATCCCAGTTATAAGGGGCTGTGACCCCTTTGGCAAGAGCCCTGCGCTGCAGCCGAACTGCCAAGCGGGTTGTATTTGTCCCTGATTAAAGATAAATTGTTGCCCATTGACGGCTCCCACTGGCGGTTCGATTTCACGGAGATTTTCCCCTTGAACAACGTCTTTATCGTCACCCCAAGCTACCTGATCAAGAAAAAACGGGCCTTTGGCGCTGCCATCAGGCAGCTCGCCAGCCTGGGTTTCAACGTCCTCAATCCGCAATTTCCGCAGGTGCTCCCCTCGCCGCAGGAAAAGGCCGGGCAGCTCCATGCCGCGCTCGAAGACCCCGCAGTCGACATGCTGCTGGCCCTGCGCGGCGGCTACAGTGCGATGAAAACCCTGCCCTTCCTCGATTTCGACCTGTTCAAAAAACACCCCAAGCTGCTCGCCGGATTCAGCGACCTGAGCGCCCTGCTCAATCCCATCTCCGAACACACCGGGATGGTGACGCTGCATGCCCCGATGGTGATCAATCTCGACCAGCCGACCCCCTTTACCCTCAAGTCGCTGATGAACGCCGTGGCCGGCTTTCCGGAGAAAAACCTGTTCAAGGGAGCCCGGCTCAAGGTCTACCGACCCGGTTCGGCCGCCGGCACTCTCAAAGGGGGCAATCTCATCACCCTGACCGCCCTGCTCAAAACCGACTGGGAACTCGAGACCCAGGGTTCGATCCTGTTTTTCGAGGATGTCGATGAAAAGCTCCACCAGGTGGACCGCTACCTGACCCAGTGGATCCTGGCCGGGAAATTCCAGGGGATCAAGGCGCTCATTCTCGGCGATTTCCGCGGCATCCGCTGCCAGCAGGTCTACGACATCCTGGCCTCGCAGATGGAGCTGGACTTCCCGGTGGTCCATTGTCCCAACATCGGCCATGTCGCCAACAAGATCACCCTGCCGATCGGCGCCGAGGTGTTGCTCGATACCGAGCGCAAGCAGCTTCTGATCGAGAGCATGGCTTTTCCCGGGGGCAACCCATGAACGTTCTGTGGCTGATCATGATCTGCGTCAGCGTCGTTTTCGCCATTTTCACCGGCCGGCTCGAGGCCTATACCCAATCGATTTTCGACGGCGCCAAAGCGGCGGTGGAGATCTCCCTGTTTCTGCTCGGCATCGTCTCGGTGTGGATGGGCATCACCCGGATCCTGGAAGATTCCGGGCTGATCTATCGGATCGCCCACCTGTTCAAGCCGCTCATCTCCCGCCTGTTCCGCAACATCCCCGGCGATCATCCCTCCATTACCGCCATCACCCTGAATGTCCTGGCCAACCTGTTCGGCCTCGGCAACGCCGCCACCCCGCTGGGGATCAAGGCGATGCAGGAGCTCGACGGCCTCAACCAGGACCAGGGCGCGATCACCCCCGAGATGATGACCTTCATCGTCATCAACACCGCCAGCATCCAGTTGATCCCCTTCTCGGTGATCGGCATCCTGGCCGGCTTCGGCCACGGCAATCCCGCTGTGGTGGTGCTGCCGGTGCTGATCGCCACCGCCATCTCGGCCATGACCGCGCTGCTGGTGCTGGCGCTGTTCAAGAGGGTGTTCCGATGATGGCCGCTGTTGAATACCTCTCGCTGCTGATCATCCCGCTGTTCCTGCTCTTTACCGTGCTGTACGGCACCGTCAAGAAGGTCAGGGTGTACGACTCCTTCGTCGCCGGAGCCAAGGAAGGGCCGGCCATCGTCCTGAAGATTTTCCCCTATCTGCTCACCATCTTCGTCGCCATCAAGGGGTTTCAAGCTTCCGGCGCCTTCGATGCTCTGCGCAACGCCTTCTACGGCCTCTTCGCCTTTCTCGACATCCCCATCGAAGCCGTCTCCATGGCCATCGTCAAACCGCTCTCCGGCAGCGCCTCGACCGCTCTGTTCAGCGACATCGTCAAGACCGCCGGCCCGGAGTCCCTGGCCGCTCTGATGTCGGCGGTGATCATGGGCAGCGCCGAAACCACCTTTTACGTACTGGCCGTCTATCTCGGCGCCGTCGGCATCCGCAAGACCCGCTACCTGGTGCCGGTCTGCCTGATTGCGGATCTGATCGGCATCGTGGTGGCGGTTGTGGTGACCCGGTGGTATTTCTGGGCGTAGCCGGGAATGACCAAGGCATGTCATCCGCAGATTACGCAGATTTTAAATCTCTGATTTTGGGTTTAATCTGTGAAAATCCGTGAAATCCGTGGATAACAGACTTTAAGGCTTTTGATCCGCAGATTACGCAGATTAACGCAGATTTTAGGCCTTAGACCTTTGAACCAAAGGTTTTATAATCCTGATAATCCGTGAAATCCGTGGACAACAGATTTTAAAGCTTTTGATCCGCAGATTACGCAGATTAACGCAGATTTTAGGACCTACCCCCTAGCCCAAAGGTTTTATAATCCGTGAAAATCAGTGTAATCCGTGGATAACAGACTTTAAGGCTTATGATCCGCAGATTACGCAGATTAACGCAGATTTTAAGTCTTAATCCTTTGAACCTAAGGTTTTTAATCTGTGAAAATCCGTGAAATCCGTGGCTAACCAGGTCTTAAAAGTAAGGTGATGCGATGAACGATCCAGAGACTTACGCCATAATTGGCGCAGCGATGGCTGTGCATGGGGAACTTGGGCATGGATTTCTGGAACCGGTTTACCAGGCAGCACTCGAGCAGGAATTCCGCTCCCAAAAGATTCCCTTTCGACGTGAGGTTGACATACCAGTGTCGTACAAAGGTGAATCCCTGGATGTTTCTTATCGAGCGGACTTTGTGTGTTTTGGCAACATCATCGTAGAACTCAAGGCGCTGCAAAAGTTGTCCGGTGTTGAAGAATCTCAGGTACTTAATTACCTCAAAGCGACGGGTCTTGAGAAGGGGTTACTGATTAATTTCGGTACCGCATCCCTACAACATAGGCGTTTCGTTTTATCCGCAGATTGACGAATAATCCGTGGATAACAATTATAAAAGCTTATGATCCGCAGATTACGCAGATTGGCGCAGATTTTAAGTCTTACCCCTTTGAACCTAAGGTTTTTAATCTGTGAAAATCCGTGAAATCTGTGGATATCCAGGTTTTAAGAAGTTAAAGTCCGCTGATTACGTAGATTTTTGATCATACCCTCTAGCCCAGAGGTTTATAATCCATGAAATCCGCGAAATCCGTGGATAGCATGTTCTAAGGCTTTTGATCCGCAGATTACGCAGATTAGCGCAGATTTTAGGCCTTAAACCTAGACCATGATATTAATCTGTGTAAATCCGTGAAATCCGTGGATAAATGATTCTCAAGCTTTTGATCCGCAGATTACGCAGATTGACGCAGATTTTAGGACCTACCCCCTGACCCAAGGTTTTATAATCTGTGTAAATCCTTGAAATCCGTGGATAGCAGGTTCTAAAGCTTTTGGTCCGCAGATTACGCAGATTGACGCAGATTTTAGTCCTACCCCTTTGAACCAAAGGTTTTATAATCCGGGTAATCCGCGAAATCCGTGGATAGCAGATTTTCAGGTTTTGATTTGAGAGGTTTCTGAATGTGCCGTGTACTTGGCATCACCAATTTTGACTATGCCCGCCACCGGGAGATTGTAGACCGCTTCTGCCTGCTGGCCCGCGATGGCGTGGTCATGGCCGAGGACCCTCCCGGACACGAGGATGGCTGGGGGCTGGCCTGCTACCGACAGGGGGAACTGTTGGTGCAGAAAAGCGGCGCCAGCCTCCTGGAAGAGACAGACAGGCTCAACGATCTGCTGAGCACGGTGCAGACCTCACCGCTATTGATCCTGCATCTGCGCAAATCTGCCTGGGAAAATACCACCAGCACTCGCCATGCCCACCCTTTCCACCGCGATAACAAGGTGTTTTTTCACAACGGGGTGGTCTACGACTACCAGCGCCTGGTGCCGGACAGCGGCCTGCCGGGACTCGGCGCCGATGCCCGCGATACCGAGGTGTTCTTTTATCACGTCCTGAGCGGCACAGCGGGAGACCTGGGCCGGGATTTTCTCGATTCGGTGGCCTTGATCAAACAGCAACATCGCTATTCGGCGCTGAACTGCCTGTTCAGCGACGGGGCCAAATTGTTCGCCTATCGGGATTACGCTAAGGAACCGGACTACTACTCCCTGTACAAAACCTGTGCGGAAAACTCCTGGTTGATTTCCTCCGAGCCCCTGGATGACGACCTGCGCTGGGAGATGATGGCCCAGGAAGAATTTCTGGCGATTGATCTGGCAGACGGGGCCTGGACCACGCGCAGGGAGGATCGTTGAGCACCACGAACGCCGCACTTGAGCTCCTGCAACACAACCTCCGGGACCGTCCGGACAAGACTGTCTATCTCTGCTCCG
>ENA-ORCT01000648-ORCT01000648.1-marine-metagenome-genome-assembly--contig:-NODE-648-length-15890-cov-3.649339_pt1 | contig 15890 bp, 13 predicted proteins | sample MGYA00248632_ERZ508511 | MGnify/ENA primary metagenome ERZ508511 (study PRJEB26182, sample SAMN06268839) | marine metagenome | isolation source: Tt an P1-techrep anaerobic enrichment on pine from sediment...
AACCGAAACGCGGTTCCCGAGGAACTGATGGCCCTCTTTCGGCTTGGCTCCTCGATATCTGCAGAAGATCATGCCGACCTTGTCGGCCATCAGGAGATGATGCGCCGGGCCATGGATACGGCGATCGGGGAGGATGCGGTGGTGCTCATGCCGTCCGTTATCGACCTGCCGCCTTTGCTCGGGCAGGGAACAGGCCTCCGGCAACCTCAACGCCTATGGACGCTTCTGGGCTGGCCCGTCGTAAGCCTCCCGGCCGCTTCCTACGGCGGCGCGAGCGCCCATCTGAGAATCAGCGTGCAGTTGGTCGGCAAACCCGGATCCGACCGCTCCCTGCTGGATCTTGCGCGCAGGTTGCGCGACGTTCTGCGGCAGACTTCACCCTGAATTCCGGCCCGGACTGCCGACACATCGATGACCTGAGGCGGTCCGGGCCGGACACCGCCCCCAGATGGAGAAGAAGACGGGGGCCTTGGCGCCTGGGCGACAAGCCGCCAGCGCCGGAGCCGCGAGGGCGAGCGGCCTCACGCCTCGCCGGAGCCCCGCCGGGCGGACCTGTAGAACAGAAGCGCGCAGGACACGCCTGCCGCGAGGCACAGCATTTCGCCGCCGTCCTCGATCCAGTTGACCACACGGTTGAGCGGCCCCGTGACCGCCTCATGCGCCATGTCGACGACCACGGCGAAGAACACCAGCATCGAAAACACCGTGCCAAAGACAAGGTGGACGGAGATCTCCTCGCGGGTGCGGGCCACGAGGCTCCAGAGCAATGGTGCCACCAGCACGATCGCCGCGATGCACCAGGCGACGATCTCGCCCGTATCGATCGGGCGCAGGCCCGGAAGTGTCGGCAGGTTGGCCGTCTCGACGAGCCATCTGCCAAACCTCTCATGATAGGACAGCGAATCGTCGGCCAGCACGAAGGCGAAGAACAATGCCCAGAAAAGAAACGCTCGCGTCCCGAGCCGGATATGGCAAATCAGCAGGAGGATCGCGGTGGTCAGGGATTCAGCATAGCCGTAGAACTCGGGCACGCTGCGCTCGCGATTGATGGAAAAGGTCCAGTTCGGGTCAATGTCCTTCCCGAAATAGCGCATGAAATCCAACGAAACCGAAAGCAGGATGAACCCCAGGCTCACGGCGAGAAGGCCCTGGATGGCGCGCCGGGCGATGAAATCGGTTTCATAGGTGGATTTCAGTTCTGCAATGGGTTTTGCGAGTGCCATTCCTTGTCCGCCGATGGCCGTGATCAGCTCCTCCCGGGTCATTCGCTGAAAGTGTTAATATTAATGGATGAACGGCCTCTGGTCCATCGGGAAGAAGGGCCTCAATCGGACCGCCCTATTCGGCGTGGGGCAGCCCCGGACCCGGGGAAGTTGCCATGAATATAAGGCTGGATGAACGGGCTGCATGAGGCCGGAAGCCACCCCGGGGGCTCTCCCCCGAGGCGGAGAGCGATTTCGGGCCGTATTCGACGGCGGGTGTTGCCAGAGGATGCCGGCCTGCTAGGGTGAGCAGTCGGGGGATGACGGGCCGTCCTGAGGTCCGAAATCTGGCCTGCGCCAGGGATCTCATGGCGTTGCGCCCAGTGGGAGAGGGATTGAGGAAGGCCGGCGGTTCAGGTCACCTGGCCAAACAGGGCCAAATCAAAAAAACAACGTGAACAGTCGCCAATGACCAGCGGCCCGGATCACAGCGGGCAGGTGCAGGGGATGTGACATTTCGGGGGAGGGGACGTGGCATTTGATCTTTCAGGGAAACGCGCGCTCGTGACGGGGTCCTCTGGCGGGCTGGGCGCGCATTTCGCGGAGGTTCTGGCCGGGGCAGGGGCCTCGGTCGTTCTCACCGCGCGGCGCGAAGATGCGCTGAGTGACGTGGTGGCGAGGATCCGGGGCCAGGGCGGAGAGGCGATGGCCATCCGGATGGATGTGACCTCTGCGGACAGTGTGGCCAGGGCGTTCGACGGGTTCGGTTCCCCCTTTGACATCGTGGTGAACAATGCCGGGATTTCCGGGGCTGGGGCCGCGCTGGAGATGGAGGAGGCCGAGTTCCGTCGGGTGCTGGACACCAACCTGACCGGCGCCTTTCTTGTCTCCCAGCGGGCCGCGCGCGCCATGACCGAGGCGGGCGCCGGAGGCGCCATCGTCAATATCGCCTCGATCCTCGGCCTGCGCGTGGCCGGGCATGTCGCCGCCTATGCCGCCTCGAAGGCCGCGCTGATCCAGCTGACCCGGGCAACGGCGCTGGAATGGGCCCGCTACGGCATCCGGGTCAACGCGCTTTGTCCCGGCTATATCGAGACCCCGATCAATGCCGACTTCTTCGCCACCCCCGCCGGGCAGGCGCTGATCAAGCGCATTCCGCAGCGCAGGCTGGGCCGGATGAAGGATCTCGACGCGCCGCTGCTGATGCTCGCCTCCGATGCCGGGGCCTATATCACCGGCGCGACGCTGGCCGTGGATGGCGGCCATCTTGTGAACACTCTCTGAAGGACCGCGCTCATGGATTTCTCGATCACGCCCGAACTCGACGACCTGCGCCGGCGCATCGGCGCCTTCGTCAATGACCGGATCCTGCCGCGTGAGGAGGATCCCGCCTCCTACGACCCGCATGAAAACATCCGTGAGGATCTCCTGAAGGACCTGCGCCAGGAGGCGCGGGCCGAGGGGCTGTGGTGCCTGCAGCTGCCGCCCGGGGATGGCGGCCTGGGCGTGGGCATGCAGGGCATGGCGGTGTGCTACGAAGAGATGAACCGCTCGATCTTCGGGCCGGTGGTGTTCAACTCCGCCGCCCCCGACGACGGCAACATGATGGTCCTGTCCCGGCTGGGCACGCCCGCGCAGAAGGACCGCTGGCTCAAGCCGATCGCGGAGGGCCGGGTGCGCTGCGCCTTCGCCATGACCGAGCCTCACCCCGGCGGCGGGTCGGACCCGGGGATGATCAACACCCGGGCCGAGCGCAAGGGCGACAGATACGTGGTCACCGGGCGCAAGTGGTTCATCACCGGGGCCGAGGGCGCGGAGCATTTCATCCTCATCGCCCGCACCTCGGACGATCCGCGAAGCGGGCTGACGGCGATGATGTTCCACCGCGACCAGCCGGGGTGGGAGATCGTGCGCCGCATCGGCATCATGGGCCCCGAAGAGCATGGCGGCCATTGCGAGCTGGTCTTCGACGGCCTGGAGATCCCGGTCGAGAACGTGCTGCTGGCCGAGGGCCGGGGCCTGAAGGTCACCCAGACGCGGCTGGGCCCGGCGCGGCTGACCCATTGCATGCGCTGGCTGGGGCTGGCCAAGCGCTGCATGGAAATCGCCCAGGACTACGCCGCCCGGCGCGAGGGCTTCGGCATGAAGCTCGCCGACCGCGAGAGCGTCCAGCTGATGCTGGGCGATCTGGCCATGCGGATCGAGGTGGGCCGGCTTCTGGTGATGAAGGCGGCCTGGGAGATCGACCGCGGCGGCTACGCGCAGAAAGAGGTGTCCATGGCCAAGATCCAGGTCGCCAACGTGCTGCATGACGCGGCGGACCGGGCGATCCAGATCAACGGGGCGCGGGGCTATTCCACCGACACAAAGCTGGAATGGATCTACCGCTATGCACGGCAGGCGCGGCTGGTGGACGGGGCCGACGAGGTGCACAAGATGGTGCTGAACCGGCACCTGGCCGAGACGGGGCGGGAGTTCTGGTCCTGGCCGGTGGCGTGATGGCCGGGAATGGCCTGAATACCGACGCGCTGCGGAACTACCTGGGCCAGACCCTGGGGCTCAGCGGCGCGCCCGCGCTGGAGCAGATCGCCGGGGGGCAGTCCAACCCCACCTATTTCGTCACCTGCGGCGGCGCCCGCATGGTTCTGCGCAAGCAGCCCGAAGGCGAGCTGATGAAAGGCGCCCATGCGGTGGACCGCGAATACCGCGTTCTCACCGCCCTTGCCGACACCGGCGTCCCGGTGCCCGAAACGCTCGCCTATTGCGAGGACCGGTCCGTTCTGGGCACGCCCTTCTACCTCATGAAGAGGATCGAGGGCCGGGTCTTTCACGACACCTCGCTGCCCGGGCTGACGCCGGCGGAGCGGCAGGCCGTCTATTTCTCCATGGCCGAGACAATGGCCCGGCTGCACGCCGTCCGCCCCGAGAAGGTCGGGCTTGCCGATTTCGGGCGGCCGGGGAATTATTTCGAGCGCCAGGTGGCCCGCTGGGGCCGCCAGTGGCGCGCCTCCGAAGGCCCGGACATCCCCGAGATCGACCGGCTGGAGGGCTGGCTTCTGGAAAACATGCCCCCCGATGATGGGCGCGTCTCCATCGCCCACGGGGATTTCCGGCTGGGCAACCTGATCTTCCATCCCCATGAGCCCAGGGTGGTGGGCGTGCTGGACTGGGAGCTGTCGACGCTGGGCCATCCGCTGGCCGATCTGGGCTTTTGCTGCATGACATGGCGCTCGACGCCGGAGGAATATGGCGGCATCCGCGGGCTCGACCTGAAGGCGCTGGGCATCCCCTCGCGCGAGCGTTTCGTGGAGGAATATTACCGCCACGCCCCCAAGGCCCCGCCGCTGCTGCCCTTCCACGAGGCCTTTGCCCTGTTCCGCTTCGCGGTGATCTTCGTGGGCATCGCGGACCGGGCACGGCAAGGGATCGCCGTGAGCAAGGAGGCCGCAGCCCTCGCGCCCCTGGCCCGGGCCTTCGCCCGTCGCGGGCTGGAGGTGATCGAGGGCTAGCGGGAGAAACCGCCAGGAAACGCGGGCGCCCGCGGCAGGCCCCTACCATATGGGCTGTATGTGTTGGAGATCGTGCGCCGTCTCCGTGGCGCGATCATGCGGGGAACGGTGGCTTCGAGGCCGTTGCGCGCCTTGGCTGGAGGCCCGGCGCGAACGCCGGGCGGAACATCTGACCGGCGTGCCCGTCAGGCGCATGCCCGCTTCGTCCGCTGAGCAGACCCCAGCGCTGTCAGGTTCTCTCGCAGAATTCTGCGAGGCGGCTATCAGATCGTGGCCATCCCAAATAGGCTCAGAGACAGTATCCAAGAGCACCCTGTCGCACATCTCGGAAGGCGCTTGCGCCCGCTGGCACCCCGTTTTCTTGGAGAGGTTGAACCTGGATGGCCGAAGCAGATCGCGGAAAAGCCGTTTCCACGGGAACAGCGGCAGAGATTCAGTCTTCCCCTTTCGCAACCCGCTGCCGCAGTTCGAATTTCTGGATCTTGCCCGTGGCCGTCTTGGGCAAATCGCAAAACACGACCCTGCGCGGTGCCTTGAAATGCGCCAGGTGCTCGCGGGCGAAGGCGATGATCTCCTCTTCCGGGGGTGCCTCCACACCGGGTTTCAGCTCGATGCAGGCGCAGGGGGTCTCGCCCCATTTGGGATGGGGCACGCCGACCACCGCGGCAATCAGCACGGCCGGGTGTTGATGGAGGACGTTCTCCACTTCCAGGCTGGAGATGTTCTCGCCGCCGGAAATGATGATGTCCTTGGCACGGTCCTTGATCTCCAGGCAGCCGTCGGGGTGGCGCACGGCCAGATCGCCGGTGCGGAAATAGCCGTTCGAAAACGCCTCCTCGGTCGCTTCGGGGTTGCGGTAGTACCCGGCCATGAGCGTGTTGGAGCGAAGAACGATTTCGCCCAGCGTTTCCCCGTCCGGCGCGACGGGCGCGCCGCCCTCATCCACGATCTCGATCTCCGAGACCAGCGGGTGCCGCACCCCCTGGCGCGACAGATAGCGGGCCTTTTCGCCGGCATCGGCAAAGGCCTGGTCGTCGGACGGGGCACAGATCGTCGCCGGGCCGTAGGATTCCGTCAGCCCGTAGAGATGGACAAGGTCGAAGCCCAGTGCGTCCATGCCCTCGATCAGCGCAGTGGTCGGGCTGGCCCCGCCCGTGCCCACCCTGACCCGCCGCGTGGCATCGCGTTTGGCGCGGTCGGGGTGGTTGAGCAGCATGTAAAGAACCACCGGCGCGCAGCACATATGGGTGACCTGGCAGCGCTCGATCTCGGAAAAGATTTCGCCGGGGTCGACCTCGGCCAGGCAGACATGGGTGCCGCCCGCGGCGGTGACGGCAAAGGGGTGCTGCCAGCCGTTGCAGTGAAACATGGGCAGGATCCAGAGATAGGTGGACTGTTCGTCGAAGCCCAGCGAAAGCACGTTGCCCAGGCTGTTCAGATAGGCCCCGCGATGGTGATAGACGACCCCCTTGGGCCGGCCGGTGGTCCCCGACGTGTAGTTGAGGCAGATCGCCTGCCATTCGTCCTTCACCTCGTTCAGCGATATCTCTTCGGCCGTCTCCCCCGCAACGAGGTCGCTCAGTGACAGCAGCCCGCCCTCGGCCTTTGCGCCGTGGTCGCACAGGATGAGCGGGGCTTTCCTTCCCGCGCGCTCAGAGGCGGCTTTCGCCGTGTCCGCGAACGCCTGGTCGCAGAGAATGGCCCGCGGCGAGGCATGCGCGAAGATATAGGCCACCGCATCGACATCGAGCCTGGTATTGATCGTGTTCAGCACCGCGCCGATCATCGGCACCGCGAAATGCAGGGCCAGCATTTCCGGCCGGTTCGCGGCCATGACGGAAACGACGTCTCCCGCGCCGACGCCCTGTTTTCGCAGCGCGCTCGCCATCCGGCCGATGAGGTCTCCCAGTTCCGCGTAGGACAGGCGGCGTTCGCCGTGGATGACGGCGGGCTTCTCCGCGTGGAGCTGCACCGACCGCCGCAGTGAATCGAGCGGGGTGAGCGGAACGTGGTTGGCCCCTCGCGGGGCCAGATAGTCGGTCAAATTCATGCTGTCCTCCCTGTGACGACCCCGATCGGTCCGTATCCCGGCTGCGCTGAGCTCATCGGCCAGTATCGTGATCGTTTCTTTTGCCTGACTGGCGGAATACCCCTGCTATGCGTGTCAGCTGATCTGACAACGGGTTCGTCTTGCGCCAGACCATCCCGACTGTCCTCGTGGGGCGGGGCCTGGGCAGGCGTGCCACGGAGACGGGTGCAGAGCGTGTCTCGAACGGCACGGCCATTTCCGGAATGAGTGTCACCCCGATGCCTGCCCCGACCATCTGAACCAGGGTCGAGAGGGAACTTCCCTCCATCAGGTCGCGGGGCAGAGACGAAGACATGGTGCAAAAAGACAGGGCCTGATCACGGAAGCAGTGACCCTCTTCAAGCAGCAGCAGCCTCATTTCGCGCAGCATCTCGGAATTCGGGACCGGTTTGTCCGCATCTTCCAGGGGGCGGACCAGAACGAATTCCTCTTCGAAAAGGGCGACCTCGTTCAAGGAGGGCTCGGATGTCGGCAGGGCCACGATCGCGGTGTCGAGCCGGCCGTCCAGCAGATCCTCGATCAGTTTCTGGGTCACCGCTTCGCGGGGGCGAAGGTCCAGATCCGGATAGCGCTGCGTGAGATCCGTGACCAGGGTCGGCAGCAGGTAGGGCGCCACGGTCGGTATGACCCCGATCCGGAGCTGGCCGGCGAGCTGGCCACGCGATGCCCGCGCCAACTCGCCCAGTTCGTCCACGGCACGAAGTATGTCGCGGGCACGCGCCGCAAATGCCTCGCCAAGGCTGGTCAGGCGGATCTTTCTTGCCCCGCGCTCGACCAGCGGGGCGCCGAGGATCTCTTCCAGTTCCTTCATCTGCAACGACAGCGCCGGCTGCGAGATCGCGCAGGCCGCCGCGGCACGGCCGAAATGTCCATGCTGGGCGAGCGCCTCGAAATAGCGGAGGTGTTTCATCGAGATGTCAGTCATAAGCTCAGCATATCGCAGCAATTAGAAAATGCAAATTTTCATTATGTTTTTTCTGTGCTACTTGGACGGTCAAGCGGAGGGCATGCAGCACAGCATGCAGCACAGGAGGAGGGCATGCGGCACGGGATCATTCCGCCGCGGTTCATACGGTGCTCAGCTGCACGGTCTCCTGCCCGCGATGCAGCAAACGAAGCCATAATGGGAGAGTACAATGGATGGAAATGATGTGAAATCTGCCGGCAAGTGCCCGGTGGTGCACGGCGCGAACACCTCCGCCGGCATGTCGAGCATGGATTGGTGGCCCAATGCCCTCAACCTGGACATCCTCCATCAGCACGACACGAAGTCCAACCCGATGGGCCAGGCCTTCGACTACCGGGAAGAGGTCAAGAAGCTGGACGTCGAGGCGCTGAAGAAAGACCTCCACGCCCTGATGACCGACAGCCAGGAGTGGTGGCCGGCGGACTGGGGCCACTATGGCGGCCTGATGATCCGCATGGCCTGGCACGCGGCCGGTTCCTACCGCACCGCCGACGGCCGTGGCGGCGGCGGCACCGGCAACCAGCGTTTCGCGCCGCTGAACTCGTGGCCGGACAACGCCAACCTCGACAAGGCGCGCCGCCTGCTGTGGCCGATCAAGAAGAAATACGGCAACAAGATCAGCTGGGCCGACCTGATCATCCTCGCCGGCACCGTCGCCTATGAATCCATGGGCCTGAAGACCTTCGGCTTTGGCTTTGGCCGCGCCGACATCTGGCATCCCGAACAGGACACCTACTGGGGGGCGGAGAAGGAATGGCTGGCCCCCAGCGACAGCCGCTATGAGGATGTCGAGAACCCGTCGACGATGGAAAACCCGCTTGCCGCCGTGCAGATGGGGCTGATCTACGTCAACCCCGAAGGCGTGAACGGCAATCCGGACCCGCTGAAAACCGCCGGGCAGGTGCGCGAAACCTTTGCGCGCATGGCGATGAACGACGAGGAAACCGTCGCCCTGACCGCCGGCGGCCACACCGTTGGCAAGACCCACGGCAATGGCGATGCCGCCCTGCTGGGCCCCGACCCGGAAACCGCCGGCGTCGAAGAGCAGGGCCTGGGCTGGAACAACCACACCAAGCGCGGCATCGGCCGCGATACCGTGACCAGCGGCATCGAAGGCGCCTGGACGACCCACCCGACCAAGTGGGACAACGGCTATTTCCAGCTGCTGCTGAATTACGAGTGGGAGCTGAAAAAGAGCCCCGCCGGCGCCTGGCAGTGGGAGCCGATCGACATCAAGGAAGAAGACAAGCCCGTTGACGTCGAGGACCCGTCGATCCGCTACAACCCGATCATGACCGATGCCGACATGTCCATGAAGATGGACCCGGACTACCGGAAGATCTCCGAGCGGTTCTACAAGGATCCCGCGTATTTCTCCGAAGTCTTCGCGCGCGCCTGGTTCAAGCTGACGCACCGCGACATGGGCCCCAAGGCACGCTACATCGGCCCCGACGTTCCCAAGGAAGACCTGATCTGGCAGGACCCGGTTCCCGCCGGCCGCACCGGCTATGACGTCGATGCGGTGAAGGCCAGGATCGCCGCCAGCGGCCTGACCGTCAGCGAGATGGTCGCCACCGCCTGGGACAGCGCCCGCACCTTCCGTGGGTCTGACATGCGCGGCGGCGCCAATGGCGCGCGCATTCGCCTTGCCCCGCAGAAAGACTGGGACGGCAACGAGCCGGCGCGCCTGGCCAGGGTTCTGGCAGCGCTTGAACCGATCGCGGCCGAAACCGGCGCCAGCGTGGCGGATGTCATCGTCCTGGCCGGCAATGTCGGGATCGAGCAGGCGGCCAGGGCGGCGGGCTTCGACATCGCCGTTCCGTTTGCTCCGGGCCGCGGCGACGCGACCGACGAGATGACGGATGCCGCCTCCTTCGACGTGCTGGAGCCCATCCATGACGGGTACCGGAACTGGCTCAAGAAGGACTATGTCGTGAGCGCCGAAGAGCTGATGCTCGATCGCACCCAGCTCATGGGGCTGACCGCCCCCGAGGCGACCGTCCTGGTCGGCGGCATGCGGGTTCTGGGCACCAATCACGGCGGCACGAAGCACGGCGTCTTCACGGACCGGGAAGGCGCGCTGACCAACGACTTCTTCGTGAACCTGACGGACATGAGCTATGCGTGGACGCCGGCCGGCAGCGGCCTTTACGAAATCCGCGATCGCAAGACGGACGAGGTGAAGTGGACGGCGACCCGCGTGGATCTCGTCTTCGGGTCGAACTCGATCCTTCGGTCTTATGCCGAGGTCTATGCCCAGGATGACAGCAAAGAGAAGTTCGTGAACGACTTTGTTGCAGCATGGACCAAGGTCATGAACGCAGACCGCTTCGATCTGAGCTGAACCGAAACAGGCATCTCCACGTGGCCGGACATGGCTGCGTGGGGATGCCCCCCCCGCCGCGGCGCAGGTCGCTGCCGCCGGGGAGGGGCGAAGCGCCGGCTTTTGGGCCTCCCGGCGGGCAGACGTGGTGCAGGAAGCCCCCTTCGCGCGGGCCGCGTGCGCACGCCCCGCATGCGTCTCCGGCTCAGCCGAGCGGCGAGAAGGCCGCGGGCTGAAGGAAGACGCTTTCCTGGTAGTCCAGATAGGGCAGGATCTTGGGGACGAAGGCCTGCCAGTCCGCATCGGCGCCCAGCTTGGCCCGCTGCGCAGTGCGGTGGCCATAGTCGTCATAGGCCCAGAGGAAAACGACGGAATTCAGGGGGCCGCTATCGGTCACCCAGCACCCGATGAGCTTGGCATATTTGGTGATGATATGGAGCCCCTCGGCCTCGTAGAGCTTCAGGAACTCGGGGGCTTTGCCGGCGGCGATGCGATAGGTGCGTTTTTCGTAGATCATGTCTGTCCCGTTGGCTGATATGGGCGCGCCCGGCGGCGCTCTCGCGGAAAGGCTATTCGCTATGTTCCAAGCGATGCAATAGGCGAGTCATCATTTGACGACAAAACTGGGGCGTGGTTAAACGGTACGCCCGTGACACGCCTTGGCGCGGTGGGGGGAATGGGCTAAGGCAAGCCTGGACCGGGAAAGGGGTGCTGGTGTGAAGGCAAAATCCGATGCATTGAGGGAAAAGGGGCGCCAGGCGGGCGGCGGCAAGAAGGAAACCGCTGCCGGCGGTTCCGGGCGGTTGCCGCATGCCGAGCGGAGGGCGCAGATCCTCGAAACCGCGTCGGACTTCTTCGCCGAGAACGGGCTGACGGGCCAGACGCGCCGGCTGGCCGAGGCCTGCGGCGTCTCGCAGCGCCTTCTCTACAGGTTCTTCCCGACCAAGGAGGACCTTCTGGCCGAAGTGTACCGGCAGGAGATCCTCGGTGCCTTCAAGGCAAGCTGGTTCGTCGAGCTTCAGGACCGCAGCGTGCCGGTCGAGGAGCGCTTCACGCGCTTCTACGAGGACTATCTCGAGACGACCCTGACGCGCAAATGGCTGCGCCTGTTCCTCTACGCGTCGCTTTCGGATGAATCGATGGCGCCCGACTACATCGCGAGCATCGTGACCCAGCTGCTCGAGGTCCTGATGCGGGAGGCGGCGCATGAGTTCAACGTCGCGCTGCCCGAGGAGCGGGCGGCCGTTCACGAGATGGCCTGGACCCTGCACGGGTCGATCTCGCATTACGCGATCCGCCGGCATGTCTACAAGGCCAGCTGGCAGGTGCCCGAAAAGCGCGTCGTGGCGATGCATGTCCGCATGTTCCTCTCGGGCTTCGTCCCGATGGTGGAGGCCTATTCCGAAGACCAGTCGTGACGGCATTGCCGCGCGCGCGGTTCCTGTTTTGCCGAAAAAATGGGCCGCGAAACCCCCGGGGTGGCCCGGTCGCCCTGAATTGGTGCAATTCGTGCTGCGGCATAAGTCGTCAATTGACGACAAAGAAATCCCGGACTAACGTCGACTCGCGGAGGTCGCTTGACCTCACGGCAGGGATGGATGCCTCGCTGCGCGCCGTTGCGGTGGCGGCGGGGCCGAACAGATCAACAGGGGATTAGAAAAATGGCACGTCTCATCAAATCGCATATCGGCCGGAGGGACTTTCTGCGCACCTCCGCGGCGGCGGGCGCGGTGGCGCTGGCGGCACCGGCGCGCATCGCCAGCGCCCAGGCGCAGCCGATCAACATGCATGCCTGGTCGGCGGCGGTGGACACCGTGCAGAGCCACCTGAACGCCTTCACCGACTCCACCGGCATTCCGGTGAACTACGGCAACTCGCCCTGGGCGCAGTACCGCGAGGGCATGGTCACCAAATTCGTCGGCGGTGCGCCGCTGGACATGATGTGGGTGTCGGACGCCTGGCTGCCCGAATGGGCAGAGGCCGGCTGGATCTCCCCCATCGACGACTACGACTTCCTCACCGCCTACAATGCCGAGGCCGAGGATTTCTGCACCGACTCGATGACCTATAACGGCCGCCAGTACGGCCTGACCTACTACACCGATTTCATGGCCTTCCTCTATGACGAGGAGAAGGTGAAGGAAGCCGGCTTCGACGCGCCGCCCGCCACCTGGGACGAGGTGGTCGAGCAGTCGCTGGTGATGAAGGAAAAGGGCATCTCGGAATACCCGATGATGCTGGCCATGGCGCAGGAAAGCTGGCTGATCGAATTCATGTCGTCGCTGGTCTACTCGCATGGCGGCCGCTTCACCGACGATGCCGGCAAGTCGATCATGCAGCACGACAAGGACGGCGCGGTCGAGGCCCTGCAATGGGTCGTAGACGCGGTGAACAAGCACGGCATCGTATCGCCCGCCTGCGTCGAAACCGGCGAGCTGTCGGGGCTGAAGGCCTTCGCCTCGGGCAACCACGCCTTCGCCATGGTCGCGAAATACCGCCTGCGCATGCTCAACGACCCCGAGCAGTCGCAGATCGCCGGCAACGTCAAGCAGGCGCTGATGCCCAAGGGCGCCAATGGCGACCACAACACCGTGGGCTGGATGCGCTTCCACGGCATGGCCACCCAGTCGCGCCAGGACGAGCAGCGCGCGGAAAACACCGCCAGGCTGATCGAATGGTTCGGCGGCAAGGCCAATGGCGAATACAAGTTCCAGAAGCTGCTGTTCCTGGATATCGGCGCGGGCTTCGGCGTGAAGCCGCTGTTCGAAGATGCCGATATCCGCGCTGCCTATGGCAAGTATGGCGATGTCGACATCATCAAGGCGCAGCAGGCGCTGGCGCTGAAGAAGGACGTGGTCACGCCTTGGTTCGGCGAATGGAGCGAGACCAACGGCGCGGCCTGGCAATCGGCGATCCTCGGCAACACCGACGCGGTTTCGGCCGTCAAGAAATCGGCCGAGCTGTGGGATGAGCTGAAGGACAGCTACTAAGGCTGACTGACACCGCGCCCGGCGCAGGGTCCGCCCTGCGCCGGGCGTTTTCGATGGTTCCCCCGGGCGGGGCAGAGGCAGGACGAAACACGTGACAGATGTCGTGAATCCACCATCGGGCAGAAGGCGCCTGCGCCACATGTTCGGTTACGAAGAACGCAGCGCCGCGCTGTTTTTGGCACCGGTTATGGCGGTGCTCATGGGGGTCGCGGTGTTCCCGATCCTCTACTCGCTGTATCTCAGCTTCTTCCGGATCAAGCTGACGCGGCCAAACCGCACGCCCTTCGTGTGGTTCGACAACTACACCGACCTGTTCTCGAACGAGCTGTTCTGGGTCTCGGTGGCGCGCACCGTGGCCTTCTCGGTCGTCTCGGTGACGGCGATCGCGGTGATCGCGCTGCTGGTCTCGCTGCTGCTGAACCAGAATTTCCGCGGCCGCCGGGTGCTCTCGACCATCCTGCTGGTGCCCTGGGCCATTCCCTATGTGGCCAACGCCCTGATGTGGAAATGGATCTACGATTCCGGCTACGGCGCCCTGAACGGTGTCCTTTACCAGCTGGATTTCATTGACAAATACATGATCTGGCTGGGGGATCAGGACAAGACGATCTTCCTGATCGCCAATGCCTTCGTGTGGAAGGAAGTGCCGCTGGCCGCGATCCTGCTGCTGGTGTCGCTGAAAGCCATCCCCTCGGATCTCTATCAGGCCGCGCGGGTCGACGGGGCCTCCGTCTGGCAGCGCTTCATCCATGTCACGCTGCCCGCGATGAAGCCCGGCTTCATGCTGGTCATGATTTACGAGACGATGATGGCGATCCGGCACTTCGACCTGTTCTTCATCCTCACCGAGGGTGGCCCGGGTGACGCCAGCCACGTGCTGTCCTGGCACATCTACGTCGAGACGTTCCGCAACCTGTCGTTCGGCAGCGGCGCGGCCATGTCCTACGTGCTGGCGCTGGTCACCTTTGCGCTGTCCTACACCTTTATCCGCACTCTGGGCCGGAAGGTTTGAGCATGTCCGATAAAACCCTGACCCAACCCGGCGGCATCGACTACCGCCGCCGCCAGCGCCTGGCGCGGCTGGCGCAGAACCTGGTGATCCTCGGCGGCGCCATCGTGCTGGCCCTCTATGTGCTGGCCCCGGTGACCTGGCTGGTCTCCTCGTCCTTCCAGACCGAGGCCGAGATCGTGTCGGTCCCGCCGCACTGGATCCCCGAAGAGCCGACGCTCATGAACTTCGAGGCGATCTTCAGCGCCACCGAGGAAGAAGAGATCACCTACGAGACCCGCAGCGGGCAGGACCCGGCCTCGGGCGGGTTCATCCCCTCGACCGCCAAGAACCTGCTGCCGGCGATGTGGAACAGCTTCCTCGTGGCCACGCTGGTGGTGATCCTCAACCTGCTGGTGGGCGTGCCCGCGGCCTATGCGCTGGCCAAGATCCGGTTCTGGGGGCGCGATGCCTCGGTCTATTTCATCCTGATCACGCGGGTGATCCCCGACATCGCGCTGGTGGTGCCGTTCTTCCTGGTGATCAAGAACCTCGGGATGCTGGACACCATCGGGTCGCTGGTGCTGACCTACCTTGCGGTGACGGTGCCCTTCACGGTGTTCATCCTGGTGCAGTATTTCGAGGGCCTGCCGGATGAGCTGGACAAGGCCGCGCGCGTCGATGGATGCTCGCGCTTCCAGGCGCTGGTGCGGGTGTTCCTGCCCTTGTCGCTGCCCTCGCTGGTGGCGGTGGTGCTGTTCACCTTCCTGACCAGCTGGAACGAGTTCCTGCTGGCCCTGATGTTCACCCAGACCGAGGCCTCGCAGACGCTGCCCATCGTGCTGGCGGCGTTCACCTCGGATTTCACCATCAGCTTCTCGTTCATCAACGCCGCGGGCGTGCTGGCCATCGTGCCGCCGGTCATCGTGGCCGTGATCTTCGAGCGTTACATCGTTTCCGGCCTGACCGCCGGCGCCGTGAAAGGCTAGGAAAGGAAAGACCCCGTGGCTCGTATCCGTTTCGAACACGTCGAGAAGAAATACGCCAACGGCTTCCATGCCGTGAAGGACCTCAATCTCGACATCCAGGACAGGGAGTTCCTGGTGCTGCTGGGCCCCTCGGGCTGCGGCAAGTCGACCACGCTGAACATGATCGCCGGGCTTGAAGAAGTCAGCGACGGCAATCTTTTGTTCGACGATGAACTGGTCAACTACACGCCGCCGCACAAGCGCGACGTCGCGATGGTGTTCCAAAGCTACGCGCTTTACCCGCACAAGACCGTGTTCGATAACATCGCCTTCGGCCTGCAGATGCGCAAAGCGCCGCGCGCCGAAATCGAAACCCGGGTGCGCGATGCGGCGCGCAAGCTGGAAATCGAACATCTGCTGGACCGGCGCCCGTCGCAATTGTCCGGCGGTCAGCGCCAGCGCCTCGCCCTGGCCAGGGCCCTGATTTGCGACCGGCCCTTACTCCTGATAGATGACGGTCTCTCCGCCGTTGACGTTGCCACCGAGCATGAGGTCTTTCAAGGATTGCAGCAGCGGCTGTCCGGAAAAACCGTGGTTATCGTCTCCAACCGGATCAAGCTGCTCTCCATGACCGACAGGATTCTGATCTTTGAAGAAGGCAAAATTGCCTACTCTGGCAGACATGAAGAGCTCCTGCAACACAGCGGGCTTTACCGCTCGATGTACGACAAGCAGATGAGGCACAACACCAACGGGGAGCCGGCATCATGAGAAATTACGGTTACGATGAAGGCGGCCACCCTGTCTCGATCAGTGATCTCAAACTCTGGCGACGCATCGCCGGCTACAGTACA
>ENA-ORCT01000649-ORCT01000649.1-marine-metagenome-genome-assembly--contig:-NODE-649-length-15886-cov-3.420267_pt1 | contig 15886 bp, 16 predicted proteins | sample MGYA00248632_ERZ508511 | MGnify/ENA primary metagenome ERZ508511 (study PRJEB26182, sample SAMN06268839) | marine metagenome | isolation source: Tt an P1-techrep anaerobic enrichment on pine from sediment...
TAGGGCAGGCGCAGCGCGCCGCGGATCAGCCCGTGCACCACGGCGTTCAGCAGCCACGAGCCCGCGCCGCGTCCGCGGTTTGCCTTGTTCTTCTTGGTTTTGGCCATCGTCCCGCCCGGTTCACGCATCGCCCGTAAAGGGGTGCGGCCAGACATAGTCCCGGGCGGCGGCGATCACAAGCGCGGGCAAGTGCCAGCCGCGCGCCCGATGGCTCAGGCGCGTTCCGGCCCGGCCGGGGCAGGGGTCAGGAGGTGGCCTTGTCGACGCAGGTGCCGGAGGCGGCGTCGTAGCTCTGGCCCTCGCCGCATTGGTCGGCGGTCTTTTCCCACTGGCAGCCATTGGCCAGCGCCAGGGTGGGCGACAGGACCAGCGCAAGCGCGGCAAGAACGGTCTTGATGGACATGGCAATGCTCCCCGTTGCTCAATGTCCTAAGGGTAGCACGGCTTGCCAAAGGCGCAAAGCGCGCCCGGAAGGCCCGGGCGCGCGGGAGCCGTCATTCGCCGAAAACGCGGGCGAAGATCGTGTCCACATGCTTGGTATGGTAGCCGAGATCGAATTTCTCCTCGATCTCCGCGGGGCTGAGCGCGGCGGTCACCTCGGGGTCGGCCAGAAGCTCGGTCTTGAAGTCCTTGCCTTCCTCCCAGACCTTCATGGCGTTGCGCTGCACCAGGCGATAGGCATCCTCGCGCGACACGCCGGCCTGGGTCAGGGCCAGCAGCACCCGCTGGCTCATCACCAGCCCGCGGAACTTGTTCATGTTGGCGAGCATGTTCTCGGGGTAGACCACCAGCTTGTCGATCAGGCCCGCCAGGCGGTTCAGGGCGAAATCGAGCGTCACGGTGGTGTCGGGCCCGATGCCGCGCTCGACCGAGCTGTGCGAGATGTCGCGCTCGTGCCACAGCGCCACGTTCTCCATCGCCGGGATCACCGACATGCGCACCAGGCGGGCGAGGCCGGTCAGGTTCTCGCTCAGCACCGGGTTGCGCTTGTGCGGCATGGCCGAGCTGCCCTTCTGGCCCTTGGAGAAGAACTCCTCGGCCTCCAGCACCTCGGTGCGCTGCATGTGGCGGATCTCGACGGCGATGTTCTCCATCGACGAGGCGATCACGCCCAGCGTGGCGAAGAACATCGCGTGGCGGTCGCGCGGGATGACCTGGGTGGAGATCGGCTCGGGTTTCAGCCCCAGCATCTTGCAGACATGCTCTTCGACGTAAGGATCGATATTGGCGAAGGTGCCCACCGCGCCCGAGATGGCGCCGGTGGCGATTTCCTCGCGCGCGGCGATCAGGCGGCTCTTGCCGCGGTCCATCTCGGCGTAGAAGCGGGCGAAGGTCAGGCCCATGGTGGTGGGCTCGGCATGGATGCCGTGCGAGCGGCCGATGCGCACCGTGTCCTTGTGCTCATAGGCGCGGCGCTTGAGCGCGCCCAGCACCTTGTCCATGTCGGCGATCAGGATGTCGGCGGCGCGCGTCAGCTGCACGTTGAGGCAGGTGTCGAGCACGTCCGAGCTGGTCATGCCCTGGTGGACGAAGCGGGCCTCTTCGCTGCCCACATGCTCGGCCAGGTGGGTGAGGAAGGCGATCACGTCATGCTTGGTGACCGCCTCGATCTCGTCGATGCGGGCGACGTCGAACTCCACATCCTTGGCCTTCCAGACGGCCTCGGCGTTTTCCTTGGGGATCACGCCCAGCTCGGCCTGCGCGTCGCAGGCGTGGGCCTCGATCTCGTACCAGATGCGGAATTTGGTGGCAGGGTCCCAGATGGCGGTCATCTCGGGGCGGGAATAACGGGGGATCATCGGCGCAACCTTGTGTTTCCGGGGTTTGCCGGGTCTCATAACGGGCGCAGGGAAAGGGGGCAAGCATGCAGCAGGCCGAGGGCGCGCGACCGCCGCTGAAAGAATTCGAGGGGCGCTGGCGGCTGGAGCGCGAAATCGACGACGCCAGGGCCGGCCAGACGGCCCGGTTTTCCGGCGAGGCGGTGTTCCGCGCCGACGAGAGCGGGTTGATCCTGGACGAGGCCGGAGAGTTGACCCTGGCCGGCCAGCCGCCCATGCGGGCCTCGCGCCGCTACCTGTGGCGGGCGCAGGGCGACGACATCGCGGTGTTCTTCCACGACGGCCGCCCCTTTCACCTCATCGGGCCGGGCGCGCGGCCCGCGGCCGAGCACGACTGCCCGCCCGATCTCTACCGGGTGCGTTATGATTTCCGGCTCTGGCCGGACTGGGAGGCCGAATGGCGGGTCAGCGGGCCGCGGAAGAGCTATGTCATGCGTTCACGCTACCTGCGGCAGGCATGATTGACCTTGCGTGAGGCCCGGGGCTGGGGCAAAACGTCTCAAACGACATGGAAGAGGAGGCCGAACATGGCTCTGGCAATGACGGACAAGGTGTTGACCGAGGCGTTTGGCGCCAATGAGGGCGCCGCGCGGCGCGTCAAGCAGGCGGTTCTGGTGGTGCTGGGCATCGCCGCGCTGGCGATCGCCGCCAAGATCAAGGTGCCGATGTGGCCGGTGCCGGTGACCATGGGCACCTTCGCCGTGCTGACCATCGGCGCGGCCTACGGCCCCCGCCTGGGCCTGACCACCATCCTGGGCTACATGGCCATCGGCGCGCTGGGCTTCGACGTTTTCGCCAGCTCCTCGGCGGAAAAGGCCGGGCTGGAATACATGATGGGCGGCACCGGCGGCTATCTGCTGGGCTACGTGCTGGCCACGCTGGCGCTGGGCTTCGCCGCGCGCCGGGGCATGGACCGTTCGGTTCCGGGCATGGCGCTGGCCATGCTGGTGGGCAACGCGCTGATCTACGTGCCGGGCCTGCTGTGGCTGGGCCAGCTCTATGGCTGGGACAAGCCGATCCTGGAATGGGGCTTCACCCCCTTCATCATCGGCGACGCGCTGAAGCTGGTGCTGGCGGCGCTGGTCGTGCCGGGCGCGTGGAAGCTGGTGGGCCGCGCCCGCGGCTGATCCGGGCTCATCCCCCTGTCAGATTGCGAGGCGCAGCCGCTGGCTGCGCCTCATTTCTTTTGGCCCTTCGGGCGGCTGTTTCGCGCCTGCGGCGCGAGAGTATTTGGGGCCAAGAAGAAGGGGGCTTCTTCTTGGAAAAAATACTCAAAATGGCGCTGCGATCTCAGTCGAGCAGCCGGGTCTCCACTTTCGAGCTGCGGGTGAGCGTCTGGTGCACCGGGCATTTGTCGGCGATCGCGAGCAGGCGGGCGCGCTGATCGGCGTCGAGGCCGCCCTCCAGCGTGATCTCGCGGATGAAGCGGTCGACCTTGAGCGAGGCCCCATGTTCGGCGTCCTGGGCATGCACCTTGTCATGGGTGACATCGACCCGCACATGGGCCAGCGGCCAGCCCTTGCGCCGGGCATAGAGGCGGATGGTCATCGAGGTGCAGGCGCCCAGCCCCGCCGCGAGAAAGCCGTAGGGCGACATGCCGCGGTTGCTGCCGCCATAGGCCTCGGGCTCGTCGGCCAGCGCATGGTGATGCGGCCCGTGCTGCACGTCCTGCAGGAAGCCCTCCGGGTCGATCTCGGAGACGCGGACGATGCCCTCGGGCGCGCCGGGGGGCGGGGGCGGGGATTTGAGGCCGAGATAGCGGCCGGACCAGGCGGCGATCACCTCGGCGGCGTATTCGGCATCCGCAGGATCGGAGACCAGGTGGTCGGCATCGCCGAGGGTGACGAAGCTCTTGGGGTGCCTGGCGGCCTTGAAGATGGCCGTGGCGTTGTTGATGCCCACCACCTCGTCGCGCGGGGCATGCAGGACCAGAAGCGCGCGGTTCAGCCCCGCGATGGCGGGCTCCAGCCTCTCGGCGGCGACGTCATCGGCAAACTGGCGCCCGATGCGAACCGTGCGGCCGCCGAGGCTCATCTCGATCACGCCGTCGCGGGTCAGCGTGGGATGGGCAGGGGCGAAATTGCGGGTGACATGTTCGGGATCGAAGGGCGCGCCGATGGTGACCACCGCCTTCACGCTGTCGAGCAAGGGGGCGGATTTCAGCGCCGCAGCCCCGCCCAGGGAATGGCCGATCAGCAGGTCGGGCGCCATGCCGAGGGTCGCCAGGTGGCGCGCGGCGGCCTCGATGTCCTGGACATTGGTGGTGAAGCCGGTGTTCTCGAACTCGCCCCCCGAATGGCCGAGCCCGGTGAAATCGAAGCGCAGCACCGCGATGCCCATGGCGGCCAGCCGCTGGGCGATCCGGCGCGCGGCGGCGATGTCCTTGCCGCAGGTGAAGCAATGGACGAAGAGGGCGGTGGCCTGCCGCGGCCCCTCGGGCAGGTCGAGCCGGGCGGCGAGCATATCCCCCGCATGGCCCGGGAAGGTGATTCTTTCCATCGGCATGGTCTGTTCCCGGCTGTGAACGCTCGGGCACAGAGTGGGGTGCGGCGGGCCGGGCTGCAACCCGGGCCCTGCACGCGTCACGGCTTGGTGAGAGGGCGTGACGACGGCGTGCGCGGTGCCGCGATTCGGGCTTTGAGCCGGGCGCGCCGGGGCTATAAGGGGGTATGGCGATCCTGCAGAAGACACTCCCCTATTCCCCCTGGGCCGATCCGCAGCTGTCGCGCCTGCCGGGCATCCGGCCGCTGGACCCGGCCGACTGGCTGGTGGTGGACGAGGCCTATGGCGCCCAGATGGCAGAGCGCGACCGGCTCTTGGCCGAACTCCCCGGCAAGGTGCATGCGCTCGACGAGGGCGCGCGCCCGGCGGCGCGGGAGCTGCTGGACACGGTTCTGGCGCATCTCGCCGCGCGCGGCGATTTCGAGGTCGGGCAGGGGGCGGTGACCCGTCCCGACGGGGTGCGCGTGCCGCTCGACCGCGATGCGCCGCTGATGACCGCCGCGCGGCTGGTGCAGGAGGACCTGTGCCTGATGGAAAAGCGCGGCGAGGCGCAGGAACATGTGCTGACGGGCGCGGCGCTGTGTTTCCCGGCAAGCTGGACGCTGGCCGAGAAATTCATGCGCCCGCTGATCCGCATCCACAGGCCCGTGGCGCCCTATGACGAGGGCGTTGCCCGGCGCGTTCAGCGGCTCTTCGACGGCCTCGCGCCGGGGCGGGCGCTGTGGCGGGCGAATGCGCATCTCTACGAGGACCCGGCGCTGTTCCAGCCCCGCGCGGAGGCCGCGCCGCGCAGAGAGGCCGAAGGGCTTGCGCCCTATCTGCGCTCCGAGCGGCAATGCCTGCTGCGCCTGCCCCGGACCGGCGCGGTGGTGTTCTCGATCCACACCTACATGCTGCGGCGCGAGGATCTGAGCCCGGAACAGCAGCAGGCGCTGGCCGGCCATGTCATGGCCCGGCAGGAGGCGGGACAATGAGCGAGGTTCAGGCGCAATACGAGGCCTACCCCTATCCCGAGCGCGACCCCGCGGATGAGCGCAAGCGGCTGATCACCGGGTCGCCCTCGCACCCGTGGGAGATCGACCATTTCCTGTTCGCGGGCAGGCGCGACTGGTCGCAGCCGCTGCGCGCGCTTGTCGCCGGGGGCGGGACGGGCGATGGGCTGATCCAGCTGGCGGCGCTGCTCGCGGCGGCGGGGCGGCCCTGTGAAATCACCTATCTGGACCTCTCCAAAGCCGCGCGGGCCGTCGCCGAGGAGCGCGCCCGCATCCGCGGGCTGAAAGGCATCCGGTTCGAGACCGGCAGCCTGCTGGACGCCGCCGATTACGGGCGCTTCGACTACATCGATTGCTGCGGCGTGCTGCATCACCTGCCCGAGCCGCAGGCGGGGTTCGATGCGCTGGCGGGCGCGCTGGCGCCGGGCGGCGGGATCGGGCTGATGGTCTATGCCCCTTACGGGCGCTCCGGCGTCTATCCGTTGCAGGAGGCCTTCGGCGCGCTGGGCGAAGGGCTCGACCCGCAGGCGAAGCTGGCGATGGCCAAACGGGTTTTCGCATGCCTGCCCGAGGGCCATCCGTTCAAGCGCAACCCGCATCTCGTCGATCACGAGGCCAGCGACGCGGGGTTCTATGATCTGCTGCTGCACAGCCAGGACCGGCCCTTTACGGTCACCGAGCTCGACCAGAGCCTCGCCCGCGCCGGGCTGGAACTGGTCAGCTTCACCCAGCCCGCGCTCTACGATCCCGACCGGCTGCTGCCCGAGGGCGTCCGCGCGCCCGAGGGGCTGGGCCGGATAGGGCGCATGGCCCTGGCCGAGAAGCTGCGCGGCACGATCAAGACGCATGTCGCGTATGCCACCCGGGCCGGCGAGGCGGCGAAGGCACTGGCCCGGCCTTCCGATCTGAGCCTGGTGCCGCAGCTCAAGGGGGGCAGCGGGGCGCAGCTTGCGCGGGCGGCGGCCACGAAGGGGGTGCTGCGCCTGAACCAGGGGGGCGAGACGATCACCGTGCCGCTTCCGAAATCCGCGGCGCCGCTCTTGGGCGCAATCGACGGGCGGCGCAGCCTCGGCGAGATCGCGCAGCGCGCCGGGCTCGACCCGATCGGCTTCGCCGCCCGCTGGGCGCCGGTGCAGCGGGCGCTGGGCGACTGGGGGCTGATGCTCTACGCCCGGCCGTGAGGGTGGGGCCGCAAGGGGCGCAGGGCGCGGCTGCATTTCCGCACCTTGCGCGCTGAAAATATGAAAAGGGCCCCGCGCGCGGCGGGACCCTTTTCCTCACGGAGGGCAGGTCAGATTACTGCGGCCAGCTGTTCGGTGATGCCCGCGAAATTCAGCGAGATACCGACGCCGGTCAGGGCCATCGCCCGCGCCGTCATCTTCAGGTTCTCGCCGGCGAGGATGTTGTAGATCATCATCGCGAAACCGGCGGGGAACATCATCACCATGATGGTCAGGGTCATCACATACACGGTCAGCTGTTCCATCAGCTCGGGCTCCCGCTTGGGCGCCTCGAGTTTGACCTCCTCGATCTCGATCAGGTCGCTGGCGAAGATCGCCAGGCGCGAGCTGCGCAGTTTCTCTTCGCTGGGGGCGATGTTGGGGAGGATGTCCTTCCAGCTGCGGGAGGATTCGCCCACCGTTTCGGCGTCGTGGATCTGGGCATGCTCGGGGTCGACAACCTGGGCAAAGCTCTCGTCCAGGCGGCTGTGGTTCTCGGCCACGCCCATGTAGCCTGCGGAAAAGCGGCCCAGCCCGCCCGAAAGCGCCGCCTGCACCGGCTTGGGGCGCGGCACGCGGTTGCCCTGGACCTTGGGCCGGCGGGGCGTGACCGCCGGCTGGGTGTTGGTGGGGTTCTCGAATTCCTCGGCCGTGAACAGGGTGTCGGTGTGGTTCCAGTGCACCAGGCTGGCCTCGTGGCTGCGCAGAACCTGGCGCACCACGTGATAGCAGACCGACACGCGCAGCCGCTCGGGCACGGTCCGGCCGGCGCCTTCGGAGACCGAAACGGTCAGCGTGTCGCTGTAATCGTGAAGCAGCTCGGAGATTTCCTCTTCCGAGCTGCGGGCGTGGGCCGGCCGGCCGGCGCCGACGAGGGCTTGGGCCGGGACCGGCACCTGGCCACGGGCCACGCGCAATGTCAGACGGTCGTTGGTGAACAGCGCGTAGTGATGCTCGTCGACCTCGATTTCATCGAACTCGAGAGCGATGTTGCGGAACGTCCGCTTCAACTCGTTAATCAGACCGACGAAGTCCAGATCCGGCGGACCATCGAACAGGATGGTCGCGGTCGTGCTGCTCGTGAAATCTGACATTGCATTACTCCGTTGCCCGGATTTCTTCCGATGCTCCGACTGTGGCCGGGGAATGGGGAGACAGTTGGGCTCGAATGGGGAGTTTTCCGACCCAATTGGCGACGGGCGAACCGATGTTGCCACATTGGAACCGCATTTCAGTACCGTTCCGGAGAGGTGGGAACGGAGACGTCGCGCGCGAGGTGAAAAAAGGGGCAAGCCCCTGAAAACCATTCGTTTTTTCAGGAAAGCCATGCAGGAAACCGGGGTGCTTCCGGCGCGCCGCCCGCCGACCTGCCCAAAGAAAAGGCCCCCGACGCGCGGGGGCCTTTCCGTATTCCCTGTGTCCCGAAGGATCAGCAGCTGTAGTACAGCTTGAACTCGACCGGGTGCGGGGTGTGCTCGTAGGCGTAGACCTCTTCCCATTTCAGGTCGAGATAGCCCTCGATCTGGTCCTTGGTGAACACGTCGCCGGCCAGCAGGAAGTCGTGATCGGCTTCCAGCGATTCCAGCGCCTCACGCAGCGAGGCGCAGACGGTGGGGATGCCTTCCAGCTCTTCGGCCGGCAGGTCGTAGAGGTTCTTGTCCATCGCCTCGCCGGGGTCGATCTTGTTCTTGATCCCGTCGATGCCGGCCATCAGCAGGGCCGAGAAGGCCAGGTAGGGGTTGGCCGACGGGTCGGGGAAGCGGGCCTCGACGCGCTTGGCCTTGGGGCTCTCGGTCCACGGGATCCGCACGCAGCCCGACCGGTTGCGGGCCGAGTAGGCGCGCAGAACCGGGGCCTCGAAGCCGGGGATCAGGCGCTTGTAGGAGTTGGTCGAGGGGTTGGTGAAGGCGTTCAGCGTCTTGGCATGCTTCAGGATGCCGCCGATGAAGTAGAGCGCCTCCTGGCTGAGATCGGCGTATTTGTCGCCTGCGAAGAGCGGCTTGCCGTCCTTCCAGATCGACATGTTCACATGCATGCCGGTGCCGTTGTCGCCGGCGATCGGCTTGGGCATGAACGTCGCCGACTTGCCATAGGCCTGCGCCACGTTGTGGATGACGTATTTGTATTTCTGCAGGTGGTCGGCCTGGGCCACCAGGCTGTCGAAGATCAGGCCCAGCTCGTGCTGGCACGAGGCCACTTCGTGGTGGTGCTTGTCGACCTTCATGCCGATGTTCTTCATCGTCGACAGCATCTCCGAGCGCAGGTCCTGCGCGTCGTCGATCGGGTTCACCGGGAAGTAGCCACCCTTGACGCCCGGGCGGTGGCCGGTGTTGCCCATCTCGTATTCGGTGTCGGAGTTCCAGGACGCATCCAGCGCATCCACCTCGTAGGAGACCTTGTTCATCTCCACCGAGTAGCGCACGTCGTCGAACAGGAAGAATTCGGCCTCGGGGCCCCAGTAGGAGACGTCGCCGATGCCCGAGGATTTCAGGTAGGCCTCGGCCTTTTCGGCGGTGCCGCGCGGGTCGCGCTCATAGGGCTCGCCGGTGTCGGGCTCGACGATGGAGCAGTGCACGGCCAGGGTCTTTTCGGCGTAGAACGGGTCGATATACACGCTTTCGGTGTCGGGCATCAGTTTCATGTCCGATGCCTCGATCGACTTCCAGCCGGCGATCGACGAGCCGTCGAACATGAAGCCCTCGTCGAGGAAATCTTCGTCCACCTGGTCAGCCATCACCGTCACGTGCTGCAGCTTGCCGCGCGGGTCGGTGAAGCGGATGTCGACGTACTGGACGTCCTCGTCCGCGATGGTCTTGAGAACTGCGTCTTTGCTCATGTGACCTTTTTCCCTTCTCTGGATTGGTCTCGTCTGGCCGGGGCAGGGCACCCGGGCCGATGATGTGAAAGGGCGTCGCCGCCCGATGATCTTACAGGGCGTCTTCGCCCGATTCGCCGGTGCGGATCCGGATGGCCTGCTCGACGGTGGAGACGAAGATCTTGCCGTCGCCGATCTTGCCGGTCTTGGCCGCGCCGATGATCGCCTCGACGGCGCCGTCGACCAGGTCGTCGGCCAGCACCACCTCGATTTTCACCTTGGGCAGGAAATCCACCACGTATTCCGCGCCGCGATACAGCTCAGTATGGCCCTTCTGGCGGCCGAAGCCCTTGACCTCGATCACACTGAGGCCCTGGACGCCGATTTCCTGCAGCGCCTCCTTCACCTCGTCGAGCTTGAAGGGCTTGATGATCGCCTCGATTTTCTTCACGGCTGCCGACTCCCTTGCAATATGCGTTCGTCTGGTGACAGATCACTTTCACCGGGCGGCTACAATTGGCTAGGCTGAGCGGCGGAAGCTGCCCGCCCGGATTCCAAAGGGTGTGACTAAAAAATGGGCAATTTGCCCCTTTCGTGGGCGGTTTGCGAACTTTCGAGGCGATTTTGCATGCGTGACCTCCTGACATCTGCCCAAATGCGCGCCATCGAGCAGGCCGCGATCGGGTCGGGCGCGGTGACCGGGCTGGAGCTGATGGAGCGCGCCGGGCGCGGCGTGGTGGAGGCGGTGTTCGAGGAATGGCCCGAGCTGGCGCAGGCGCCGCAGCGGGCGGTGGTGCTCTGCGGTCCGGGCAACAATGGCGGCGACGGCTTCGTGATCGCGCGGCTGCTGAAGGAATGGGGCTGGGAGGTGGAGGTCTTCCTCCAAGGCGAGCCCGAAAGGCTGCCGCCGGACGCGAAGGCGAATTTTGAGCGGTGGGGGAGCCGGCCGGGCTCCATCGAGGAGTTCGAGACCCGCGAGGGCTGGCAGGCGGATCTTGTCGTCGATGCGCTGTTCGGCACCGGCCTCGCCCGGCCGGTGCAGGGCCTGGGCAATCTGCTCCGGGAACTCTCCGGCCTGCGCGACGGCTCCCCGGTGGCGCCCGGGCGGCCTCGCGGTCGCCCGGCCATTGTCGCGGTCGACATGCCAAGCGGCCTGTGCGCGGATAGCGGGCGGGTGCTCTCCCATGGCGAGGCGCAGGCGCCATCGGCCCTGTCGGCGGATCTGACGGTGACGTTCCACCGTCCCAAGCCCGGCCATTTCCTTGCCGGCGGCCCGCACCAGTGCGGCAAATTGGTCTGCAAGGATATCGGCCTTTCTTCTTGGCAGAAAATACTCCCGCCGGAGGCATCCCCGATCTGCCATCTCGCGGCGCCGGGGCCTCTTTCCCGGATCGCGAAGGCCGGGGACAGCCACAAATACAGCCACGGCCATGCCCTGGTCCTGTCGGGGCCCAAGGCGCGTTCGGGCGCGGCGCGGCTGGCCGCGCGCGGGGCGCTGCGCGTCGGGGCGGGGCTGGTCACCGTCGGCGCGCCGAAATCGGCGCTCGAGGAATGCGCGGCGCAGCTGACCGCGATCATGCTGCGGCGCTGCGGCAGCGGCGCGGATCTGGAAGAATTGCTCGAGGATACGCGGCTCAACGCGCTGTGCCTGGGGCCGGGGCTGGGGCTGGGGGGCGAGGCGCGTGATCTGGTCGAACATGCCCTGCAATCCGGCCGGCCCTGCGTGCTGGACGCCGACGCGCTGACCGCCTTCGCCGAGCGCCCGGAGGAGCTGTTCGAGATGCTGCACGGGGACTGCGTGCTGACCCCGCACGGGGGCGAATTCGCCCGCCTTTTCCCGGACATCGCCGAGAACCTGCAGGCGCCGGCCTCCGAGGGGCCGGCCTGTTCCAAGCTCGACGCCACGCGCGCGGCGGCGGCGCGGGCGGGCTGCGTGGTGCTGTTCAAGGGGGCGGATACCGTGATCGCCGAGGCCTCGGGGTGTGCGGCCGTCAATGCGGCCCAGTACGAGCGCGCCGCGCCCTGGCTGGCCACGGCGGGGACGGGGGACGTGTTGTCGGGGTTCATCGCCGGGCTGATGGCGCGCGGCCTGGCGCCGATGGAGGCGGCCGAGACCGCGGCGTGGCTGCATTTGGAATGCGCGCTGAAATTCGGGCCCGGGCTGATCGCCGAGGATCTGCCGGAAACGCTGCCTGCCGTGTTCCGCGACCTGGGGCTCTAGGCTGGACGCCGCGCGGCGGCGCACCGGACCTGCCGGCCACCGGCATAGACCACCTGCGGCCTGTCGAAAGTCAGGGAAAAGCGCCGCGGCGCGGGTGTGTCAACGCGCCTGAGCACCCGCATTCCGGCGCGGGTGACGATCCTGTCGCCGGCGTCGAGATATTCCACCGGCAGCGCGCCCTCCATCGTCAACACGACCGTGCCGAGCGGCAGGACGCCCGGCGTGACATCGCGCGGCGGGGCCGGAGGGCGGCTCAATCGGCGTTCTGCCGGTATTGTGCGCTGTGCGCCTCATCCAGGACGAAGACGGATTGGTCGTCGCTGAAATCCAACCGGTCGAAATCGAGCACATAGTGGTCTTCGCCATGGGTGCGGACGCGCTTGATCGGGCAGGCGCCCTTGCAGGTGCAGACACGGTCGCCACGGCGCAGTTCCTCGACCGGCAGCGCGCCGCGCAGGGTAAGCACGATCGTGCCGGTGGGCATGCGGGCCGCGGGCTGAGACTGCTCGGGCGTTACCTGTTCATTGTTCTCGGACATCATGTCTTCATACGAAGTGTCGGGCATGACGGCTTTCGCTCCTTCGTCCTTCTCGCGATCTCAGCCTCAATAGGCCCCGTTGGAAGTGAGAAAATCCCATGGCCAAAACGGGCGCGAAGCCCGGCATTTTGCAGGGTATCCCCCAAGCCGTCGGAGCGTGTGTCAAACAGGTGCCGGCGCAGAAATGATCGCCGGCATTGCATCCCCATCGTCAGCACACGCGCCGGGAGTGGCCCGGAACCGCGTAAGCCCTGTCTGTTCAATTGCTTGTCGTTTTGTAGGCGTTGCAGACCCTTTCGTCCAGAACATAAACGGCGTCGCGGCCGCCGTATTCCAGCGTGAAGTTTTCCGGGCTGTGCGCGTACACGCGTTCGATCGTGGCGGCGCCGGAGCGGGTGACGAGGCGGTCGCCGCGATGGAGGTCTTCCACGGGAAGAGCGCCGCGCAGGGTCAGCACGATCGTTCCCACCGGAATGGTGGCCGAGGGATAGGTCGTTGCCGGCGTGATGTACCTGATGTTTTGGGGGCCTGCATAGGTCATGATGAAACTCGCTCGCGTCTTGCGGGGCCATTTTGTGACCCGAATGTGTCAAAATTCCGTAAACGCGGGGTCGATTCCGGGGCGCTTTTTCCTCTCGCATCCCTCTTCAGGCTTTGCTAGAAGGGCGCGAAATTCCGGGGCGGCCCTTTGGGCTGCCTTCGTGGTTTAGCGGGTGTGGCGGAACTGGTAGACGCACCAGATTTAGGTTCTGGCGCCTATGGCGTGGGGGTTCAAGTCCCTCCACCCGCACCAAGGATGTGAGAGAGGAAGACACATGCAGGTCACCGAGACCCTGAAAGAAGGTCTGAAGCGCGGCTATCAGATCACCGTCACCGCCGCCGAGCTGGAGGACAAGGTCAACGAGAAACTGGCCGAGGCCCAGCCCGAGATCGAGATGAAGGGCTTTCGCAAGGGCAAGGTGCCCATGGCCCTGCTGAAAAAGCAGTTCGGCCAGCGCCTGCTGGGCGAGGCGATGCAGGAAAGCGTCGACGGCGCCATGAACAAGCATTTCGAGGACAGCGGCGACCGCCCCGCGGCCCAGCCCGACGTCAAGATGACCAACGAGGACTGGAAAGAGGGCGACGACGTCATCGTCGAGATGACCTACGAGGCGCTGCCCGAGATCCCCGAGCTGGACATGAAGGGCATCACGCTGGAGAAGATGGTGGTCAAGGCCGCCGACGAGGACGTGCAGGACGCGCTGAAGAACCTGGCCGAATCCGCGCAGGAGTTCGAGGACAAGGACGGCGAGGCCTTCGAGGGCGACCAGGTGGTGTTCGACTTCCTCGGCAAGGTCGACGGCGAGGCCTTCGAGGGCGGCGCGGCCGAGGATTACCCGCTGGTGCTGGGCTCCAACGCCTTCATCCCCGGCTTCGAGGATCAGCTCAAGGGCGTGAAGGCCGGCGATGAGAAGAATGTCGAGGTGACCTTCCCCGCCGAGTACGGCGCCGAGCACCTGGCCGGCAAGGACGCCGTGTTCGAGTGCAAGATCAAGGCCGTGAAGGGCCCGAAAGCCGCCGAGATCGACGACGAGCTGGCCAAGAAGTTCGGCGCCGATGACCTGGATGCGCTGAAGGCCCAGGTCGCCGAGCGCCTGGAGGCCGAATATGCCGGCGCCTCGCGCGCGGTGATGAAGCGCAAGCTGCTGGACATCCTGGACGAGAAGGTCAGCTTCGAGCTGCCGCCGAGCCTGGTCGAGGCCGAGGCCAAGCAGATCGCGCATCAGCTGTGGCACGAGGAGCACGCCGACGTGCAGGGCCACGAGCACGGCGAGATCGAGCCCACCGACGAGCACAAGCAACTGGCCGAGCGCCGCGTGCGCCTTGGCCTGCTGCTGGCCGAGCTGGGCCAGAAGGCCGAGATCCAGGTCACCGATGCCGAGATGACCCAGGCCATGATGAACCAGGCCCGCCAGTACCCGGGCCAGGAGCAGGCCTTCTTCCAGTTCGTGCAGCAGAACCCGCAGATGCAGCAGCAGATCCGCGCGCCCCTGTTCGAGGACAAGGTCGTGGATTACGTGTTCGAGCTGGCCGAGGTGGCCGAGAAAGAGGTCTCCAAGGACGACCTGCAAAAGGCCGTTGAGGCGCTGGAAGAGGAATAAGATCCTTTCCGCGACACCCTTTCAGAGGGCCGCCCGCCGGGGCGGCCCTTTTTCTTTGCGCCTCTTGCCATTGCCCGGCGCGGCGACTAGCCCGGTGCCAGGCAGAAAGGGGCAGGGCGATGCAGCTTGAAGACGGGTTCTACGACGTGCCGCCGGGCAAGCTGGCGGCGGTGGTCACGCATCTGGAGATGCGGGCAAAGGCGCCGCTGCGCCCCGTGCCCGAGCCCCAGGGCCTGGGTCTGGAGCGAAAAGAGGCGCCCGGCGTTGACTGGTATCGGGCGCTGTTCCGCAAGGTCGGCGCCGAGGACTGGCTGTGGTTCTCGCGCCTGGTGATGGACGAGGCGGCGCTGCAGGCGATCCTGCGGGACCCGCTGGTCGAGGTCTATGCACTGCGCGAAGGCGGCGCGGACAAGGGCCTGCTGGAGCTGGATTTCCGGGAAGAGGGGGAATGCGAGCTGGCCTTTTTCGGCCTCGCTTCCGACCTGATCGGGCGCGGCGTGGGGCGCTGGCTGATGAACCGCGCGATCGATCTGGCATGGCGCCGGGGCATCACGCGCTTCCACGTCCATACCTGCACGCTGGACAGCCCCCAGGCGCTGTCCTTCTACATGCGCAGCGGCTTCGTGCCGGTGCGCCGGCAGGTGGAGATCGCCGATGACCCGCGGCTGGCCGGCCTCCTGCCCGAGAGCGCCGCGCCGCAGGTGCCGATCCTGCGCTGAGAGCATAGCCGGCCTTGCGCCGGGCCTTCCCGTCCCCCGGGTGCGGCTTGATGTGGGTCAAGGTGGCTTGCCCTCTGGTTGATAGGCTTTGACCTTGAACGCCAAGGGAGGGGGAAATGGCTGTTGTTCTCAGAATGCTGGCGGTCGGCGCGTTGCTGATCGCCGCGCTGTCTGCCCAAGCCGATCACATCCAGCAACGGGGAGGTCAGGCTCTCGCGTCAAAGATCGGGCCCTGGTACATCATGCGAGGCACCTACGAGGATGGCTCGCGCGTGTGTCAGGCGGGAAATTTCAGTTGTGGCCGGAACACCCCTGTTTTCAGCTACATGGCGGCGGTGGGCGGCAAGGACCCGGTGTCGATCATGCGGTTCGACGCGGACAAGCCGGCCAAGGCCGGGGACACGGTTCAACTGGCCATTGGAGAGGAAACCATTGTCCTGCATCACGGGGCGACGGCCGCGGGGAACGCGTTTTTCCCCAAGACGACGGGAGATGCCCGAAAGATCACCCAGACACTGCTGGCCAGGGAAAGGGCGCCCCAGAAATACTTCTTCGTGATCGACAAATGGGGCGACAAGTTCAAGTTCGACGCCCGCTCAACGGCGAAAATGCTTGAGTATATGGAAGGACAATGCGGCTATAAGCGCTGGTAGGCGCCTTGGGCCGAAAAAGAAAAAACGCGCAGAGGAGACCTCCGCGCGTTTTCCGTCGTAAACCGGTATGAGGCCGGTCTTACTTCTCTTCTTCGTCTTCTTCGGAGGGCTGCTCTTCCGAGACGGCCTCGGCCAGTTCCTCGTCTTCCGAGGTGGCGGCGCCGATGTCTTCGAACAGCTCGGCGATCTCGAACTCGGCCTCGGCCTCGGCCTCGGCGGCCAGTTCCTGGATCGACTTGCCCGAGGC
>ENA-ORCT01000650-ORCT01000650.1-marine-metagenome-genome-assembly--contig:-NODE-650-length-15861-cov-3.200773_pt1 | contig 15861 bp, 12 predicted proteins | sample MGYA00248632_ERZ508511 | MGnify/ENA primary metagenome ERZ508511 (study PRJEB26182, sample SAMN06268839) | marine metagenome | isolation source: Tt an P1-techrep anaerobic enrichment on pine from sediment...
TTTTCTCATCATCGAATCTGCCGTTTACCATTGCCCTGGGATTGATGTTTGGCATCGGACTGCTCGAGGGTGTCACCACGCTGTTCGGAGCCGGGGCATCGAGTATCATTGAATCGGTGCTGCCTGATCTGGGCCTCGATGGGGACCTTGATGTTGACCTGGATGGTGAACCCGGAGCCCCCGATGGCGGCGATATCAACACCTCCGGGACGCTCTCGCGGCTTGTGGGGTGGATCAATGTGGGGCGGGTGCCGGTTCTGGTCATGCTGGTGCTGTTTCTGTCCGGTTTCGGGCTCCTCGGGTTGATCCTTCAATGCGCATTTCAGCGTGCATTTGGCGTCCTGCTTCCCGGCACCCTGGCCACCCTGGCCGTTTTGCCGGTTTCACTGTATGTTGTTCGGATCAGTTCCATCGGGCTTTCCAAAGTGATCCCGAAGGATGAGACCGAAGCGGTTTCAGAAGACAGTTTTATCGGCCGGGTGGCCCGCATCACGCTGGGGACGGCAGCATCCGGCCGCCCCGCCCAGGCCAAACTGAGGGACAAATACGGCCAGACCCATTACGTCATGGTTGAGCCGGATAGTGCCGATACCTCATTTCCGAGCGGCACCGAGGTGCTCCTAGTCGATCGGGCCGGGGCGGTTTTCCGGGCCATTCGAAATACCAGTGCGGCATTGACCGATAACTGAATTCACGTTCCCAAATTCCAGACCACCGATCAACCGGTTTAAAAAAGGAGAAGACTGAATGTCCACACCTGTCATCCTGCTCGTTACTGTCGGCTGCGGATTGTTTGCACTTATCGTCATTGGCCTGATTTTTTCCCGGCTCTATGCCCGGGCGTCCAAGGAGGTGTCGTTTGTCCGGACCGGATTCGGGGGGCAGAAAGTCATCATGAACGGCGGAGCGCTGGTTTTTCCGGTGCTTCACGAAGTGATTCCCGTCAACATGAATACGATCCGGCTGGAGGTGCGCCGGTCGGATGAGCAGGCCCTGATCACCAAGGACCGGATGCGAGTTGATGTCCAGGCCGAATTTTACGTCCGGGTAAAGCCGACGCTGGAGGCCATCGCCGATGCCGCCCAGACGCTCGGCAAACGCACCATGGACACCGACGCCCTGAAAGAACTTGTCGAGGGTAAATTTGTCGATGCGCTTCGAGCGGTGGCTGCCGAGATGGCCATGGAAGAGCTCCATGAGCAGCGCGTGGATTTTGTCCAGAAGGTGCAGACCGCCGTCAGCGAGGATCTGCTCAAAAACGGCCTGGAGCTGGAATCCGTTTCCCTCACCGCCCTTGATCAGACCGACCAGAGTCACTTCAATCCTCAAAATATTTTTGACGCCCAGGGGCTCACCAAGCTGACCGAGGTTATTGAAGCGCGGCGCAAACAGCGCAACGATATCGAGCGGGATACCGAGCTGGAAATTCAGACGAAAAACCTGGCCACCCAGCAGCAGGCCCTGAAGTTGTCCAAGGAAGAAGAATACGCCAAGCTCGAGCAGGAGCGGGAAGTTGAAGTTCGGCGGGCGGAGCAGAAAGCCCAGATTGCCACCGAGCAGGCGGCAAAGGAGCGCCAGTCCAAGGAAGCCCAGATTCAGGCCACCCAGCAGATCGAGCAGAAACAGATCCTGGCGGACCGGGCCGTGGAAGAGGAGCGGATGGATAAAGAACGCCTGCTGAAGGAAAAGGAAATTGAAAAGGAAAAGTCGCTTGAGACAGCTGAGATCGATCGCCAGAAGAGTGTGACCCTGGCCGACCAGGGGCGGGCCATCGCCATTGCGGAGAAATCAAAGGAGAAATCCAACGCCCAGGCAGAAGCTGACCAGGCGCGGGCTCTGGCGGTCAAAGCCGAAGAGCAGGTCGCAACCGCACGGGAAACCGAGGTTGCCGAACGGGAAAAAGCGATCGATCTGGTGGAAGCCCGTAAAAAGGCCGAACGGGAGGCCATCAGTCTGACGGTGGCCGCCGAGGCGGAGAAACAGGCGGCTGTTGATCAGGCCGATGCGGTCCGAACGCTGGCAACCGGTGAGGCGGAAAAGGTCAAAATTGCCGCACAGGCGGAGGCTGACGCCGAGATGGTTCGGGTGGCGGCCGCCGAGAAACGATACGCCGTCGAGGCCGAAGGAAAGCGGGCCCTGCACGAGGCCGAGAACATCCTTGACCCGGCGATTGTCGCCATGCGCATCAAGATGGCGATCATCGAGAATCTTGACAAGATTATCCGCGAGAGCGTCAAGCCCATGGAAGCCATCGAAGGCATCAAGATCATTCAGGTGGACGGCCTGGCGTCCGGAAACGGCACCTCGACCGGAGATCATGCGGCGGCGGGCAACGGGAATCTGGCGGACCAGGTGGTGAACAGCGCGCTTCGCTACCGCAGTCAGGCGCCGCTGGTGGACAGCCTGCTCAGCGAAGTGGGCATCAAAGCAGGTGATATCAATGGGTTTACAGAGGCCATTCGGACCGATACGGACACTTCGTCATCCTGAGGATAAATAACGCGGACAAGCTGGAACCAAACACGCACCACCGGCGCGAAGAATAAGCGTTTGGTTGAGCCGCTTGTCGGGATATGGTCCGATCGGGATCGGGATCGCTATCGGAATCGATTTCATTGATCCCATAGCCGGCGGAATCTTTTTTCCGCGGCAGCCTCTTCCATTCAATCGACTGAGGATAGCGGCGATATTCCGATCCCGATAGCGATTGGGAATAGCCAAACACGCTTATGATGCCGGTGAATTGTTGTGGGATCCTATATGATCGCTTTTACAAAGGCTCCAGTGCATCAATCGTCTGAGGAGGTGTGCCGTGTCCAATGAGAAGCTGCCCTGGTATAACGAGTATGCGGTTTTTGGAATCCCGGAAACCCTGGCGCCTTATCCGGACAAGCCGGTGGGCGAGACTCTGGATGTCGCCGCTGAACAGTTTCAGTCGACCGGCCTGATTCAGCTCAATACCCTGATGACCTATCCGGAGGTGAAGGATCACGCGGACCGGCTGGCCAATGCGCTTCACCGGATGGGTCTGGAAAAAGGCGATCGGGTGGCCACCATCCTGCCCACGTCGATCCAGTTCGTCATTGCCGATTATGGGATTTCAAAGGCGGGGCTGGTTCATATCCCCAGCAGTTCGCTGGAGCCCGTGAGCTCTCTTGAGCACAAGTTCAATACCGGCACCCCCAGGGCCCTGATCTGCCTGGATACCTGGCACGACAGCGCCCGGCAGGTGATGGCGAAAACGGGCATCCGGCACCTGATTTTAACCCGCCTCAGGGATTATTCCGCCGATCCGCCGCCGGTCGGCGAGGCCCCGGCAGTCGACGGGGCGCTATGGATGGCCGATCTGATCGCTGCCCACCTGCCGACGCCACCGGATATCGCCGTTGACGTTGAAGCCGATATCGAGACTCTGCTGTTCACCGGCGGCACCACCGGGCTTCCCAAGGGGTGCATGCTCACTCACCGGAATATTTACGCCAATATTATCCAGAATTCCAACATCGCCGGTCGGGGATTGAATCTTTTGAAAGGGGCGGTATCGGTTCTGGTCGGCACCCCGTTTTTTCACTCCTATGGTCACATTGTCATGCACACCATGACCCTGAACGGGTTCAACCAGATTCTCATTCCTGACGCCCGGGACACCGCCACCATGGTGGAAATGATAAAAACCCATTCGCCGGTGCTTCAGATCGGTGTTCCCACCCAGTTTATGAAGCTGGCCCGGGAGGAGTTGAAAAATATCGGGATGCTGGGGCTTTCAGGCTCCGCGCCGTTGCCGCCTTCGATCCAGAAGGCGTTCGAGCAGCGATCCGGCGGCGGAATCATGGAAGGTTACGGGCTCTCGGAGATGTCACCGGTCACTCATCTGAACCCCTCCTTTCTCCTTCGCATCAGCGGGGGGCGCCTGCCCACCCGGATCAACAACACACTTCTCGGCATGCCGGGTGTAGCGACCGCGTTGAATCGGCTGCTTCGCCGGATTGGAAGCCGGCGTCTTGGAAAGGCTATCAGCCGGGCGCTTGCGCTGCTGGTTGACCTGTCGGCCAGACAGTCCGGGAGAGCGGCCATGGAAAAGCGGGGCACGACCGGGATTCCCTGCCCGGACACCGATGTTCGGCTGCTGGACGTCAATACAGGCGAACCACTGACCATAGCCGATATTCTGGCCGGAAAGCAGGGCGAGATGTGCCTCAACGGTCCCCAGCGGATGCTCGGCTACTGGCCCGAGCCGGGAAGCGGGGTGGATGAGGACGGGTTCATTCACACCAGCGACGTGGTCAAGGTGGATGCGAACGGCTACTTTACCATTGTGGACCGGACCAAGGACATGATCATCGTCTCGGGCTACAAGGTTTACTCCCGGGAGGTGGATGACATTCTCCATGAGCACCCGGCAACGGAACTGGCCGCCACTGTTGGCGTGCCCGACCCTGATCGGGAGGGAAGCGAGCGGGTGGTGGTCTACATCCAGCCGAAGCCCGAGTATCTCGGAAAACTGACCGAAGGGGAGATCATTGATTACCTGCGGGAGCGGGTGGCCCGATACGCCGTGCCCCGGCGGGTGCGGATCATCGATGAGATGCCCCTGACCGAGGTGCAGAAACTCAACAAAAAAGCCATCCGTGAGATGGCCATGCAGGCCGTTGAGGTTATGTGTGAGTAGCGCCTTTAACGTCAAAAGAATGTTTCAAACAAGGCGGAATAAATACCGCCGGTAGGGGCACAGCGCGCTGTGCCCCTACAGCATTGATATTCTCTTTCCGAATCAGCCGATTTCAAATTCCGTAAGCAATTGTTTACGTATACAATCCAAGATAAATAAAGGTTCCCTGTGAAGACCTTTCACGGAAAACGTCAGCGACGCTCTATCCGGCTGAAAAGCTACGATTATGGCCGCTCCGGTGCCTATTTTATTACGATTTAATCGTGTTTGGGTGGTCCCGGAGGGGGAAATTCGCGGTGCTCTTCCAGCAAGTTTTCCAATTTTTCGATTACCAGTCGTTGAAAAGCGATCATCTGGTCCTGGGTCAGGATGCTGCTCAGTCGTTTTTCCATGGACAATCGATGCGCTTTCAGTTCGTCACGTATCTCCGGCGGTATCGGGTATGAATCATCGCCATAGCGCCTGAGCAGTTGCCGGCGTTTTTTTATTCCCTCGCGGATGATTGGCCGGATCTGCTCCAGTTGATCCGGGCTCAGGTGGAGCCGTTTGTTCAACTCCCGGAGAAATCGTTCCGGTGACGGGCCGGGCCTTTTCATGAATTTTTTCATCCACCGCCCTTTCCGCTGCTTCATTCGGTCGTAGAGCCGGTTGAAGTGATCCTGCTGGTCCGGGTTCAGCAGTTTTTTGATCCCGGCTGTCGTCTCATCCAGAGCCTCCTGAAATTCGGGATGATATTTCCACATCAGCGTTTCAAATCGGTGGCGGGATTCATCGATGATTTTTCGGAATTCAGCCTGCTGGTCCTCGGTGAGATCAAGCTCGTCTGCCCATCGGTGCAGCATCCGTATGGGCGGTGGCTCCGGCCCTTTGAGAATGCCGCCGATGCGGTGCTTGACAAACATCCAGGTGCCGATCGATCCGCATAGCGCGCCGAGAATCAGGATCAGAATGATGCCGGAGAGAAGTTTGAGTCTGTTCATTTGGATTTAGTCCTCACTAGCGACTGACGTGCTTTGATAGTGCTCCGTTTTGCCGGCCTTAATTCCCGAGCGGTTCGATGATGCTGAATGCCACCGGATCGTTCATGGCAAGGGCAGTCATTTCAACGTCGGCAGAAAAATTCATCTGAAAAAGCATGGTCGCCAGGGCAATGATCAGGGCGGCGGTCACCGGGGCCAATCGCCACACCATGGGCTCAAGCAGCTCGAAAAAGGCAGGTTTGCTCTTCAGCGGATCGAGAACGCGGATTTGCCGCATTACCGATATCTCCCACCGGGGCCCTGCCAGCTCGCCGCCGGATTCATCGACGGCCGCCTTGTCGGCATGTGCCTGTCGAAAGGCGTTTTTCAGCCGGGGATGATTCAGGTTAACCGTTGGTTTCATATCAGGCTTCTGCCTCCATTGCCGTGGTGAGAAGTTTTTGAAGCTTTTTTCGGGCCCGGTACGAGCGGATTTTAACATTGGCCACACTCCATCCCGTCATTTCAGCCGCTTCCCTGCCCGTGCGTCCTTCAAGATAAACCAGCTCGATGATAATCCGCTCTTCGGGCGACAGGTGCCCCATGGCCCAGTCCAGCACCTCCCGCGCCTCCTGCCGGCCGGTTTGCTCCTCAAAAGAGGCGCCCGATTGATCGGCCAGGACCCGCTCCAACCACTCCCGGTGGTCATCGCTGAGGGAGCTCATGGGGTTTTCACGGGACCGGTAGCGCTTGCGCCAGAAATCACAGCACGCCCGGGTCGCAATCGCCGACAGCCATTTTTTGAAACTGCCACGGCCTTTGAAGTTCGGCAAGGACTGGTAGGCCCGGATAACGATTTCCTGGGCCATCTCCTCGGTTTCCGATATCGGCACATGTCTTCTGGCCACCCCGAATACAAGTGGTTTGTATCGGTTCAGCAGAATTTCAAACGCATTGACGTTGCCATCCAGGACCTGGCGTACAATCTCCTCGTCACTGGGCGGGCTGGATTCTGTCTGCATGAGGTTTCGGTAATCTCTGATCGGTGAATCGTTCGGAGCCCGCCGGTTGCATCGGCTTTGGGGCCTTTTATGGTGTACCAGATTTTCCTCTGCCGGAAAAGCTGCCGCGCGAATCCGTCGACCGGGACGCCGGAGGCTTCCCTCCAGCGTCCCGCGAGTCCGGATCAATCCGCGTCCATCTGAAGCCAGGTATCCAGCATGGCTTGCCTGAATTTTCGGCCTTCCCCGCGTCCCTTGTCCCGTTTGCTGTGTCGCTCCTCTTTCATTTGCTCCAACGTCTCCAGTTGGGCGGGTGTGAGGATTGATTTCATCTCAGCCATCATGCTGGCCCGCATCACCATCATGTCTTCAAAGGCCGGAGCCGATTCCCGCAGGGCCGTGCGGATGGCGGTTTCATCAAACGGTTCTCCGGTCATGGCATCCCGAACCCGCTGCCTGGCTTCACGAAACTCGGCAGCTTTTTCCTCGCGTTTGGCCCGGTAACTGTCCAGGATTTTTTTAACCTCGGCCTTCTGGCCGGCGGACAGATCCAGCCGGACGAGGGTTTCCAGGTTTATCAATCCGTGCGGCCCGCCGTGGCCGCCGGGGGCCGGACCAAAAAATCCGGCATGTGCAGCGGCGCTTCCGATCAGGAAAAATACGGTCAACAGAATCGCGGAAAACCGTGTGGTGCGATGGATCTTCATGGGCTTCTCCTTATATAACGGTTGGTGGGAGACGGTTTGTATTGCACTGCAATTTCGTCGCCCGAAACGTTTTTATCAATTGTCCAACCCGGGTCGCGGACGGGCAGGAAAAATATCCTGCTGAAGGTAATCGTCGCTGGTCGCCGGCAGATGGTTACACCCGTCGGCAAATCAACATCATCATTTCTCATTTTTTTATTTCAGATGGGCATGTAACCCTTTTCGGCAATCGGCCGACTAAGCATATATGATCAAGCCAATTGGCATGTTTCGGCGGATAGATCCCGGCCGGTTATCGAGTGCATATTTTCGCTGAGCGGATCAGCAATTCGGTGCGGTGCGGACAGCGGCCTGCTTGAATAGCCTGAAAAAAGCAGCCAGTGGTGCGCAGGGCCGGTGATAATGTATTTGATGTGGAACCGCTTGAGATGAAAAAAATGCCCGATGACGGGAGGAAAATATGGCACCTGGAGAATCCTTTCAGCCAAGTATGAAGATCAGCGAGCATCGCGAAACCCCCAGCCGGCGGTATTGTGAATCGTCCATAGCCTTCCGGTCGATGTCCGGAGCGTTTGTTTCGCCACAGCCTGTCGGCGGCGCCACGGGCGGGGATATGGAGCCGAACGACTTTGAGTTTATCGATCAGTACCTGTGGCGTGTGGCGCTGCTTGTTTGCCTGTTCGCTGTAGCGGTGGGCATATTTGTTTTTCATTCAGGCTCGGATTCGGAGCTTGCCAGTACGTTTTTCAGCCTTTTGTGAGCAAGCCTTCGCCGCGGCGGCTTGCCACACCCGGCAGCGGGGCGGAATCGGCGCGTTGAGCAGACGGTCTGGCGCATGGGATTGATTCTGATGTGTCCGTGCCCGTTTATCCTGTCATTACGATATGCGGCTCCGAATGATTTCGGAGCGCATCCCACCTCTACAGTCCCGCCTGGTTAATGAGGACAACATCAACTCCGCTCAGCGCGCCGTTTCCGCCCCAATCCCGAAAATTTTCGGGATTTTTTTTGTATCGTTTCGATCCGGTGAGACGACCTATAATTTGGTGCTCATTGTCGCGTGGACTCTGTGCAGACCGCAATTGTGACTGGTGATACGTAATCTGAATGTAGAAAGGAGCGGTTTATGAAACGGTCATTTTCCCTTGCCATTGCAGTTGTTTTTTTCGTTTGGGGGGGGCTTGCCGGTACTAGTTTCGCCGTGACCCAGGCCTATTTGACGAACAGCGGCACCGATACCCTCTCGGTGGTCAGTACGGCCGATCACGGCATCGATTACACGGTGACGGTTCAGGACTTTCCCTTCGGGGTGGCGGTGAGTCCGGGAGGGGCTTATGTCTATGTCAGCAACAGCGAAAGCGGTACCCTGTCGGTGATCGAGGTGGCTGAGATCAACACCCCGGATGAGCCGGTGGTAGCTGGCGTGGGGGTCGGCAATGATCCCCGGGGAGTTGCGGTGAGTCCGGACGGCGCCTATGTGTACGTGGCCAATTATCAGAGTGATACGGTAAGTGTGATCAGTACCCAGAGCTATACGGTGTCGGCGGAAATGACGGTGGACAACGGACCGTTCGGGATTGCCGTCGATCCGGAAGACGGCGACCGGGTGTATGTCGCTCAGAATGCCGGCAATTCGCTGATGATCATGACTCAGGACGGCAATGATACCGTGTCGGTCACCGTGGGGAATCAGCCTCTGGGGGTCGCTGTCGATCCGGACGGGGATTTTGTGTACGTCGCCAACTATGGTGACGGGACCCTTTCGGTGATTGCAATAGAAGAAGATGAGGAAGACGATGAGGAATATTTTACCGCCACACTGGTGGAAACGGTGTCCGTTGGCAGTGGCCCTTACGGGGTGGCCGTGGCCGATGACGGCAACACTATTTTTGTCACCAACAGTCTGGACAACACCGTGACCCTGATTCAGGCGGCGGATTTTACGGTTGTCGCCACTGTTGCCGTGGGTGATACGCCGCTTGGCGTTGCAGCGCCGCAAAACGGCGATTTTGCCTACGTGGTGAACAATGGCGAGGACAGCGTAACGGTGGTGGATACCGCAGGCAACGTCCTTGAGACTTTTTCCACAGGCGGCGGCAGCGCCCCGGTAGGATTTGGGGCATTTATCGGGGGCACGCGACCCGAGGCGCCATCGGAGCTGGATATCGATGAAGCCGACGAAGACTCAATAACTCTGGAATGGACCGACAACTCGTGGGATGAACTGGGGTTTAAAATCGAGCGATGGGATGACGACGATGACGAGTATGTGCTGATCGCCGAAGTCGGCAGCAATGTGACCGAGTACAAAGACAATGACGTCGATTCGAATGATACTTACTATTATCGGGTCTGTGCATACAATGAGGCGGCAGACTCGACATACGCCACGGTCGATGGCCAGACAGATGATGAGGATTCCTCCATAGCCTGTTTTATCGGTACCATCGACGGCTGTGGCAGCGGCAGCGCGCAGGGATGGGTGGCCTGGCTTTTGGTGCTCACATGTCTGGTTGCGGCAGCTGTCCGCAGAGCATACCGCCGATCGTAATATGATGGGTCCGGGGGGCGGTAAGTAACCTGAGTTCAAGTGTTTTAATCCGCCCAACGGGGATCCGATTGAGGAAAAGTCTTGAAAATTCATCAGGAATGATTGAACTTTTAATACAGGACACTTAAAGTCGATAGTACCGTGTCGTATCGATACTTCACCCTCAATCCTCGGGCATAAACGATGAATACCCCGGAACATCCTGAGTTGAAGCCGGAAGATGCCGAACCCCAGGCGGCTGATTTGATTCCCGCAAGGCCACCGAAGTCAGAGCTGCCGTTTCGGCCGCTTCTGGTCCTTTTATTGCTTGTGGTACTTGGCGTCTGGTTTTTTGACGATATTGCCGAATGGTTTCGAAGTCGCTCGGAACCTGCCGCGACCGGGCGATCGGCCCAGTCTCTCGGCTGGCAGAACCCCCTTTTGGTCGGCACAGTGAGTATCGCCGATATCGCTGGCAAACCGTTTCGGAACATACCGGTCGCCGTGCTCAGTGGCGGATGGGTGGCGCTGCCGGTTCGGCTCTGCCTGGGGGGAAGTGCCTGGACCCTGAAGATAGGTTCTGATGCAACTCAGCCCATCCGACAGGGACTTCTTTCCGAAACGGATGCCGTCGGGCTCTGGCAGATCGAGAGTCCCCGACGGTTGAAAACGTATGAGCTGGCGCCCTGGAATGAGCATATTCCGGTACAGTGGCGCTCGCTGAAGCCTGGCTCATCGCCCCGGTCGATTGAAATTGAGAATCCGCGGAAAGCCGGGCTTTTTGCCACCTGCCGGCTGCCCGGAGGCATTGGGCTCCCCGGCGTCTTTCTTCAGGATAACCGGATCGTCGGGTGGACTTTTGGTCGGGCTCTGGAGGAAGGGTACCTGTGGATCGGCGCTTTACCCCGAGCTGTGACTGACGTGGATGAGTTTTACCGGCAGACCGTTGCCGGGGGACGGGAAGACTATTTTGCCAGGGTTCTGGCCTCTGTCGACGGGGCGATCGATGATCGGTTGAGAGCGCTGGCCGATGGGTTTGCCCTTTCTCCCCGGCTGGCCGAGTCAGACACCCCGCGGCATCTTCAGACCGGCTCTGTCGTCCGGATTATGCGCGAATTGGTGGATCAGCTGGTCCGGGACGGCGAATCACGGACAGTGGCCCAAATCGTGGATCGTCAGGTCCTGCTCGAGGCAGAGGATATTACCCTGCTTATGGATGTCGCCGAGGCGGCAGCGGCCGGGCTGGGCTATCCTGAGGCCATTCGGCTGGTCGAGGAGGTGGGCCTTTACATCCCGAAATCCGATGATCCGGATGCCGTTTGGCTCGATAGACTTCATGCGCGGCTTTACAAAGATTGGCTCGAGGGGCTTATCGAGAAGACGGAGCTGGAAAATGCCCGTCAGGTCTTTGAGACCGGGACCCGTTTTTTCCCCGAGGATCCCGAGCTTCATCTGCTGGGTGTATCTCTGGCACTGGCCGACGGCAGTTGGATCGAGGCCGGCGATCTGCTCAATACCCGGAGTTATCCGGACTATCTTTCCGACCGGGTCCGGAGTCTGGAAGGCCGGATCGAGGAGATTGCCGAGGCCGAGGAAAAGATCGTTATCCGGTTCCGGCCGGGTGACAATGTCATTGCAACCCGCGCTGTTCTCAACCGGTCACTCGAGATGGACTTTATTGTCGACACCGGGGCCTCCATGGTGACAATACCCGCATCGGTCATGGAAAACCTGGGCATTTCCATAGATGATGACCAGCCCCTTCGGAAGGTCGTGACCGCCGGCGGCGAGGTCTTTGCCCCGGAAATTATCCTGGCTTCCATCGAGTTGAAGGGCTGGACCGTTCCGGATGTCAAGGCACTGGTCATCGATATTCCTCAGAGACCGGATGTTGGTCTGCTGGGGCTGAATTTTCTGGACCGGTTTCGGATGGATCTGGATTCCGAAGCAGGCCTGCTGAGGCTCACCCCGCGCTGATCCATTCTAATGATGAGTCCTTGCCGTCTTTACTGGTTTTTTAGAAACGGTTATGGAATGGGCGTTGCGTTGCCGAAATCAAAATAGATGCCGCCATGACCGGCCGGTTCGTCCAAAAGGACGTTGATCGCCAGCGTATCCCCGTTAAACTGGAATCCCGAGTCCGGTATTCCCAGCCGGCTGCTGATCTCAGTCCAGGTGTTGTCCGTGAAGTTGTATTGGCCCTGGCTCAGGCTGGCAAAAGTGTCTGCGGTCATCTGGCCGGTGACATCCTTGAACCCGATCTGGACACTCTCCACCTGTCTGCCGGGGCTGTTGACGTCGTCGTAATTGACCTGGATGAAAAAGTCGTTCAGCACAAGGTCTTCGGTCGCGGTGCCAAGGGAAACGCCGGTCCAGTTCTGATCCCAGCCCGCGCCGGTGCCATTATCCCAATACCCCATCATCAATTGATCGATCGTGGCATAGGTAGATACCTGGATGCCGAGCTGCACCGCAGCATACTCATCGGTCTCTTCCACCGAGAAGCTGGAAAAATCCTCTCCGCCGGCAATGGTTACGTAGCAGTGATCCACATCGAGTCCATCAATGATGGCCGTGCCGAAATCCGTGGTGCCCAGCCGGATGCTTTCAATCCAGATATCCCCGCTCATGGGCGTATTCAGGGCCATAAATGTGGTGCTGGTATCACTGTCCGTGGCCACATCAAATGTGGCCGGGGTGCCGCTGTAAATATCGCCGACCGTGAAGTACCCGTCGAAGGTCCACAGAGACGGGTCTGTCGTGGGATCAAGGACCAGTCCATCGCCGTCGCCATCGTCTATGTCGCCGTAGAGATGAATCCCGGAGAGCGACAACTCGTTGCCGCCTGCACTATAGCTGAAATCGTCTACGGTTAGCTGCAGACCCCGTTCGTAGTCGATCCCGACGGTGCCGTCCATGTGGGAGCCGAGGTATAGATAGGAATTGGGTGTCTGCACGTTCTCAATGGTCAGCGATCCGATGGACTGTCCGGCCAGGCTGATGTCCCCCACGGTGGTCAGGTTGGTCTGCTCCCGGTCATACATCTGCCAGGCAACATAGGTCTGGCCGTCGATGGGGCTGGCCGGGTCCGATACGGTAAAGCAGTCGATGTCCGTAAATCCGCTGGAGGTGGATGTGCGGGTGAGGTTGCTTAGCTCCAGCCAGTTGCCGTTTTTCGTGTCTGAAATACCAAATTGGTCAATAGACAGGTCCACGGCCAGGCTGTGGGAAATGGTGATGCCGGACTGGCACTCAATTTCCTCCAGATCCATGTCCGAGAGATGGTTCAGGGAAAATGCGGGATCGGATGGCAGGATCAGGGCGAGGGTAGCGACAAGGACCAGTACCGTTTTTTTCACTGTCAGCTCCTTTCCGGGGGAGAAAACGAAAGGCCACGAATACAACGATGACCATCGCATCAGTCCGTCATATGTGTATAAAGATAATCTGGTATCAAGGAAGAGATCTTCAGAAATCATCGCTTTTGATGGTTTTTTTCAGACCACAATATGCAGGCGATGAACTGGTATCCTTTTTTATCAGTCGTCGGAAGCAGGCGGTTGGTTACAGTAAAAAATTAGTGCCAGGAATTGATCGGTACGAATCCGTGTTCAGCTATTGTCCCATCGATTCAATCCCCGAAAAATTCTTGACACAGTGGGGTACTGTCTCTATTGTAACTTCGACTGATTGATCGATCTAAAAAGATCGGAGAAGGATATGGGAAAAGTTGTCGACAAGCGGGCCGCTGTTCTTGATGCGGCGCTCAGGCTCTTCACCGAGCAGGGATTTCACGGATCACCCACCTCCAGAATCGCCAAAGAGGCCGGGATCGGTACCGGCACTCTGTTTCATTATTTCAAGACCAAAGAGGAGTTGATCAACCGGCTCTATCTGGAGATCAAGTCAGAGCTCATAACCGATCTTAGCGCCGGTCTGGAGGAGGAGCGAACCATCCGGGGAAAGATCCGTCGGCTCTGGCTCAACTCCCTGAAGTGGGGGATGGATAATCCTGAAAAGTCTCGTTTTTTCAGTCAATTCAGTTCTTCTCCCTATATTTCCGCCCTCACCCGGGAAGAGGCCACCGAACACCTCCGGTTCATGCACGATCTGATCGACGAGGGCAAGCGGCAGGATGTGCTGAAGGATATGCCGACCGATTTGATTTTTGATTTTACCTGCGGCGTTGTTCAGGGAACCACCCAGCATTTTTTCGAGTATCCGGACAAATTTCGGGATGAGGATTATTTGGAAATGGCCTTTACCATGTTCTGGGATTCGATTCGGCGGTAATTTTTTTTTATTCTTAGTATCGACTGATTAGTCGGTCTAAAATAGGGCTGAATGCGGCATTCACTATCCTTGAGCAGGAAGCTTTCGGATAAAACAATATTCATCAAGGGCGACACACTATGGAAAACCGACGGGAATTTCTCAAAAAATCACTGATCGCCGGCGTGGCCGTAAACGTTGCCGGGTGCGTTTCGGATCGAACGCGGCCGGAGGTTGCGGCGATGACGCCGCGAGAGCCCAAGACCGCCCTGATTGTCTGGTACGGCCAGACGGGGCACACCCGGCGATATGCCGAGGTGATCGGACGGAAATTCGCGATCGAGGGCATCCGCACGGCTGTTGAAGATATCCGCCGGATCGATGCCGAGAGCCTGTCGGATTACGATCTGATCGTTATGGGCACGCCCGTGTATTACTACGATGTGCCGGTCAACGTGAAGGCGTTTGTCCGGTCGGTCGGGCCCATTGCAGGTATCCCGGTAGCGGTCTATGTGACCTTCGGCGGACCCGGCGGGAACCAGCACAATACGGCCTGCGCGTTGCTCTCTCTGATGATGGAAAAGGGCGGGGCTCCGGCGGGCATGGATTCATTCGGCAATATGTCGACCTATGCACCCACCTGGTCAATGGGAAACGAGGCGCGGATTTTAAAATACAGACACCTGCCAGATGCATCCACCTATATGCGGGTAGAAGCCTTTGCCGACCGGATTCTGGACGCCGTTCGACGGGGTGAGACGGTCCCTCCGCGCACGGAATTTTCTCTTGAAGACTGGGCCAGGTATCTGCCTGTGGTCCGGGCCTCGAAAATGGTCACCACCGGCCATTCCATCAACATTGACCGGTGCACCGGTTGCGGAACCTGTCAATCGACCTGTCCGGTGGGGGCCATCGATCCGGAAAAGGGAGAGGTGAACACCGATCGCTGCGTGGCCTGCCTGGGCTGCATCAACAACTGCCCGACCGGGGCCGTCGAGATGGCATATATGGGCAAGACGGTATACGGGTTCAAGGATTTTTTGAAGAAGCACGGGATTTCCATCCATGAACCGAAAATAAGTTGATCGGCTGTGATATCGCGTATGCCGCCAGATTGACGGCAGATAAGGAATCCATACCCATGCAATACTCCATTGCACGCATACTTCCTGTTTTAACCATCCCAACAGCCCTCATGGCTGCTGTGGCCAGCTATATCGGCATCCGCCTGATGGACGGATTTTCGCTTCACCCCGTCTGGCAGCTGGCGGCGTGGACCCTTCTCATGCTGCCGGCCGCCTTTATACCGGCCATGGGAATCTCGGCGACGGTCCCCACCGGAAAGTGGATGGACGGGTTTTTGTCCCTGACCTACCTTGCCCTCGGGCTTTTTTCATTTCTGTTCGTTTTCACCGTGGCCAGGGATCTTCTCTGGGTTGCCGCCCGGGGAATTGACAGCCTTTCTCGGACCCTCGGCGGAGACGGCGGCACTTTGTGGCCGGCGATCCTTCCTGCTGATTATACAGTCCTGCAGGCTTGGAATTCGATCGCTAATCGGATCATCATCATCCTGTCGGCGGTACTGTTTTTACTGGGCGCTGCCAACGCTCTCCGGCCCCCGAAGCTGGTCCGGGTGAACATTTCCATTGAAAATCTCCACCCGGATCTCGAGAGATTCCGCATTGCCCAGCTCAGCGACATTCACCTGGGGCCGTTTTCAGAC
>ENA-ORCT01000651-ORCT01000651.1-marine-metagenome-genome-assembly--contig:-NODE-651-length-15855-cov-3.826340_pt1 | contig 15855 bp, 8 predicted proteins | sample MGYA00248632_ERZ508511 | MGnify/ENA primary metagenome ERZ508511 (study PRJEB26182, sample SAMN06268839) | marine metagenome | isolation source: Tt an P1-techrep anaerobic enrichment on pine from sediment...
TTCCGTTCTACACTACGGCGGTGACGGCATCGGCCTGTACCGCACGGAATTTCAGTATCTCAGCCGGCCGACGTTTCCCAGTGAGTTTGATCTGTTCGACAAATACAAGGATGTTGTGGATGTAACCACCCCTAAACCGGTCACCATCCGCACCCTGGACATCAACGGCGACAAGGCCCTGGCCTTCAGCAACGAGGCCGATGAGGACAACCCCGCACTGGGACTTCGCGCCATCCGCTACTGCCTGAAGAAACCGGATATCTTTATCACCCAGCTCCGGGCTATTTTGCGTGCCGCAGCATTCGGGCAGGTGCGGATTCTTTTCCCCATGATATCCAGCGTGGAGGAAATCCTGCAGGCCAAGGACCTGCTGGATCAGGCCGCCGATTCCCTCAAGCAGGAAGGAACGCCCTATAACCGGGACATTGAGATCGGAATCATGATCGAAGTTCCCTCGGCCGTGGTCATGGCCGACGTCATGGCCGAGCATGTCGACTTTTTCAGCATCGGCACCAACGATCTGATCCAGTACTCCCTGGCCATCGATCGGGGTAACCGACAGGTGGCGCACCTGTACGATCCGCTGCATCCGGCTATCTTGAGGATGATCAAACATGTGGCCGATGTGGCCAAAGAAAAAAACATCAGGATTTTCATGTGCGGGGAAATGGCGGGAGACCCGCTGAATGTTCCGATTCTGCTGGGAATGGGCTTTGACGAGCTGAGCATGAACCCCCAGTCCATCCCCGAGGTCAAAGGCATGGTCCGGCTGCTCAATGAGGAGGAAAACCGAAAATTTGTCCGGGACGTGCTCCAGCAGACAACCGCCGAACAGGTGCAGGAGCTGGTGCGGGAAACATACGGCCCCTTGCTCAGCGAGGCGATGTACGCCCCGCAGCCGCCGGCCTGACAGGAATCAGTCATTGAAATCAACAGGCTTCTGACATAAACGTTACTATCGATACCGCCCGTCAAGGCCGGCAATTTCCAAGAATCGATAGAAGGGACACCACCGTTTTGGCCAAAGACCACATTAAAAATGTCGCCGAAAACCGCAAGGCCCGGTACAATTATTTCATCGAGGATACCTTTGAGGCCGGAATGGAACTCCGGGGCACCGAGGTCAAATCGCTCCGCGAGGGGCGGTGCAATCTCAAGGATTCCTATGCCCGAATTAAAAACGGCGAGGTCTTTGTCTACCAGATGCACATCAGCCCGTACACGTTTGCCTATTACGGCAACCATGACCCCTTGAGGCCCCGGAAGCTGCTCCTGCACAAACACGAGATCAAAAAGCTTTACGGCAAGGTCAACGAAATGGGCTTTTCCCTGATTCCGCTCCAGGTCTATTTCCGAAACGGCAAGGCCAAGCTGAAGCTGGCCCTTGCCAGGGGCAAAAAGAAATACGACAAGCGGGACACCATCCGGCGCCGCGATGAGCAGCGCGACCTGGCGCGGGCCCGAAGGGAGCACCGGTAACCGCGCACCGGCTGAGAACGGATTTTTCAGATTGGACAACCCGGTTTATTGATCACGAGATCGGCAGGAGAGTGCAGGCAGGCATCCCGCATTACAACCATCAACGGTCAACCATCGACAATCCCCCGGAAACGCCGGGTTAACCCTTGACAAACACCCTGATATCCCTTACTTTCCACCTGCAAAATCGTTCTCTCTCATACCGTCTGCCAACCACATTATGGGGGCGAAATGGCTTCGACGGGGATATAGAAGCACAGGCTGCATACCGAGCTCTCCTGTCACTCGTTAAACGGTGGGAAAAAAATATAATCGCAGACGATTATAACTACGCTCTGGCTGCTTAAGCCAGCGTCCTTCCGGGTTACTCCCGCGGATCCGGTCTGGACGTCGACTAGTGGGATAGCTACCGGCGAATGTCTGAGGCGCCGATGGCGAAATTCTATCAGAATAAGCTGATAAGCACCCTGTCCGGAGGGGACTTATCGGACGAAAACCAAAATTCGGAATAAGTATGTAGACGCCTCTGTGGAATATTTTCGGACGCGGGTTCAACTCCCGCCGCCTCCACCAGACTTCGCCAAGGCTTCGTCTGGCAGGCCAGACTTTCAGACTCAAGGCAGTTCAGACCGACAAACAGCTACATATTCTAAGCGAAGTCTGCGCGCCATAGCTCGAAGAGCGACGGCGGGCTCAACTAACGCCAAGGCTTCGTCTGGCATGCCATACTTTCAGGCCCAAGGCATTTCAGATTAATAAACAGCTACATATTGCAAGCGAAGTCTGCGCGCCATAGCCCGAAGGGCGACGGCGGGCTCAACTAACGCCAAGGCTTCGTCTGGCATGCCAGATTTTCAGGCCCAAGGCATCTCAGATTAATAACCAGTTACATACGATAAGCGAAGTCTGCGCGCCATAGCTCGAAGAGCGACGGCGGGCCAAAACAACGCCAAGGCTTCGTTTAACATGCCAGACTTTTTTCCCAGGCAGTTCAGACCGACAACCAGTTTCACATTACAAGCGAAGTCTGCCCGCCATGAAATATGTCTATCTCATCCAAAGCATTCCATTCCCGGAGCAACGTTATGTAGGAATAACGTCAAATCTGAACGATAGAATAAAATCGCATAACGAAGGTCGCTCAAAACACACTTCCAAATTTAAACCCTGGCGGATAGTAGCTTGCATTGCTTTTTCCAGTGAATCAAAGGCAATTGATTTCGAACGCTATCTTAAAACAGGATCGGGACGAGCATTTGCCAACAAGCGATTTTGGGTTGAAACTGCAAATCTTCCCGCTACAAACTCTGACGAATAAAAAAATAAGAGGCTGTAATTATTTCAGAAAATATTGCGCCAAAAGTGCTCTCTGCGATATCTTACGAGTTGGGTGGAAATGCATACTAGCCTGGGAACAGAAGGTCCAACTGAACCGTAAGGGACTCTGATATGGATGCATTCAATCCAAAATTCACCATCACCAACCGCATGACTGCTGCCATCACTCAGATTGAACGGGCGCGGGGTTTTTTGGAAGCGGCCCAACTCTCCCCTGACTGGCTGATGGAGATGAGCGACCGTGCCTTGATTCTGGAGGCCCACCACACCACACACATCGAAGGCACTCGATTGACACTGGACCAAGCGGAACGCTTGTGGAGAGGCGAGGCGGTGCCGGAAGCTGATCCGGATGATGCAAGGGAGTTGCTCAATTATCGCTCGGCTTTCAAGTTCGTCTCCGAATGCCTGGACAGTGGCGACCCCATCACCGAAGGACTGATTCGCGAAATTCACCGCAAGCTGGTGGAAGGGGTGCGTGGCGGCAGTGCTGCACCGGGGAAATACCGCCGAATCCAGAACTATGTGGTCAATTCCTCCACCGAGCAGGTGATCTATACGCCACCTTCTGCAGTGGAAGTTCCCATCATGATGTCGGAGCTCGTCAAGTGGCTGAACGGCGAGCTGGATATCCACCCGGTGCTGGTCAGCGGCATCGCCCAGTTCCAACTGGTGCACATCCACCCATTTCTGGACGGCAATGGCCGCACCTCGCGGCTGCTTTCAACCCTATGCCTCTACAAGGCCGGATATGACTTCAAGCGTCTGTTCACCATCAGCGAATATTATGACCGTGATCGTCCAGCCTTTTACAAGTCGATTCAAAGTGTGCGCGAAAACGGCATGGATATGACCGGCTGGCTTGATTATTTTATTACAGGCTTGGAAACGCAGATGGTCGAAGTGAAAGAACGTGGTGAGAAGGTTATCCGTAGGGATGTTCTGGTGCAGAAATACAGTTTGAATGGACGGCAGAGTAAAGCGTTAGAGTTTCTTTTACAGTATGACAAGCTGACCATTCAAAATTTCGAGATACTTTGCCCGGAAGTCAACAAGCGCAGCCTGCAACGTGACTTGAAAGGTCTTTTAGAAAAAAGGATTATTTCCGAAGTTGGAGCAGGTTCCACGGACCCAACCCGTCACTATAAGTTGGCCAAGCTGTGACACGGCTATGACATGAGCTATGACAACAAGAAATTATCCTCAACAGGCCCCCGCGCAGACGATTTCGATGAACGGCAGTATCTGCGAGAGGAAAACGCCCGCCACAAGGCCCTGCTGACCAGCAACGGAATTTCCTGAGAAACGGTGAAGCCTCCGGGTTTCCAATCGCCATCCGAAGAATCTGTAAAATCTTTATCGCCAAGGCCGAACTGCCTCAGCCTCTTGCCAATCGTCAAATCCGTTCAAGGGAATGATCGGTTATTTTATTCCGACGTCACACCAACGGATCCATTGCCGAGGTCCAGAGGAGATTAAAAAAATGACCGGCTGGATTATACCTCCTCCGAAAAAGCCCGTAAAAGGCAAAGATGAATTCAAAACCTTACCCTTTTCGAAAAAAGCGACAAGGGCCTTAAAAAAAAGGTTATCTGCCAGGTTCTCTACGTTTCTTTCAGAGGAAGATATGGTGTAACGGCAAGGACTATGATGACAAATAGCGGTTGGCATTTATTTTGCTGATTTCCCTGATCAACCGGCTTTCCGTGAAGATCCACGAATACATTCTCACCACCGATATGAATGGCTATCCGCCGCTTCTTGTATGTCAAAACCTCGCCCACTGGCTGCCGAATAAGGATCTACCGGCATCTCTTCATTTTTTCTCATGTCTGTTTTTTCCAAACACCGGGTCGTGAAGTCTCGATACTAAAACAATATATGGTGTCGCGGATGACCGACCATTTAAGACAAAGAGTTCCTTGAAGAACTCGCTATGCCAATGAATGAAAAAGCAGGTTGGTCAATCATTACAGCATCTGCAATTACCCTGATCGATGTGGTTCATAGGAAGGTAGGAGGTCTCCTATCTGGCGGTCGATACTCACCTTCTCACTCATGGAATGAGATGATAGGTTTAATTCCAGATTTTACCAGCCTGCTTTTGATAACTTTTATAAGGGCGCTTATATATTTTTCTTTATTGAAAAGTGAGGCCGATTTTAACCACCCATTAACTGCAATCTTTTAATTTTATGATAATTTTTCCGATTCAAATTCCAGCCATCACTGAACCAAATTCACATACTAATTTAAATTTCGACACCTTCGTTAATTAATGTAAAATTAAATTATTTTATTAGAGCCATAAAATTCACAGCGACCTTTCCTTTAACTTTCTTCATTATTTCGTCTACTTATTGCCAACCCGATTTGTACAACATATAAATTTCAATTTTATTGAAATGAATATTCGTCCTTGTATCTAACCTATCTTTAATGTAAGAAACAGATAGCCTTTTGCTCGCGGATTTGCTATATTGAGCTAAAACTGAGAAAGGACGCTTCTTTTTATGAGTCGTAACATCCTATTAGTCGAACCAGGCTTTAAGACCAAATTCCCGCCCCTTGGATTAATGAAAATATCAGCCTATCACAAGAAACTTGGTGATAAGGTAAGTTTTTATAAAGGTATCGACAAGTCAGCACCTTATACATACTGGGATAGGATTTATGTCTCAACTCTGTTCACCTATCACTGGAAAATTACTGTAGATACAATCAAATATTACAAAGCCGTTGTTCGAGGTGACCTTTCGAGAATAATTACCGGCGGTATCTTAGCTTCCTTAATGCCTGACAAACTATGGAGAGCCACAGGCATTAAACCGCTTGAGGGGTTGTTGTCATCCCCTGGCATTTTGGATGATAACGACTTGATAGTGGATGACATGATACCTGACTACGAATTGTTTGATGATTGCTCTCATAAATATACCCTCGTAGATGATAGTTTTTTTGGCTATTCAACCAGAGGATGTAAAAACAATTGTGAATTCTGCGGTGTCAATAAACTTGAGCCAAAATTCCAGGATTATCAAGGCATAAAGCCATATATCGAGGGAATCAGAACAAGTTATGGAGATAAACCCAACCTGGTTTTATTCGATAATAACATATTAGCTTCTTCACGCCTTAAGAAAGCTGTCCACGACATAATTGATTTAGGTTTTGGCAAAGACGAAAGATACGTTTATACGAAGCGTAAAATAGAGTACTCAAAGCGACGGTCTGTTGATTTCAACCAAGGAACTGACCTCCGGTTCATGTCAGAGAAAAAAGTTGAACTTCTAAGCAAGCTTGCCTTGAATCCCCTCCGCATTGCCTTTGACAGTATTAAATTCAAAAAGAAATATATTGAAAAAATAAATCTTGTTGCCAAATACGGGATAAAAGACCTTTCTAATTATATTCTATATAATTTTGATGACACACCGGAAGACCTATGGAAAAGGCTACAGATTAATATCGAGCTGAATAAGAAGCTGAATTTGAAAATATATTCATTTCCCATGAAATATATTCCAATCTTTGAAACTGATCGATCTTATATTAATGAGCCCAACTGGAATTGGCAGTTCGTCAGAGGCGTACAGAGGATCTCGAATGTTCTTAAAGGGACAGTTATGACAACCGAAAGTTTCTTTTATAGAGCTTTCGGCAGCAATGTGACAGAGTTTTTAGAGATTCTTCATATGCCTGAAAGCATACTATTATACCGAGGGTCTGAGCCTCAAGGACCTGAGAAAGAATGGCGCAAGCAATTTAGGAACTTAAAGCCAGCTCAAAAAAAGGATTTACTTGGGATTCTTTGTTCTAAAAGAAAAATCGCTCAACTGAAAAATGCCTATACAAATACTAAAGATCAAAAGATTAAAAACATTCTCGAGTTTTATTTACCTAAAGAAAAAAAATCAGAACCTAAACAAATAAACCTAAAATTGTTTACTGATTTTTAGAGAAAGAATCAAAGACGATGAAAAACAAAAAGTCTAAATTTAAAGCAGGGATGTATTTATTAGAGACGCTAACAGCTGGAATGTACAATGAGCCGTTATCTATATATCGAGAGTACATTCAGAATTCGATTGATTCTTTTGATCTTGTTAAACAAGCTGGTAGAAGAGGTCCTCAACTTGTTAAAATAGACATTGATCCTTCACAAAAATATATATCAGTCTATGACAATGGAGCAGGTATTCCCAATAGGGTATCAGAAAAAACATTAAGCAGCATTGGCAGCAGTGATAAAAGGCTGACCGAGTCAAGAGGATTTAGGGGCATAGGCCGATTAGGGGGCATTGCCTTCTGCGACAAAGCGGTATTTAAAACAAAGGCTATGGGGGAAAGGGTTGAGAGTGTTCAGATCTGGGACTGCCAAAAGCTGAAACTTCTGCTTGCTGATTCGAGTCAGTTCAACATGTCGCTCAAGGAGTTGTTCAGTGAAACAACCTCATTTCACACAAATAATGGTTTAGATGATGCCGGAAGCTACTTTAAAGTCGAGCTTTATAATGTATCAAGTTTTCGTAACCACATTCTCGATATTCAGAAGATTGAAAAATACCTCCAAACAGTAGCTCCTGTTGCATTTAACCCGGATGAATTCGAGTATTCCCAGGAGATACAGGCATATCTTAGGAGGAATGTTCCAAATTACGGGGAATTATCAATAAAACTAAACGGCAGAAAAATCTATAAACCTTATAAATCATCGATAAAAACAACGTCTAAAAAGAGTGACTCAATTAAAAACATAGATTTCATCGAAATAGAAGCTGAAGATAAAGTTGTGGCCTACGGCTGGATGGCAAAGCGATCGGACTTAATTGGTGCGATTGCGGCATCTGAGGCATTTTCAGGCATAAGGGTCAAGGACGGCAATATTACAATTGGCGATAATCGCATCCTGGAAAAATGTTTTCGGGAGACTAGATTCAACAGCTATACGATTGGTGAGTTGCACATCGTAAGCCCAAACCTGATCCCAAACAGTCGGCGAGATGATTTTGTTGACAATAAAACAAAGGCTCTGTTCTATGATGATGTTGAGCGAAAACTCGGCTTGCCAATGTCAAAAGCGATTCGTCAAAAATCACGCCTTAAGGCTATAGAATCCCAGACTGCAGAAGATGCAAAAGCCGAAACGGGTGCATCTGCCCATGTGGCTCAAAAAGAGACCAAAGAGCGAAAATCCCGAGAAATAAAATTCGATTTTATAACCGCCCAAAAGATGCTAAATGAGATTTTGAACCAATGCGGTCACTGCGAGGTTATAAAGGGCATTACCAAAAAGTATGGCCTCAAGTATTGACGATTTCGTAAAAGCCGAAATTTGGAAGTCAGATCGCAATATGAAGTGGGATCATATAATTAAGCCCTATTCATATTGCGATCAGATTTTTATGACGCAGACTTTTTTACGAAACCATTAATATTAACAGGCCAACTATGTATTAATATTTTATATGGTTAAATAATTGATGAAAATTAACTGAAAGCTAAACCGAGGACCTCATAAATTTTATTTTTTAAAACATTGATGTCTGAACTATATGCAACGAAAGCCAGTTCAAGCAAAATATAAGACATAACCATGCTATGTTGGCCGTTGCTTATGGCTTTTGAATTTTTGTTAACTCTTATTACGCTGTTCTCTATATCAACATCAATTACTGGTTCATCTTTATCGTGAGAAACATATTTTATTTTATAGTCAACTCCTTGGATATTTGCTTCATAGTTTAAAAATTTTTCCGGAACAGTAATAGTATATTTATCACCTACAATTTTAGAATTAATATTTTCCTGTGCGGAATCTGGAACTTCGATGACTTCACAAACGTCGTCTTCAAAGTCCTCCTTTAGTTCTTCTAATTCATTGATTTCATTCTCTTCTTTTAGTTCATTTTTTGAAAGTAGCGACATGTCAATTTCAACATCATCGAAGCCTTGTAAGACTGAATTTTCAATTGATTCGGCAACGATTTGTTGATTTTTTAATTTTCCTTGCCTTTTCTTTAACCGTGATTTGAATTGTGTCCTTGTTCTTATAGTGCGATTTGCAAATTCTGTTAGTTTTTCAGTCATCCAAGATGATATAATTTTGTATTGGTCATGCGATTCGACAAAGCCTGCTCGATTCATGGTAATTAGTTCTTCTTCGTTAGCACTGATGATATGCATTTCACCAGTTATTCGAGCATCTGCATTTGTATCATTATGATCAAAGAAATAATTTTCAACAACTGTTGTATTCTGAACTCGTACGTTTAGACCTTTCCAATTTGCATAATCTTTTCGACCATACGTCATATCGCCAAAAAAACCTACAATTTCAATTGGTTTCAAATCTTCAGGTGATTTGAGAACATAAAGATCTCCAGCTATTTGTTCACCGGATATTTCAAAATCATCTCCAAAAAGCGACCGATATATTTTGATTCCCTCTGGATGATGATTTGTTTTTACGATCACATTAAGCCTTTTCTTTTTTCCACACTCAATCATTCTGTTATAAACATCTATGTCTTGCCTCTTCAGCTTTTTCATTGCTGCACTTTTTTCGCTATATTCCAATGGTAAAATAGTTCCAAGGCTTTTACACAGCGCATTGAACTCGTTCTTATTATAAAAATTGTTTATGATTTCATCAGCTACCCCTGACATAATAATTTTGGTAAAACTTCCGTTTTTCATGAATTCTTTATCAGGATCTTCTACACTTAAAGATACGTAATCCCCTTTACCCAAGGCCATCTTACTAATATCTTTTGTTCGATTTTTAGGATCCTTTAATAATTTCAAATTTAGATCGGCATGATACACATCATTTCTATTGGCCTTTTTAGTGCGTATCGTTAATGTGTCACAAAGAGGTATAGATGAAAACTTTCCAACCCCTATACGCCCAATGGTATCCTTATCACCATATTTTTGACTGCACCCAATTACCAGGTAGTTGTTATCGAATTCCTCTTCTGTCATTCCTTCACCGTTATCGGTGATTATAATTTTATTGTCATTCATTACAACTTCGATAATGACGTCTGTCGCTTTTGCATCCAGCGCATTGCTTAAAATCTCTCTAAGTTGCTTTTCAACAGTTTCATAAGTCTTAGCTGAAGCGTCAATTAAGAAACCTACCCCAGTTTTTGAAATTTTTTTCTCAGCCATTTCTATTTCCTTATGATTTTTGCACAGAATGACAGGTTAGGTGAAAAAACGATTGAGTCGATAGACGGGATGTTACTTAAAGAATTTTCTATTTCGTTGTTTATTAATTCTATAGAATTCTGAATATTTTTTGTTTGATTAGGGTCAACGGTATCTTTTAGTTTTGCATGGTAGTTGCTTATTTCCCGAGAATGCATGGATTTTAAAGAATCTTTTTTAAGCTGCAGTTCAGTGTTAACTTTTTCTTTTATTTTTTCATACTGACTTAGAAAATGCTCAGACGCTTGTTCCTTTGCAATCTCTTCTGATTGGCTAAGCCTTGTATTATCAACATCAATTTTATTTGATCCTCTCCATTGGGTGAAATCAAACAATTCCGAAATAATTTTTTTATTATTTATGATTTTGTTGTTATCATTATCAATTTTAATTGCTGACTCGAAAAAATAATTATTGTGTTTTGTTGTTCCTAAGCTAATCAAACATTCATATTCTATGATTATATAGATTCCGGGATTAACGCTTTTGGAAACAGTTTCGAAATTATAACAAACGTTTCTATTCATACACCGCGTATTTTTCACGAATTGGGATTTTATAATAGGATTATTAATATTCAAATACACCCCACTATACTTAAGAGCCTCGCGATGATTAAGTACGACATCAAACGCATTCTTGTTTATTAGCTTCTGGTAATTTAAATATTTCTTTTTTAGGTCCTTCTTATATAAGTCCTTTTTTATCTGTTTTAATAAGCTGTGTTTTTTGGTTCGTGCGATTTTTAATTTTTTCTTATCTCCAACATTGAATAATCTCATTATATTTTCACTATTTGAAACTACCCAACCAGCAACTTTCTCTTCATGATCTACCAGGTAAGGTACTAACTCCCACTTTTCCGTTAAAAACTTTTGACTTGTCACATTAAGATTAAAGCATCTATTTTCAGTTTTCTTTTCCTCTCTTTCTGCTCTTTCTAAGTTCCTCTTTAGTTTATTGAGATATTTTGTTTTTTCATCTGAACTCATTTCATTTTTTAAAAATATTTCGGGCAAGTCTTCTCTCATATCTCCTAACACGTCAGCTACGGGTCCCAAAGTGTTTCTCGCATCTTCCAAGCGATAATCTAATCGCTGATAAATCGCTTCCTCTATGGTGTTTTCCACAACTAAATTATAGACGTATACCACTTCAGATTCTTGGCCAAATCTATCGATTCGTCCTATTCTCTGTTCAACTTTAGTTGGATTCCAAGGCAAGTCATAATTTATCAAAATTCTGCAGGTCTGAAGATCCACACCTTCACTAGCCACTTCACTACATATCAAAATATTTGGTTTTATCAGCTCCCTAAATTTTTTAATTATCATATACCGTTCATCAATATCATCAATTAAACCATAAACCGCTTCAGCCGAATTTTCACCAAATTCCTTGTTGATTCTTTGCATTAAATACTTAATTGTATTTCGGAAAATACAAAAAATTACGATTTTGAAATTATCACCATCTTCCTCTTTGGCCCTAATAATTATTCTTTTTAACTCTTCATATTTCGAATCTTTCGCATTTAAAATTTCGTCATTAATAGCAAGAGAGGATTTAGATTTTTGTTTCTTTGGTAGGTCACCATCATCTTTTTTAACATCTTGCAGTTGTGTAAATGAGATACACATGGGCAAGCAGCTACTAACTTGCCTTAAATACGTGTGAACGACGAGCTTATTTTGCTGTTTTTTATTATAAAATTTCTTAATATCCTCAATCAGCTGTTCAAATTGTTTAATCTCAGATGGATACTTAAGTTTGACCTTAATCGTAATTACTTCGCGATTATTAAATTCCCCTACATCTTTTTTGAGAGTTCTAGTAATAGACTGAGAGAACACATTTGAAAATTGTATTTTTTCAAGATAATTTATTATAACTTCACTGGATAAAGGTAATTCTTTACCATTTTTGATAATTTCATCTGTTGCCGACCTTATAGGGTGGTCTTTATCATAATTGTGGCCAAAGCCTATACTTTCTAATATATTATCTTGTAGTTTTTTTGCAGCATCAATCACACCATCATTAAGGCAAATTTCTTTCGAACATGAATTATCCAAACAGTCAGAAATTTCAGTATAAAGCCGAGAGATAAAAATATTGGGTGTTTTAAAGAAGTTCCAGGAGGTTGGATCAAGATTCTTATAGTGTTCTGGATCTAACAATCCAAGTAACACTCTAAGGTCATCGCTAGACAAGTTAATCGGCGTTGCTGTAAGCATAATCATGCATCTATTTGCTTTAGCAATGGCCCTAACAGATTTGTGTTGATTATTACCACTATTACGGAGGTGGTGCGCTTCATCACAAACCAAAACGTCTATAGAGGTATTTTTTTCACTTATAATATCAGGCAGTCCCTTTTTTCTAAGTGACTCGTATGACATTATAGCCATAAAGGACGCTTTATTATTCCAATTTTGGATAAACTCCTGAGTTTCGCGACCTGTAAATATATCGAAAAAGAGGTCAAAGCGAATCCTCATTTCCGCTTCCCATTTATTCACCAAATTATTGGGGCATATAATCAGCACCTTTCTGCAAAGGGGCATTTTCGAAAACATTTCGCGAATTATCAGGCCAGCTTCAATTGTTTTACCTAACCCGACTTCATCAGCAATTAATAGCTTTGGTCTGCTGGAGGCCATAACTTTAATTAATGGAATTTTTTGATACCACGTATCTACAATTCGCGAATTGTTAGAAATGTATAAACCATTTTCACTTGGCAAATAATACCGAGAATGCAAATAATCATAAACAAAAGTTTGAAATTTCTTAGTGGAGGAGATATTTGGAAAAGCATGAATATCATAAGTGGAAGGAGTTGAAATGTGCACTTTTTTTAATTCATTTTCTGGAAGATCAAGAACCTTGGTTTGGCTAAAAAAAACTGAGTAAATGTATTTGTTTTCTGGATCACATCTTATTTTTAGCACGACACCAGTTTCACCGGTTTTTTCATAAATCACTTGGTCATTTTCATTAAATTTTTGTTGTTTATATTCTGTGCGTTCGGTTTTTACAGCTTTGATTGAAGTCCTCCAATGCTTACGAAAAAATTTCTTGCATTTTGATATTTGGTCTTGTTCATTTACAAATAAACCAAATTCAACATTATATTTCATTGCGGCACCAGTCATATTCATAGAACCGACTAAGCAACTTGTCATGGAGCCGTCATTAAATACATAACATTTTGGGTGAAATTTTCCTTTTGTATCTGCAAGGCGGATTTTAATGTTAGGTATCTCATATAATTTATTTATTATAACTTCACGAGCTATTTCATTCGTGTGAAATTCGTTGTCTAATAAAATTCGAATCTCTCTGGAATATCCTTTCGGCATTGCTAACAAATTATTTTTAAGGACCTCTACCGCCCTAAAATCCAAGTAGGCACTTGCGATCCAAACATCGATAGCGTTCTCTAATTTATACTTTAGCTCATCGGCCCAGATATCTTCATCATATTCTTCGTAATCTTCAAAATCGCCTATATCAAAATCATCACTATCGTCTTCGACGTAAATATCCTCATCTGTCGCATCCTTAAATCCAGTTTCATCATCAAAAAATTTCGGCATAATCGTCCTCTATAGCATCTTCATCGACAAATTTAGAGTTTTGTTCGTTTTTCTTGACGATATTTTTTTTGAGAATTAGATCGGCGTTCATCCAGTTATCATGAAATTTACACCATTTAAGATCGATTCTATCAAATAAGGAATGGCAAAGTTCTTTATTACATATAACAGCTATCTTTTTGTCCGCTGTTCTTTTAAGAGCTGTTACGTAACTGATAAACTGAGTTATATTTTCTGTTTCTTTATCAATAAAAATGAAATCGAAATTAAGATTGTAATGTTTGAATTGTTCTTTAACTATAATATCAATATCATAATTTTGAATTCTTTCTGTATGCATAAAGTTTCGAAGACTTGAAGCGCTGTTTAGATCTTCTGCAACAACAACGGTCACTATCCTTTTTATTATTTCCAAAGGGATCTTTTTAATGAAATTTTCTTGACAAACAACAGTATATCGCCTGTTTCTTTTCCCAAAAAGAATTTCAGAGATTTTTGAAATTGATTTTTTACTATACATATTCTTTCAACATACTTTTTTCATTAAATCGTTGCCAATCTTAGTAATCAACTCTTCAGATGACTCACATTTTTTAAAATACCTTTTAATGGCGCTTACTGTAACTTTGTGTACTTGCTCAGCCATAGGACTCCTACGTAAAATTTTATCTAAATCATTTACAGTTTTTTTCTTGGCTGATAGTTCTTTAATATTTTCAGAAATTTTGTTTTTAATTTTCTGGATGTCTTTTTTTTCCTTCTCGGTTGTTGTTCTTTTTCTTGATAATTCTGATAACTTTTCATAATTTTTCTTCGACTCTTTAACTAACTTATTACGTTCTCCTTCAGAAATATATATACTATATTTATTTTTTTTCTTGACATCTTTTAAATGAGTTTTCGCCTTAGTAATGGCCCTCTCCTTACTCGCATTCTTGCTTTTATTTCTTGCGATTGTTTCTAATTCTTTTGCTATAGTATATTTTAATGCTTTTTCTATTTCACTTCGGCTTAATGTATCTTCAAACCTGCTTCGATCTGATGAAACCTGTGCTCTATCGTCTATTACGATTACCTCTCCAATAAACCAATCGGGTACCTGGGGTGGAGATGTGTTAAGAATTGTTTTTAAGTATCCGTTATTTCCAATTGTGAAACCTTTATTTCTGTATCGTATTCCCCTAATCCGTACTTGAGGCACCATGCATGACTTTGTCGTATCCCAGATTAACCACACTACGGCAAGAGTACGACCTCTCGGATTTTTCAAAATAAGGCTTTTATATTCCTTAGTGCCTCCCATTTCATGGTAAGGTTTATAAATTTGTTTATCATTTAGATAAATTGGAATGTTAGGAAATAATTTATCATAGTCCCTATAAAGCTTATTTATCTTTGATGCTTCATTAAGCTTTGGATGGATAAATACAGGAAGATTCATTTCTAAATATTCTCTTAATCTATCCTCATCTAATAATTTTCCCGCTTCGCCATGTATTCCGTACAAAATAACTGTCGTATAACTCTTTTTTTTATCTTTTAAGCTAACTTTCTGTTGAGATAGTTTTGAATGTTTTTTTATTACATCAGAGGCTCTTTTCGTAAATTTTGTATCTCTGTCCAAAGAGGAAACTAATTCCTGCGCATCAATTTCAAATATATACTCGACTAAGCTATTTTCTACCTTCGTTACAAAATGCATTTTTGTGGCAGCACAGATTCCAGATAACCGACCTACTCCCCTGTACCCTACCTGATTATTAACGTCTTTACTTGAGAATCCGATAACAGCACATTTTTTCACTATCTCCAAAGGCATACCTGTGCCATTGTCATGGATAATTAAATTTTGATTCTCAATTGTTATATCTATTCGTCCTTCAACCTCTGCAGAATCTCCATATTTTAAAAGTATCGCGTCATATGAATTTTGGCAGTATTCCCTAACTAGATCGAAAGTGTCATTATATAAACCACTAACCAAAGTCGGTATTATACTTGCCAGGGTCATACCTACGATATTTTCTTCACCAAACCTGCTGCTCTGTTTCATCGTGTATTCCTTCGAATCATATTTACTTAGAGGGCCCATCTAATAAGTGCATTTTTACAAAATGCTACTGTAGCTGCCTCCACTCCATCAATTTGTCCAACGCTGCTACTTGTTGACGCATCAGGCCATTTAGCATCGCAATAATCATATTTGCAGTTGGATTAATCT
>ENA-ORCT01000652-ORCT01000652.1-marine-metagenome-genome-assembly--contig:-NODE-652-length-15852-cov-3.624913_pt1 | contig 15852 bp, 20 predicted proteins | sample MGYA00248632_ERZ508511 | MGnify/ENA primary metagenome ERZ508511 (study PRJEB26182, sample SAMN06268839) | marine metagenome | isolation source: Tt an P1-techrep anaerobic enrichment on pine from sediment...
CTGGCCGGCAAGGTCGAGGACATGATCAACACCGTGGTCCGGCAGATCGCCTTCTACGATTTCGAGTGCAAGCTGCATGACGCGCGCCGCGAAGGGGAGCTGACGCCCGAGGACATCAACGCGCTGTGGATGTCGGTGCAGGCCGAATCGCTGGGGCCCGTCTTCAACTTCATGGAAGGGTATGAGACCTTCTGGGCCTATATCCCCCATTTCGTGCACTCGCCCTTCTACGTCTATGCCTATGCCTTCGGCGATGGCCTCGTGAACGCGCTCTACGCGGTCTATGAGGAGGGCGGCGACGATTTCCAGGAGAAGTATTTCGACATGCTCAGGGCCGGCGGCTCGAAGCACCACAAGGAGCTTCTGGCGCCCTTCGGCCTCGATGCCACGGACCCGAAATTCTGGGACAAGGGCCTGAGCATGATCTCGGGGCTGATCGACGAGCTGGAGGCGATGGAGGGCTGACGCCCTCCACCCTCACTTCCACTCCGACCAGGGAAACGGCTTTTCCTCGCTGGCCCCGCTCACGAAGCGTGCGGTCATGGCCATCCAGTTGCCCAGTTTCTCGCCGAACTGGGCAATGGCGCTGTTCTTTTCCTTCGCGAAGAGCAGCCAACCGAACTGCAGCACGGCGCAGACGACAAGAACGATCTCGGCGAGCCTCATCAGGATCACCAGAATCAGCATCCATGCCCCCCGGACCCAGGGCGAGGGTTGCGTGTAGCTTTCCTCGGTCATCGTGACTTTCCTCCTGCCGTGGCTTCAGAACTCTGCCAGATCGGAAAAATGATCCGGCAGATCGTAGACCGAAACATGGGACAGATCCTTGTTCAGGTCGCCGCTCAGCGCGTCATCAAGGGGCGCAACCAGCTTGGCGCGCAGCACGCCCAGCATCTTGGGCGGAGCCGCCATCAGGAGGCGGTCATAGCCACCGTCGGCCCAGAGCTTGGCAGCGGTTTTCACGATTTCGGTCGCGAAAATGTCGCGCGCATGCTCCTCCTCGCCGGTCGGGCGTTCAAAGCCGTGCCGCGCCGTGCCGCCGGTGCCCTGCGACCGCCCGGTGAAATCGGCAAATCCCGGCGTCGCCTCCGCCTCCATAACCTTGACCTCCCGCAGGCCCTGCCCGGCCCCGGAATTTTCCAGGAAACGCGCAACCTTGTCCGTGGCGACAATCACCATCGTGCAAACCGAATTCATTAAGATCTCCCTCAGCGTTATTTGCGTCGATTATTCCATCACCTTTCGCCGCGGACTTTGACCCATCGCAAATCGCCGGTGTCATTTTTCGCCGGCGGGAAATGGCGCCCCCGCCCCGCGCCCGCCCGCAAAACGCAAAAGAGCCCGCCGGAAGGGCGGGCTCTTGATCGTGGTTCATCGTGGTTCGGTTGCCGGATCACGCCGGGGTCAGCATCCCCTTTTCGCGGGCCAGCTCCGTCATCCGCTTCTGCAGCTTCTCGAAGGCCCGGACCTCGATCTGGCGGATACGCTCGCGGCTGACATCGTAGACGCCCGAAAGCTCCTCCAGGGTCACCGCCTTGTCCTTCAGGCGGCGCTGGACAAGGATGTCCTTCTCGCGGTCGTTCAGCACGTCCATGGCCTCGACGAGCATCTCGCGGCGATTCTCCAGCTCGTCCTTCTCGGCATAGGCCTCGGCCTGGTCGGCATCCTCGTCTTCCAGCCAATCCTGCCACTGGGTGGTGGTGTCGCCGTCGCCGCCCACGGTCGCGTTCAGCGAGGCATCGCCCCCCGACAGGCGCCGGTTCATCGAGATCACCTCGTCCTCCGACACGTTCAGGTCATGCGCGATGCGCTGGACATGCTCGGGCGTCATGTCGCCCTCTTCCAGCGCGCCGATGCGCGCCTTGGCCTTGCGCAGGTTGAAGAACAGCTTCTTCTGCGCGGAGGTCGTGCCGAGCTTCACCAGCGACCACGAGCGCAGGATATATTCCTGGATCGAGGCGCGGATCCACCACATGGCATAGGTCGCCAGGCGGAAGCCCTTTTCCGGGTCGAAGCGTTTCACGGCCTGCATCAGGCCGACATTGGCCTCGGAGATCACCTCGGCCTGCGGCAGTCCGTAGCCGCGATAGCCCATGGCGATCTTGGCGGCCAGCCGCAGGTGGCTGGTCACCATCTTGTGCGCCGCCTCGGTGTCCTGGTGATCCACCCAGCGTTTGGCCAGCATGTATTCCTCTTCCGGTTCCAGAAGCGGGAACTTGCGGATCTCCTGCAGATAGCGGTTCAGGCCCTGTTCCGGGCTCGGCGCGGGAAGGTTTGCATATTTGTTCATGGGTGCCCCTCTGCTCCCTGAAGTCGCTATAGATGTAAGAAACTGAACCGTTCGGTTCAAGTATTCCGCCCCATCCAGCGTTTGAAATGCCCCCGGAACACTGAAAATACCATAAATTTTTCGCGCTTTCACGGGGATGTGCAGCTTGTTTCAGCCCCGCAGGGCCGCGACCAGCGCAGCCATGTCGGCGGGCAGAGGCGCCTCGAAGGCCATCTCCTCGCCGGTCTCGGGATGGGTGAAGCCCAGCGTGGCGGCGTGCAGCGCCTGGCGCGGGAAGCGGGCCGCGGCCTCGGCCGCGGCGGCCCCAACGGCCGCCTCGGAGAGCTTGCGCCGCCCGCCATAGGTCTGGTCCCCGATCAGCCCGAAGCCCGCATAGGCCATGTGCACCCGGATCTGGTGGGTGCGCCCGGTCTCCAGCCAGCAATCGACCAGCGCGGCCACGCCCGGCTGGCCAAACGCCTCCTCCACCCGCGCCCGGGTCACCGCGTGACGCCCGCCCGACCAGACCACCGCCTGTTTCTGCCGGTCGGTCTTGTGCCGGGCGAGCTGGGTGGTGATCTTGAGGATGTTGCCCGTCTCGAAACTCACCCCGCGCAGGCCCCGCAGGCGCGGATCGCCGGCCATGGGGACGCCATGCACCACGGCCCTGTAATGGCGGTTGACGCTGTGCTTTTCGAACTGCGCGGCAAGGGCCGCGTGGGCCTTGTCGGTCTTGGCCACCACCAGCAGGCCCGAAGTATCCTTGTCGATGCGGTGCACGATGCCCGGGCGCTTCTCGCCGCCGATGCCCGAGAGGCTGTCGGCGCAATGATGCAGCAGCGCGTTGACCAGCGTGCCGCCGGGGCTGCCCGGCGCGGGATGCACCACCATGCCCACGGGCTTGTTCACCACGATCAGCGAGTCGTCCTCGTAGACGACATCCAGCGGGATGTTCTCGGGGCGGGTCTCCACCTCCTCGGCCTCGGCGAAGGCGATCTCCAGCACGTCGCCCTCGGCCACCTTCGCCCTGGGGTCGTCCAGCACCGCGCCGTCGCGCGACACCCCGCCCGCGGCGATCAGCTTGACCAGGCGCGAGCGCGACAGCCCCTCGGCCTCTGGCACGTCGCGCGAAAGCGCTTTATCAAGGCGGGCGGGCGGATTTGGCCCGATGACCACCGAAAGGCGGCGCGTGATGGACATGGACGATGCTCCACAGCCGGTTCAGGAACCGGCCAACCTGAAATTCCTGCGCCGCCTGGTGACGGTCCTGACGGCAGTGATGATTGCCGGGGTTCTAGTGATCATCGCGCTGCTTGTCATCCGTTTGTCGGAACGCCCCGCCCCCTGGCCCGAAGAGATCGCCCTGCCCGAAGGCACCCGCGCCCAGGCCGTGACCCGCGGCAAGGGCTGGCTGGCGGTCGTGACCGAGGATCAGCGCCTGCTGATCTTCGACGCCGGGACCGGCGCGCTGGAGCAGGAGATCCCGATCACCGCCGGGCAGTGAGACAACCGCCTAGAACCGTTCCTCTTCGGCCGGGAACACCTTGCGCGCCAGCAGCACGCGGGACGCGGCGGTGAAGAAACAGAGCGCCCCGAAGACCCAGGCCATCGGCGCGAACCACACCGGCCACAGGCACAGGGCCACGAAAAAGGCGATGGTCTCGGTCCCTTCCAGCAGCCCGCCGGTGAAATAGAGCGATTTGACCCCCCGCGCCTCGGTCGTCATCTTCTTGCGCTCGGCCAGGATGGCAAAGCCAAGGAAACTGGCGCCGTTGGCATAGAAACTGGCCAGCAGGAAGGCCCCCGCCGCGCCGTTGGTGCCCGGATCGGCCAGCACGAATCCCAGCGGGATCGCGCCGTAGAAGACGAAATCGCAGGTGATGTCGAGGAAGCCGCCGAAATCGGTCTTCTGCGTGGCCCGGGCGATGGCGCCGTCCAGCCCGTCGGCCAGCCGGCTCAGCCCCAGCGGCAGCAGGGCCCAGCCCGGTGCCCCCAGCGCGATCAGCGCCGCGGCCAGCAGCCCGAATCCCAGCCCCGCCAGCGTCACCGCATTGGCGGCCACCCCGGCCCGCGCGGCCTGCGCGCCCATCCGGTTCAGGACCGGGTCGATCACTTTGCGCATCGCGGCGTCGAGCATGGGTTACCTCCCCTGTTCGCCACATGATGTCAGCCAAAGGCCGCATCGGGGCAAGGGGGATCACGCAGATATCTGGAGGATGGTACCGCCTCCCCGGCTCGAACGGGGGACCTCTGGATCCACAATCCAGCGCTCTAACCAACTGAGCTAAGGCGGCACTGTCCGGGCGATTTAGCGCCCCCTCGCGGCCATTGCAAGAGCTAGATCGCCTCTTTCAGGTCAATCTCCCAGCTTTGCTCCACAAGGTCGCGGCCGAAGTTGCGCACGGGCTCGGACCGAACCAGCCGGAAGCCGTGCTTGGCATAAAGCGCGCAGGCCGCCGCGTGGCTTTCATGAGTCCAGAGCTCCATCCGCCGGTACCCCTTGTTGCGGGCATAGGCGAGGCAGGCGTCCAGCAGCCTGTGGCCCAGCCCCAGCCCCCGCGCCTCGGGCTCGATCAGGAACAGCCGCAGCTTGGCCACCCCCGGCCCGCCCCCGCGCACGCAGAAGATTGAGCCCAGCCGCCGCCCGCCGCGCCGGGCGATCCAGGCCCGCTCGCAGGAAGGGTCTCGGTTGCGCATGTAGTCGGCCAGGATCCCCGCCACCAGCGGCTCGAAACTGGCGTCGAAGCCTTCCTCGGCGGCATAGAGCTCGGCATGGCGCTGGATCAGCCAGCCCGCGTCGCCGACCTGGAGGTCGTGCAGGGTGATCTCTTCGGTCATGCCCCAGCAAAGGCCGCCCGGGCGGGCGCGGTCAAGGCCCGGCCTTGCCAGCGGCGGCACAAAGCGTTAGTCCCCGCCCACCGCAGAACAGCAGGACAGCCGACATGGGCATCGACAAGCAAAGCGACATCGCCGCGAATCTTCAGATCGGTCCGACCACCCTCGGGATGGTCCGGATCTATATCGAGGCGGAGGGACTCGAACTGCCGCTCGATTTCGACCCCGAGGAGGCCGAGGAAATCGCCGAGGAGATCCGCGCCGCCGCGGCCCGCGCCCGTGCGATGGGCCAGAAGGGCGGCAAGGGCTAAGGGCTCAGCTCCGGCGGCAGGCCGGGGTCGCGCAGGTTTTGCAGCCGCCGCGCCGCGTGGCGGGCGAATTTCTGCACCATGACCTTGCGCCGCGCCGGCGCGAGCTTGTCCTCGGGGCCCATGCGGATGATCTCGGCGCCATAGGCGTCGGCGATGATCAGCCCGGTATCGTCGGGCAGCAGCTCGGTCGGGAAATCGGCATCCACCGCCCAGAAGAAGCGGTCGCACCAGCCCAGGTAGCCCTGCCACTTGTGATCGGACTGGAAATCGGCGCGGCCGGATTTGCATTCGACCACCCAGACCTCGCCCTTCGGCCCCAGCGCCATGACGTCGACGCGCAGGCCGGACGTGGGCACCAGCTCCTCCACGGTCACGAAATCATGGCTGAGCATGTGGCGGCACACGCCGCGCGCCAGAAGCTGGCCGGGTTGCAGGCTGTCGGTCATGGGCGGAATATGAACAAAAGGTGAATACCACGCAAGCCTTGCAGCGGGGGCCGGGGCGCATTATCTAGCCGCTTGGCGGGTTCTGCCCTTCTCGTGACGAGGTCAAATTCCGGTGGCCTTAAGCAATTCCGAGGGAGCTGGCTCTGTCCGGGTCCTGGCCCGGTTACCTGGCGCCCACCTGTATATACAGGTCCTCGGGAATTCGTTGCCTCAACGGTTGCCCGGTGGTTCCCGCCTCATCCCCCATTTCCCGGCATCGACGCCGCGGATCAGCAGCCACAGGCAAAACGCGCTTTCGGCGACGAGCGGCAGAAGGTAGGCCGGCGCGAAACCGTCGGTCAGCCCGGGCGCGAGGAAGCGCAGCGTGCTGCCCGCCAGATAGACCAGCCCCGACCCCGCGATCCCCGCCCCCAGAAGGCGCGGCAGGAAGCCCGAGCGGCAGATCAGCCAGCCCGTCAGCAGGCAGTTGACGCCGAAGAACAGCAGCGCGAGGTCATAGCCGTGGCGATGCAGGTCGAGGAACAGCAGCGCCCAGTCGGGCGCGCCCGGCGCCCCGGCCTTCAGCACGAGCAGCGCCGCGTGGTGGTTGAGCAGGTTCGCCCCCAGGATCGTGGCCTCGATCAGCCGGAACAACATCGCCATGCGCGCCACGCCCCGGCTGACCGGCGCCAGAAGGGTGAAGAGCAGCGCCGCCACCGCCACGTCGCTCAGCACCATCAGCGCGTCGGCGGCCAGCGCGCCGCGAAACAGCGTCTCGCCGGCCAGGATACTGGCCGCCGTCCGTGCCGCATCGGCAGGGTCGACCAGCGCGGCGCGGGCGAAACCCTCGCTCCAGACGCCGCAGAGGATGATGATCAGATAGAGCGCACCGGCCAGGCGCGCGCGGGGCAGGATGGCGGGGGGGATGGAGGACGGGGTCATGGGGGCCTCTGGGGTTGCGAATCCGTGGCCCATTCTTACCCATGCGCATTGCGCGTATGAATTGCCCATTTCCTGAGGTTTAATATGCATTTTTGCATGGTTTGCGGGGCCGGCGGCGACAGGCCCCGCCCCCCGGGCGGTCGCTGCCCCTGCTTCCGATTCCGCGGCCGGTCTCCGCAGCCCCGGTCGCATCGGAGAAAAAGGCGGGGCCAAAACGAAAAAGGGCGGCTCACCGCCGCCCCGTCATCCTGCGTCTCGCCGCGCGTCTCAGCCGCGCATGCGGCGCTCCGCCTCGACCCGAACCGGCACCAGCGCCTCGGCCAGGACCGGCTCGCGCTGGCGCTTGCCGCCGGAGCTGTCGTCATCCTCCGCCATGCGCATCACCGCGATGCCGAACTGCACGCCGGAGAACACGATGCCGTTGAACACGAACAGCATGATGCAGGCCACGAGGCCCATGTTGGAGGTGCTGACAAGGTGCCACAGGTTCGCCACGTTGGAATACATCAGCGCCGCCACGAACAGGCCCGACAGGCTGAACCCGATCAGGCATTGGCGGATATAGAGGCGCACGAGTTTCGGCATGGGTCCGGCTCCCTGAAAAAGCTTTGAGTCAGACTCTAGGGTCCCTGCCGCGCGATTTCCATGCCGAAATCGTCGCAGCGGCGGTAAACGCGGGCCCTCTCAGCGGAATTTCCGGAACAGGCGGCGATTGCCGGCGATGAATTCTCCCAACAGGCGCGAAGGCCCGCCAACCTCCCGCCCCTTGAGATAGAGAAACCCCGCCACCGCGCCGCTCAGCCCACCGATCATGTCGACGATCAGGTCCCACATCGTGTCGATGAGGCCGGATTTCTGCATGTTCATGCCGAAGATCTGGTCCATGGCGAATTCGAAGACCTCCCACACCGCCCCGATCGAGACCGCGAAGGTGAATGCGATCAGGGCCAGCGCCCAGGGCGGCGCGGCATAGCGATCGCCCTCGAAAAGGAACAGCACGAACAGCAGCCCCATCATCCCGAAGGCCATGGCCGAGCCGCCATGCAGCAGAACGTCCCACCACCAGTAGCGTTCGTAGAAATCGAACACCTCGCCCAGGAAGATGGTGGAAAAGATGAACACGGTGATGATGGCGAAGAAACTGACCGGTAAGTGCACACCGAAGCGCCTCACGACGAGCAAGGGCAGAAGCGACAGCGACAGCGTGGCGACGGACACGAAAGCCAGCGACAGGCGCGCCGTGACCAGCGCGACGATGAACGCCAGGGCAAGCACGGCCCAGATCACCTTCACGACGGTCGGTTGCTGACGCAGGTTCATCGCCAAATCGTATCGCCCGCCCGCCCCGGCAGCAATGCCGCTCTTTGCAGAATGCGCGGCCGACCCCATATCGGGGCCATGAAAGACAGTGCTCCCGGCGCGCCGACCCTCAGGGCCGCCAGCTACAACATCCGCAAATGCGTCGGGCTCGACTGGCGCCGGCGGCCCGACCGCGTGATCGAGGTGATCGCGGGGCTGAAGGCCGATATCGTCGCCCTGCAGGAGGCCGACAAGCGCCTCGGCGCGCGCCCCGCCGCCCTGTGCGGCCACGAGCTCGCCCGGCAGACCGGCCTGGTGCCGGTGCCGGTGGCGGCGAACGGCGTCAGCCTGGGCTGGCACGGCAACGCCCTGCTGGTGCGGCGCGGGATCGAGACCGAAGGGGTCGCGCGCCTCGACCTGCCGGGGCTGGAGCCGCGCGGCGCCGTGATCGCCGATCTGCGCCGCGACGGTCAGCCGATCCGCGTGGTGGCGGCCCATCTGGGCCTGCTGCGGCGCCACCGCCAGCGCCAGCTTGCCGCGATCGCGGAAAGGCTGGCGGGGCTCGCGCCCCGTCCCACGATGATCATGGGCGATTTCAACGAATGGTCCGAAGAGGACGGGCTCGACCCGCTTCGGCCGCATTTCACCGTGCATGCCCCGGGGCGCAGCTATCACGCCGCGCGCCGGCTGGCCCCGCTGGACCGGATCGCCACCTGCGCGGCCTTCCACCTGCACGGCACCGGCATGGACGAGGGCCCGCAGGCCACGCGCGCCTCGGACCACCTGCCGATCTGGGCCGATCTGTCGGTTCGGGGCTAGAACGCCTCGGGCTTGGCCTCGCGCGCCATGTGGTCGAGCACGGCGTTGACGAATTTCGGCTCGCGGCCTTCGGGGAAGAAGGCCTTGGCCACATCGACATATTCGCTGATCACCACCTTGGGCGGCGTGCCGGATTGCGTCAGCTCCGCGCCCGCGGCGCGGAACAGCGCGCGCAGGGTGGGGTCGATCCGGCCGATCGGCCATTTCGCCACCAGCGCACGGTCGGTCATCTGGTCGATCTTGGCCTGCCAGTTCACCGCATCCTCCAGCGTGGCGCGGAACAGCTCGACATCGCCCTCGGCCATCTCATCGCCCTCATAGGTGGCGCCGAAACGGTGGGTCTCGAACTCGCGGCGGACCTCGTCCACGGTCTGGCCCGACTGCTCCATCTGGAACAGCGCCTGCACGGCATAGAGCCGCGCGGCCGATTTCATCTGGCGTGTGTCCTTGGCACGGGTCATGCGTTGGCCGGTCCTTCATTGCCGCCGGCAAGGCGGATTTCCTCGGATGCGGGGCGGAAGCCCACCCCCTTGGTCGCGCCGCCCCATTTGCGCGCCAGCGCGATCAGGTGCAGCGCCGCGGCGGCGGCACCGCCGCCCTTGTTCTGGTCGGCCGGATCGGCGCGGACCTCGGCCTGGGCGCGGTTCTCGACGGTCAGGATGCCGTTGCCGAGGCAGGCGCCCTGCAGCCCCAGCAGCGTCAGCCCCCGCGAGCTGTCGTTGCAGACCGTGTCGTAATGGGTGGTCTCGCCCCGGATCACGCAGCCCAGCGCCACATAGCCGTCGAAATTGGCCATGCTGTGCGCCAGCGCGATGGCCGAGGGGATCTCCAGCGCGCCGGGGACCTCGATGGTCTCATGCTCGGCGCCTGCGGCCTCCAACTCGGCGCGGGCGCCGGCCAGCAGGTTGTCGGCGATGTCCCTGTAATAGGGCGCGACCACGACCAGCACCTTCACCGGCTTGTCGAAGCTCGGGCGCGGCAGGATGTAATGGCTCTCGGAACCGGCCATGGCTCAGCCCTCCTTCTCGATCCGGCGGGTGCCCTCGATGGACAGGCCATAGCCGTCCAGCCCCACGATCCTGGGCATGGGCGAATTGGTCAGCAGCACCAGCTTGTGCAGCCCCAGCGTGGCCAGGATCTGCGCGCCCAGCCCGTATTGCCGCAGGATCTGCGGCGAGGCGGCGCTGTCGGTGATCAGCTTCATCGTGGTGTCGCGCAGGAGCACCACCACGCCGCGCCCCTCATCGGCGATCATGCGCATGGCCCGGGGCAGCTCGTCCGCGGCCCCCGGCGCCAGCCCCAGAACGTCCTTCAGCGGGTTCAGCGCATGCATCCGCACCAGAACCGGCGCGTCGGTGGTCAGGTCGCCCTTGGTGAGCACGATATGCTCGGCCCCGTGGGTCTCGTCGGTGAAGATGCGCATCATCCAGTCGCCGCCATATTCCGAGCTGACCGAGCGCACCTCGGATTCGTTGACCAGGTTGTCGTGGCGGCGGCGATAGGCGATCAGGTCGGAGATGGTGCCGATCTTGAGATTGTGCTTCTGGGCGAAGGCCACCAGGTCGGGCAGCCGGGCCATGGTGCCGTCCTCGTTCATGATCTCGCAGATCACGCCCGAGGGGTTCAGGCCGGCCAGGCGCGCCACGTCCACCGCGGCCTCGGTATGGCCCGCGCGCACCAGCACGCCGCCCTCCTTTGCGCGCAGCGGGAAGACGTGGCCCGGCGTGGCAATGTCATTGGCGGTTTTCGAGGGGTCGATGGCCACGGCCACGGTGCGCGCCCGGTCATGGGCGGAGATGCCGGTGGTCACGCCCTCGCGCGCCTCGATGGAGATGGTGAAGGCGGTCTCGTGCCGCGAGGAATTGTCCGAGGCCATCAGCGGCAGGCCCAGCGCGTCGATCCGCTCGCCCGGCAGGCTGAGGCAGATCAGCCCGCGGCCGTGGGTGGCCATGAAGTTGATCACCTCGGGCGTCGCCATCTGCGCCGGGATCACCAGGTCGCCCTCGTTCTCGCGGTCCTCGTGATCGACGAGGATGAACATCCGGCCGTTGCGCGCGTCCTCGATGATCTCCTCGATCGACGAGATCGCGTCGCGCCAGTTTTCCTCGACCGGGCCCGGGGTTTCGTATGGAATGCTGTCCGACATGGCGCCTTTCCTTCGTTGCGGCTTGCCAGATAGCCCAAGCCCGCCGCCTTGGCCAGAGCCAACCAGCGCATATCAGCCGTGCACGAATTGAGCCTGGAGCGCCGGGGCCGGGGCGCCGCGCCTCAGGAAAGACCCGCGCCGAAATACTGTTCCATGGGCAGGTAGCCTGCCATCCGGCCCGCCACGGCCCACTCGCGCTCCAGCCCCGTGCCGCCGATCACCACCACCCCGTCCGAGGGCAGCCTCTGCCCGGCGGTGAGCTCCGCCAGCTTCTCGCGCGTCGCGCCCCAGCCATCGGCCAGGCTCGGCGCCTGCGCGGCCGCCTCGATGAGGGCCGCATTGGCCTCGAGCACCAGGCCCGGCGTCAGAGGCCGGTGCACCGCCGCCAGCCGCTGCGCGCCTGTCACCGCCGAAAGCTTCTGCGCCGCATCCCCGGGCATGCTCACCAGTTTCGGCCCGATCCTCAGGGCGTTGGAGGAAAACAGCAGCGCCACGATGTCGCGGCCGGTGCCCGACCGGATCGAGGCATAGGCCTTGTAGTCGATCCCCAGTTCCCTGGCCCGGCGGATGCGCATGCGCACCACCTCGATCGGCAGGCGGGGCAGCAGATCGCGCCGCGCCCGCCGCCAGGCATAGCGCCGCCAGCCGGCACCGGCCTCCAGCGTGGGGCCACCGTTATGGCCCATGCCGCTCATGCAGCGACCTCCTGCAGGCGCGCCACGTAGCGCGCCAGCGTGTCGATCTCCAGATTGACGTGATCGCCCACCCTGGCCTCGCCCCAGGTCGTGGCCTCCTTGGTGTGGGGGATGACGTTGACGCCGAAGACGTCGCCCTCGACCTCGTTCACGGTCAGCGAGGTGCCGTTCAGCGCGACCGAACCCTTGGGCGCGACGTATTTCGCCAGCTCATGCGGCACGCGGAAGCGCATGCGGGTGCTGTCGCCCTCGTCCTCCAGCGCGATCAGCTCGGCCACGCCATCGACATGGCCCGACACGATATGCCCGCCCAGCTCATCGCCCACCCTCAGCGCGCGTTCCAGGTTCACGGCGGTGTGCACCCGCCAGTCGCCGATATTGGTCTTGGCCAGCGTCTCGGCCGAGATGTCGACCTCGAACCAGGTCTCGCCGTCCTCCTCGCCCAGGGCGGTGACGGTCAGGCAGACCCCGTCGCAGGCGATGGAGGCGCCCAGCGCGATGCTGTCACGGTCATAGCTGGTGGTGATGCGGGCGGTCAGGTCGCCGTTCTGCTCCAACATGTGCACCCGGCCGATATCGGTGATAATCCCTGTGAACATGGCACCTATCCTTTCCCTCAACACCTAGCCCTTGCCCGCGGCAAGGACAAGGGAGCAGCCGGTGCCCTAACTGCGTCTAATTTTCACGTTTTTTTCGCGAAACCGGATGACAGGAGGGGCAACAGGCGGCAAACTCCGCGCCGGTGGGGAAGAGGGCAGAAGGCGCCATGGGAAGCGCAGCGAACAAAGACAGGCATTTCCTGTTCCTGCAGGGCCCGCACGGGCCCTTCTTCGACCGGCTGGCACGGATGCTGCGGGCGGCGGGCGCGCGCGTGTGGCGGGTGGGCTTCAACGCCGGCGACCGCGCCTTCTGGACCGATGCCGACAGCTACATCCCGCAGACCGGCACGCTGGAGGACTGGCCTGAGACCTTCGACAGCCTGGTCCGCGACCACGCCATCACCGATATCGTGCTCTATGGCGACACGCGGCCCGTCCATGCCCGCGCGGTGGACCGCGCCCGGGCGGCGGGGCTGCGCGTGCATGTGTTCGAGGAAGGCTACCTGCGCCCCTACTGGGTGACCTATGAGCGCGGCGGCTCCAACGGCCATTCCCGGCTGATGCGGATGAGCGTGGGGGAGATGCGCGCCGCGCTCGCCGACGCCGATCCAGACCAGCCCGTGGCACCGGCCCATTGGGGCGACATGCGCCAGCATATCTTCTACGGCGCGCTCTACCATTACTTCGTGATGTTCCGGAACGCCGAATACGGCAATTTCCGCCCCCACCGGGCGCTGGACGTGACCCAGGAATTCAAGCTCCACCTGCGCCGGCTGCTGCTGATGCCGCTGCAGGCGGCCGAGCGTTTCCTGGCCACCCAGCGCATCCGCCACGGCGGCTTTCCCTATCACCTGGCGCTGCTGCAGCTGGAACATGACTCGAGCTTCCGCTGCCACAGCCCGTTCTCCAGCATGGCCGAGTTCCTGGAGCTTTGCATCACCGGCTTCGCCCGCGGCGCGCCGCGCCACCACCACCTGGTGTTCAAGGCCCACCCGCTGGAGGATGGCCGCGTGAACCTGCGCGCCGAGATCAGGCGGCTGGCGGCCGAGCATGGCGTCGCGAGCCGGGTGCATTACGTGCGCGGCGGCAAGCTGGCGCGGCTGCTCGACCACGCCCGCAGCGCGATCACCGTCAACTCCACCGCCGCCCAGCAGGTGCTGTGGCGCGGCCTGCCGCTCAAGGTCTTCGGCGAGGCGGTCTATGCCAAGCCGGAATTCGTCTCCACCGTGCCGCTGGCCGAGTTCTTCACCCATCCCGGCCGCCCCGACCGCCGCGCCTATCGCGACTACCGCCGCTACCTGCTGGAGACCTCGCAGATCCCCGGCGGTTTCTACTCGTCCCGCGGGCGGCGGCAGCTTCTGCGCCAGGTGGTCGATCTGATGCTGGCCGAGGAAGACCCCTATGACGCGCTGCTGTCGGGCAGCGCGGCGCCACGGCAACAGTTGCAGCTCGCGACCTGAGGCCGGCGAAATCAGCGGCTGGCTTTTTTGCCGTTTTTTCTGTAGGGTTATGCGAAAAAATTGAGGCAGGCGAAAAGAACGAGGAGCCCGAGCAGTGAAAATCAAGGCATCCCGCGGAGCCAGGGCGCTGGTTTTGTGTGCGCTTGTGGGCAGCCTGGCGGCCTGCGGCCTGCCGCGCTCCGGCCCCAACAAGCGTGAGATCTTTGCAGGCTCCGTCCAGAAACAGGGCGACGCCTTCATCGTGTCCGTGAATGACCGCGTGACGCGGGCCACCGCCGTGCTGCCCGCCCTGGGCTTTTCCGACAGGTTCAAGCGCGCGGGCCTCATGGGCTCGGACACGATCAGCCCCGGCGACACGCTGGGCCTGACCATCTACGAAAACGTCGATGACGGGCTGCTGGCCGGCGAAGGGGTGAATGCCTCGGTGCTGGACGAGGTGCAGGTCGATGGCGCGGGCTTCATCTTCATCCCCTATGCCGGCCGCATCCGCGCCGCCGGCAACTCGCCCGAGCGGCTGCGCCAGATCATCACCGAAAAGCTCGACGCCCAGACCCCCGACCCGCAGGTCGTGGTGCGCCGGCTGGCCGGTGACGGCTCCACCGTTTCGGTGGTGGGGGGCGTCGCCACCCAGGGCGTGCTGCCGATCGAGCGGCCCACCCGGACGCTTTCGGCCATGCTGGCCGCGGCGGGCGGCATCACCATCGAACCCGAGATCGCACAGATCACCGTGATCCGCGGCAAGGAGAGCGGCAAGATCTGGTTCCAGGACCTCTACGAAAACCCCGAGCTGGACATCGCCCTGCGCCCCGGCGACCGCATCCTGGTCGAGGAGGACACCCGCGCCTTCACCGCGCTGGGCGCCACCGGCAGCCAGAACCGCGTGCCCTTCACCAGCCAGACGCTCTCGGCGATCGAGGCCATCGCGCAGGTGGGCGGGCTGAGCTCCAACCTCGCCGATCCTACCGGCGTGTTCGTGTTCCGCAACGAGCCGGCGGAGATCGCCAATTCGGTGCTGGGCCGCGACGACCTGGTCGGCGACCAGCGCTTTGCCTATGTGCTCGACCTGACCGAGCCCACCGGCATGTTCATGGCCCGCGATTTCGTGATCCGCGACGGCGACACCGTCTATGTGACCGAGGCGCCCTTCGTGCAGTGGTCCAAGACGCTGGGCGCGCTCTCCGGCTCGCTGAACACGGCCAACACGGTGAACACGCTGGCGGGCAACTGACGCCCGCATGGTCGGGCCAACCGATACAACCGAGGCCGCCGGGACCCCTTCCCGGCGGCTTTTCGTTTACAACGGCGGTTTCCTGACCCAGCGCCGCCTGCGCCGCATCCTGTCGCTCGCGGGATACGAGGTCCGGCTGGGCCGGCCCGGGCCGGGGGACATGGTCGGCGTCTGGGGCAACTCCCCCACCGCGCGGCGCGGCGAGGCCGTGGCGGCGCGCACCGGCGCCCCCCTGCTGCGCGTCGAGGACGCCTTTCTGCGCTCGCTGCACCCCGGGCGCGCCGGCGAGCCGCCGCTGGGCCTGCTGATCGACCGCAAGGGGGTGCATTTCGATCCCGCCCAGCCCTCCGAGCTGGAGGAGCTGCTGGCCACCCACCCGCTGGACGACACCGCGCTGCTGAACCGCGCGCGCCACGCCATCGCCCGGCTGCAGGCCGCGCACCTGTCCAAGTACAACGCCTTTGACCCCGCCCTGCCGGTGCCCCACCCGGGCTACGTGCTGGTGATCGACCAGACCGCGGGCGATGCCTCGGTCCGGGCCAGCGGCGCGGATGCGGCCACCTTCCGCGAGATGCTCGCCGTCGCCCGGATCGAAAACCCCGGCGCGCGCATCCTGGTCAAGACCCATCCCGAGACGCAGAGCGGCCACCGCGCGGGCCACTTCAGGCAAGAGGATCTGCAGGCGGGGATGGAATTCTTCCCCGATCCGGTCTCGCCCTGGGCGCTGCTGGAGGGGGCGGTGGCGGTCTATACCGTGTCCTCGCAGCTGGGGTTCGAGGCGATCCTCGCGGGGCACAAGCCGCGCGTCTTCGGCCAGCCCTTCT
>ENA-ORCT01000653-ORCT01000653.1-marine-metagenome-genome-assembly--contig:-NODE-653-length-15838-cov-3.425227_pt1 | contig 15838 bp, 9 predicted proteins | sample MGYA00248632_ERZ508511 | MGnify/ENA primary metagenome ERZ508511 (study PRJEB26182, sample SAMN06268839) | marine metagenome | isolation source: Tt an P1-techrep anaerobic enrichment on pine from sediment...
ACCACAAAGACCGGAATCGACCACACCGAGCGCATGGTGAACTGGGCCCGTGACCGGGTCAAGGCTCTGGAAACGGAAAATCTCTGCGGATTCATTTTCAAAACCAGCTCACCAAGCAGCGGCATGACCGGTGTCCGGGTATATGACGACAAGGGTATGCCCTCCAGGCGGGGGCAGGGGATCTTTGCACGGATCTTCATGGAACATTTTCCCCGAACGCCGACCACCGATGAAAAGAGAATCAGCGATGCCAGAATGCGGGAGAATTTTATTGAGCAGATATTTGCCATGAAGCGGTGGCGGGAAACTCTCGCGAAGCCGAGACGTCTGGGAGAGCTGGTTGAATTTCATACCCGGGAGAAATTGCTGTTGCTCTCCCACAGCCCCAGTCACCACCGCCAGATGGGCAAGTTGGTTGCCGCCGGAAAACAGCTGCCGGTCGACGAACTGTACGAGCAGTACGAAGCGCTTTTTACCGGGGCCCTGCAGCTTAAACCAACTCTTCGAAAAAACATCAATGTCCTGCAACACATCATGGGATATTTCAAAAAGGAACTGACCCCGGATGAAAAGCAGGAACTCATCGAGATAATGGACGAATATCGCAACGGCTATATCCCGCTTATTGTGCCGGTCACGCTCCTGAACCATTTTGTCCGAAAATACGAGCACCCCTATTTAAGGCAGCAGTCATATCTGGAGCCGCATCCGGCTGAGCTTCAGCTTCGCAATCATGCGTAATCGGCGCGTTATGGATTACGCCTCAGCCTTGGGGGGTCTGCCTCCTGACCGGGCTGACCGTGCGCGTGCCCGTAGCACCCGCTGCTTTATCCTGGCGATATCCTCATCCGAGTACACCCCGTCCGCCCCGGAAATCGCCCCCAGTTCCATGCCGTGGGTCAGTCCGATCCGGTAGATTTCCCGAACCTTGTCCCATTCGGTTTCATGACCGACAGTGAACGGCTCGAATCGACCCTCGAGCGCCAGGGCGACAGTTTCAGCAAGTCCAGCATAAGCCATTTTCGGCGGAAGGCCGATATCTTTCATTTCTACATTTTCCCCGGGCAGTTTGATTTCTCCTGAACGGATTACCAGTACATCCGGGCGCTTCAACGTGTCCTCCCGGGTCAGTACCAATGGACGGGTGACTTCGGTAATTACGCAGCCGGGCTTGACTTTGGAAATATCCAGCGATCGGGCGGCGCCCGAGCTGGCTGAAACGATGACGTCCATATCGGACAGGTACTTGTCAGCCCGGGTAGACAGGTGAAGCTCCACATCCGGCGTATCGTCCAGGATGGATTCCTGGAGTGCCAGAAGTTTGGCCATGTTTCGCCCCACCATGGTCACATGGTCGAAAGCTTTGGCTAAAAGTCTGCAGCAGACGGATCCGATAGCGCCGGTTGCACCGATAACCATGGTTTTTCCCCGGATTCGTTTGCCATTTTCAGCCGGCAGGAGTCCCATGCGCCTCACTGCTTCAGCAGCGGCCCACAACGCGCCGGAGGCAACGTAGCTGTTGCCGGTGGTGACCGGAAGATCCGCCTGCTTCGCCAGGGTCTGGCCGGCTTTGTCCATACTCTGGGTCAGGGTGCCGATTCCAATTACCTGTGCTCCCAGGCGTTTGGCCAGACGGGCGGCCTTGAGCAGCCGGCTTTGGATGAATTCGTGGCTTCTTGAATGCATTTCCTCCGGAGTCAGGCCGAGTGCAATCAGCCAGCCTTCGGCCGCAACGCCTGTCGGGGACTGTATTCCAGAAATTTTTGAATACACAAAGGGCGGCGAATAGGCCATGACTTTTTCCACGGCATCGAGAAAAACCGGAGGCGCGTATCGGGAAACGGTATTGATGGGATCGATTTTTTTGAAATAATCCTTTGAAAGTGGCTGCACTATGTATGCAAATCGATTGACCCGTCTCTGGACCCCGGATGGATAGATCACCCGGGGATCCATCCGCTGCTCGCTGATGAATTCCAGAAGATCGTCAGCCCGGACCCGGTTTCTGGGAATATTCAGCGCCGAGATGATCATCGCCTCCAGAACGCTGACGCCAACCACCTTTTCAAGGATTTTGGGCGTGGTGTCGATGATCACATCCACACCACGCTCCTTGAGAAAATTGACCCGATCGTCGTAGGCGGTTGCCGTGATGACAGTTTTACCACCCAGTTCATCAACGGCGCTGTTTTCCAGGTACCGGAAAAAATCATAGTAGGGAACGACGATGATGTGAGCGTCCCGGATAGCCTGCCGGATCAGATAATCGTTCACGTGTCGCAGCGGCAAGGTTGAGGAGATCAATCGTTTACCGGGGACCCACTCCAGAATGCCGTGAACCCCTTTAGCGTAAATTTCCAGATCGTCGATGCTGTTCAGGAACTTGGGGATTCCGTTATCGATCAACGGGTCGGCGAACACCAGATTGTCCGTATACTCGGACATCACCCGTGCAATGACTGTGTTGGCCATGCCGGATAAAAACAGAACCCTGGCATTGGTGAAGTAGCTGCCGCCGAACATGAACTGAATATGGCGAAGCGACCATTCGTGTGCAACTTTTCTGAAATCGTCACCGGTTGTCACCGGTGTCCCGGTTCGGGTTCCGAGCTCCTGAAGTTTTCGGATTTCCCGGGAGAGCCCGGCCGTTGAAACTGCCGAGCTTGGAAATTTGATCCCCCCCAACCCAATCACATCCGCCTGGTTGCTCCAGCGGAGAATCAGCTCTGATGCCTTTTCAATGCTTCCGTCGGTTCCAAAGCGCTGGATACGATAGGGATGGCCGGCAAATTGGGTTTCCAGATGATAATCATCCCTGCTTGGGCCAAGACTGACACTGATGATTTTTTTCACTCCGTTCTCCTTATGCATGCTGGATCACCGGCGCGGTCCGCGTCGGTAACACCGTTAATTCAGGTGGAAGGCTGACCGACCGTCTGTCCTGGCCGGCGGATCGGCGATGCCGCATTCAGCCGGGATAAATTGATTGCCGGAGGTCGTTCAAAAACGGATCTTTACCAGAAATGAGCAACCAAAATGTAGTATGTGCCAACGATTTCTGATACATGGTAGGGGATAAAGCCTTGGCGCGACCAGCATATGCTCAGTTGGCTTGCCAGTTTTCAAGGCCTTGAAAAATGCAGACCAAGTCTACAGGTGGTCGGTTGGTTTTGTCAACTGAATCGGGCGGGATCATTCCCGGTATCCGTTTGTAAATAGAGCAGTTGCCTTTTTTGTCAGACAGCGCTGCAGAGGCAATGGAAAAAGAAAAGGATCCTGTATGAAAAAAGACCGAACCGGAGAAATTGGCTACGGGCTATACTGGGTGGGGGAAGCCGGCATTCCCGTTTTTGTTCTGGATGGTGATCGTCCGGCTCTGTTCGATGCCGGATTCGCCTGTATGGGAAATATATACGCCGATGAAATTGAGAAGGTGCTGGTCGGGCGATCCCCGGCGTACCTCTTTCTGACCCATGTTCATTTCGATCATTGCGGCGCCGTATCAGTGTTGAAAAAGCGGTTTCCATCGCTGGAGATCATCGGTTCCGAGCGAGCCAGGAAAATTATCGGGCGTCCCAATGCCCTGGATTTGATTCGGCAATTGAATCTGGCCGCTGCAGAAATGATTGAGGAGCGCGTAGACCTGTCCCGGCCCTCCGGGGAATTTGAACCGTTTGAAATCCATCGCACTGTTGGCGAGGGAGATGTGATCGATATTTCAAGCGATCTGACCGTACAGGTTCTGGAGACCCCCGGGCACACCCGTGATTGCCTGAGTTATTATATCCCCGGGCTGCGTGCGCTGATATCGTCAGAGGCCGCGGGTATCGCGGATCAGACCGGCTATATTTTTTCTGAAGGGCTGGTGGATTACGGTCAGTATGTCCGGTCGCTGGAACGACTGGCCCGGCTTGATGTCGACATGCTCTGCCCCGGGCATAATTTTGTATACACCGGTGTGGACGCCGGCAATTATCTTCGCGATTCGCTTGCGCAAAGTATTCGTTTCCGAGAGATTGTTGAACGAATGCTCAGCGAGGAGAATGAAAATGCAGAGCGGGTCAAGGCCCGGTTGAAGCGGCTCGAGTACGATGGAAAACCTGCCCCCAAACAGCCTGAACCGGCCTATCTGTTGAATCTGGATGCCCGGGTTAACGCTGTCCGGCGATTGCGCAGTGAGTCGGCTGAATTGTTGAGCACAGCATCAGCATGAAAAAAGCGGCTGGTGCAAAATTGCCTGATGCAGTGCTGGCGGCCGATTTTGACAGCCTCCATATCGTATCGACTTGGCCACTTAATGATGGTAGTGTAATTAATTTCGTGTGAAATGAACCGTAGCGTTAAGCGGCCGGCTAATTCTGGTATCACCGTGACCCGGAGATGCCAGCTGGATATAATGATCCGTTTTGATGACAGGACAGAAGAGACCCATGGAGACCTCAAGACCCGATCTTTGTGTTGATATCGGCGGCATTCATCTCAAAAATCCGGTGATGACCGCCTCCGGCACATTCGGCTATGCCGGCGAATTCGAATCATTTGTGGACCTGAACCGGCTCGGGGCAATTATTGTCAAAGGCCTTTCGCTTCAGCCGGCAAAGGGTAATCCGCCACCGAGAATTGTCGAAACCCCCTGTGGGATGCTCAATGCCATCGGCCTGGAGAATATCGGCATCGATGCGTTCATCATGGACAAACTGCCTTATCTGAGGACCATCAATACTCCAACACTGGTCAATATTTACGGCAAGACTATTGATGAGTATGCGGCACTGGCCGAGAAAATCGATCCGATTGGTGACATTGCCGGTATCGAAGTGAACATTTCCTGCCCCAATGTCAAAGCCGGGGGAGTGGCCTTCGGGGTGGATCCGGATTCGGCATTTGCGCTGGTGAGCGAGGTTCGAAAACGCACCCGTCGCCCCATGATGGTTAAATTATCGCCAAACGTGACCGATATTACGGAAATCGCCCGGGCTGCCGAATCAGCCGGCGCCGATGCCCTGTCGCTGATCAATACGGTCACCGGAATGGCCATTGATATCCACACGAGACGGCCGAAGCTGGCCAACATAACCGGTGGATTGTCAGGGCCGGCCATTAAACCGATTGCGCTGAGGATGGTCTGGCAGGTCGCCCGGGCGGTCAAAATCCCTGTGATCGGTATCGGCGGTATTCTGACTGCGGAAGATGCACTTGAATTTCTGATTGCCGGTGCGTCGGCCGTTGAAATTGGAACGGCCAATTTCATCAATCCCCGGGTCACAATGGACATTGTTGATGGAATTGAAGCCTATCTCCGCCAGGCCGGATTGAAGCGGGTATCCGATCTGATCGGGGTATTGGAAACCTGATATCGCGCTGAGGAACTCCAATTCGTTATCTGCAGAATTCCGTTTAGCTGCCGCATCCTGGAGCCTGTTTACAAACAGGCTCCAAATACGCAGCCATTTTATTATCATCCATGTGCTCTCACCCCTGCTGAGTCGTCAGATGTTCAGTTGCAGAAGCCATCCTTCCGCCTTCTATCGCTTCAACCTTTATAGGCATGACATCTCGTAAGGCGCTTAGCGGCCTCGTATCGATAACGTGTTGTCGATATTGCGGGGTGCTTTGATAATTCAGAGGTTTCAGATGTCAGACCTCACAGGCGCCAATTTCTGAAACCTGACACCCATAATTTGCGCCATTAAATGATCAGGGCGTTTGCTGCCCCGAAACGGTCACTTTTACCGAACAGGGTTTCGGGAAAAGCATAGCACCGTATTCACTAACGTCTGTCAAAAAAACAAGTAACCTGTTTCGCTATTCCCAATCGTTGTCGGGATCGGGATCGAAACGCCACGGTACTTAGGCATGACAAACCGGAGGTGTACAGCCTTCCGATAGACGGCGTTCTGCCGGCTATGGGATCGAGAACATCGATTTCGATACCGAAATTCCTCGTCATTCTGGGGGAAGATCATCTCAGGGTTGCATGCAACCTCAAAATATTGTATGTTTCTCTATTAAAATGAGTGAGATTTAGTTGTTTGATGCTACTTAATTTAAGAAAGGAGCTCAAAATGGTTAAAAATCTGATTGTGTTGATCGCTGCAGTTATGCTAGTTGCATCACCGGCTGTCGCCGAAAAGGTCGGAGGCGTTAATTTGGATGAGACCCTTCAGGCCGGAAAAGACAATCTGGTTCTTAACGGAGCCGGTATCCGGAAAAAAGCATTTCTTAAAATTTATGTCGGTGGGCTTTACCTCAAGGAGAAAAACAAATCTTCCGAAAGCATCATCAATGCCGATGAGCCGATGGCCATCCGCCTGTGCATGGTGTCGGGCATGATCACCCCGAAGAAAATGTTGAGCGCCACTGAAGAGGGGTTCCAGAATGCCACAAACGGCAATACGGCGCCGATTCAAAATGAGATCAATGCGTTCAACAAATGCTTCGACAAGATCGAAAAGAAAGATGTCTTTGATATCGTTTACGTACCGGCTCAGGGGGTCACGGTCTCACGGAACGGTAAACCGCAGGGAACCATCAAGGGCCTGGAATTTAAAAAGGCGCTGTTTGGCATCTGGCTCTGCGACAAACCGGCTGATAAAAAATTGAAAAATGGAATGCTCGGGATCTGACGCGTCCTTGTAAAGAATTTAATAAAGAAAGCCGAAGGAGAATGATTGCCAGCTCTCCTTCGGCTTTCGTTTTTTTTGTTACCTTTTACGTTACCTGCAATCAGACCGTTGCTACGACCGGGTGCGCTTTCAGGTATTCGAGACGGTTCAGCCCGTTGATGTACGCTTTGGCGCTGGCTGTAATAATATCAGGGTCGGAGCCCCGACCGAGAGCGATCAGACCGTTTTCACGCAACCGGACGGTTACTTCACCCTGGGCATCGGTGCCGCCGGTAAGGGCGCTGATGGAGAAGCGCAGGAGTTCGGATTCCGTGCCGGTCATTTTGGCGATGCTGTTAAATACAGCATCAATGGGTCCATTCCCATAACCTGCCCCCTGTGCCGGGCGGTCATTAATGGACAGCTTGACGCTGGCCATTGGAAATACTGTTGTTCCGCTGGTCACGTGCAGATATTCCAGTTTGAATATGTCTGCAGTTCTGAGAATGCCCTCTGTGACGATGGCTTCCAGGTCTTCATCGACCACATGTTTTTTCTTGTCGGCCAGTTCTTTGAACTGGACAAATACGATTTTCAGTTCCTCGTCGCTGAGATCGTATCCTAACTCCTTTAAACGGGATCGGAGGGCGTGCCGCCCCGAGTGCTTTCCAAGCACCAGGTTGTTGCGGCTTAACCCAACGGTTTCCGGCTTCATGATCTCATAGGTCATGGGGTTTTTCAGAACACCGTCCTGATGGATTCCCGATTCATGGGCAAACGCATTGGCTCCGACAATCGCTTTGTTGGGTTGCACCAGGATACCGGTAATCATGCTGACCAGGCGGCTGGTGGGGTAGATATATTCCGTGTTGATCCCGGTAGTCATGGGCAGAATGTTGGACCGCGTACGCATGGCCATGACCAGTTCTTCCATTGACGTGTTGCCGGCCCGCTCACCGATGCCGTTGATGGTCACCTCCGCCTGGCGAGCACCGACGTTTATGGCGGCCAGCGTATTTGCAGTGGCCAGCCCCAGGTCGTTGTGGCAGTGAATGCTCAGGATCGCTTTATGCATATTGGGGGTGTGGGTCATCACATAGTTGACCATCTCTGCAAATTCATCCGGGATGGCGTAGCCGACCGTATCGGGAAGGTTTACCGTTGTCGCGCCGGCGTCAATGGCCGCTTCGAACACCTTGCAGAGAAAGTCCCGGTCGCTTCTCGATCCATCTTCGGCTGAAAATTCTACGTTTTCGGTCAGGGTTTTCGCGTACGTAACCGCATCAACCGCCGCCTGAACGACCTGGTCGCGGCTCATGTTGAGCTTGTATTTCATGTGAATATCGGAGGTGGCGAGAAACGTGTGGATACGGGGTTTTGCAGCGTGTTTGACAGCGTTCCATGCCCGGTCAATATCCCCTTTTGTCGCCCGTGCCAAAGCGGCGACTTCGGCCTGTTTCAGCTTGCCGGCAATTCGCGAAACCGCCTCAAAGTCGCCCTCGGAAGCCGCGGGAAATCCGGCTTCGATTACATCCACCCCAAGTTTTTCCAGTTGGGTTGCCAGACGCAGTTTTTCCGCGGTATTCATGCTGGCGCCCGGGGACTGCTCGCCGTCACGCAGGGTAGTATCGAAAATTATTATTCTGTCGGTCATTTTTAACTCCTTTTAATCAGGTGGCATTTTTTTCGGGTTGTCGTTTCAATTTGCCGATCAGCGGGTTGCTCGACGGGTTACGATATAATCGCCTGTCGCATATCAGGTTGGATGCTCAACCCGCTTATTGGAACCTTTTAAAAATGACCGAAGGGAGCATGGGCCGCAGGGGGAATCGTCCGATTCGTCCTGCGGCGTGTTCACCTGCTATCTTTTGCATGAGAGCGTTCCTGTTGTTGGGGATTTTTATTTCACCTGTCCAATGTAAAACAACCGAATCTCTGAATCGGCGATCATATGTTGATGTCAAACCGCTATGGAAATCCGGTTCTCTTTGGCCAGTTTGTACTGGAAACTGTCTGCAAGAGCCTGCCAGCTTGCTTCAATAATGTCCTCGGAAACACCGATGGTGCTCCAGATATCGTCCTGGTCGCGTGATTCGATCAGCACCCGCACCCGGGCGGCAGTTCCCTCACGGCCTTCGATGACACGGACCTTGAAGTCGACCAGTCGCATGGATTCGATCTCCGGATAAAATTTGTCCAGTGCCTTTCGAAGGGCATTATCCAGTGCGCTGACAGGCCCCAGTCCCTCGGCGGCCGTTATTTCATGCTGCTCACCAACGCTAATTTTGATGGTGGCATGGGCAGAGCAGGGTTTGTCCTTGTCTTTTTCCACGGAGATTCGAAACGATTCGAGATCAAAGTGGGGTTTAAACTGTTCGGTGAACTTTTCCAGAAGGATTCTGAACGACCCGTCAGCGGCATCGAACTGATAGCCCCGTTCCTCAAGGCTTTTGACTTCCTCTACTATCTGCCGGCTGTTGTAGCCGTTGGAGTCCAGGTCCACGCCCAGTTCCCTAGCTTTATATTCCACGTTGCTTTTCCCGGAGAGATCTGAAACCAGAACGCGTCGGCGGTTGCCGACCCATTCCGGATCAATGTGTTCGTATGCCTTCGGATTTTTCATGATGGCATTGACGTGGATTCCCCCTTTGTGGGCAAAGGCGCTTTTTCCAACGAAGGGACGCGTGTTGCTGGGAACGATATTTGCCGTTTCGCTGATAAATCGTGACAGCGTCTTGAGCCCGGTCAACTGATCGGGGGCAATGCAGGGAAGCTGCATTTTGAGGGCCAGGATAGGGATGATCGAGGTCAGGTCCGCATTACCACAGCGTTCGCCGTACCCGTTGATGGTGCCATGAACCATAACTGCCCCGCAACGAACCGCTTCAATGGCATTGGCAACCGCCATGCCGCAGTCGTTATGGGTGTGGATGCCGACCTTTACCGGGATGTTGTCCGGTTGGGTGTCCAGTTCAGCAGCCAGTGAGCGAAAAACCGAATCCATTGTAGACTGAATTTTAAACGGCAGGAAACCGCCGTTGGTGTCACAGAGCACAATCCAGTCGGCCCCACCGCGAATCGCTTCCAGCAGGGTGCGAATTGCATAATCCGGGTTGGAACGGTAGCCATCAAAAAAATGCTCGGCGTCATAGATGACTTCACGCCGCTGATTTTTCAAATAGCCGATGGAGTCCCGAATCATGGAAAGGTTTTCCTCAAGGGAAATTCCCATGACCTGCTCGATATGCAGATCCCACGTCTTCCCGAAGATCGTCAGCGTTTCTGCAGCACTTCGGATCAGAGCCAGAAGGTTCGAATCGTGTTCGGGGCCGATGCCCGGTTTTCGCGTGGAGCCAAACGCGGCGATTCTGGCGGTTTTGAACTCAGCTTTACGTGCCAGTTCAAAGAATTTCAGGTCCCTTGGATTGGATCCCGGCCAGCCCCCTTCGATATAGTGGATACCCAGTTTGTCCAGCCGCTGAGCTATTTCGAACTTTTCCTGCGCAGAGAAGGTGATGTTTTCTCCCTGGGTTCCATCCCGAAGGGTTGTATCGTATAGTCGGATTGTTTCCACGATTTGTCTCCACCGGTTGTTATGTGCGCCCCCTTTACGGAAGCGCACGATTTCTGTCAGCGCCGTTACGATTCAGTTTTTTAATTAGGTTCCCGGAAAAGCGCGATAGCTCCGGTACGGGCAATCTTTTTTATCCCCATCGGCTTCAGCAGGTTGAGCAGGGCGGCGAGTTTACCCTCATCGCCGGTTACTTCGATCGTGTAGTGCTCCAGGCCCACATCGACCACCTTGCAGCGGAAAATATCCACGATCCGAAGGATTTCAGCCCGGTTTTCGGCTTTGGCGCGGACGCATATCAGCGCCATTTCCCTCTGTACCGATTTGGGACCGGTAAGCTCCCTGATTTTGATCACATTGATCAGTTTGTTCAGCTGCTTTTCGATCTGTTCTATGAGGTTGCCGTTGCCATTGGTGACCAGCGTGATTCGGGACACCTGCGGGTCCATGGTCGGGGCCACACAGAGGCTCTCGATGTTGTACCCGCGTCCGCTGAACAGACCGACAACGCGGGACAGCACGCCTGGTTCATTGTCAACCAGCATTGAAAGCACGTGTTTGTTTTTATCCATTGATTTTTTCCTGTCAGTGCACCGGGCGGTTTTCTGAAAAGGGAAATCGGTGCTACGTTTCGTTATTTATTAAACTTCATGCGGCCATATCAAACCAGGAGCATGTCCGTAAGCTTGGCGCCTGCCGGTACCATGGGGTAGACGTTTTCCTCCGGCTCGACAATAAACTCCATGATGACGGTTTCCGGGGAAAACAGCCCCTGTTTCAGCACCGATTCGACGTCTTCGGGCCGGTTTGCACGGAGGCCCACGGCCCCGAAAGCTTCCGCCAGTTTGACGAAATCCGGCCCGTGGGACATGGCCGTGCAGGCGTAGCGTTTATCGTAAAACAGCTCCTGCCACTGGCGGACCATTCCCAGATACTGATTGTTGAGAATGATGATTTTTACCGGCAGGCAGTTCTGAACCGCTGTGGCCATTTCCTGAATGTTCATCTGGATACTGCCGTCTCCGGCCACATCGACCACCAGACTGTCCGGACAGGCAAGCTGGGCGCCAATGGCGGCCGGAAAACCGAATCCCATGGTGCCCAGGCCGCCTGATGATATGAAGTGCCTGGGTTTGTCAAAATGGTAGTACTGTGCCGTCCACATCTGGTTCTGTCCGACCTCGGTCGTGATGATCGCCTCTCCCTTCGTCAGTTCGTGGAGTTTTTCGATGACAAATTGAGGCTTGATGACCTCACCCTGATTGTAGGCAAGGGGCATGGTGCTTTTCCACAATTCGATCTGTTTTAGCCAGGGCGACCGTTTTTCTTGAATATTGCCCAGATCCTCTTCAGCGAGCATCTTGTTCAACTCCTGAAGGGTCATCAGGCAGTCTCCAACCACAGGAATGGCGACCGGAACATTTTTCCGAATGGAGGTCGGGTCAATGTCAATGTGGACGATTTTGGCATTCTCGGCAAATTTGTCGGTTTTGCCAGTCACCCGGTCATCGAATCGGGCGCCAATGGCGATCATCAGGTCACAGGAATCGATGGTCATGTTGGCCCTGTATGTGCCGTGCATCCCCGGCATGCCGAGCCATAGCGGATCAGATCCTGGAAAAGCGCCGAGACCCATGAGGGTCGCTGTCACGGGAATTTCTGTTTTCCGGGCAAAAGCGGTAAGCTCATCGGTTGCCTTGGAGAGAATGACTCCGCCGCCGGCCAGTATCATGGGGCGGCTGGACTGTTTGATCAGATCGACGATTTTCTGGATCTGTTTTCGATTCGGTTTATAGGTCGGGCTGTAGGATTTCATCCGCACCTCGACCTGTGGCGTGTAATCAGTAACAGCAGTTTGTACGTTTTTTGGGATATCTACGAGCACGGGTCCCGGCCGTCCGGATCGTGCGATGAAAAAGGCTTCTTTGAGGATGTGAGCCAGATCCTCCACATTTTTGACCAGATAATTGTGCTTGGTGCAGGGTCGGGTAATGCCGACGATATCCACTTCCTGGAATGCATCGTTTCCAATAAGCTGGGTCGGTACCTGACCGGTGATGACCACCAGTGGGATCGAGTCGGTGTACGCTGTGGCGATACCGGTGACTGTATTGGTCGCGCCGGGGCCGGATGTCACCAGGCAGACGCCGACCTTTCCGCTGGCGCGCGCATAGCCGTCGGCGGCGTGAACACCGCCCTGCTCGTGGCGGACCAGTATATGCCGGATATCGGTCTGTACTAGCGCGTCATAAATGTCGACCACTGCACCGCCGGGAAATCCGAAAATAGTGTCCGCCCCTTCGTCCTTGAGCACTTCCATCAGGATCTGCGCGCCGGTAAGTTTCATGATTTTGTCCTTCCTTCCATTCGAGTTCCGCAGTTCAATGCGCGCGGGCCTACCCGGGTCCCGCGTGCCCGATCTTTCCAGCGGCTTTTTTCAATTGCAACTTGTGCCTGCCGCTTCAGATTGGAGTTTCTGCAAAAAAAAATCCGCCTGCAGCCGGTAGGGAGATAAGGCTGCAGGCGGATTTACTGGTTTTATCCTGGGGTGCGATTTATGCCATCAGCAACCTTTTCTCCCCGTAGCGGCTAATAAGGAGGCCGACTACGAGGTCGATAATAAGGCTGACAAGAATGTTGATGGCTACGAGTTTCATCGCTCTCAATTAAATTTAAGTTGTGACCGCATTTTTTATCAATGCATTTGTCGGTTGTCAACGGAATTTTTCGGGCTCTCCGAAAAATTAGTGGTTCGGCCTTTCGCGTGTTATTTGTGCAGGGTGTTTATCGGTGTATGTATATGACAATCTCATCGTTTCCGGTCGATTACGAGCACCGCTGCGTTGAGCACAAGCACGATTTTTACCGCATGAAATCAATACGTTATTTTATGCCCATCGATAGCTGTATATTATGGATGGGCACCACTTTACGGGCTGTAAGAGGGCGGGGTTATATGTCAAACACAGCCCCTTTGTCCGCTGATGTAACATGAAGGAGATAACGGGCCAGCCAGCCCCGTTTCACCTTTGGCTGAAACGGCGGCAGTGACGCCATGCGCTGCTTGAGTTCTTCGGGATCGATTACCAGGTCAAGAGTTCGTTTACGGGCATCAATCCGGATTCGATCACCGGATTGCACAGCTGCCAGCGGGCCGCCCGCGGCGGCTTCCGGAGAAACGTGTCCTACACAAAGTCCGCGGGTTCCGCCGGAAAAACGGCCATCGGTGATGAGGGCGGCCTTGATGCCTGCGCCCTGAATGGCCGCCGTTGGTGACAGCATCTCCTGCATGCCCGGCCCGCCCTTTGGCCCTTCGTAGCGAATGACCACTACATCTCCGTTTTTGACCTCACCGCCAAGGATGCCGGCCTGCGCATCTTCCTGGGATTCGTAAATAACGGCCGGCCCTTCGAATTCCATCATATCCTCTGCTACACCAACGACTTTGACCACTGCGCCATTGGGTGCGATGTTTCCGAACAGGACTGCCAGACCGCCATCTGAAGTGAATGGTTTTGAGGTCGGCCGTATCACATCGCCGTCCGGATCGGGGGCATCGGCCAGAGCATCCCCAAGTTTTCCGGTGACGGTTTTGGCCAAAAGGTTCAGTGCATCCGGAGCGTGGGCCAAAATTTCCTTCAGTATCGCCGGTATCCCGCCTGCCGAGTGGACATTTTCCATGTGGATTTCGGGTCTGGAAGGGGAAACCTTGCAGATGCACGGCGTGCGGGCCGATATGGCGTTGATCCGATCCAGGTCGTATTCGATTCCGGCGGCAGCGGCAAGAGCCAGGGTGTGCAGGATGGTGTTCGTGCTTCCGCCCATGGCCATATCGGCAACAAAGGCATTATCGATCGATTCCCGGGTGATAATATCAAGGGGCCGGACGTCGTTTTCAAGGCAGCGTTTGAGGGCGCCTGCTGCATCTTTTACCAGCTGTATGCGCGCCGGATTCATCGTGGTCCGGGTTTTATCATCGTCCCATACCTCTGCAGTAATGGTGCCGTTGCCTGGCAGCGCCAGTCCGACCACCTCTCCCAGGCAGTTCATGGAGTTGGCGGTAAACATGCCGGAGCAGGACCCGCAGCCCGGGCAACTGGTTTCTGCCAGTTCCTTTAATTCACTGTCGTCTATCGCGCCGACCGAATGTTTGCCCACTCCTTCAAATACCGAAATCAGATCGCCGCCGGACCGGCCGGCCAGCATGGGGCCACCGGAAACGTAAACGGCCGGCAGATTCATTCGCACCATTGCGTTGTACATGCCGGGGACAATTTTGTCGCAGTTGCCAAGGCCGATCCACGCATCGCAGGGGTGGGCGGTCAGGATCGATTCGATCTGATCGGTGATCAACTCCCGGGATGCCAGGGAATATTTCATTCCAAAGTGACCCATGGCGATACCGTCACAGATTGCCGCACCGATGTTAGCGTACCAGACGTTAAAGCCCAGGCTTTTCAGTTCATCACGAAGAATATTACCGAGAATGTCCAGGTGGGCGTGTCCGGGTATTTGGGTGGTAAAGGAATTGACGATAGTTACGAACGGCTTATTCAGATCATCCAGCGTACTGATAACGCCGGCTGCTTTCATCAGCGACGCAGCCGGGAGCATGGCTGTTCCCTCAGCTACGATTCGGCTGCCTTTTTGCCTGAGATTGTCAACGCCGGAATTGATGTAGTTGGCCTGGGGGCTGTTTGGCTGGTCCATTAGCCTGTCCTTTCTCTAATGGGTCGTTGCAACGGTTAACGGTCAACGGCCGGGGGAGGGATATTTGGTATAGCGATTGAGCCTGTTTCCCTGCCGGTTTTTACGGCGAATACCGCTGGGAAAAATCAATACGCACGGTTTGGCACACGCAGAATACAGGTTCACAGTTAAAACCCCCGGTTTGAAATGTGAACCCATACATCTGTCTGCACCCCGAGGTCAAGGCTATAGCTCGCCGTGCCGCAAGAAATTCGTCCAACGGTCGGCGAACATAACATGTGGTCTTACCTTAATTCGGCCTTGTTCGGGTCGCCGGTCAGATGAGGAATTCCTGCGGTTCTGTTTGTCTGTGAGTTTGGAGCCCAGCCCCGTGTCCACCAGAATTGCCAGATTGTTGCCTTGTATCACGAGGCATCGGGTTTTTCCTTGTATCCGCATTCACGATTTGGGCAGGTGAGAATTGTTCCGTCGCGTTTGGTGGTTTTTTCAACCAGAAATTTTCCCTCACACAATGGACATTGTTTATCAACCGGTTTATCCCAACTCGCAAATGCACAGTCGGGGTATCGGTTGCATCCATAGAAGGTTTTTCCCCGCTTTGATTTTTTTTCGACGATGGTGCCGTCGCATTTTTCTTCGGGGCAGGGGACGCCGGTTTCAGCCCCCTGGTTGTTGGCATGGACCGATTGGGTCGTTTTGCAGTCCGGGTAGCCGGAGCAGGCCAAAAAACTTCCGAAACGCCCATGTTTAAGCACCATGGGTTTTCCGCACTTGCTGCAGATCTGGTCGGTAATTTCGTCTTCCGGTTGCTCGATGGGCAGAATATTTCCCTTTTCATCCCGTGTGTAATTCCTGGTATAGGAGCACTCCGGGTATCCGCTGCAGGCAAGGTAGTGGCCGTTTTTCCCAACCTTGATGTGCAGTTCCGAGTTTCATTTTGGGCAGGACATAC